>Ga0307515_10000978_pt1 | contig 65343 bp, 61 predicted proteins | sample 17_EM_MG_FD_194513 | JGI IMG/M metagenome (GOLD analysis project Ga0307515, IMG submission 194513) | Populus trichocarpa ectomycorrhiza microbial communities from riparian zone in the Pacific Northwest, United States - 17_EM | ecosystem: Host-associated > Plants > Roots > Unclassified | place... | reverse complement strand
CCATTTCCGGTTCCTTACATCCATCTAGAACCTTCGTCCCCGCTTCTGCTAAATGAGTGACTTCTTTTCCCCTGGTTCCTGCACTCCTCTTCCTTCGTACCGAAACGAATGTAACCTGTCACATCTCAGATTCCTTCCCAATCCTCCTGAGCCGTAACACTGCGAGGTAATGATCATGTGAATTTGGAGGCTGAAATGACGCGAATTTGGTGATTCACTTGCAGGCCAAGTTTGAGTGAACTCAGAGATGCCCTTGGAAGCCATTATAAACTGAGATTGCAGTTGCACATGAAGCCTATGATCATGTCAACTTGGAGGCTGAGATCGAGTGAGTTTTGAAATCAACTTGGAGGCCATCATGATGTGAAATTGGTGAAGTACTGGGATGAGGTCAATTTGGAGGAGGTCTATAGGCAGTATACATGGTGGTAGAATGTAATCCATTGGTGATTTAACTTTCATGTATGGGATCGTCACAATGTAACTTTACCTTTGAGCGCACATGGTGAGCTAGCAGGTGGGTGATGATTGGTGTAGTGGTGCACTGGAAACTGAGGAAACATGTGGAGGTAAACTGATAATCATGTGAATGAACGGATGATAGACAATCTTGGGTGCATACTGTACTCGGTCTATGCTGTACTCATTGTTAACTCATGATCCTTGCATGGAGGAATAGAGATAGATAGCTTAACTTTATGTTTTGCAATGATGGTAGAGTTGCAGACCAGAAAGAGTAAGGAGCAAATATGACTGAAACCATATGGAGAATACAAGCGGATATAGGAAATCAGATGTATGACTCATCTGACTGGGTTCAAAAGATCACACATTGTCATTCTTACCAACTGGATCAAGAGTGAAACCCGCCATATCGGGCATCATGAATTGACCTGCACACGACATTCTCTGATATTCCAGTCTGTTATAAGTAATTCCCCAATCACAAGTCATCTCACTCTTTCACATCTGTACCTCTACCATCACCTAAGTACATGAATTTAGTCATCCCTCTGTATCGCTCAATATGATATTATTAAGTTAGTAACCAGTAGAGTATGCATGGAGTACTGCATATACTGAGTACTACATCATCCCAAGATTGACTTACTCTCGCTCCCAGCCTGTCTCTCATCTCTCATCTCTCATCTCTTATTACTCATTTCTCATCTCTCATCTCTCATCTTCCGGCAGACATTGTTGCACTGAACTATCTACATTGCAACAATAATGAATTATCCAATGAATAGAGTCCCAGCTCCCATTGCACCATCCTGCCAATCTTCCACCTGCAGATCAACCACCTCCAAATACTTCTCTGATCTCAATCAATCATATCCTCCAAGTGCATTCCCAAACACTCTCCAACCCAATCTTCAAATTCGTACAACTCTTGACTAAAAGTGTGTCTCCCAATTTGCTCGATTATCATCTGAAAGTTGGCACCGATGTGGCCTCTAGGGAGATCTCAACCCTCCTTCGATCATGAACTCGAAGGATGTCTCAATGTTTGCACATTCCAGGCCTCCAACTTGCACAGCATCACTAGCTTGAACAACATCTCAAATCTTGCCCGCTCACAGCCTTCATGTCCATGTCCAAACTCACTACTTCACACTGAGTTAGTGCATCTCTAGGTTCACACAATCTCTGCCTGCAAGTGCATCTCAAAGTTTTCTCAATTGGAGTCTCCAGGTGCTCCTTGGATTATGCTCGAGTACCATCTGCAGCCAGATTGACTGTTTTTACATGTATGGAGGCACTTAGATGGATAATTCATTGCATATTATGATGTAGCAAATCTTGTGATTGTAACAAAGGCAAATATACTTGATGAAATGCCTTGTGGTTATGAAACCCTAAGAACCACTGCTGTTAGATTATGACACCAAGTTGAAATTGTCTAGTAATTATACATAGAGGTCTCAGTTACTTATAGAGTCTCCACCAGCCCTGCCAAGAGGTCTGAGCTGTGGCAAAATTGGGATATCCTATAAGTCCATTATTGGACCATTCCGAATGCACCACCATTGCTCCAAGCGTATCCAGGAGCACCTGAGATCACACTTGAACAGTTGGAAAGCACTTTGCATTGCTACAAGATGGCCTGAGAGCATCTGAAAATACATTTGACTACTGATGAGGGAAACAAGAGTGTCTGGGAGGATTGCATACGACTTTCCCACCGATTTACATTTTGGTGAACTGAAATTCTGTCACCGTAGAAGTGAATATAAATTACACATCAGAACAGCAGATATGATTTTGTCTATAACAATCTGTTTTACACTAAATGCAACACAGAACGCAATTTGGTAAGTACACCATCAGCAACAACCTGACTTTTCATCAATCACACAGGGGTGTTCCGGACGGCTCTGCCAGAACCTTTTACCCTGCGATGGACAATTACACCCTTTCTGTCCCATTTCATACTTACCTCATGTACTTTGCGCCCGCAATGTGGTGACGTATATGCACCATCAGAATGGCACGTGTGTTAGACTCTACTCAGGGGCTGCAGTGATGCGGTAACCATTTACACAACTCCTGGAGGTGTTAATGCCTTTCTCCGGCCAAGTGTGACATTGTATCTCTCTGCTATTGCTATATATCGGATGCCACACTCTCCCCTTATATGCTTAGCTTTGAAAAGTTGCAACTCAGTACAATGCAGTTTTCGCTTGAGATGCATTGCGTGCCGTTGCATTTGCATCGCCATTATCGTATTTTTCAGGTCTGAAATATACTGTCCAATCTTCACACCCTCAAGTACAGTGCCATCAGTCCTCCACATTCTGCGTTGATCCATCAATAGCTTGCCATGCTTCTTCCTCCTCTTCCGCATCCACATTGTTGCCATCGTTGCCGTCATACCCATCGAGATCACCGGATCCCAGGTCAAACCACTCGACTTCAGTTGTAGCCCGTCGTCGCTGGCTGACAGTGGGGATGGCATCGCACCAGTCGCTTTTGTCACCTGCATCTTTGAAATCTCCGCTGCCCCCTGGCATCCCGAAATACAGTTTGTCATCTGGGCAATTGTTGTCTATCGGGATATTTGGGTCTGTGCTTCTGATCTCAGGCTTCGCAAGCGCCACTTCGGAGGTCAAATAGTCAAGAAGAATAGCATTGTCAACACGTGCCGCTTCCACGCTGATGACTATGGCAGGTGTTGGGCTCTGCGCCTGTTGAATCTGACGCTTGACTGTAGGAAGAATGTTTTATACACCCTCTGTTCGTAGCACTCTGGTAGTGTGTTCCAGGTATTCATCAAGAATGTACACATTGCTCCAACGCCAGGGGAGGTTAACGACTTCCGACCAATTGCAGCGCAGCAGGATGAGTTCTTACCACCATCATTCTTGCAGTTGCAGTAGTTTGAGCGATCAGGTTTGTCCGCTTCCAGCTTGATCTTGGAAGCTTTCAGATGAACACCTTTGTTCTTTTGCCACTCCAGGAGAGCATGATGCAACAAGGTGCAGGTAAACATGATCAGCGGCGAGGGTATCTGACCGTCCATGTCGTCGATCATGCAATTATACAATCCATTACCATACTTACCAGGCTTATTCGCCCGATGATGAAATTTGATGTAGATAAACCCCAGGCATGCTTCTGCCAGGATGTACAGTGGATGGTCGTGATTGGTTAGCAGCTTTCGACTCTCTCTGTGTTGGATTTGGACTGTGTACACCACCTTCCACACGCTCTGCTACAGGAATAAGATACCAATTGTCTGCCAGAACAAAATCAATGAATTCCAAATGCTCTGCATTACATTCAAAGCGGTGGAGATCTTGAAGCTCCGCTATGTTGACCCTTGTGGAATGAATGAAATTGGATTTAACCTTATCGACTTGTGCTCGAACCTGGTTCCAGATTGACCATCTGATATCCGACGTGGGCCATGGCTTCGGCATAGCTCTTTCAAGCTCTCTTTTGTGCGTGCCTCAAATGATATAGACCAACTGATGTTTTGATGGATTGGGGTGTTCCAGAACTTGACTATTATCTGCCAGTGTGGGGCTTCAGCAGATACTTTTGCAATGCGTCGTGTTGCATAACTTACCATCTGCATCTTGCTTGCACACAGAGAGGGCCATCTATTCCACATGTAGAGTTCTAGGAGTCTGCCCATTGACAATACAAGACACGTCATGTCTGAGTGACCACATCCATGGATGCTGCGACTGCCGGAGAACAGTGGTGAAGATGTAGACACCACCTGTGGTTGCAATTGCCACTGCCTCTGTCTCTAATTCCTTTGTGTAGGTCACGTTCGGAGTGGATTGGTAATCATCACGCGGGCTTCCGGATTAGGGATGGGGGTAGGCAGGTGTTCAAGACCCCTGAGAGGAGTGGGACGGCAAGCAATGCCGGATGCGGGGCTGGATACAACACGACGTGTTGAGTCGGTCTGTGAGGTTCCTCCAAGTGCTAATCTGCTACGACTTCGTGTACCCAGCGGGGCGGTTGGAGTATTTATTGACTGTTGCTGCGTAGCAGACGGGGTGGAAGTCACGCGTTGAGTGATGTGTGCAACATCAGAATTGTTCCACGAAGATGTGGGGGTGCAGTTCTGACGTTGGAGTGTACAGGCTATGGAATTCCGTCTTTCAGAGGAATCCCTCTTGCCAGCCGGTACGGAAACGCGTCGCTTAGCAGGGGGAATTTGAAAATTCCCCAAAGGCCCACCCTGCTGTTGAGTCTGACGATTAGCAAGACTTCGAATATTTCTTACAAACTGCAGTTGTGTCAGCGTGAGGGCATTGGGATGGCATAGTCCGATATAGATGTTCGACGTTAGGAATGTTCGAATAATTTCCTCCTCATGCATAGGCCATGGCAGGTGTGGTAGACTCCTATTTGAGCAACCAGGTAAAGATTCAACAAAAAGGGAGGCATGGTGTTGACCGTGCTAGACTCTAAACTGTGACAATACTTGGTGATGAGATCCCTTGAACAGCATTCAAATATGAGGTTAACTGCCATTAGATTGAACTCAGATTAAACTCAGCATTGATATTCACTGTTATAGCAAAGTTTGCAGGTCTGTTTGCACCGCATGAAGGGTGTTTATGCCTACTTGGCTTGGGTATCATAGTATTGCACTAGTTCTTCGCACAATACGTCGAACCATCCATTGTGTATATTGTCAGCTCCCCGGTGGAAATCCCCTTTTGGCAGAGATGAAAGCGTTGCAAAGCAAACAATGATGTAATCACTATCATAAGACACCAGTTGCGTGGGCATTATCCCCTACAAGGTGTGTTAGTAGCCATGTTCGATGGTTGTCGAGTTAGGATAACCTGACAACTATTCAGTATGCTGCAGGATGAATGCAGTCTGAGCGGTCAAAGTGGTGTGTGATGCAAACGTAACACCCGGAGTCATAAACTTTCCTCACCGTGTGTACTAAATGTCATCTCGAGACACCTAATTCAAGAGGTGCCTGGTGGTTGTGCAAGATGAAGGCTTAGCCGTTTTGTGTTCATCAAGCAACAAAATGCTGCATATCAATCAAAATTATTATATCTCACACATTGAACCAAGACATCGCAGGAACTCAATCACATGTATCCCTTCTTCCCACCTGCACCTCCATTCTCTTTTCCTCCTGTATTGATCACACCACCAGCATCCTGAACGATCTCGACATGACGTGACTTGCACAAACCAATGCCTCTCATTCCATAACACACCCGATAACCTACACATGTTTGTACCTTTTCTGTGGGCTTCTCTCAGTAACATGCAACTGATTATAATGCCAACGTCATCGATGTGGATTCATTTTCAACTCACTGTGATGGCAGCAAAGGGCAGCCGCAATGGAAACATGATGGCTACTGCTAGGGCAGATCTGCCAACATCGGTTATAAATTGACACCAGTCATTGGATCAGGACCGTACAAACAGATTTATCTCGGAACAAATCCATTGCCTCATACGGATATACAATGTTTCTGGTGTCAAAGACGAGAGGGCATGGGACCTCTTTGATGATATGATCTTTCTTGATCCAGTCACAACTTTCCGCTTTTCACAATGCCTGCTGATCCGGCCACACAGCAGGAGCAGGAGTTCACCTTATCAGGAGTGGTGGGCAGCCTTCCGCTCATATGTGGGGCAAATGTTTGACAAATCCTGCCACCAAAGGCACAATTGGCGGTGGGACAACCCCCTTGCCTTTGGGGATCATGTGAGTTGCTCCAATCCGCCGACAACCGGCTCGGGGAAGGTTCAACGCACCAGGGGGCATTTCTCTTGGAACCGTCGCGATGATCTCAGCAAAATTAATGAGCTGTTAAGCTGCCGGCAGTACATGCCATGTGACCTCAGTGCCATTGGACCACTCGATTTGGATGAGATAATCAATGAGGATGAAGATGATGAGAACTGGGCAGATCCCAGAATGCCGAGTGATAGAAGGAGCCGTCCTGGCGATGGCAAAGACAATGACAACGGCAAGCGTGAGGAAGACACACACGGTTGTGAGAAGGGGACCGCTAAAGGGAAGGGAACAAACGATGGGAAACCGAAAAGGAAGGTGACTGAGGACAGGAATGGAAAAGGGAACGAGAAGTCAATGGAGGAAGGGATGGGGAAGGTGAAGGGAAATGGTTATGGAAATGGTATTGGTAAATAAACCCCAGGGGGAGATGATATCTCTCATCCTGATGTTTTGTAGTTGCTGAAGAAAGTGTATGAGGTAGACTCAGACATGGAGGGCTAACTAGACCAGGTATATGTAGAGCTGAAAGCACCTGCTGCAGTGTCAATTCCCACAGATGATGATACTGACTCTACTGAGGAGTCAGACGGTTATTATGACCCAGAAAGTGATTCTGATTTGGATATGCGCATATAGGATGATGTGGACGCACCGAACAGCGTCGATATAGATGGCGATGTGGATATGGACAGGGACAGTTACAAATAGGAGGAGGAAGATGAAGAGGAGGAAGATGAGGAGGAGGAGGATGACGATGAGGAGGAGGAAGATGAGGATGAGGATCAGGATGAGGAGGAGGATGAGGATGAGGATGATAGCAAAGAACGTCGGATGATTGGCCAGGGAGAGATTGTAAATACTTCGGCCAACGATGTAGATACCATGGTAGACGATCAGCCAATCATGCTATGTGGGCAAGGCCAGGAGGTGCATGACCATACCCCACACCCACAACCTCCAGCGCCTGCCCCACGGCCACAAACTCCAGAGCCTCACCAACGACCACGAACACTGGATACTCATCCCCTTGGTGGGATGGAGTATGTGGGGCTCGTGACGCTGCAAAAACCTTCCCTGGCAGTGCCAACTCAGTGAGAAGCTGAGGCAGCTGGAAACACCTTGGATGTGGATGTGAATCAGCAGCTGCTCGGCCAATCGGGAGGTGGTAACAGTCCCCCCGATGCCCCTGTCCCCTATGTCTGTCCACCTGAGGCGCATCTGCAAGGCTTCGTAGGTGATGAGTGAACCGGTCCTCGCATTGCAGAGGAGGCGACAGTTGTTGCATTTGAGTTAAGGTCGCTTTCTTGTCTTGTTCGGTTCCGTTGTTGCAATCTATTGCTCTCAGGCATTGATTATTACATGCGTTGCAAGAGTTTTGAATCACTCAGGGTTTCTTTTATTGTTGGGTAATGTATTAGCTCGATTTCATTAATAGTGTTATGGGATATCATGCATGCAGTGTTTTTGCAACTCCTGGCATGTAAGGAACCTCCTTATGACGGTGTTCAGGCTGAATTGATCTCTCAAGTTAGCTGAAAGTATCGTGTGCTTACACCCACACCAGGTCACTCAGGCCCAGCATCAACTTTTGTCGCTGTCTAGAGTGCATACTCCACTCCCCGCATGACGTCGACAATGCCAGGGATGACCCCTTGTCGTGGCCCCAGAACTTCATCCTGAAAGACGTTCACCTCTGACAGCTGGCGACTTTAACATATCAAATTACACCATCCTGGACACTTTCAGGTGGCACACCAGAACAATCTGACAATTTGCAGCATGCCCTGACGCGTTGAACCCACTCAGCATGGTGAATTCAATGCTAACAAAGATTGTGGTGAAGACTTGGACGCGTTTCCCTACCTCAAACATGTTGATATCATCGCAGACTTGGAATCTCAACCAGCGCCACCTCATCTGGCACAGATGGACACAGACCCAGGCGCCGGAGCTCCGCTGTGAGATCTCATTGCTGCACCATGGGAATGCAACACTCAGGGTTGCCATCAGACAAAGCGACAAAACAATTTCCACTACCCGTTTGGGATGTGTGCAGAGTACCATTTCATCTAGTGTGAGCTCAAGAACAAGTGGATGAAGAGGTGGTATAACAACGTGCTGAAGGAAGGAAACACTGCGCCGTGTTTCCCAAGCTTCGAAACGGGGATGGCGTCCAGAAGCTGGTGGCTAGCATGCCAGATGATCACGCTCTCGGGGAGTGGGAACTACACACTCTCAAGGATATGAGATTGAATGACAATCACCAACACCCTATCAAATCCATGAGTCGAGACATCATGAATAGTACGAGATGGTTGATGCGCCTGCCAGCTGACACCAAGCTTCTCATTCACGCCCATGGGTGTAGCTTTAACAGCCATAACTAACCGAAGAACCTCAATACCGAAATGCACACTGTGGACTTGTTGTGAGAGACACAGGTGCGTACAGATACTTTATGATAATAATGTGCTGATCGAGGTTAAGTCAACGCTCCGGGTGGGGGATACACTGGTTCCATCGATCTGCATATCCGACAGAACACATCCGTCGAATTTTGCTGGCCACAAGAAAGAGTGGCCTGTCAATATGACGATTGGCAATCAATCTTTGAAGATCCGCCAGATGCCCTCAAGGCAAAGCGTCATGATGGTCGCTCTCATGCCGATTCCAATCAAGAATCGCAATATTCCTCAGAAGCGGCTGGATGAGTAGCGGCGAACAAACTGAGAGGTGCTGAACAAAGTACTCCGGAGTATACTTGAGCCTGTCACCTTTAAACACAATCCCAGCCCCAAGAGTGGGGATTACAACCCTCTCTGTGCTGATGGCAACTTCAGGTGTTGCAAACCGGTTTTAGCAGCATGGCTTGCAGATTGCCCGGAGTAAAACGATCATCATCATCTCGAGCCGCATGTCTGTTTTAGGTACCAGTGTCCAACGAACAAACTCCGAGATCATGTCACTCCTGACAAGCAACACCCCCGCGGGATCACCACCTGAATACACCGTGCATCGATGCCAACACCAAGGCAGCCAATGCCGAACTTTCGTCGTGCCATGGTCCCCGAGGATTCGATGTGTTTCGACATATTCCCCGTATGGTGAATGACCTCCCAAAGCCAGACCTCCTTCTTACAATGCAGATCGGCATGTTCGACCACCTCCAGAAGTAGATTTTCCACTTCATGACGAGGCACAAATGGCTGGACAGGTACGATGCAATCTGGTTTTCTGCGCCTGCTTACCACAACCTCACACCAAAAAATAAGTCATGTGGGGAAGTTTCTCAAACCAATGGGACCGAGATGAAGGAAATCAGCCGGTACCGGTTTGGTATTGTAACCTAGTCTCTACGAGGTGGAAGCGCTGCTCAGTGTCCCATATATAATCATGCAATTGAGTGCACATGGGAATTGGTGCCATTGTATATGTATGATCAATATAAATCTCACGATGATGCAACATTGAGCTACATGGGGGGCGCCTTGCATCGTTTTCACACCCTCAAAGATCATTTCTTACTTGGACAAGCCGGCACAAAGGCAAAGGCCAAAGCCAATGCCCAGAGAACTGAACTCGTGAAGAACAGAGATGTAGACAAGGAATTGATGCTTGAACTTGGATGCTGTGCAAGAAGTGGCGGGAACTGAATGCCTGGCGGGATAATACAAGGCACGATATGGATGTTTTCAAAAAGTCAGACTCCGACTACAACTGTCCGAAGATCCACTTGAAATCTCATTGGGTTGACCTGAATCATCGATAAGGAGCCTTGCAACAGTATTCTGCCAAGAGACACGAACTCGAGCATAAAATGAACCACTTAAATGGTTGGGACGCCTCCAATCACGATCTCAACTACCTGGCACAATTATTCATGTTTCAGCATCGCATTCTGTGCGTCGGAAGCAGAGAGCTCAATCCCAAAACCCTCGCTCAGTGTTGGGAGAACAGCGCTGCCCCATGCAAAGTCCTCCCTTCCAGTGCTGGTTTGGCTACCCAGCAGAGCTCCCAGTCATATGCGGAGCCCAAATTCATGGGACCCCTAAACCGCGGTCATGGATAGCATAATGTTGCTATGATCGAAGCCTTCAGATCATCACTTGACAATACACTGGATGACAGCCACTGCGTGGCGATATACAGCGGCACACAGGGGTTTATCAAGCATAAGAGTCGTAACAAGATGTATATATCGGATGAACAACTGCAGGCAATGGAGCTATGCATTCACCATGGTATCAAGGTTCAAGTTGAGGGTTTAGAAGGAGAACACATATCCCAGATGTGTCGATACACAGGAAGCCAGAGCTGGCACGGAGGAGATAGACGGAACGACTGGGTATGGGTTAAGCGACGCCCAGTGAGGTTTGATGGCGCGCTGAATGGGTGTCTCCCATGGTGACTGCAACGACTATCCAAAATCAAGCTCCTAAACGAGGAAGGAGCTCTCATTATGTACTGGTTGGCCCTGGCGCTCACCACAACACCTGAAAACTTGGGTAACTTGGATCCCATCTCGAAATGTTTGCAAGTGAGAAAAGTATTTGTAGCTGACGCTTTGCATGTTGTCAGCATGGCAACCATCGTTGCCTGCGCGCACAAGATTCCAGAGATGGCTACTAGTAGTAAGACAGGAGATGGACAGAATGAGCAATGGATTGTCAATAGCCACATTGATCTGGCAACTTGGAATGAAGTGTATAATTAGTAAAGTGAGAATTGCATTTTGCGCACAGGTAGAAGCAACAAGAGGAGAGATTTTCGCAGTGTCACACATCGCGATGCAATCACAATGCAAGTGCGCACTCAATGAACTCATTCCGATGTATGGTTGCAGTTGGCCACAATGCCAGAGTGCGTGTTCACAATGGGAGACCAACAGAGCGAGAAGAAATAGTGAAACTGCGATCGGAGGGCAATATGAAATGCGATGTGTCATAGTGACTCCAGGCGCGGAGTGGTCCGCAACCGGGGTGTCTCTGAAGGCTCTGACAGAGCATGTCGACTCCGATGCAGACATTCAGCCCAGATGGAATTTTCTTTCACCCATAACCATGATTCAACAGTTGATTGCCGACAACTGACAGATTATGTAATCCCCAATTTGATATGCACTCGACATAAACTAAAACACTGCTAGTGAAAACATTATTTTCAATGCTGATCAATTGTAAGCTACCTTGATTGGAGAGATATTTCAACTGGCGCTCAGATCTGTAGTGATTGGTTATGAATAAGATAGAATGGACTTTAGTCAATTTGGAATTTTTCTATATTTTTCACATTTGGGTCTGCTCACTCTTTCCTTGGGGGTTAGGGTTTTTATGTGGAATCTCTGTTTTGTAATCACAGATTGGTTAACAGTTACTCTTTTATATTAATTCACTTGATCTGGTGGGTTCATTTGGGATACTGTGTTTGCTCTACTGGGTGGTTGGATTTTATTGGGTTGTTTGGTTTTCTCTGCTGGGTTTTGGAAAGCTGTGGTGTTATCTTACTGTTGTGTTGCTTTGGAAGAATTTGAGCTGTATAGATAACCAGTACCAAAAAATGCAGTAATTATATAACTGACTGTGACTGTAACCCTGCTTGACTGCAACTCTGACAGCAGCCACTCTGACAGCAGCCACTCTTGCAGATGTACTCTGAGAGCTACTCTCAAACAAAAACAACACCAATAGCAACCTGACAACCACTCCGACTATGACCCTCCAAAGAGTCTGCAATGACAATATTCAGCGGACAATGAGTCTTCATTATCTCACAATGCAAAAATTGCTAACAGTCAGCACACTAGCAGTATATTACACACCATCTTCTCTATAGTCAAGGCGACAGTAAAGGATGGTGTAAGTACTTTCCAAACAAATAATAGGGGAAATCTTAGATGTTCGAAAAAACCAATATTCTGTAATACCGAAATCTGGATACACTAACATATGCGGATCTCATGAAAGCAAACCAAATCAATATGCTATCCTGAAGTATGGTACTTGTATCAACCAATGCATGCATTAGTCCTGGATGTACACTCCTGTGTGAGGTGGGTGTGTATTTGCTTTCGGGAAATGACAGACATTCATAGTACTGTGTAGGGATGCTGAACAGTATCAAATACAGATTTAACTTAGGATTCATTTGATGGACTTCACAGTTGAGCTGATATGTGAAGTAGCAACCCCATCTAGTGTTATGATAACGGAGATGTGCTCATTAGATGGGCTGCATTCAAGGCATTGGGACACATGGGCTGTTCTTGCAGGAACAGTGTGGAAGTGATGCAGAGAGCAGTGTTGTGAAACTGTGATAATCTATGCCATATGAGAGTATGAATTTCATTTCCAGTGATGTTGCTACTAATGAACTCCCCGACCAATATATATACAACACACTCCCAAAATACAGTTGCCAAGATCATCAGAAGTACTATGCAATTCCTGTACAGTATATTTCAATTGGTCTCCGAAGTTGAATCATCTACCCAATCCCTGGCCTACACTGTCAATGACAATGAATCCCTGACATGGATTTATGTATTTCAATCGAATATATGGCTCAGTTGTGTTTATTATATTCTGATCAAGAATCACAGGGGTCTAACAAGATAACCCGAACTCAGTTACTCTGACAGGTTGCTCTAACAGGTTGCTCTGACAGTTTGCTCTGACAGGTTGCTCTGACAGTTTGCTCTGACTGGTTGCTCTGACTGGTTGCTCTCCCAGGTTAGTCAGACTGGTTGCTATGACAGGTTACTCAGACACGTAGCTCTGACAGATTGTTCTGACAAGTTGCATGGGCAACTCCTTCCAACCGGCCACTCTGATTGATTGCTATGAGAGGAGGCTCTGACAGGTCACTCTGACTCATAGTTTTGACAGGTTGGTGTGATGACTACCCCGTACCCTAACTCGCACAGTGCAGATTCGGGTGTGCTCACACGAACTATTTTTCATGTGTATTTGATATGAAAACACATAGTCACCAACTATGGTGGCCATTTCACAGATCATATTGTAGTTATGATGTCAGAGCATTTGGTGTATACCACCTAGCTACCACTGTACCTTGTAGATTTTGACATAATTCTCACATTTCACTTTCTCTGGAAGACTCTCCTATAGTTACAGAAATGCTATACATATCAATGTCAAACGTTGTTCTTCAATACTATGCATATACTCCTCAGCTCCTGAGAGAAAGCAGTGTTGACCATCAGCTAGAGACGAGAGCAGTCCACCGAATCCAATGAATTCTTTCTCAGCTACCCATGTATCTGTAGGGGGGCATAACCACCAATATCCAGATTCACCAACACAAATTACTATGCTTGGAGATATGCATCATCTGACACTTAACTAGGTAAGTTGCCTCCTAAAAGTTCTTAGCTACCTACTGTGACACTTTGGAAAACAACAATGCATATCCCATCAACCGCTAACTATGTACAGTTTCAAGATGCAATAGTACTTGCACTTCGAAATTGGAATTAGTAGGACTGTATTGCGTTCACCTTCAGGGCTGATCAGTGGCCATTGCTCGCTGAATACCAGTCATGTAATCTGCCTGGACTTGTGAAATCACACCAATAACAACTGTTTCTGCGCCTTTGAGTCACATAGCAGTGAAGACCTTACTGTACTCTATTGATATCCACTTGGAATGTCAGATCTGCAGTCTGAGATCCTAGAGTAGTTGGTGGATAAGGGTCTCATAGTGTTGCACAATATAGAAGTATGTTGGCAAGAATATTCTTGAAAAGATTGGCAGATTACTGCAACTTCAAACAGTTGTGGAAAATCAATTGTAACATACGGAACCAATAACTGACTCTGAACATGCAAATGACCCGTATAATGTTCAGTCTGACATGGGAGATCCAACATATATGGTGCAACATTGCCTCTGACAATTACCTCAAGTCTGCCGACTTCTGAAACTCTGACAACTATTCTACTATGATCCACTAAGCACCTCAACTTATAATATGGCATTTCTTCAGCTTTGACTAAGGAGACTCAATGTTTACTGTCAAACTTTGACTCTAGCAGAGGCCCTAACTCTGACAGTCACCCTAACTCTGGCAATTACCCTAACTCTTGCAATTACCCTCACTCTGGCAATCACTCTAACTGACAACTACCCTACTCCAACCCCAGATGCAATCTCATGTATGTGGTAAAAACTTGAACTTTGACAGTGAAGCCCCAATATATACTGTATAATCTCAACTGTGACAACAAACTTGATTGTGACTTGTTTACAGCATAATGTCAACTTTCAGATAAACCAAAACAATTACATGTGTATCCATATGATTGTGTTGATATCAACACCTTTGAGGGTAATTTTCAGTGCTGGGATATCAAAATGGACTATATAAAACATCATGAAGAGCTGTGGATGTCCTGTACATGCAAAGCTTAAATGCTGACACACCCAGCAAGAACCTGTACAACAATATACAATATAAAACATACACAATCGCAAAAAGAACCAGATCTGGCAGCAACACCAATGAGTTTTCAAGATAATCCACAGGTAGCAGTGTTCACAATAATTACAACCCATTGTCAGGTCCAACATGGCAGCTACGGTAGCCAAAGTAACCACAACTCTGGCACCCAAATCCCTGGGTCTGCATCTGATGAAATTGTCCAACGAAGCTACCAATATAAATGCCATACAGGTAATATTGCAAGATTGACATGCCGGCAGATGAGGAATCGAGTTAAAGATAACCGTGAACAGCAATCGCCACGTCGAAGATTCTGTGTTTTGGATGACTGCAGTCATTCCAACTGTTTGCGCAACTGAGGTTGGGTAATAATGCAACCAGTTTGACGGTGGTGTGGGGCTTAGACATTTCTGCGGTGCAAACTCTGAGTCATTCCAGCAATAAATGCCAGGATAGTATGACCAGAAATGTCCATTACTGTATTCACTTCCAACTGTGGCTGGTTGCAAATACATAGTTCATCTGATAACCAGTGGTGGGCAAGTAGAAGCAGAATTGTCCAACCCACATTGCCTGACTGACTGACAATACATGATGTGACTGACCACCCTTTCTCCTAGCAATCTGGGGGGGGATCATTATAACACCAGCCTTTAATATTCAACTCTCTAGTTGACATTACATCGTCATTGCAATCATTCTGTGACGCCCATCCAGGGAACCAGGAGTACTGTATTCAGGAGGTAAGAGCAACATTCCCTTGTTGGCTTTGACTTTGCTCAACCTCTCTGTTAGAGGTTCTTCCTTAGCAGTAATACTGCTACTAAGTGTATTGCAATATCAATAAATTGAAACTGTGCAACCAGATTACCCAGTGCCAAATACCTATTTATACCATTACTAAGTTACACAGCCAAGTGACTATTCTCGGAGTTGCACTTGAGTCACATGTTGCTTGATTAGTTTCAGCATAGGCAGCCACTTGCAGATATCGTGATGATTGTGCAATTATATTGCCATATTCAAAATATTTAATTAAGTAACACCAGCAGTGCTCATTAGAGTCAACAACACACAGTGAATCTTTCCATGTGAGACAATACACAGTTAGATTGTGACAACGTAGGATTACCTTTGGTACAAACATCATGCAATAAATGAGTAAGAAAAGTTTATAAACCGAGTTTTGGCAGAGGCAGGAATCAATCATGATACTTTCTGGTCATTATACAGTGGACACCTATGTATGCGGTATCTGAGGTACTAATGACATTGGATGATGATATCAGGCTGAGAGCAAACCTAGTTATTAGTTTGAGCTGATATGTAACACAATATCATAATTTATATTTGCACAGTATCAGGTAGTCACCAATTCCATCTCTGATACAATTGGCAAGAAGTCTATATCATGGTCACATCATAATACAATTCCAATTCAGCAGTGTGTGCTTACATGCCTGGACATGTTCTAATGATTGTACACATCAACTGCTAGTTGTCAAAGTTGAAGTGATGATCAGTGATTTTGTTGTAGTTGGTATCTTGCAGTAATTGGCCCTAGTTGAGAGTCTGATACATTACAAGCACTCATGCACAGACACAACAACCACAGAGGTAATGTGGCACTGACAATGAGGGATATTCAGAAGCAGAATTACCTCATGGTTACTAAGGTATCAGACTGGCTTGCTGTGATATCAAGCATATTCAAAGGAATGTTATCTTTAGGACTCTACTATAATGCGATTACATTGTTCCTGCAATGAGAAGACCCAAGTTCTAGCAGCAATGCATCATCACAATACTAGCAGTAAAGAACACTGCAAAATACTAGTAAGTATTTTATTATTTATTCAATCTACTAGGGATATTTTCGTTTATAAACAATGAACCAAATCATAACCTTATGTTCACATAAGTGCAGAAAATTTTTTGTTACTACTAATCGAATTACAATTCCAAATAGAGCATCCAGTGATACACTGTACATATTTGGAGACTTCCACTATTATTACTAAGATCTGGGCAAGTTTTTCAAACCCATTCAAATATGATCATTATACATCCTGTATGCAAGTATTGAATTTAATGTTGTTTGTTCTATGAAGATTGCGCTGCTCCAACAGCAGGAGCTTGTATGTATTATCAAGGATGGTGATCATTCTGATAATCCTAAAGATAACTAGTTTACTTGTATCTGGGTTGACAGGAAGTTGAGTCTGGGGAATAATGAGGAATTGAGAAGACCAGGGTGAATAGCCAGCTATATTTTGATTCATGGATATGGAAATGCTAATAGAAATCCTTGTCTCTCCATACAACTCTCTGAGTTAGGCCACACCAAGATGCAACAGTGAAGTCAATCCTCCATTGATACAAGCCACTGGCAATAAAGTTAGGTTGGTTATATCAGGGTGCTAACAGTCTCCTGGGACTTTGACTGTGAACAATTATACTGCACAATTCTTACCAAAGACCCCTATACAGTTGATATCAACAAATGATTCATGAACAGCTACAAGGAAGTGCACATTATTCTGAATATTGCAATTCAGAAGTACAAATTCTCACATGCAGCTATACACTACATGTATTCCCATGTCTCCAACCCTGCGTGGTATAATGGACACCATTGCATGCAGATTACTGATCAGATACCCAAGAACTTGTCTCCAATTCTGCTTAAGAAGTTGCAGCCAAAAAGTATACCACTATTATTTGGACTCTTTAGAATGATAAACCCTAAATGCTAGTAACCATGCTACTCTCACCTTCAATATACTTGTATCATTATTTGGACTACAAGTAAGATGTACAACTGAACCACATCAATTCTGATGATGGCCTGCCAATCAACTAGGATAACAAAGATGATGTATCAGCATAGTTCATACTCATGTGTAATGGCAAAATCCTATTTGATAAACTCAATGTGTAATTTCATGCATTGGCCATATATATTTCACATTCCCAATAAGGTGACACCAGAGAATTTTTTTACTTGCTGCATCTACAGAAAACAATTCCTTTGACCACTAGGCTGGTAGCAATTACCTGTGAGCGGTATTTGATGTAAATCGATATGAGCAGTTATGGAATAGTATATTGGACACACATATCTGATATTGTGGTAGGTATATATAGTAATCAATTGGAATAATGAGAATGTATTCCACCAGAGATGTAGAAAGTAATTCTGGCTATACAGATTGACAGCATCAATGCAGTCAATGGTCAAGAAAGGATTGCAGCTGGGGCCAGCTGTGAGATTATGAAATGGTAATCAACAATCACTACATGTAGCTGCTTATGTATATAGTATACTGTAGATTGGTGGATAATTATTAGCATATAATCAATGGAAAACTGACCAAATTCATAACATGTATAAGTAGTTCAAAATTCATGATTAGACTGGCGTTTTGTAATATAGACATATTGAGGCTAATCGAGTGCTGAAATTCATGATGACATCACAGTGATGGTATGTACGAACTCTAACAGCTGATGGTAGGCTCTTACAACCCCAATTGAATACCATAAGCTGCTGCTCATATGATCATGGCAACTATCCTTGTAGACTCTAATAGCTGGCAGTTGGCTCTGACCATACCAGGGCTATAGGGTGTAAAGTCTGTACCAAGATTAGGGTGCCAATATGTGTCGATATCAACACCTGACAATGGGCGCTGGCAAAGTCCGGGGCTATACTGTTGCAGAGCCTCTGACAAGATCATCACCACTACTCAAACAGCCCACTGTGAGTTCGGACAAGTCAGTTTTATTACACAAGAAGCCTCTGCAAAACACACCCAGTGTGTGCATCTAGCATGCTTTATTATATGATACAGTGCACAATCGCTCTCCCTATTGTGAGACCACATAGTCAGTTCAACACTGCCCAGGGGTACCATAGAAATTATACAATAAGCTGATTAGTTGTAATGTATTTGCAATTTTCATGATGTATAATCACTCAGGGCTGGATTCCATTATTCGCAATTATTGCTGTTATCGGAGACTACCAGGGGTTCCACAGGTAACAGTGAATTACACCTGGTGCAATAACTTGTTCCCGATGAACGGCTCACCATATGCATATCCATCTGTTTTGGAACCAAAAGCTCTTGTAAGCTATGGCACAATGCTATTGTCTGTCTACTCTAATCACCAGAGTGGTTGTTTCAATGCAGCATTGAATTCAGAACGGAATTCAGCCAATTGCTATAGTCATAGTATATATAACTGTATATCCAGGGCAGCTAACATACTTTGAATATAGTATTTTCTGTAGGTTAAGAGCTTGGACAATCTGTTGTTCACTTACAACAAAATAGTATTACTAAAGTCATACTATATACTCAGTCAGCTGTGTGAAGAGGATCAAATGTGTAAGTTTTTTAGCAAAGTGTACTTTCACCAGATATCAGTATCAATTCTGAAGACTACAGTATTGAGTTTGAGATATCAATGACATTTGTTTCTAAGCTTGTGCTATGACATCCCAGTGGCCAGCAACTGAAGTTAATCATAACCAATCAGAACTGTGAAAGATTTCTATTTGAACATCCTGTATTCTATTGAATATCACAATCATATCTCCATCTACTGTATATATTGATTCATCAACAGTACCAATTCTGCTCTACCTTCATTGTTCAGTTCTTGTACACATTAAGGTGAATTAATTTAAACTGGTTCATATTGAGTAACTTAACTTGACAATATTTATCATAAGCAATGTTAGCAGTGAAAAATCACATCTTCTGGTTGAATATACAAACCTCAACAATATATAAATGAAACTGCCAATGATTTTGGTCAAAATACAAAGTGATCATAAATATTCCGGAGGAAGTAACAGATACAACAATGGGATCTGATAGGTAGTACAACTTAACAATTGAATTGAATCAGATTGAATACTGATGGGTTTTCCACTTCAATGGAAACTTGCAACAATGAGAAGTCATTTAATTTGTAATGTGGGACTCAAAAAGGTTGAATAATAAAGATAACACCAAGTACTGCACTCAGTGTCAAAATTACCAAGTCATGGCAGATAGATGAGATAAATATCAATGTAAAATACCCTAACAAATTACTTAACAAAAATTGTAAAATTAGTTTGGCAGCAGCAGCTAGACCAAATTCCTGCTGACTGACTTTCCATCAAGCAAGCCACCAAATCCAGATAACCCAAATCTGAATTCGACAGGTAAGTCGATTGAATAATACATAACAGATCTGAATAATAGTTATAAGATTACTATGGGCATATCATTGGTTATATGCAACCAGCTCTAATCTCCTGTAGATATGAAATATTGTTATTTTACAGTTATTAATTGCAATCGGAGTATTGCCAAGACAAATACTTACATGAATACTGCTGATTATGAATTTCTGTACAACTGTTCTATCATGGGTGATTTGCTGAAATTTCTAAATACATCATTTTATGAAATAATGATATTAATTGTTGCAACAACTGCAAAAAAAGTACTTCAGAAGAAGGAGAACAACCACCAGAAATAATACCCTATGAATACCCAGCTTGAAACTTCTGGTGGTCAATTTCAAACAGATATTACATTCTTGTTCAACATCAATAGTATAAATCAATGCATCAAATCTGAGATTAAGTAATACTTCTGGAATATGTATTGCCTTTCCAGATATTCATTCAATAATACTCGGAGTTCTTCAATCTACAGAAATTGACATCATCTTACAGTCAAGAACTGTATTTTGGTACTTGTTGAAAATATCAATAATATAACAACCTAAAGTGTATATGAGAACAGCAGGAGGCAGACAACACCAAGCAACTTTACAATATCACTTGCATGACATTCAGCAGATAACTATTATACAATAATGAGAATCAATTTGCTGTACAAAATTTGCACATATTCAGAATTCAGACATGCGGTATTTTCTATAATAATCTCCAAGCAGTAGTTGACCAGTATGAGTTTGAACAATTGAAAAACGAAGTAACTGTATTAACCTGCCTGCTGTGGAATTATTGGGAGTATTAAAGCACAAAGAGAAAAGGAAATGGAGTGAATTGAAATAGTATCAGCAATACAGTATGACTAGATCTAGAAAGTTAGTTGAGTTATCATTTGTTCAGTATTAAGCTAAAATGTGAATATGATTATTGAATATTGCTTTCTACACATGGCCTATATAGTACATACTATTGGATGTCAACTGATATTGATATGGGATATTAATCTTCATGATGCATTTTCCAAATATCAACAGCATATCAATCCAATTGCAAATAGTCATATACATTATTCTACCTCTGCAGATGGCTTTGCCATCATTGTGGTATATAGCACATTCACAATATATTGTCACCTGCCACCTCACAGCCAGAGATTGAATACATGCTAGAGTTGTGACAGCAGAGGTATAAAGCCAGGAAGGTACTATGTACATTGTGAATAACAGCAGCAGCCAGACCAGTTGCAACTTAGGTGTCTCTCTTCCCAGCCCTACACATTGGTATATACAGTGTCTAGTTTGTAAATTATTTATTTTATACTAAATAAATAGCTTTTAGCTCTGTATGGTAGAGTCCAGTCAGAGCAGTGGCTGCAACAGTAATTACCTCTCATTCAAGATAGCAACGTTGATTATTGTTCAGTTAGACTGCTATCATTACTGTGTTTTAATTTTTATAAATGTGCTATTTCTTGTACTGCAAATATTTGTATACAATAAATGCAATATACATACTGGAAAAATAGTAAATGCACCTGTGATAGTTATATCATAGCAAACTTCATCTAGAATACTACCTAATAGCTTCTTATCAATAATCATGTCTATTGTACACAGTGTTTAAGAAATGTGCAAATTATCTATTTGTTGGTATATTTACACTGATATATATGCACAGTTAATAATAACCACTCTGTGTAATACTGTTGGATATGGCATATATAGTCATCTATTGTCAATTTGTATATATAAGTCTGTCTGCGGCCTAAGGAACAATATACAGTAGTTAGCCACATATAGAAATATATCTGTCAGTAATACCTGGAGTCTTGACCAGTGTACTTTGATGAAATCTGATATCACACAGTCCCCAAGACAGCTTGGAAAGAAATATAAATATATCTATCAACAATCAATCCAAAGCAGGGAGCAGTTTCGGCCAGATACGCACCAATCAATGTCAGCTTTTACCATCGTCCAATTGTCTACCATTTAATCGTTAGGCATCATGAGGTCTACTTGTGCTGACCACAGTAATGATACAACCCATACTGGCATATTAACCAAAGTTCTGATTTTGGTAACCATATACCTTCCACAACCCATTTCCTGCAACACTCTATATTTCACACTCTATATACTACCTACCAAATACTGACTGCCTGGTGCTACTTGCGTTACACCTTCCAGTGCATGGTTCCTGCAACTTTTCAACTCTCTGAATTACATATGCAGTAGCATATATTGGAATGTATGGTCAAGGGTGATTGGGAGTATTTTACCTGTTGAGAGTATACTTGAAAGTGTAAAGCCAAGTAGGCAGGGAGAGAACAACCATGAACAAGTGGGAGCACACTTGATATCATACTCAGGAGTACACTTGAGATTGTAAAGGAGAGTATTCCTGGCTGAATCCTGAGAGTTCACTTTGGAGCTTCAAGTCAAGCTGACTAGGAGTGTACAATCCAGTGCAATTGGATACATACTTAGGAGTGTGGTCAGAAGTATACTTCACAGAGCATACTCAGATACCTACTTAGGAGAATACTTTAATTCAAAGTTTGGAGCATATGCAAAGGTTATCTTCCGAGCATCTTACCAGGCAATTTGTATTCAAGAAAGGTGCAGGTGTGCAGATGAGTGCAATCACAGGTAAAAGGTAGAGTATACTAGAGAGTATGTGATAAAGTGTATGTGGCAGCTTGATTTCATGCTTGTTATATGCGGTATGATGTATAGCATCAAGCACAGATAATTGCAAGTGTATTACAGTCATCTAGTCAATACACAGAGTAATTGGACCTTACAGTACTACATGTTATATATTCTAGATATTATCATTTAGAAATCGCTTCTCTATGAGCTGCAAATTATGTATTGCTAAATTTCTAGCCTGTTATTCCTAGGACATTATTAACAATGGCACATTTGTGTGCTGCATGCATGTGCAGTCAGACTCTGCTTGTATAGCACTGCCAAGTAAGTATTGCCAGACTAACAGAATAGAGCAGGCCCATTGAGTGTAATATAGTTTAGTAAGTATTATAAAGTCAATTATAACATGCAAAGTATGTCAAGGCTATTATCAAAGACTTCTTAACAAATATATGCCAAAGATGTCACCTGGCTAATCTGTATTAATTGTATTCCTCTATTCTACAGCATCTAAATGTAAGCTTTCCACTTTCACAACCATCCAAACTCTTATCCACAGCCCTTCTACACTCTGTGCATTTCTCAATCTCAACTTCTAAAACACTTAGCTGCTGCATTTCGCTGGACAGTATCATCCTGAACTTGTGCTTCCAACAAACAGCACTCTGATCAGTCAACTTTTGGATCTGCTGTAGTAGTAATCTGGTTTTCACTCCACTATTGTTTTATCAAACGCCTGGTATTACATTGAATTATATGATATTATGTAAACCAGGTGATATTATGTTACTCAATTGGTATCCTGTCATTTAAGTATGTTCATTTGAATCAATGTGTATCATGTTGATCAGTTGGTTTTTATCTATTAGTAGATATTATATAAATTTATTACTATTGTAATCTTGTTCTTACCTACTGTCAGTACAGTATACCTTATGGAGAATTTCAACTTTGTTATACCAGTATCACTATTGATGCTTATAATAGTCTATAAGGTCTATTTCATATGTATTGTCAACCTACTTCTGTTTTAGTATCTTAGTTATTCCAAATAGTATAGTATTGGAACTAAGTGTAATCTAGGGATAATATTGTGCTGTTGATGAATTATACGTTTTTCTCATATTACTGTAGATCCTGTCAATCGACATGAATACTTTTATATTAACCCTTCAATTGCACTGTAATGAATATATTACAGAATATATAATTGTGCACCCCAATTGCTGCCTCTTTCTATCAACAAAATATTGAGTAATTCTTTTTGCATACCCTGACAAATTTTATTCTTGAAAAAAACTAAATATCTCTTGAAGCAAACAATTGAGACCATACTCTACTCAATAAGTTCAATATCTAATCGCCATAAAGAGGAAATGCTCAAGTGTGAATGTCAAGTTGTAAGGTTCAAAGAGCATAAAGTCTTTTCACAAAAACAGGCTGGCATATATTGACCAAAGGGCATATACAGCTAATATATACCAATTGTATATACTGCACCAAGTAAGTGTAGCAGAATCAAACAAGTATAGTTATGCCAAGTCAGTATAACAAGTCTGAGTTTGATTAGCAGACGCATCAGGTATAGCAGAGCCAAGTTGGTATAGTAAGGCAAAGTAAAAATAGCCAAGCCAAGCCACATAGCAAGGTGCAGTGAGTGATACATATGGGCAGCACCAAAAATGCCAAAATTGACAATTTTCAGAATTATGATATACCTAAGTTTCAGTCCAATAACATGGCATTAAATTCATGAAATGTACAAAACTATGTATATTGTTGGAAATTCTTCCATGTCAGTGGCAACTGTACGAGAGGATATCAGAGTGAATCCAATGGAACTAGATGAAACTTTTTACTCCTTTCATATAATCTATTCATATCAGCTCCAGTCACCCAGTCAATTGTACTTTAGAATGATCTATCTTGGCCCATATATCAATTGATTTGTGAAGCTTGGATGGCATGCTAGCTGATTGGAATGTAATAATGTAATCATTTTGCATTACCCAGAACATTTATGTTAAAAAATATTTGCAATCCAGATCATTATGAATCACACCTACTCCACTTGACTGGTAGAATAATCAACAGTAATATTGCAAATATGTTGAAGTACTCTAACAGCAGACATTATCAAATAAATAAATATGCAAAATCTTGGAGTCTAATCTCTACTATGCAGTGCATCACTGTAGGCAACACTCAGTCATTAAACTGTTGTTAGCTATGCATTCCACAGTAGCAGCATTTATCCTACCTGCAAATGTTTAGAGGCTTGAAGTGAATCAAGCCATTGAATTACGCTAGTATATATCATGATGGGAGTTGCTATATTGAGTAAGCAGAGTTGGTGACCAATTGAGTAATTAAAGTAATTGCCGATATATCTAAGTATAGATGAGATAATGATATTATTGCCATAAACAAGTTAGGCTACATTTGAATAAAGTTCCAACTGCTGAATAGATGGAACCTATGATGTTCAGATGAATTTATACATTGAATCCTTTGTATCAAATAAAATCTTGTAGATGATGGCTACATTGTTGGCAAAGTACTCTTTAAAGCCAGTTGTGCATAACCATAATAGCCCTATGGAAAATGTGGCTACACTAAATAGAGATTTACGAAAATGGCAAGACTGTATTACAGATAAGTTACCATCAGGGCGTGATATTATTGTGGGAATATCTACAGTAGTCTGATTTTTCGAATTTAACTCTAAAGGGATTACTAAGTTCAGGCCATATGCAATATGTACTGTAGCATCAATCTACAGTTTGATCATTAGCAGCAGAGAAAAGGATAACATATTGTAAACAGCTTTCATCATTGTTGTGACCTGTGTACCAACTCATGAACAACTACTGATTCAATGTCTGAATGAAAAGTATCCAATATAGCACATACTTCAGATATACTATTTTCGAAATACAATGGTATCGTTGGGAAGAACCTGGGTACTAATCAAATACCAATCGAGTGCTATACAACAACATTCCCACTGGGTTCATATACCGTGAACATTTCAAGTGTTGCCCAGTCAACCACACCAAGAGTAATTATTCACGAATATAGCTAAGAAGACATTTTCTGAACACCTATATGATGTTTAAGATGAACTTTTCATACGCTAGATATGGTTGAGTCCTGGGTACGATAACTGAATCATTTGTGACTATACATCAGTAATTACATTCATGATTATTGTATAAATTTCTCTGATTTTATTATCCCTATAACTAGTGCTTATATCGTCCTATCTCCCTATCACAATATCACCAGCATTGAGTGGGTTGCGATGGTTTTTGCTAAAACAACTACTGAAAATAAATTGTTTCAGCTAACAGTGCGATGGATATTGGACATATCATCAATTCGAGCCAGGGAGATAACAGTATACACGGTTCAGACTATGTCATGTATAAATCACTGAGTGATTGGACCAATACTTCTGAACTGATTTGGGAAGAACATTGTGTTACTTTACAGTGATTCCTGGGGCTGTGAGATATGTATGACTAGTAAACAAATGAGAATGCTTTATGGATACTGTATATGAATGACACTAATATCAAGATTGATATAATCTATTATAGCAAGCTGTTATTGAGAACAATAGCCAATTGGATTGCCGATGTATACAATATCTGGAGAAAGTTATTGACAATGTATATTTGAATTGTATATATAAATCACTTTAAGAATAGTGGCAAATATTAACATTGAGTTAAATATCAATTTAGTCTATCACATTGACAGATTCCAAAAGTGCATTCCTCAAGTTTGTGGGAGTGTTAAGATTATTTGGTATTTAAATGTAAAGGCACATATGCCCAAGCGTGCCAATGTATGGGAATAGGTAGTATATATTGCAAACATGGACTCGAGTGATCTGGAAGGTATATTGAATTTTAAGGTTATTGGTATTGATCAAAGTGTTATAGCGGCAACCGATGTTCACTGGCGCTTACCTGGTGTCAGGTTACGTTTAGCCATTTCATTATCCCTCTCTGTCAGGATAGACCTCCTGGGCTGCCAAAGCCAGTATAAGAGAACAGAAGGAAAGGGAAACAAGGGATGAAACAATCATCCTACATATGCAATCATATGAACCCATCGGTCCCCCAACTGATCAGTACAGCTCAAAGGCAACATTTTGGCAGATCCAGCATATGGGGAAACTCCACCTCCATTGACAGGCGGTAAAAACCCATGCCGACCCCATTTGTACCAAGCCAAGATTCAGGGAAGACCGGAGAGAAACCAGAAGTTATCCAAAAGTTGTCCAGTCTCGATTTCTCGATTTACAAACCCATACTCCAGCAACCATGATTCCTGTTGATCGTATCTCGGCGTAGGTCATTGTTGGAATCGTCAGGGTGGCAGAGAGCTTCGGCTAATGACTTGTCGTCAATGGGAACCACTCCTGCCGGCATCAGTCATAGCGTTTGGTGATAATTGATTATGAATGACAATAGCATCCAGTCTCATTCGTAGACACCTAACCTGTAAGTTTCCCCAAAATGGTCATACTTCTCAAATGCAAGTGCACATGCGCTCTCAAGAGTCTCCGTGTGGTGCTTCATAGAATATCTCTCAAGTGTTAGTCATCGGCAAGTGGTATTGACTTCTAGTTGCTGATTGACTCAGTAATCATTGTTCAAAGTCTGCTTTGGCGACCTACCTGTCGACATCATGGGTGTACGCTTTAGATAGGCAACATTCGTAGAATCTTGGTCGACTTGGTTGACTTGATGCTCAATTTCTCGGTAGACTTGTCAGTCGACTTCTCAGTGCATGTGTCAGTAGACTGACTCCCGGTGTGCTTTGAACTTGTCGGTTGGACAATGTATAGACATGGCTATTTCCCCCTTTCTGTTTGAAGATCATTGCTCTGTTGATGACTTAGACTCAAAGTTGGTTGTAAATTTCGATTGTGGCTTGGTAGACTTATGAACTTTCGTAGACTTTTCGTGATCCCTTTCAGTATGTCTCTGGGATGACTGACATGTCATTCAGCAGCTCTCATCTCTGGACTTCGGAGGTCTTTGACTTTGCTTATCATTGGGCTGGTTTTGATGGACCTGCTTTGTGTCATGTTTCTGCTTACTTTGTCTCGATGTTGCACTTGCTCTCGTCTCATTTTCCCACTTGCTTTGGCCTTCCTTTTTGACTCACTTTTGTTATTGATCTGCTTGGTGTTTCCACTTACTAAGTGCTTCAACTAGCTTTGTGTTTCGACTTCCTTCGCTATTGACCTTTAGACTTCTCTTCGCAATTGTTTACCTCCCTTGGTCTGCAATGCTGGTCTCTAACTTCTGGTTTTGGCCATGAAATGAATAACCTGTGTGTGGGTATAGCGATTGGGTAGACTTCAACAATGTAGCTGTAGGTATTTGAACTCATCATGATCGACGGTAGCAATTGATTCTGTCGACTTTTGGTACAATTCGGAGTAATTTCTGGTGAACTCTGATGCGATGCCTCGAATAGGGGTATAACTCATAATCCGGTGAGTGAAACATATCTGATTTCTAAATGACCAAAAACATTGTTCAGGCATATACTCCCAAGCGTGCCAATGCATGAGAATAGATAGTATAGGGTTGGAAACGTGAACTTGAGTGATCTTAAAGGTATATTGAACGGTAACGATTATGGTGCAGATCTACATACCGGAGCAGCGACCAATATATACTGGCGCTTACGCAGCCTCGGGTTACATCTCGCCATTATAGTAAGTCTCTATATCAACTGCAGCTAACCATATTTGAATTGTCATAAATATCAACACATGTTAGCGGCCTTTGATAACAGTTATTACTGCTGTGACAGAGACAAACAGTAATATAGTATTTTCTTTCACCAAGTCTGATAACTAATAGTATGAAACAATACATCTGTATTCAGTATGATCATAATGCTCAGTGAGCCCCAATGGAATATTCAACACCTGATTGCGCTTCAAGGAGATCCTAGACCTCTGTAATAGTAGGTTACCTAATCTCAGATACTCTAAGCAAATTTTCCAGCATATCCAAAGTGCTTGCCAATAGAATAGTATTTTTGGATGCTACAATATTTGACTAATAGGATAGTTACATTGCACAGTAGATAAGTTCTTTGTACTCATCTCCCAGAGAAGCTTAAACATTGTCCTAAATACTCCTGGTTATAGCTGTTAGTTCAATAAACATTCCAACTCTTAAATGCCTCTTATTTTATTATTCGTATATCACAGTCACCACAGGATCTGATAAATTGCAAAATAAAATATATTTGATATGTATCTATGTAGTGACAGTCGGATAAGGCTGCAGACACAACGTGAGTTAAACTATAGGTATACTGGGAGTTGGCAATTGTGTACAGTTGAAGATTCACATCAAAACAGTAATCAGTTGAATTTATTGCAGTTAATCAGGGAAGATTATGTGTAAACGTAGAACTCAAGTTGAAGTAGGGGTGGATATACTATTGGAGTTGCCAATTGTTTGAACCGGGAGGTTACCACGGTGGGAGCTTAAGATATACACTTGGAAGTTGTCATAATGCAAGGTTGGAGATGTACTAGGAGGCAACATTCATGTAAGTTTGCATTGTATTTGCAGACAGTAATAATACAAGTCTCAAGAGGAAATTCCAAAATACAATGGTATATGTATGGAGATGTTGTCTGGCCTAGTGATCACGAAAGTTTGGGATTATACTTCAAGGCTGTAATGTAGTGATTTAGGAAATACACTTGGGAGTAATGATCACTTAATCTTGGATTGAATAATCGAGTAAACATACAGACATACATTGAAGTTGGCTATTGAGCAATCACAGCCAGGCAATTGAAGATATTAATTTAGTGAGTTTGGTGTATATAAAGATGGCACAATCAGGAGATAGTCTATATGAAGTTGGTTAATCCAAATGTAGTCAATCAGATAGGTGAATTGGTATGGGCTGAAACTATATTTAGTACATACCTTGGAATTGTGTGAATCACAAGAGTAGAGCAGAACAAATATACCAGCAAATGAGAGATGAAAGACTAGCTGGGAGAGGAAGACAGTCGATCCTGGCTGGATACATTATTAGCTGTCATCACATGATCCCTATCTAAGAAGTTAGGAATGGATGACCTAATATCATGGTCCAAGTTGCAACTAGAGTTATAGAGATGTAGGATTTAGATCACAGATTGACACGAGCGACAATTGAGTAAATCTTTATGACCAATTGCAATATAGTGAATTTCTGTAGTCACAGTGTATGTAAGATATCCAATGTAGTATTTAAATTACCCGCTTCATTTTGCTTAGTGGTGTTCATTTCTCTATCATTGTTTCATCCGTTCTGGTATTCCGCAATTGAATATGAGACTGATCCGAAGCCAAATCTATTGACAGCTCTCTATCGATCCAGCCATATATTACCATTTCTGGTTTCTCAGTTGGCAGAGTTGGCAATGGGGACATCTTGTGCAGTTTGGAGGATGCAGATAGTATGACACTACCATGATGCAGAAACAGTAGTAATGGAGACATATTTTGAGAATATGTGGTGTGGTTTCAGTATTCCATCTCAGCATTACTGCTAATTGGTATTACCAACATCTGGTATTATTTCAACACCACAGATTGATGGTCAATTCTGTCACCTAGCAGGGCAGCCATTACCTAACACTGTTTCAACTTCCTGGGAGTCTTCAGAAGCATACCACTTACTCGCCATATACATTTAGCTGAAGTTGATAATACAGTTAATATATGTACCATCAAGCATCTCTTTGCAAACTTACATTCTTTGGACTTTTGGTGGCCAATTATGGTTAATGTCAGTTACATCACACTACTGTTGGAATCATGTAGCATTTCATGTAGTTCTGGATAGTGATACTATTATTCTCAGTGTGTATTGATTGTTTGTATCTATGTCTTCTGAATAGGGAAATACTTCTGAATTATGGCTTTTACCTTGCTGTGGAAGTGTTGATCATAGAGGGTTGTGCATTTGCGGATGCTCATGTAGTCAAGTATCTGTCAGTGTCAGTGTCGGTGTCGAAATAGGAAACGCTTCTCCATAGTTGCGATTTGAATTTGAGATGCTTCTCTGAAGGTCGCTCTTCCATCTCAGCTAGCCAGAGGAAACTCATCCCTGTAGATCACGGATCCCCGTCCGTGGCCTCCCGGGTGGAGGCGGGGTTGTCATCCATGAAGGTACACACTGTACAGCTCCTAGTAGTGCTTCCTCATCCTCACAGTAGAGGAGTCCACAGACTTGGTGGATTCATGGCTGCAATTGCCACCGCCAGTCTCTTGAGTCCGTCACAAATCACATACCCAGTGCACTGTAGCGGAACAACCGCCGCACTCCCCTGGGGTTTTGTGTGTGTTTGCCAACATCTTCGAAGTATCCGCAGTCCATTACCCGCCCACTGCTTAAGAATTATCCCAATACTGTACTGTTTGTTGATCTGCTTGGCTTGCAGCTTGTTGACCTATTACGAAATCGCTTTGAACACATCCTGATGATGCCAATGTTGACCCGAACTCAACCTGGACTCCTGCCGAACTGCTCACCATACATATCCCGAGTGTGGGCTGTCGATGCGTCATTCGGTTGCCGTAATCTCATTTACCCATAGAACTCAACACCATGGCCACTGTAGCCATCGCAGTCCTCTCAGCAGACGAGTGTGAGATCTTGTTGGGAGGAAGTATTGTTTGCACCGTTGAATCGTGATGCGGTGTCCATAGGGTGTCCTGATCCTAGATGAGTTTGCAACTCCTCTGGAACCCTGCGCCCTCGCTCGTATGAAGGTTCGGGATTCGACTGATATCGTTTCTCGATAGTTGTTGAAAATGGTATCGGGATCGTGGTTGTGCCTGGGCTCTTAACCTGTTGTCACAAACCTGTCGAGATGATTCATTGAGTCTAAGTCTAAGATGACACATAGCCTATATAGTAGCTGCCAGCCCTAACCCACAGCCATGTGATGACATACTCTACACAGACTCGGTCTAACAGCTGTACCTATTGAGAGCCTTTGCATAGTTGATGGACTTTGTATATTGCAACTTCATTCTATCTAGATTTCTTTCTGTAATGTTTGATATCAATGTATACCACGCATTAGCAATATCTGTAATTTCGACAAAGGAATCATAGATCACAAGCATGAACTCGGCTTAGCATCATAGGATAAACTCTCAAACCACAATATCAATGTATATCATAGCTGTCTGGCAGTTGTACTCCAGTAAACATCCTTACTATATTGTGCTAATATTACCAAAGCCAGGGATACTTAAGCAGAATTGCAAGCAATAGTAAAGATATATACAATGGATACATGTGTAGAAAAGGCAGAGATGGTGACTGTAATGGTTGTGATCATGGTGACAGTACAGGCAGTCATAGTATCTAGGGTAATAATGTCTGCTGTAGTATCAAGATATATTATGGAAGTGGTATTAACTATGGCCACTATGAAATTTATTGTGTCAGTGAGTACAGGTGCAATATGGCTGGTCGATATAACCATCAGGTTGTCACGGGTATGTTGCCAGTCATTATGTAAATGATGTTATTGCAGGTAGTTACTGGCATGTAAAGGGAGGTAAATAGTACAGTTTAGTAACTGTCTTTTCTTAGACATCGAGAAGGGGGAAGCTGCTCAGTTTCAAACAGGGGTATCCAGTTCAAAATCACTCTTCATCGAGTCTCGATGCCATTCCCAGTGTCCTAATTGTACTTATCTTTACATCTTTTTACAACTTTCTCACTGCATCCCCATCACCTTTGATAAACATACTGTATTATTGAATATATCTTTCTTGTTGTTCATGTTCTTGGTGGTGAATATTATGTCTATTTCTGTAGTTGTTATCATCTTACATATTTCAAAGTTAGTCAAAGATCAAGGGAGACTAGTAGGGATTGTTTGGTGAAATGTAAATTCAACTCAGCCAATTGGAATACAACTTTCCCCTCTATTTCACAAATCCCCTCAATTGTATAACCTCAATATCTTCTACATTTAACTCTTCTTTTTCCTTCCCTTTCATTTTGCTTCAGTCCAGGCAGTCACTTTGTATTTCTTATCTTTCATTACAGGTCTTTTAGTTTTGATTGATTCCATTGATGTCATATATTCCTACACCATCCTTGATATAATTGATTTGACCACAGGTCAGGGTTTACAAGATGTATAGTATTACATTTAACGATTGACAATTTACACCCTTCCAAATATTTCACCCATACTTATATTCCATTCTCCCTCTGCCAGAACATCAGTGCCTAGCTCTAAGTAAAATCTATCATATGGCCAGATCCAAACCACTTGGCACTGAGTGTACTTGGCTGGCAGTTTGACACTCTGGGACTGCAGTATTGCAGATGTGTCCTCAAAAGATGAATTGACAACTTGGTCTTCAGCCTATTGGCCAACCGTTTGGCCAAAATTATGTGTGCTGGCAATTCTCAACTCTTTGAACAATTGTATAATATTCCTAGGATCTTTTTGCGATCATTTCTGTTATTATACTCCAGCACCGTCAATCGATTGTGTAGTGTCAATTGAATGGATCCAGTGTGTTATCTTGCAGGATATGTGCTCCAGCTTTTGCCATATTAGCATATGTTGTCAAGTATCTTGAACTCTTCCATATCACATTTTAATACTTTAGGTAGCCTTTATACCCTATCATCCTGTAGTCATACTTAGCAGCCATCACACAATGGCAGACAATCAATATTTCTGTGACCATTCCGAGGTTAGTATGAAGTATTCTTCATACTAAACCTCCATGCAAAACAAATGTGATTGCTCCCTTTACCAGTCGGAGTTTCGAATCTATACCTTCCACAGCCTGACAGACAATATAGTCTCAGGTATTCTAATTCATCATATGTTGATCATACCCATAGTGAATATCCAGCAGTGAACCATTCAGCAGCCCAGTGAAGTCTACAGAAATTCCCTTGAGGTTGGGTATTATTCAGGTATCTTCCAGTGTATGTCAAATTGCATTCACAGTGAAGATAGTGCAGATGTTCAGTCCCTTGTTCCTTGGAGCAAAGAAGTTATCATTGTGGAAAAATCCCCAAGCTAACTTGAACTGATGTTGCCAAATCCTGTCTTCAATATTTTCTCTTTCGATGAGAAGAACATTCTATAATATTTACAATCTAGATTTGTTTCACAGCTTGTGACCAGGCTCCAGTCAGATGCTGAGTGGTGGCTTGACTTGGTGGTTGATTGTTCTCAACTCCTCCTATCGGTATATCCGAGAGTATTCTGTATATAATATACTATCCAGAATGGCTTTTTTCTTGTTCCACTACAATACATTCCCTTGCAATATCACTTAATCTTTCCCAGATTAACACCATCCTAACCATTTTTGAACTAAGAGCTCAATGATATTGGACTCATATGAGGGTTTTTATATTCGAATTGTACAAGCTATAGCTCCTCCTCTCCAGCCATGTCCAGCATCTGTTATATGTCCATCCATTGATGGAATAGGCTTTAATCTGTGGGCAATTCATTTCTAACCAGAAAACACCAAGTGTTCTTTTGTGTTGTTCTTTGGTGTATAATTTTTCCACATCACTTTGTGAAGAATTAAATTTTATTTAACTGAGATCTTCAACTGTACTATTGATAGAATTTCACTAAAAAGTTTTAGATAACTTTCAGTTACTCTGTTTTCCTTTACCAGAGCCTTGTATCCCATTAACCGCTTCTCTACTACTATCCTCATTCCCAGCTCTCTGACCTATATGTCTGGAAAATGGTATTCTGTTACTTGTAATCTGCCATAGTCTATATAGCCTACAGTAACCTCCCATAACACCAATATCACCAAATAATACAAACAACACCAGGGCAATGTCCTGTAACCTCCGATAATCCACCTGCAATTCACCGATTATACACATGTAATTCACCAATAGCACCACTGAATTATTACTGTAATGCAACTGTAGCACATATATTATATACTGCAATTTATGGATTATACTACATATTCATCACAATTGCACATTTATTTGCTACTGTGACATCTCCCTTCACAGCTTCAGCACCGACTGTTTGCACTCTGATATGCCTGCTTGGACAACTCTGACAAGCATACACTCTGACTCTCATGACTCTGACAAGCTTCCTCCCACAACTCTGACATGCTCACTTCCACAGCTCTGACAAGCTCGCTCCCACAACTCCGACATGCTCACTTTGCCAACTCTGACCAGCTTGCTCCCACAACTCTGTGAAGCTCACTTTCACAACTGATATGCTTGCTCTCTCAACTCTAACATACTCACTTTTAAAGTTCTGACATGCTTGGTCTCACTGCTCTGCCATGCTCACTGTCACCTCTCTGACAATCTGGTTTCGCTGGGAGCAAGCTTTTAGTGGTGGATCTGGCTTCGCTGGTAGCGGTAGATCTAGCTTCGCTGGTAGGGGTAAAACTGGCTTCGCTGGGAGCAAGCAGAGAGTGGTGGATCTGACTTCGCTGGTAGGGGTGAAGCTGGCTTCACTGGTAGCGGTGGATCCGCCTTCGCTGCGAGGGGTGAAACTGGCTTCACTGGGCGCTTGCTGGTAGCGGTGGATCTGGCTTCACTGGTAGGGGTGAAACTTACTTTCCTGGTAGAGGTGGATCTGGCTTCACTGGTAGGGGTGAAACTTGCTTTGCTGGTAGAGGTGGATCCAGCTTTGCTGGTAGAGGTGAAACATACTTTGCTGGTAGTGGTGGACCTGGCTTCGCTGGTAGAGGTGAAACTGGCTTCGCTGGTAGTGGGTGATCAAACTTCACTCGCAGCGGTGAACCTGGCTTCGCTGGTAGCAGTGGATGTGGGCTCGCTGGTATGGATGAATTGGGCTTCGCTGGAAACAGTGGATCTGTAATTGCTGGAATAGAGTTGGTGAGTCACAGTACATCTGGCTTTCGATAAAGTAGTGGATCTGGCTTCACTTCTCTGATGTGATCTGGCTTTGGCAAGTGTAGTCAATTGGGCTTCATGCCTGGCAGTGGATCTTGATTCGCCTGTAGTAGTGGAGCTGGCTTCACTGCGAGTTGGCAGGGGGGTGTTATATTCGGCTCATGGAGGAATGATCCAAGACTATAATGCCTGGTAGTAGCCATGGTGATGATGGTGATGATGGTGATGGTGGTGATGATGGTGATGGTGGTAATGATGGTGATGATGGTGATGATGGTGATGGTAGTGATGATGGTGTTGGTAGTGATGATGGTAATGGTGGTGATGATGATGATGGTGGTGATGGTGATGATGGTGATGATGGTGATGATGGTGATGGCGGTAATGGTGGTGGTAATGGTGGTGATGGTAGCAATTTAACCAAAGGGGGTGACAGAAGGATATCCAGGATGAGAAATATGCTTCATTCTGTAAGTGGTTGTCACACACAGTGATATCAACACTCCCATAACAATCCCATAATGGTAGAAATATACAGTAGGGCACTATAATCTGGGGTAGGCAACTGTGATTCAACTGTAAGTGCCATACTAAATCTCAGTTTTGGTAGTATGGAAGCTTTTCCCGGCCCAGCTCTTTGTCTTCTTCCCAATCATCTTTGCAATTGATGCCTCTATTTATCACCATCTTTACTACCTTCAATACCACTGCATCTCGAACTGACTATTTTCATTCTTTCTGCACTACTTCGTATTCTTTTCCACCTATGAATCGTTCACCTTTTCTACAATTGCTCCCAACCTACTACCTGTCGACTTCTATTTTCTTTTTTTACCATTTACACTCTATGCTTTTCACTATTCCATCCAAAGCACTCATACCATCGCTGGTGTTGGTATTAAGCTTGGCCATAGATATATCTCTATCTATCATTCTGGATGGCATATGATAACCTAGTCTGATTAAAATGTTGCATAAATGATAGAAAGGGAAATGACAATGTAATTAACATCAACTGGTATAGATTATACTACCATGGTTAAACAAGATTGCATACCCTTGCAATTAACCTTTCTCCATCCAGTATACTTCCATCAGATATTCAACTCTCTTGTAACCATGATACTAATCACGCAATGTTGAAATATTCCATTGTTGAACCTGGAAAGGTACTACAGCTGTAAGCATCTAAGAATGGCTGCAGAGTTCTTGACATATTAGAATCAGGCATATAAAGTGCAAACATTCAAGCCAAAAGAAGCAGAATAGTCAGTGCTTTGAGCTCTTTGTAGTGTAGCTGGTATCTAGGGAACAACTTGTTTCTTAGTTTGAATTGGGTTCTTTGTACTCTTCATTACTAGTCAAATATCCAATTTGGTAGTTTCTATCCACTTACTGGCTAGGACAGTGTCATCAAGTAGGGTTTATCCCAGAAATTCATAGTCTCCAGTATACAGCACTTAAAGTTGTTTGTGTGGTGGCTTCAGAGTCATTGGACTTTTTGGAAATTTGTTTCAAATGGATAAGTATGGACAGGTAGATTTAGAGTTGTTGGACCTTTTGGAGCTGTGTATTCAATGGAGTTTGCCTTGGTATGTTGCATGCTGAATTCCACTGCTTTTCTGATACAGTGTTTTTCCTGGGTACAAACACTTGTTGTATTCTCCAGAACCTCCTTTTTTATTTGTACCCAGTTATCTTCCACCCCAGCTATACAGATTTTTTCCCTCACTCCATTGTTCAAACATAGAACTTTCTTATTCTGCATTTCACTTACCTGATCCTGTTCAATACCGCACTCCACTAAGTCCACTTCTGGTTGTTTTTTCTCTACACACAGTTTCTTGATACAGTTTCTAATCTCTTCTTCAAATATCCATTTATCTTCTTCTTGGTCTACAACATTATCTCACCACAGTAGTCCAGGACTGTTATTGGGGTGACTTCAGCTACCTGATTTGTTCTAGTGCAAGTTGAACCACTCTTATATGTTTCACAAAACATGTTACAATCTGAATATTCACACCTTGATATGCACATAGTACCAGTAGTTGCATTTCACTGAATTCCTCGGTGAAGGGGAAGTGTATGGACTACATAAATTGCCATAGATTGTGCACAATAATGGACGAGGTATTGGTGGAAGACCTTGCATTTCTCTCCCAATAATTGTAACAATGTCCGGCTATTGCATGTTATCTTCGCAAATACCTTACTACAGGTTCCACAATCAAATGCAGAGGCCAACCATTTGAACTAGTGTTTCCTAGTGGTAAATTGACTTCCTGGTGAAGTAAATAGTAGGTTATATGGGGTGTAACTATGGAAGTCTTACTGCCCCTCCAAAATTCGCTCTCTGAAATGGTAACAAACTCCATATCGGTTCACCACTGCCTACTTGCATTCTTCACAGATCATTGAACATAATAAAATGATTGCATTCATAATTGAGACATTACACTTACTTGTATTTTGAATATACTTTTCAAAGTTTTGGTGCAGATTGGATATTTCTGGCTGTATATTTCTGCTGGCAATGTCACTATCGCAGTTACTTTCCCTTTTCAAAGTTCACTAACAAATATCCACAACTACAATGCTGGCTGAGTGGCCAAGAGAGACCCCGTTTGACGATTGATGACATGGCATTTAGCTATGTTCACTATGAGGACTGGGGGATGGGTATTGGGATTCCCACTTCTAATGTAAATACTAAATCACATGACTAATATGATTGTTTGTTCATAATAATATAGAGACTTTTGTACATCTTCTTAACGCAGAAATGGAACACTATTTTGAGCTGTTATCTGAAGAGTTCCCCATTGGGGCTGTGCAGTTACATTTTCGAGTGTTCACAGAGCTGATCTTGAGACAACCCTCCCAACAAAAACTTCTCTTTTTAATGGCTCCCTATTTCTGTGGAGTTCTTGATTTGGCGAAACTGCTTTCATGGTATAAATAGATAAGTAATTAATGCTGCGAGGCCACCCCCATGCAGTGGTTTGTTTCATTGTTAAATATGTACTAATGGGAAGTCTGTTGCCCTATCGAAATGGGTAGGGAATACGATTTCTACATTTCAAGTGATATGGCATTGTATGAGAGTGACTGATGCAGCAACTGGAACTTGCTGTACTATAGAAAGGTTCAGCATATTTGGTGGATATTTTTGATCCATACTACAATACCTAGTTAGGAACAAAATAATCATTCATGTGGTAGATTGGAGTTGATTGGTAATCTAACTCAACTCTGTCAGTTCTGTTAGCCTGCTGATGTGTTGTAAATCTCTCATTCTCTATTCCCTGTGACTCTCTCATCATCAGTAGGATTTTTCATCGTATTTTTCCTAATTTTACAAGGATTATCTGTTTCCTTTCTTGTTCTTACTAACAATTAGTATTTGGTTCTATTGAAAGTCACCTTGTTTTTGGTTTATTGTTTTGTATTGCAGTGGAAGGTCAGTAGGTATTCTCAGAGTTTGTCCCATTTGCATCACCGGTGCCAAATGATCAAGTATCAAAATACTACATTGCTGTTGGGTTTGATCCTGTTTGTAAGGCAAGTACTCTGTTTTTCAATCTTGGTCTGATTTTCAACATCTGTGCTTGTTCGCTGAATTTATTGGCTATGAGTGTCCTGTGACTTATTCTCAACATTCTTGCGAGTCTATCATTAATGCCTTCTCATGTGTATTCCTCCTGGTTGCAAAATAGATGGCTTTTACGTGGCATTTTTCCCATCAGTGAGATTGTTGTGTATTTTTCAGAATTGGTGATAATGACCAGGTTGATTCCATTTCCTTAGTGGTAGTCCATATATAATCCTTGCACCTGTCTCATTGCTGAAGCCACTATATGTAGCTCTGTTAGAGGTTCCAATGCAATCCGAAATAATCAATACTGATCAAAATACCAGATTATTTTTGTTAAAATTCATTTGACTCTCAGGGTAGACATTTTTCTTTCGTTGCTTATCTCTGTATTTACTATTTCTAGCTTGGGGGGTCTTTGACAGCATTCGACACTATGCTGTGTATCCATTATTGCATATTTGAACTCAGTTCAACATAACATGACAGTGCTAAAATTCAGAACCTCTGTAGAAATTTCTCCATAGCACCCCTTGCAGCATGCAAAGGGAATCGATGATAAGACAGTGGTTCTCATTGGAGCAGAGCTGAGAAAGTGTCAGGATTCTTAACAGAATACCCAGCAGTGAGAAACCACCCTAATTGCAACAATGAATAATAACTGATAACTGTGTGCAGAACTAAGAGCTTCCTAATTAGTAAGGATATTCCATTGAATACTTAGACGACACATCTTTGCAACCCTGCAATGTTTCCCCCATATATACCCCTTATTAACTAATCAATTTCTGATTTTGCACTATTCTCATTGACACAATCTCTCCCATTGTAAGCAGTGGTAGTGGCGAAATACAGATATACCCATAATGCTGGCAGTTAAAACAACAATTATGACATGTCTTCCAGACTGATCAGTCACTATTCAGTATACCGTGAAACATATTAATTTCATCTCTTCCCGGAATTCAGAATTTCACCAGTAATTCTATATTCCTGGACCATCATTGATATGTCCAATAGCATAGCTGCAAGTACTGTATTCATGGCTAGGTAACACCCACAGTATGTAGTTGGCTCACTGTGAGCCTCAGATCTTTAGTGAGAAGCATCCTGTGAGGGGTTCTCTCCTAACAGAGGTAATGGTATCTGTTTGATTGTCAGAAGGATCTATACTACAGAGTTTACTCGCGTAGAATACATAACTCCAATCCTATACAATACAAGCATGTCAGTCCTGTGATCCTTAGCGAGAATTCATGGGAACCTCGTGTCGCTTTGATAGTGAGCCTCATTACTAGTGGATTCATTGAAAGAACAATTAATTTGTATTGATTTGATGATGCAATAACCTTGGCCAGTCGTAAGCCTTCAGGGCTAAAAGAGATGTCAGTTATTTCTTACCACATTCATTGAACTGAGTGAAGTGGGACTAGATGCCTCAACTGCTATATAGCGACTGATGTGTCAGGCAGAGGATAGCCAATACGCAATTATGTGGCATCTCAAGCCAACTCTCAAGTAGGAATTGGAACACCTTGGGCACTCCCCGGTGAGTGAGAACAGTCTCGACCTTGGCATGGCGTGACTGAATGATTACGACCCAGGGCATGACGCGAGAAACCTCCGAACAAATGGGCAGGTTATTTCGTCATAATTAAATGTCGACAGAGCAAAGGTGGGCCGCCATGTATAGCCTCTGAAGCAGATACACCAAACAGCCTGAAGCGTGAGGTTGTGTCTTAATATATTTAACCAATCTGTTTAAGGCCCTCCAAATAACCACATCAGGCACGGAGAGGTTTTGACTACCGGAACAAACGAGTTGCAAGATATCAAAGTTGATGATACTGTTTGATCACATTTTATTGCTGATGATGGCCCACCGGGGAGAGTAACTCTTCAAACCCAATTATGCAAAACATGATAACCTTTGGGATGTGTGGTCTGCTATCAAGAGAGATTAAAGCTCATTAAGTAGTACTCTAGGATATGACAGATGAGATCATTCCAATCCTTGATTTATGATGATGGCCCTACAGGGGGAGTAACTCCTAAAACCTTATCATACAATACAAGAAAGCTATAAAGTGACAGCAATGCTCAGGCATTGAAGGGACAACCCCACAAGCACGAACGATACCTACGATACCTACCTGCCAGGGAGAAGCTGAAATATTATTGTTGTGTTGAGTTTGTATTATTAGTATTATCCTTATCGAGTATATTAGTAATAAATATTCGGATTGTACCTGATTCCCCTGCCCCAGGGTTGAGCGTAAGTTCAATATCGAGTTCAACGTAATACTGTGTGCTTTATCCTTATTACTGGATCGCTTCGAAAGAGAAGATCAGTAGTGTGCAGCACAGTGCATTTGGTGGTTGGCAAGTATGATTGAGTTCACCGAGTTATTAATTAATTATTGCCATCAGAAAGTATTCCCTTCAAAACACTTTAACGATCTTGTGGTATCCCGTTTATTGAGTACAGGGATAGCACGGTGGCTTATTCCTGAATCCGAAACACCTGAAATAGATATTAATGATTCCGATACAGAAGTACATTCTGGTCGGAGTAACTTACTTCCTAAATACCGGAGCAAAGAGCAACGCCAGTTACATACAATGCTCTCCGGAAAGATCTTTAAGAATGAACCTCGTGATTCACATTCATAATTGCAAGCCAGATCTGGGAAACAGAGTAAGAAGCGACGAAGTATAATTCGTAATCTTCTTAACAGTGGAGATTTGGAATATAGAGGGAGATTACGCTAAGACATAATATTGCCGATAGTATCTGAACGCCAGATTTATCAAGCAAGAGATAAGGGAAGATTTTGTTATGATACGTCACAATTGAGACTGCACTATCAACAGGCAAAATATCACCGCCACAATATTAATTAATCACGGAGATTAATTTTACCAACACACCTTACAATGTTACTCAACCATTGAGATCAAGTATACGGAATACCTTATGATATCAATCCATCGCTGAGATTAATTATACGAATATACTTTTACGATATTAATTAATCACCGGGATTAATTATACGACTTATTTGTATTGTCAGTATTGCATTACGCCAAAATACATTTTAGTTGCTATCCATTTCGCAGCATCTGATACGACTATACATATCTGTTCTCGTTGCGTACACAAGGTGTAAAGGTGGCCAATACACTCTGTGTGGAGATACGCTTCGAAGAATACGAGAGGAACTATGGCCGTGTACCTAGTACTTACTTGAGTATCCTGAGATACATAAAAGTATAGTTACTTGGGTGGAAGCATCCCAGTAACACATCCCTTTGTTTCTATCATACAACTTCACAAAATAATGATCCAAAATTACGGGTCTAATTACCAATATGCAGACATACGTAGCCTTACTCTGGTGGATATGACTACCTGGCAATGTTGTGTGAATTTGAAGTACTGATTTCAGATACAATCCATCTTGATAAGTTCATTGAATTAAGGTTCACAGTTTCTAGGATAATTGCATTTGGAGTCTGTAACCAATTAGTAACAGCAATGTCTGAATGTCCTTGATTGAGACATTGTCTGAATCCAATAGGAACAGAATGTCCAAGAGACAAGGCTTAACTACTTCCCACTATTGCAAATGGCTGTAGGAGACACCATTTGGAGCTGATTTCAGCCGCTCACATGGCTGCAGATACATTAAAGTTCAATTCAATCAAAAACATTTTCAATGAATTGATCAAAGAAGAACTTTCAGGCTTTGAATGACAGTATCATTGAGATTCAATAATTTACCATCCAACTGAGCGGATTCACAATTAGATGGATGATTCCAAAGCCCATATGTCTCTAAAAGGCAGGTCACAGAAAGTATTAATGCTGGCACTTCTCCCAAGTTTTCTTTGACACTTACCATGTCAGTACAATGCAATGCTTGTTGTCAAGATGACCCAGATCACTGTTAAAGATATCCATTGGACAATAATGAGTCATTTGACTCAAGCAACTGCATCTACATAAAATCTGACCAAGTTGATGAATCAGCTGCAATTCAAATTCAGTAGTACCACTGATGGCATTATTGATGAGTACGTCAGCAAAAAGCGAAATTGGTATCCCAAAATGGACCCCATGTGCTGATCTTTCTTCACATTCTCCACAAATAATCTGAGCAACTTATTTGCAATCTTCCTCCATGCTTAGAAGCATTCAATGATGTGAACGCATCGTCACAACCAATCAAAAACTTGTTTACTCATATACGCTAATTTACTGCACTTGTTTCTTCGATGTTGGTCCTCTAGATTTTAATCATTTCGACAGTTTTTTGAAGTGTTCCATTGATTCCAAGAATGATTAAAACTATTTAATCCGTTGAGACATCGATTATACACAAGCTTGCACAACTCCCATGACAAATATTCAGGGTAAACACTCATCAGATGTCTAGATATCGGTGCAACAAACACTTCAAGCATCGAATCAAATAATCTACATAAAATACAAATTGCGAGCATTCCAGTCAATGGTGTTGCTGAAGTACCACCGAATCATATCCGGCTGCGGCGTCCGCGGAACAAGGTGTACAGCCCCGTGGATCGCACCTATTGGGACGATATAAGTGATTCTGATGCGGAAAAGAAGCCGGCGACTGCAGCTTCCATTGTGTAGGAGTAGCATCGGTGGTTGATGTCACTCCTCAACAATCACCATACCAGCAGGCTGACATATCGGCCTGTTACAAATATTTCAACAAAACCATGAAGCCTTTCAAAGTGCGATACTGCATCCACAATGACGAAAAGACACTTCAACCGTGAGGGAATGCCTCCAGCAGTCAACTTCCATTGGCTATCTGGACTCGTCCCCATCCAGAGAAGCACTGTATCATTTCTTGGTGGCTTATGCTTTGTCCACCGTCTGGACCCAGTGCAACGAACCATATGAACTGCCTTCTGATTGTATTTAAAAGACGTCACTGGAATTGCTACTGCATTGTGCTGACCATATGTTGCTCCATGGGGTCCACTGATATACAGATCATGATCGACGTAGTGTGTGAAGTCGGCAAATCCCTTGAAACACCGTGCAATGTGATTCTGTAGCCCCCCCTTTTGGCATCACACAACTCAGCCAAGTCATCAAGGGTCTTGATTTCTGGTCGCGGGATTTTCATCATTCGGTTGATAGGCCCTTTGGTAGAGGTATTTCATTGTCAAGATGTTGTGTTGCAGGATGTGCATTCTGCTCTCGATACTGAAACACCGACATTTGGGGTATCATTTCCATAATGTGGAAGGCGGCCTCATGACAATTCGATTGTTGGTATGCGTGTTTAAGATCCATCATCACTCTTTCTGGGAGTCCAGAGCTTGCATTTAAGAGGTTGCCAAGCTAGCGGAGATGGTCAGAGAAGTGGTTCAGAAAATGCATCATCTCGAAGTTGGAATCCGATTCATTGACAAGATGTTGGGCTATTTCTGACACAATCTGGGTTTGATCTTCATCAACGCGATGACGCTTGGCAGCCGCAGAAAGGTTGTTCCCCAGTGGGTCACTCTCTTGTTCTTCCTGTTTGTCCAAAGTAAGCAACTGTCTCAAGGCTTCCGAGACCTGCTTTGTAGATTTTCTGACCCAGAATTGACTCAAAATGTTCTAGGGACAATGAAACTCGTCCAGACAATTCTCCATATACTTGATCATGGCTACAGTATGGTACCAGTAATGTGCCTTGAGGTGAAAATAAACTATGCTCTGGATGTACAACAGGGCATCTGTTGGGGGAATCCGTTGTTTTGCCGAATAGTTTAAAAGGGTCCCACAAAAACTGGAACAATCACAAACCCGAGTGCTTTCATCTCCTTACCCCTCCATTGCGTCACCTCATAATATGGCGTGCTGAATGGAGCGACACCGGGACATAGAGGCATCATCACCCAGAGCTGGTTGAATCAGTCGATCGTGGAATGTTGTTTGAGGAAGGACGTTACCCTGTTCATCAAATGCTTAGGCATTCCAAGGTAGATGGTATGAAGAAGATGAGGTATGATAATAGTTGTTCTGGAGATGTATTTCATATTGCACAATGCTCCTTCTGAGGTTCCAACCGCTTGATCTTCCAGATATTGTTTTACTTCCCATCTCTCCATTTCATCTCCCTGAGTCTCAAGTATCATCTTTTGGATGTATTGCCGATAGTCTCTCAATTGCCACAACAATGTATTCCCTTCTCCAAACAATGATTTCGGTGCTTCGCACACAGTTCAATGGGGCAGCTCAATCATGTGCAAGTAAATGCTTCCCAAGTGGTCATCTGTCAATGCCCAGATCACAGGATAACATTGACACATCCGACGGTCCGCACAAAGCATGAGATATCCAGTGTTGCAAAGAGTGTCAAGATGGTGAAAAATAAGCTTGAAAACCTTCCTTAAATCCAGTGGATTGTGGATTTGTTGTTCCTTCGTGGCAGTTGTTTCTCCATGTCCTGTAAAGTGATATTTTGGAGGCACAGGAAGAAGGGCAACAGGGATGCTTGCAAGATTCAAAGCCTGTGATCCAATCGTCAAGTCGATATCTCTGAGACTCAAATATGCTGGCCATTCCTTCATGTTGCCCCAATAGTTTGTATGATGTGTCTGGTCTGCACTGCCACATACAGGGACAATGGTAGCTCCAAGCGGACGCCGTAGCTATTGAACTGGTTGAAATCATCGTAGCTATGACAAAATTCGACTAATGTACCTGATCATTCCCCCACCAATTGCTTCATTTCACCACTGAAAACATAAATTCCTCAGCATCATTGAATGCCATTGCTCAAACATATGACATGTTCCCTGAACACAGGCTGCTGCAAGAGGAACTCGATGCATTCAAGTGGATTTCAGAAAAAGGAAACTGGTGTATTCATCGTCGTGATGGCTGTTTGGCTCGGCCAAACGATTCTAACCCACTTTGCCCAACTTCCAAGAGTCGATGCCCTTCAAGTTAGATAATTCTTTCAATCGTTGGAATCAAGTGTGGGACGAAGTGCAGTCCTGATGGTTGCCATCGTAGGGTTCCTGAAAAGCTCGTTGATAGCCGCTCTGGTCAATTTGGGCTGGACGCACCTGTGCAACGATTGATACTCCTCCCCGCCACCAAATCAACAATTGGAAGTGGTACAACCCCCGCGCCTTCAGAGATCAAGGGGATCACTCCAATCCGCAGACTACCAGCTCGGGGAAAATTAAACGCACTGGCGAGCGATTCTCCTGATATGCTAGCGATGATCCCAGGGCAAAGATTGAGCCGCCAAGCTGCTGGCAGTACAAGCCAGGCCATTTCCTGGCTGTTAGACCACTGAATTGGGATGAGTTGATCGATGAGGATGATGATGATGAGAACTGGGCGGATCCCGGAGCGCCGAGTGGTGCAAAGAGCAGTCCTGGCGATGGCAATGGCAATCATGACGTCCAGGGTGAGGAGGACACGCAGGGCGGTGACACAGGAACCGGGTGAAGGAATGGAGCGAAGGGTGGGAAAGGGAAACGGAAAGTGACTGAGGACGGGAAGGGGAAGGGGAAGGAGAAGGCAACAGAGGCATGAAAGAGGAATCGGAATGGGATCGGAATCGGAATCGGGAAAGGACACAGTATTTTTCAACAAACCCTACTGGGAGAAAACTCAGAGAGCGGTGGAAAGGCTACAGAGAGCAAGGGGAATGGGACACGAAGGGATAACTAGAGTGGGTATAGTTAGAGCCGGAAGCATCGCCCGCCCTGTCAATTTCGTCAGATGATGATACCAACTGTACCGAGGAGTCGGACAGCAAATATGACTCAGAACATGATTCAGATGTGGATATGTGCATTGAGGATGATGTCAACGCAGCGGACGGCGATGATTTAGACGACGATGTGGATATCGAAAGGGACGGTGACGATGAAGAGGAAGAAGATTAAATGGAGGAAGATGAGGAGGAAGAGGAGGAGGAAGAGGATGAAGATGAGGATGAGGATAAGGATGATGGCAAAGAACCTCGGACAATTTGCCAGGGAGAGATGGCAAATACATTGGCTGACGATGTAGATACCATGGTAGACCATCAGCCAACCGTGCTACCTGAGCAAGGCCAGGAGCTGCGCGAGCATACCCCACAGCCACAACCTGTGGCGCCTGCCCCACGGCGTCAAATCTCGGAGCCTCGCCGACGACCACGAACTCCGGTGACTCATCACCTCTGTGGGCTGGAATTTCCGGGGCGTGTGATGCCGCACAAACCTCGCCCAGTTGGGCCAACTCTGCGAGAAGATCAGGCAGCCGGAAACACCTTCGATGTCGATATGGATCAGCAGGCACTTGGCGAATCGGCAGGTGGTGACAGTCTCCCCGATGTCCCTATCCCCTATGTCCCTCTCACTGAGGTGCACCTGGATGTCATGGTAGGCGAGGAGTGAACCAGTCCACTTGTCGCAGAGGAGGCGTGTGTTTGGGTTAGGGTAGGGTTCTAGTCTTGTGAGTTTCCTTTGCTGTGATCTATTCATCACAAGCACTGATTAAGGCACACAGGGAGGTGGTTTGTTCGCTTAGGGTTTTCTGTATTCAGGCTCGTCTGGGTTAGGGGTTGTGGGCTTCTTCATTTCCTTTGGTCTAATCTAGTTATCTCAGGCATTGATTATTACAAGCGTCGCGAGGTTGTTGGATCGTTCAGGGTGTATTTTCTATTTTATTCATAGTATTATGGGACATCACGTATGCAGTGTGTTTGCAACTCCCAGCATGTAAGGAACCTCCTTGGGATGGTGTTGAGGCTCAATAAATGTCTCAAGTTAGCTGAGCTTATACCCACACCAAACTGCTCAGGCCCAGCACCAACTTTCGTCACTTTCTACAGTGAATACTCCACTCCTCGCGTGAAGTCGACAATGCCAGTGAAGACCCCTTTCTGTTGCCCCGAATTTTCATGCTGAAAGAAGTTCACCTCAGACAGCTGGCGACTTAAACATATCAAATTACATCATCCTGAACACCTTCAAGTTGCACGCCGGGAGAATCTGGCCATTCACGGCGCGCCCCAATCCGTTGAACCCGCTCAGCGTCGTGAATGCAACCCTAACAAAGATTCTGTCAAAGTCTTGGACACGGTTCGCAACCTTGAACACCTTGACAACGTTGCAGACTCATAGTCTCAACCACCGCCGCCTCCTCCGCCGTGGACGGGAACATACCCCAGCACCGGCGCTCTGTTGAGCGATTACATTGCTGAACCATGGGAAGATGATGCTCAGGGTTGCCTTGAGACGAACCTACAAAACAATCCCTACTATCCAATTGCCACGCGTGGAGAGAACAAATATATCCAGTGTGAGATCAAGAAGAAGGGCATGAAGACGTACTATGACAATGTGCTGAAGGAAGAAAACACTGCTGTGTGTATCCCAAGATTCCAAAACGGGGATGGCGTCCAGAAGCTCATGGCTAGAGTGCCAGTTGATCAGGCTGTCAGGGATTGGGAACTGCACACTCTCGAGGATATGACATGGAATGCCAATCACCAACGCCCTATCAAATACTGGAGTCGAGACATCATCAACAGCATGAGACGGTTGATGCAGCAGCCAGCCCACGCCAAGCATCGAATTTATGCCCCTCAGCGTTCCTTTGAAAGTGATACGCCACCAACACGCTTCAATACTGAAATGCATACTGCGGGCTGGTGGTGGGAGACACAGGTAAAGAGAAATATTCGAGGGTGATGACGTGCTAACCGATGTTAAGTCAACGCTCACAGTGGGGGATACACAAGTTCCCTTGAGCTACATGTCCGACGAACCACATCTCTCGAATTTCGCTGGCAACAAGAAAGAGTGGCCTGTATATATGACGATTGGCAAACTATCATCGAAGATCCGCCAGATGCCCTCAATGGACAGCGTCGTAATGGTCGCTCTCCTGCCGATTCCGATCAAGTACCGCCCAATTCCTCAGAAGTGGCTGGATGAGCAACGGGAAACGAACCGAGAGGTGATGAACATGGTACTCCGGCTGGTCCTCATGCCTCCCACATTTAAACAACATCCCAGCGCCGAGAGCAGGTATTACAACCCTCTCTGTGCAGATGGCAACTTCAGGAGTTGCAAACCAGCTTTAGCAGCATGGCTTGCAGATCACCCTGTGTATAGTGACCTACATCATCTCGAGCGGCATGTCTGTTCTTGGTGCAGGTGTCCAAAGAACGCACTTAGAGAGTATGTCCCTCCCAACAAGCAACACCCCTGGCGGCATCTCAACCTATATCGAACGGTCAGAGATGCCAACACCACGGCAGCCGATACCAAACTCTCGTCACGCCATGTTCACCAAGGATTCAACGTGTTTCAACATAATCTCTGTATCATGAGGGACCTCCCGAAGCCCGATGTCCTCAATACAATGCAGATCGGCATGCTTGACCACCTCCAGAAGTGGATTTTTCGCTTTATGAAGACGCACAAACGGCTTGACAATTACAATGCAATATGGTTTTCCGTGCCTGCTTACCACGACCTCACACCAAAAACTAATTCATATGAGGAAGTATCTCAATGGAATGGGAAGGAGATGAAGGAAATAAGCCGGTACGTGCTTGGAGTATTAACCATGTCTGTACGGGGAGGAAGCCCCGCTCAGCGTCCCATCTTCAATCGTGCAATTGAGTGCACACAGGCATTGATACAATTCTATATTTCTGCTTGATATAAATCTCATGCTGATGCAACTTTGAGCTACATGGAAGACGCCTTGCGTCGTTTTCACACCTTCCAAGATGTTTTCTTACTCAGGCAAGCCGGTAAAAAGGCGAAGGCCAAATACTAAGCCTTGAGAACAGAACTCGTGAAAAAGCAAAAGGAAAACAAGGAATCAAATCCTGAAACTTGGATGCCGTCCAAGAATTGGCGCGAAATGAACACCTGGCGGGATTATATCAGCCATGAGATAGATGTTTCGAAGGAGTTGAATGCCAAATTCAACTTTCCGAAGATCCACATGATGTCGCACTGGGTTGAACAGATTTATGGATACAGAGCGTTGCAACAATATTCTGCTGAGAGGCACGAACAAGCACATAAAACGAACTTCAAGCACGGTTGAAATGCCTCCAATCACAATCTCAACTACCTGCCGCATGTAACCACCTTTTGGCCTCGCATTCTCTGCTTCAAAATCACAGAGCTCAATCTCGAAGCCCTCGCACAGTGTCTGGAGAACTGCGCTGCCACCTACCAAATCCTCCCTTCCGGTGATGATCTGGCTGCCTCCCTGAGCTCAGAGTCATGTGCGACACGCGAATTCATGGGACCCCAAAACCGCCGTGATGGAAAGCATCCTGTCGCTATGTTCAAAGACTTCAGAGCATTGCTCAACAATACGCAAGGTGCAAAGCACTGCGTGACAATATCCAATGGCACACGGCAGTGTATCAAGCATAAGAGTTGCAACATGACATATATATCAGATGAACAACTGCACACAATGTTGCTCTTTATTAACCATGGTATCAAGGTTCAAGTTGAGGGTTTAGAAGGTGATCGCATATCTCAGATTTGTCGATGCAAAGGAAGCCAGAGCTGGCGTGGAGGGGACTCATGGAATGGCTGGGTGTGGATAAAGCAACACCCAGTCAGATGTTATAGTGCGCTGAATGGTCATCTCCCATGGCAACTGCAATGACTATTCCAAATCGAGCTCCTGAACGACGATGGAGCTTTCGTTGAGTACTGGTCAGCCCTGGCACTCACCAAAATATCTGAAAACTTGGGCAACTTGGATCCTATCTCGAAATTTATACAAGTGAGACAAGCACCGGCAGCCGTGGTTTTGCAAGGTTTTAGCGTGGGTAACATCATCGGCTGTGCGCACGTAATTCCAGAGATAGCTACTAGAAGTAAGACAGGAGATGGACGGAACGAGCGATGTATTGTCAATAGCCACATAGATCTGGCGACTTGGAATGATGTGTATAATTAGGCAAGTGTGCAATGCATTGTGCGATCAGGTAGTAGGAACGGGAGGCGAGGTTTTCGCAGCATCACCCATCGCATTCCGATCCCGATCCAAGCACGTACCCAATGAACCCGTTCCGATGTATGGTCACAGTTGGCCACAACGCCAGAGCGTTTGTTCAAAAAGCAGACTGACAGAGCGAGAAGAAACGGTGAAACCGCAATGGGAGGGTGACATGCAACGCAACGCGTCGTATTAGTGCCTGGCACAGAGTAAGCCGCCACTGGGATGTCTCTGATGGCTCTGATGGACGGCGTCCACTCTGACGGAGCCATTCTGCACGGACGGAAATGTTTTTTCCTGAAGAGGATCAAATGCATCGTCATGATGGAACATTTTATCGTATCGACGATTCTAGCATCTTGTCTTGTGCCACCCCTCACATTACCAACTCCTCAGATGGACGGGAACTTGATACTATAAATGGCAGGTGACAATCATGCTGCAGGGTAGTTGATTGGCCTCCGTTGATGTAAATCATTATCTCAACAAGCAACAACGCGTTCACCTTTCACGAATCATTCGGCCTAACTTCTGCCTGGTAAACATACCGAACTACCAACGACAAGATACCCATACACAGAGTCCTATCACGGCCACTATGCCATTGCCACAGACAACCGTCTCATCGATGAATCCCATCATCATGACTTCTCGACACAGCTCTCGATGTATGAATATGACCAATTTAATACTGAAATAAACACAACACCAATAGGAGACCCAAAACCTCACCAAAAAAGTCCAAATTATCACCCATCCATCCACCCTCCAAAGTGCCAGAAAAATTCCCACCCACTAGGCAAATCCTTGAACAACAGTCCAGCCAGTGCATTCCATCCTCGCAATGAGTAATTTGCAGCTGGGTGGCTGAGTGTACAGTTGCCATTGGCCAAAGAGCTAGCAGTCGGAGGATTCAGAATGTCATCGTGCTCACGGAGACAACCCATATCCTCAGTGGCAACCACGCTTTGCTTGTGATCGACAATCAGACAAAGTGCACGGTTATCGCTGGATTCCTGGTATTGCGGCTGTCCAACAATGCACTTTTGAAGCTTCTTTTCGAATGTTGGAAGCGTGTTTTTGTTGTCGGGATACTTCTTGCCTCTAGGCACAGGGTCCCAACATCATCGTCCGATGCCTCGCTTATATCATCGATCATATTCTGGGCTGGAGGTGGGAGGATGTCATCCAGAAGATGGTAGCTACGCCCACCATGCATAAGCGTCTGGGCACCAGCTGTGCCTTCGGCTGGTTGACTACAATAAATGACACAAGGAAGCGTTGGGTTGTTGCATTTCATCGGCGCCGTTACCCATCTGGCAACAGTATGGTTATCGAAGCTTGGGGTAGGATTACGGGCATGCGGACCACCATGTCGATTAGGCTCCTCCCCGCAACCCCAAAAGCCACCGGATTTTCCAGCTGAGGTCTGGTACATGGGCGATTGCAGCATCTACAACTGACACAATGGTTATATCGACGATTGTTGTAACTATTGGAAGTATCGATTCGCCATCTACAGGCCAGTGCCAAGAGAATAGCTGAGAACTGTTTTCACCCACCCACTTCCAAACAATGTCGGGGTCCACATAGGCGATGGTAAAGCTTGATGGCTCGACAAGGAAATCGGTCAAGGCATTGCAACGCGCCCTTATCAGTGAAGACCGGTGACCTGAGGTTTCTTCCTTGTCATCATCTGTATCTACCCATCCTCAGGAACCACAAAAGAAGCATCAGGGCGATGAAATACATACCAACATGCATGAATTTCCTCTTCTGATCGGGGTTAATCAATCCTATTCCTCTGTCTAGGATAGGCAACCTCGGTGAACTACTCCAGCGCTGCCTGGACTTTGTGACAATCGAGGTTAGTATTATCTTCCATGTACTGTTTCGAAAGCGGCCATTTTGACGCCACATCACTGAATCGAGTAACGCACAGATCAATTAGGACATCTCATTGCTTGGGGCCAGCGCCTTGCTTGTTGCTGATGCTCATAGACTGGGCAATCTGCCAGACGAGCTTCCTCACTTAATTATTTTTCCGTTGTGTTGTCTAGCCACCCTTCTGCTGCCAAATCCCAACGGAATGTGCAGCCGATTGGCTGACTCCAACTACGGCGTTCTTGGCCCAGACATGGTCTTGTCGAGTTGGCATCGGGATTGTATTGGCAACTGCAATGACGGAGTTCAGCAACCAGATGGCAGCAAATTACATATCAGGTTCTCAACGGTGGTCATTGATGGAGTGGTGAATATTGAATTCTCCTTACTCTAAACAAGTGTCAGGAGTGTGAAATATATTGTAGGGTGACGCGATGTGGTTGCAGAGGTGAGGAGCATGTGTCGAAGGTTCTGGAGATTGTAAGTGACGTGCACAGGCAATGCGAATATATATATGAGCTTGGAGGGGATTTCTTGATCCGGCTAAATCATCTTGGCTGGTATGCAGCTAGGAAACAATGTGCATAGCATCATGCAAGCGTCCTGATTTGTCGACTGAATGCTTAGGTTCATCACAAAGACAACTAAAAGCATGCTCTGCAGCGATATCTCACAAATTTGTCATTGCTCAGGTTCTTGTACCCCGCAATGACGTCACTGGGTTGATATCTATGGAGAATGCACGGCTCATGTAAGGCAGGAACATAATAAAAAGTGACAACCATAAATCATGCAATGAGCATAGGAGGGTCCTGTTAGGGTGCGAAACACATGCCACCATGACCTGAATGCAGATGCGGTATGTTTTTCGAGATCGACGGGATGTTGAAAATGAGAGAGTAATCCAACACTGTGCAAACATGTAAAGAAAGATGAGAGGACTCCTACGAGATTGGTACAACGCCTTTTTGCAACAAGTATATCACGGTGCAGCTTTTTCCGAGGACCATCCCGGTTGAAATTGTATGAGTAGCCATACCTCAGTTGAGAGGCTTCCTAATGCTGTTGAGAGATTTGATTTTGCCAACAAGACTTGAATATTCGTCAACAGTGTCTTTACTGCTTGAACACATACTCCTACATTGGCACTTACATCACTCACCTCCATCGCAACCACCAAGAAAGGATACTATACATTTCAGCTCAACAACTTCCAGATGATGGGTTTGCAATGGAGCATGATACTGTCCTACTTCCATTCGTTCATGAACCGCATCACGATCCTTTTCTTCACCCTCCAAATGACGATTCCAGCGATTCAGAAGCCGACAGCGAAGATGTGTGTATCGATTCAGTTCAACCTGCAGTTCGGACACTTTTACAGTACTGCATGCCTGGACAATGGTCTAGTCGGCAAGCCTATTAGTAACTAGTATTGGAATATATTCGACGATGAAATTGATCTATGGTCACAGTTTTCTCGCGGGTTTTGTCAGACATTTGCCCCATATATGTGCGGAAGGCTGCCCACCACTCCCGAAAAGGCGAACTCCTGCTCCTGCGGTGCGGCCACATCAGCTGGAATTGTGAAAAGTGGCCAGTTCTGACTGGGTCAAGAAAGATTATACCATAAATGATGTCCCATGCCCTCTCATCCTTGACGTCACAAACATTGTATATCCGTGTGAGTCCATGAATGTGTTCTGAGATGACTCCCTTTATACGGTCCCGATCCAATGACAGGCGTCGATTCATAACCGATGTCGGCATCTTTGACCTAGCCTTCCCCTTTCCTTTATGGCTGCCCTCTGGTGCCATCACTGTGAGTTGAAAATGAATCTACATCCGAAGCGTTAGCATTATGAGACAGTTTCATGAAGCGGTAGGGAGCCCAGGAGGTAAGTACAAGGTTGGGTAGGTTATCGGGTGTGTTTTGGAACGAGAGGCGTTGTTTTGGGCAAGTCACGTGATGTCGAGATAGTTCAGGATGCTGGCGGTGTGTATAATACGGGAGGAAAAGAGAAAGGAGGTGTAGGCGGGAAGCAGGGATATATTTACTCGACTTCCGGCGATTTCTTGGTTCAACTTGTGAGATATGATACTTTTGATTCATATCCTCTGTTTTGTTTGTTAACGAACACAAAACCACTCGGCCTTCGTCCTGCACAACCACCAGCCAGCTCATGAACGAGAAGCCTCGAGACAAGATTCAGTACTCTGGGTGAGGACAGTTTACAACGCTGGGCGTTGCTTTTGCATCACATACCACTTTTACCGCTCAGACCTCGTGCATCTCAGAGCAAACAGAGTAGTTCTCAGGTTGTCCCACCTGTGCAATGATCCAACATGGCTACCAACACTTCTAGCGGTGGAAAGAGCACACGCAACGCATGTGATAGGATAGAGAATATGTCATTGTTCAATTCGCGATGCTTTTAGCTCTGGCAAAGGAGGATTTCCACCAGGATGATGAAGATATACACAATCGATGGTTCGAAGTATTGTGACAAGAACGGGTGCAATACTATGTTAATCGCGCGAGGAAGGCATAAACACACTTCAAGCAGTGCATATAGACCCTCAGACGTTACTGTAACAGTGAATATCAATGCTGTGTTTAATCCGAGTTTAATCTGATGGCAGTTAACCCCATAATTGAATGCTTTTCAAGGGATCTCGTCCCTGAGTATCGTCACGGGCGATAGTGATTTACAGTCTAGAGTAGTATACACTGCTCCTCCCATTTTTTTCGGATCCCTCCCTGGTTTCTCAAATTGGAGTCCACCTCGCCTGCCATTGCATATGCATGCAGAGGAAATCATTCCTACATTCGTAACGTCACACTTCTATATCGGACTATGCCGTCCCGAAGGTCACACCGTGACACGACTCCGGTCCTACAAATTGTTCAGCCACAACGCTAGCGTAGGCCTTCGGGAAATTCTCAGCATCCCCCTACTAAGAGACGCATTTCCGCGCCGGCTGGCGAGGGGGATACCTCTCAAGAAGGGAGTTCCGTTGCCTCTACAATCCATGGTCAGAACTCCACACCCTCATCCTCGCTGAACAAATCTGGCGTGGCAGATATCACTCGACGTGTGACTTCCACCCCGTCCGCTACACAGCGGCCGTCAATAAATACTCCAACCGCTATGCCGGGTACAAGCAGTGGTAGTACACCAGCACCTGGAGCAACCTCACAGGCAGACTCAACTCGTTGCAGTGTATCCAGCCTCGAATCCGGCATTACTAACACTCCCACTCCTCTCAGCGGTCATGAAAACCGGCCTACCCCCATCCCTAATCCAGAAGCCCACGCGATCATCCCAAATCCAGTGCAAACACGAGCTACAGAAAGAAATCAGAGGTAGAGGCAGTGGCAATTGCAACCGCAGGCGGTGTCTACACCTCGATCAATGGTCTGCGGCAGTCACCACACCCATCAATTCAGTCACCCAGACATGATGGGTCTTGTATTTGCAACAGGCAGACTCATGGAGCTCTACATGTGGAACAGATGGCCGTTTATGAGTGCAAGCAACTTGGAGACAGTAAGTTATGCAACGCGATGCGTTGCAAAAGCATTCACTGAAGTCCCACACTGGCCGATAATAGAGAAGTACTGGAACACCACTATGCAGCAAACCAACATTTGGTCCATAGCATTTGAGGCACGCACAAAGGAGATCTTGAAAGAGGTATACTGAAGCAATGGCCCACATTGGATATTAAACCGTCAAACTGGTACCAGGTTGGAGCGCAAGTCGACACAGGTCAATCCCATCTTATTCAAGCACCAAGGGACAATATAGCAGAGCTATATAGTCTCCACCGCTTTGAATCCGACGCAGAGCATTCGGAATTCATTGTTTCCCTTCTGGCAGGCACTAAGTTGCTGTTTCCTGTGGCAGAGCGTGTGGAAGGTGGTGTACGCAGTCCAAATCCAACGCAGAGAGTGTCGAAAGCTTCTAACAAATGGCCAGTCTCCACATTACTTCCTGGCAGAAGCAGTGCCGGGGTTTATCTACATCAAATCTTAACATCGGGCGATTAACTGCGGTAAGTATGCTGATGGATTTTATACCTCCATGATTGACGACAAGGCCGGTCATATACCCTCCCAACTGATCATGTTTGCCTGCATTGCATTGCGCCATGCTCTCCTGGAGTGGCAAAAGAACAAAGGTGTTCCTCCGAAAGCTTCCAAGTCAAAGCTGAAAGCGAACCGACCTGATCGCTCGAATTCCTTCAACTACAAGATGGACGGTGGTTAGGACGCATCCTGCTGCACTGCAACAGCTCGCAAGCTGTTGACCTCGCCTGGCGTTGCCGACACGTATACATTCATTATGAATACCTGGGACACACTACTGGAGAGCTACCAACAGAGGGTGTATACCAACACTCTTGCTACAGTCAAGCGTCAGATCCAACAGGCGGAGAACCCAACGCCTGCTGAGGACATCAGCATGGAAGCTGCATGTGTTGACAATGCTATTCTTCTTGACAATTTGACCTCCGAGGTGGCGCTTGAGGTGCCTGAGATTGGAAGCACTGACCCAACTATCCCGATTGACAACAATTGTATGGCTGACGAACTGCATTTCGGGATGCCAAGGGGCAGCGAAGATTACGACGATGAAGGTGATGAAATTGACGAGAGCGATGCCATCCCTACTGCCAGCCGGCAACGACGGGTCGCAACTGAACTCGCAAGGCTTGACCTTGGAATCATTGCTGTTGATTGGTATGAGGGCGACGATGGCGACGATGGGGATGAGGATGAGGAGGAAGAAACATCGCATGCTGATGATGGATCAACGCATAATTTGGAGGACTCAGGGCATAGCACTCGAGAGATTGAAGATTGGACTGTATATTTCATTCGTGTAAAATACGATAATGGCGAAGCAAATGCAACGGCAAGGGATCTATCCGAAGCGGAGACTGTTCTGCAATAAGTGACAAGATCTCAAAGTTAAACATATTTGAGAGAGTGCAACATCCGATAGAGAGCAATAGCGGAGAGGGAAAATGTCGCACTCGGCCGGGGAAATGCAAAACCAGTGCGAGGAGTCGGGTAAACGGCTACAGTGTAACTGGAGCCCCTGCAAAGAGTGTAACACACGTGCCGTTCTGACGGTGCATATACGTCTCCACATTCCGGACACAAAGTAAAGGAATCGCGACGCTGGGGCGGCGATTTCTCCACTTTGCGTGAGACTCCACGGGGTAATATACAACATGACGCATCATAGAAATAGGAGACATGGTATAATGGCTGCCACAGGGTAGGTATGCAACCTGACCCGTTGCATAGGGGACGGGTCGCATTCGCTTCACCGTCAGATGGTATGAGGTTCTGTCAGAGCTGTCAGGGCCAGTAGGAACACCGGGGTGTTCCTGACGGAAACTAGGTTTGATGCTGATGCTATCAACTCTTTCATTCAATTACACAACACCTCAATTCAATTACAATACATTCATTTACATTTGCTGTACTGACTCCTTTAATATTTCGTACTTATCACTCGCGGCTTATTCAAATCATGACACAAAGGCGCCACACTTCTCCTCTTCCTCCTCTTCCTCCCAGCACCTGGAGAAGCAGACAATCTATCCACGATGAGAATCTAGATGAATATCTCTGCACGGTACCCGACATTTAAAATGAACATTGAGGTAACAATTCGAAATCTGATGATGACCCTCCTAGGCGACCATCCAGCAAAGCAATCGGCCAGTGACGATGAAAAGATTCTGTCATGTGAACACCTGGAAAAGGAGACATGGCATCTCTATTAACTCGTACATTGCTGCAACCCAGACATCCTGAGCGTTCAGAGCTCATTATTTTCTCGCTGGAGGATGATGAAGACGAGCCTGCACCGCTGGCACCCAAGAAAGTATGTGATCAAGCATTTGACCAAATGACCCTGCCCACAGATGTATATATTTACTAGAGGAACAATCAAAACCCAGCTGGTGAGCAATTGGTTGCATGGACAGTGGGAAATCAATCGCGATATGAGCCCCCTGTTGAGAACATGACATGCCTCATCATCGGTGTAGAATCCAACGCACAAACAACTCTCTCAGGCGGTCCGGCGATGGTCATGGCACATGTCAAGCCTATAGCTATGAATCATGCGATATTTCTGAATCTCTTTGCCACCAATGCGGTGCGGACCCCCCAGAATCAAAGGTGGTTGTATAAGGAAATCGCCAGGATTGATCCAGCCCAGAGCATTTCAGACCCTGTATGTGCCTACATTTTGGTGGTGAATGAATCATCACAACGATTATTTTCATTGCTGACATTGTGCATTAGGATCTTGCAAACCTTACTTGCTCCCGTGCAGCAATGGTATACCGCTGCAAGACTTCAATCTACTCCATTTGCAGATTTCGAACAATGTCGCCTACAATGATCTGGAAAATGGTAGACTGGCTATTGCACACCAGCAGGTTTACATGCTCCACAAATGTTTGGGAGGTACGGTCAAAGTTCCCTCCTTTTTTCATCATCATTTTGGCGATCAATTTAGAAGTTCAAGTCTCGATTTGCAGCGACTGAAACTGTGGGTCTTATCCACGGCACACAGTTGTAAGGCATATGACAAATTGCAATGAATGATAGATCATTGAATGATAAAATCAACCCAACATTCATTGCCCTCACTGCGACTACAATGCATTGTTGTCTGTCGGCCAGGAACATAGGCGAATTTAGGATCCCACCAGAGTTTTGTCCAGGAGGTGGAGCACAACATCAGTGCCATAAAATCAACATTAATCACTCAATTGATGATGAACACACACATGAATTTTGTCATCTCGGGGCGGATATTCGTTCCTCCTCGCCATATATTCAAGCGAAGAGGATGGACGATATCCCCAGGATGATTCGCGAAAGGTTCCACAAACCTGGTACAGACCAAGCAATGGCACAACGTCACAATTACCGGGGCAGCTGTGATGAGCACTTTCTCGATTATATCGCGGAGGAGTTGATAAAGCAGCCCAACAATTCTTTTAATCCTCTCCGCATCTTTGTTCCTACTACTGAAGCTAGCCTGCAATTCAAAGCTGTTCTGCCGATGGGCAGGTCTGCCATCGCAAGCAGCTGCCGGCCCGTCCCCTGCATCAACAGCAACAGTAACTGCAACTGCAACAACATAACCAACATCACCAGTGTTGAGAATACGGGATTAGTTGATGGAAGTATGATTCTGGAGGGTGCAATGTCGCCTTGAGGTTATGAATGGTGTCAGTGATTGGACTTAGGATTTTCTTTGTGTGCTATTTTATTCGAGGTTTCTTCTGTAAATAATAATAGTAGTAAATGTAATCGAACTGATCGTTGACTGTAGTCTGATCTCACATGCGTGAAAGCATACTCAGGATGATGCAAAACCTTGCTGCAACGGCGGAGCAACTGCAAGATACTGAACCATCTTGTATCAACATATTAAATATCGTGAACCACTTCTGCATGGTAACTATTATTGGTCAAATTAAGCCTTCAGGGGCTTTAAAAACAAGAACTTCATGCTTCACAAAATGTACATAGTGAATACTATTATCATCGCGAGTCCAAATCCAATTGGGTGACATTGGAGTATGCGGAGAGATGATTTGTGATATTGCCAAAGAAAGTGTGAACTGTTCGTGAAGTGCTCGTTGTGAGATTCGCAGAAGTTGGTACACTCACCGTGGCGCTTGAATCCTGCATCCCAATAACTCAAATAACACTCCGCAACATTAAAGCACAGTTATCTATCTGGGACACCTCGATTTCATTATTTTGAGTTTGTGTGTATAATATACTAAATCAGTTCAATGAAGGAAATTTAGTTTTTGCTGATGTACTACTTCTTCCATAACTTGATGGATCTATTGACATTATGGATGGTGTAACAACTTCCACCAGATTCTGTTGAATGATAGAAATATAATTACCAATATCTGTCATCTTTCAATAGGCACATTTCAGTATTGTAGAGCAGCAATCACAGATAATATGCTTTCTGATAATCATTGCCAATCGTCAACTTTGGCATGGTATTATGGCATCAAACCAAATGGTTGTGACAAGAGAGACCCATCTGTGCCACCTAAATGTAGCTTCATTATAATATACACCAACTCAATGATGTGGATACATCCAGATGAGGAAATATTGAGAGGTTATCTCAGATCACAATGGAGGTGAGCACTATTTTTAGCCAGGATTCTAATGATTCGCAGGGCTACCAGATGTGGAACCATCTGGGCTCTCTCAGGGGAGCAGCAGATTCAGCATGTGTTCACAGCACATAGAGGTTCAATCAATGTGTCATATCTCTACTGGGAAATGAATGTTATTTAGTCAGCTGAGAGTTCCAATTAAGTATAACAAGTATGTAATTTACTGAGTGAACTGAGTCATATACATACCGGCAGCCACAGTGAATCTACAGTATTAGCTGGAGATCGCGGTTAGGTTACCTTGGTATACATTCATCAATCTCAGCATCTCCTTGCAAAGTATTTGACTTTTGGCTTGGCTACCCCAAGGCACCCAAAACTAATTGCAGTGGGCCAGGCCTACCATAAGGTATCACTCACAAATGAACCCGAGTTATGGCTCAGGTGGAGAGCAGTTCTGCATGTGGCTGTACTTCGTATACTCAAATACTTGAAACTACTGCAATCAACAATGTTTTAGCCAGTAATTACGGCAGCATTGTCTGGTCATCCTATGAGTGGGAGTTTGCACATGGCAGTGGGGAGAAACTGTGAATCGTATTGCTGAGGGTGAAAGAAGCAACAGGTACTGGATGGGTGAACAGTGAGTCGCAGCAGGAGTAGAGGCAGACGAGTGTCCACATTGGAATCTTGAATGACTGGTGCTGGCTATCTGTAATATATAGGCAGTTACTGGACAGTGGGTCTTGGCCCTATGGTGGACAAATAATATAAATTCAGCCTTCTGCATAGTTATCAACTGCTCAATATGAAGTACAAGTTGAGTACTAATATTTATTGAAGTAGTCAACTCAAGGATAAAGAGGGTGCCAATATACAATGGAAGACATATCCCAGCCATATACAGAAAACTCATTGAGGATTTCAGCAAAGCCAAGATAAAGGCACTCCATCCACATTGCACAATTGACCATGCAATGGATTTACACCCTCTCTACCATTTCCCATCTAGACGGATATACAATTAACATGACTTGTATGAAGTTGTGGGGTATTTCTGCAACTGTGTAGTATAAGATTACATGCACCAGATGCCATATTATGGATTTGGACTCAAATGTCACATGTAATATATACTAATCCATGAGTGGATATAGTCTGATAATGAACAATATATCATTACACGAATTATAGTAGTCTGACGAGGAATAAATGAAAGACGAACATGATGGAGATAACAAGTGATAACGGAAATGGAGTTCACATTGGAATAGGAGATGGTTCCGAATAATGCCCACATGTCGGCATCAATCTACATGGAGGAACTATATTGCTGATGTGAACTAGATTATGGCCAGAGATGAATCACTCCCATAGATAGCTGTTGGTGAATGCATGCCAGCATCAGCAAAATGTAAAATGCTTTGGAAGTCATCACTGAACAACTCAGCAACTCTGAACAGCCACACTGATCCTTCTAGATGCTCCCAGATGCTCCCAGATAGGCTATAGGCAAAGCGATGTGCTTGCAGGTGCTCCGGGACTACATCACCTGTGCTCCTCAATGCTCACGAAGTAGTGGATCAGAATACAAGAATATCCTGAAGACTGAATTGTTATCTTCAAAATGCTTCCAAATCAAACTGTTAGGAGATGCAAATTTCGGAGCTATTGGGAGTATTGGCCGCGTCTCGGAGAGTATACCGGTGCACCTTGAACCTGGAGCCCTACTCTCCGGGGGTGATTATTATAATGTTTATATGAAATAGTGCAATTCAATTAACCATCTTCCTCCTGCACACCTTGATTCAGGCATTGTAACGTTAATACACAGTCCAGGAGGTATCTACATCCACATGATTGATTACAAGCCATACGCTATCGATTCTATCTGATGCAGCATTCTCTCGCAACAGATGTGCTGGTCCAACAATTGCTCCGACAGGTACAATATTCATCTGATCAGTCTGTTTGACAACCCAGATGAACCTGTCAACACAATCAGCCCAACCATGCGGATCTTTGCACTTTGTTGGAATCACCACCGCATATCCTTGTGGTTGAGGAGGTAATATCCATTGTTAAGTATTCTTGCACCTCCTAGAAATGGTGGATATCATGTTTCCGGCGGGCAGGTGCACCTGAAATGGGAGGATCTGATTCGGTAAAGTTCAGCTGAAGTATAATACAGCAAAACGAGGAACTTGGCCTTGGAAGGTGTTATCAAGGTGACTGTCCATATATTGGACCCAGATATCATGAGCTTCAGGCATGATCCCTTGGTTGGCATTGGTATATTCAACTTTGCCATCAAGTCCCAGATGCTCAACAGATGGAGGGCAGTGGAATGGTTGACGGTAGTACAACAGCGCATTCTGAGGTTTAATTAATATACTGTCTATGAGTACATTCTGATCATATTCAAGCACCAGTCCACTAACTTCATGTCCCCAGTCCTCTTCAATTTGTGCCCTGAATTGCTAACCAATGTTGGGAATTCTGAAATCTACTGATGCATCTCTGAGTGAGGTTAATTTGATACTTCTGAAACACTCCGCGGACATGAATTTCTCTCAAATGATATACCAGTTGCCATACAGGGTGGAATAATGGCTCTTCCATGCAATGCTGGAGGCGAAAAAGATGGGTTCTGCGTGTATTTCGCCCTTTATCGGCAGCTGAATGTAGGTTGGAAACTGTTGCAGAGTCAATATTGTACAAACTTTGAAGGGCAAGATACAATGGTGTCTCCTCCATATAGTCAAGACCGGTACACTGGTCATTGTGCTTGCGCATCTGTTGAATGTAATCGACTTTGTTGGTTGATTGATATGCCTCTTTCCCATTGCCAATATGTAGCCGATCAGAAATATTGGTGGTGAAATTGTCGCTGAAACCCATTCTCCAAATTGACTCAGATATGTAGCTCACGAGATGCATTGTTGGATATCCGAAATGTATTACACGCTGTTTGATGGTTTTCCAGAGGTTATGAATGCCGATTGACCGCCACCAAGCTTCACACTGGACCAAGTGGATGGAAAATTCCTTGATGCACCCCATCTGGTCTCTCGATGTGATTCCATGAATCTCTCTCTCCACCTGATTTACGATGCGGTCTGTATCAGTGATACTCTATGAGGTGGCTTCAGTCCCAGCATCGGAAAGACAGACCTGACATTGCACACGCTTGTCGGCAGTCATGCTTACTACCCCATCAGGCTCTTTTTCTGGGGCAGTCTTCATTTGAGTAAGTTTTTGGCAAATGTGCATCCGGGACCAGCTGCCTTACTCCCAACTTCCTGCAATAGTTGTCACTCATGATGACGGAACAATTTATCCAAAATTTTGCTTTCAGCAGCTGTCACTGAATGGAATTTGCACCCCAATCGCTCAATTGCCCTCTGCCGAGCAGAATCTGAACATATGGTTGCCGCTTGTCGGGCTCCATTCAGGCACACCTGGAATTGCCCTCATTGTGATGTAGTAACCTTTTCAGGCCCGTACAGCTGAACCTCCAATGCAGCACAGATTTCATGAATTATTTGATCTCGTAACTGAGGGGATTGTCTTCTCAACAGTGGATCCACTTTGGCCCTCGCAGACTGCGACATATTTTATACTCAAAAATCACCCTTCATCTTGTAAAATTGCTTCAGTGCATTGTCTAGTGCTGTGAGGGATCGATCAGAATGATTTTGTTGGCTGACAAGTAGAGAGAATTCACATGGTGCCAACACTGCTCCCATCACCATTTCATCAGAGGCTGTTTCCACCGCAGTTTTCCCGGCATCCTGGGAGCAGTCAGAAATTGGAGTGCAATTCACCGCCAGTGTTCAGATGATGCCCCGGATTGCATTTCCCAGCCAGCAGCCACTGTTCAACCAATCGAATGGTTTAGGGAAGCGCTGGAGTTCTGGATATTGTGGTACTGATGTGAATCAATTGTCAAATTGATTCTTGACTAGTGTTAGCAACAGTTCCGGACCGTCACTTCGGGTCCGGGTCCGGGTCCAAACCGAACCGTTGCCAAATTGGCGGTCCGGGTCGTCAATAAACCCGAACTGCCCACTCGGGTACGGTTCCATGGTAAACTCCCAACCCGT
>Ga0307515_10000977_pt1 | contig 65360 bp, 49 predicted proteins | sample 17_EM_MG_FD_194513 | JGI IMG/M metagenome (GOLD analysis project Ga0307515, IMG submission 194513) | Populus trichocarpa ectomycorrhiza microbial communities from riparian zone in the Pacific Northwest, United States - 17_EM | ecosystem: Host-associated > Plants > Roots > Unclassified | place... | reverse complement strand
TATTACACATGTAAATAGTGCTTTGTTATTCAAATTCAATTTGGCGTTGGTGATAGTGGCCCGTGCGAGCTTACTAATTGCTAAGTAATCTGGTTCTGTGGGATGGTTCTGCCCGGAGACGCTCCGGATGGGATCCGTAATGAGAAGTCCGTGTAGGAACTAAGTAGCGAAATTTACGCTATGGATCTTCACGGCAGTGGACGCTTGGACCTTTAAACGAATAGCCTATTGGGCAGATCATTGCAGGGGCATTTTCTCCTTGGTCATACGCGATGCTTTCAGTACTTTTCAGTACTTTGCCAAGCCTATGCTCTTAGCTGATACTCTCAACAAAAGACTGAACTTAATACAGAGTATTAGACTAGCAAGCGGCTATGAAGGCCCAGGCCATAACAGCTTCTCGTTTCTCAAACGGCGCTTTCTTTATAAAAGGAGCGCATGAGGAACGGAAGTCTTCCAGAGCGGCGTATGCGGCGTGTGCGGCGCAGGCGGCGTAGATGAGACAGAAGGCTTGAAAGGATTAAACACGTTTCAGTTTTGTTAGATTTCCTGCGGGTTATATTCCGCCGAGCGGTGGTGGAAAGGCTGGAGAGCTGGAGAGCTGCGCATCCAGAGCCTGCCCCCCGTGCCAAGCTAGGCCAAGGGTGGACCAACTGTGACCGAACCAATCAATCTTCCACCTCATCTCTTCTTACGATGACAGCACGGTCAGCAAAGCCGTCCTGTTCGTAAAACCCTTCCCGCAGGATCTCTTGGCTTATTCGCTCCATTTGCCAAGCCACATCGTATCCCACGATGGTGTCCAACAGCGCTATCAGGCCTTGCGCCCCCTATACAACTACTTATACATCTCTAGACCCTTAAACCCTATGGTCCTGCATCCTCCCCTCACTCCCGGTCCTTAGTGACCCTGTGTTCTTGCACAATTCCTTTTGTCTACTGTGACTTGCCAACATTGCCATGGTATCTTTGAGGGGACCAAGATCAGCTCCATGGATGACAGGCTTCCTCGCTGTGTCCGTCACCCTCATACTGCTAACTTTACTCTTCGCATACCAGTTGCCCTCTCGAATCCCTGTCTTTCCTGGCACACACTTTGAGGAGTATGCATTACTTGATTTACGGAATTTCTGTCATTGTCTAACCTCGCCTAGATCTATACCCAGCACCCACAAGGCGCCTATCTCGATCCAGGAAATACTCCGACTACTTTACGCTCCCCTCAAGTTCTCTCCGAACACCCCAGCTTTCACCGACGATGACGGGAAAGTGTACAGACTTCCGGAGAATCAGGTCTACGACACAAAGCTCGGGAAGAAAGTCTGCATACTAGATCTAGAGACTCGCCCATTAGACAAGAAGGATCAACTCATGCACGATGGCGATTATAGCTGGAAGGATCTTGACTATCTCTCTGGTGGAGTACTGAACCACTACACCTATGGTACGGATCTCGCCAACCTAGGCTTCAATACAGCGACTGATTCTCTTGATTCTCTTTAGCGATGATACATGGCTATGACTACAAATTTATCAGAGCCGCCTCATTCAAAGATCGCCACAACACCTGGATCAAGCCCAGCTCAATCGCGAATGTGCTCAAAGAATATAAATTTGTCATCTTTCTCGACGCCGACGCCGCCTTCCACCAAATGCACATCCCTATTGAATGGCTGCTGAACTACTGGCAAATCACACCCGACATCTCCCTCGCCATGGCACTCGACCCAGCTGGACCTCCCGGGACCAACGATGACCGATTCAATCGCACGCTTAGCAACACGGGTTTCATCGTGGCGCAGCAGAGCGACCGAACACAGGAGATTCTCCGCGCCTGGCATGAGTGCCCGGACGACGTGCGGTATGATAACTGCTCGCAGTGGAAGGACCCGCTGTTCCACGAGCAGAGTGCGTTCGGCGAGTTCGTGCGCTATGACTACGAGGACTATCTGAAGGAAATTCCGTGCACCGAGGCGAACGGCTACCCTGGTACGCTGTGCAAGGGGGTATTTGTCCGCCATTACTGGTACGGCAAGCACCGCGTAGCCAACGATTTCTCGAACTCAACTATGCAGGCCATCACCGCGCCACTGCAGAAGATGTTCCTGGATCACCGCAAGCAGATTGTGCAGGAGCAAACGAAGAACGAGATCGTATGAAGGCTGCAAGACGCTGGGCAAGTTGTCTTTTCCACTAAAGTTTTGATATTTGTGATACACGTCGATCCGGCGTGCAGGCATATCCAAACTTCGCAATTGAGATATTTATGAGCATGCCAACGCTCAGCATTATTTTATCCGAAGCTCCAAAAAGGATACACAACGATCTACTCGTCAGCTTTAACTTCGCTAGCAGTGAGCGTCTGGTTTTCCCCGCTTGCAGCCCCGCTAGTTACCTGGTGACGTGTCGCGACGTCCCTTAGCGGATTCTCGGACCGGGTTCTCCAGACGGCTTACACGGACGTAGCGGATGGGTTTTGAGGTATTCTGTGGATTGCAGTGAGAAGGAAGATGGTGAAGAGCATTAAGGTTAGGTCAAAAGATATGGCTATGTATGTGTCCCGCTAGGGGACGGTCTAATTACAGGTTAATTTGACCTTGGAGTCAAGTGATCTCTTGTACAAATATAATAAAAGTTTAAACAAGCCATTCGTACAAGCCTTTTGCATTCCGCGTATCATATTCCTTCTAATCCAATAGTCTCGTAAGCTCATTCCTAACCTCCAAGAGGCTTGCTCCTAATGATTCTCAGCCGCCTGCTTCTACTCCTAGGCCCAGAAGACGACCTTGCCGCTGTAAATGCCGAATAGAATTCAAGACATCCTCGTCAAAGGGTCGCAATCAAAGTCGGCGGCCCTCAGAAGTTCCATCATTATTTGTGAATTAAGAAACCTCGCATTTTCTGTACCCGGCTTGTTACCTTTCGTCATCTCGTCATAGTATATCTTGAGAATTGGTTGGTCTAGTTTCTCTTGTTTCGATGGCAAAGTCGCCGTCGGTTTTGCTGCGTCTTTTTTTTCCTGAAAATGTTACCATTCTTAAGAACAAACGTGCCTTAATAAAAGTTTGATCGCCAAGCTTTGCTGGTGTTTGATTCATAGGGTTGTGGGCCAAGCAGGATGCTGCTTATGGACGAACTACTCTGCGCCTACTGCGCCGGGAGGGTCTCTTCTGGCGTTGTGACACGAATGTTGTCGGACAAAAAAGTCACTGAGAAGAACTCTGTCTATTGAATGTGGCTCTAGAGCCTCTATAAATACATAAGAAAAAGGGTAGTAGACTAATTTGGTTACCGTGTCAGAGACCGAGTCGTTGACCGAGTCGTTGACCGAGTCGTTGACCAAGTCGTTGACCGAGTCGCTGACCGAGACAGTAGTAAGACATACGAGAACAGGGTGGTGAGTCATAAAGTGGTACCTGAGAGTGACCTCAACGGTCGACAGCTCGTCTTGCCCTCTTATCAGTCAAATTTTTGAGCCCTCTTATCTGTCAAATCTTTAAGCCCTCCCATTGGTCAAATCTTTAAGCCCTCTCATCTATCAAATCTTTGAGCCCTCTTATTTATCAAATATTTAAGCCCCCCCACTCGTCAGATCTTTAAGCCCTCTCGTTCGTCAAATCTTTGAGCCCTCTTATTCGTCAGATCTTTAAGCCCTCTTATCAGTTAGCTTTTTACCTCTTTAGGCTAATTAACGTATTCTCCTCGGAATTTCTTCGCGCCGCCAGTGTAGTCGGTTAGGAGGTGTAGGTAGGAGAGGGGATCCTTAAGTGTATTCGCTCATTGAGATCGGCTTGTTATTCACTTGGGTGTAAACGTCCTGTCTCCTGTGCAAAGTGGATCGTAGCTTTGACCGCGCTAATGTCTGGGAAACGCCACAAAACAAGGGTGTGGCCGGAGCGGGTCGGCCACCCTCCCTGCTTGTGGTGGCGACATCCACTACCAAATTACTTTAATCACCGTTACATTCGAGCTTTCCTGAGTCAGGAGTGGAGGGCCACGGGGCTAGTAGCGTTGGATGGATCTGGCGGAGCTCTACTGCCACAGCGCCAAGCCCAATATAATGTTTGATTTCACCCTACCTGCCGCAGCAGAATAGCATACCTATTGTCCATTAGAAAATAGCACCTCACAAAAGCTTGTTTCCCTGTCTTTCTTCATGCGCGCAAAGACAGGCGAAATGGAAAGTGAAAGCGTTCACCGCAAGGAAACATAAGAATATGATTTTGCGCCAACAGGCATCCATAAAGGAGGAAACTTCAATTGGCGACAAACTAGAATCTAAAATTAGGATCCGGGATCGTGAACGAATCCATCGAGGCCTACAAGAACTAGTGAAGAACAATAGTTTGTCGCTTAACCTCACGAAACCAGCGCTTTACGAGTTGAGAGAGAAGTTTATCAACCTTAAAGAAGCCGAGACGTTCAAAGTCCATCTGATTATTAGATCCAAGGATGAGGCCCAAACATATATATGACCCAATTATTTCAAGGCACCAGACACTCCGCGGACCGACGCTATTAGATAAGTCCCAATGGACCTGCAGGGGCAAAATCCGAGAGGAGGTGCTAATAAAATTGCCATCCCAGTGCGCTTGTTGCAGTCGTCCGGTTAGCCACAAATGCCCAGATAGGACTTCACCGTACGAAAGGCTTCTGGATTCGTGGATAATTCTGTATGTTTCAAGCCTAGCCTCGGCTTTGACATCTCCTAGTTCATATTCCAACAGATCTCGCATAAAGAACGCGATCGGTCCATCAAAAGATGCCCATGACCAAGTTGGACCGGGTAATCTTTGAAAGGCTAAGGATTCTGAATCTTCTAGTCGATACCACAGAAGTTGCGCTTCGATATCATTTTTCCATAAACCAGCAAGGTAATTAGATGCGCTCCAACCCATTATTTCTGCAAAGTTCTCTGCCAGAGCAGCACAAGCTGGTAACTTGTCACTTTTTTTCGAGAGTGTGCGACATGTATATTCGCAGATTTTTTCTTCCCAGCTTCCCAAGATGGCTGTGTTACCAAGCCCTCCAAATTCCTGCATTCGAGACTGCAATTCAGTGATTCGGTAAGGCTCATCGACGGAAAACTCAACGTCCTCGTTTACTGGATGAGGTGAAGCTCCCCCATCAATGCTGTAATGGCGGGTCCGACATTTCCAAGTTGTTTGCTTTGAACCGAACCTAAGGAGGCGAAGAGAAAGTATGTGCTCCTGCATTGTCCAAGCTCTTCTATCAATTGGTTCTTGATATTTGCCACCAATAGGCTGCTCGGACAATAGAATTGAGCCTCTTACCAGATTCTCGCCTTGCCCGTGGCGGTAAGGTAGCCGAAACAGAGCACCGTAAGCCCTTGCAAGATGACGATCTCCAAGACAGCCCTCTATGCTATGCTCAGCGCTTGCTGCAGAAACGGTTAGAACGGCTCCTCGATACACGCCTGACATTTTTGCTAGTTCTGCTGCAACGTCTTGTGGATCATCTTGCACAATGCAGAGCGCATCCACCCAAAGATAAGCTAATCCGAGTGAGCGGGCCACTTTTACAGCATCTTTGATTGTTTGTGGAAGCTGAGATAACTGGATTCTGCCAAGTCGGTCCTGGGTATTCGCTCTAGTCGTCTTTGCCTCTTCCTGTGCGTCACTCCGGCCCCAGCAGTAGCTCAGTGCTACATACAAAGGCCTATCTCCTTGTTTAACCTCATGTAGCCGCACGTCTGGGTTTGGGTCCACGCCGACATGAAGAAGACGAGTAGGTGCTGGGTAAGATTGATTCCTTTCCATTTCTCTACTGCATATCTCGTGCATATTTAAGCAATATTGGAAGCACTTGCGGTAGTCTCCCATATTTCTTGGACCAGCTCTCGAACGTGTGAGGGGCCGTGATTTGATATATTGAGCAGCAGGGTCGTCTGCGATCATCAGCTAAGAGTAGAGATATATTCCTATCAAAAGGTACCTCTTTCGGCGAAGATATATAAGCTCGATTGCTCGTCATTTATTTTCGATTCCAATGAGCCATGAGCGTCGCTCCAATCTACATCCAAAAATGCAAGGTCTTCGGAATCGGTTGATATAGATAGACCGAGGTAAGCTGGGGGCTCTAGACGTCTACTCGGGAGCTGTAAGACCCATTTAAAAAGCATGCATTTTTCAGCAAATGCTTGAACGTCGGGAAGGGTATATCTAAAAGACTGGTGGACATCTGGGCCGGTACCATCAATCTCAATATTCTCACAGTATTTGCAAGAATGCGGGAGGAGCCCGTCAAGTTCTCGTCTCGCAAAGACATCCATTGCGCTATCTTTTAACGAAGCGTTAAGGAGAGCCAAGGCTGGCGATTCAATCGAGGCTAGGTAGACGTCCTAAATCTGCTTGGCAATTTATCGCAATTAATGCGTCCATGCTGTGGGTGACCCCGCTATTCTAACGTGTTTGAGTCTAGCTCCCCCGTTCTGGGCTGTATCGCGCTAACCAGAAGTTAGACTATTTTCCCTAATGGAAAAATGCTTCCAGCTGTGGAAACATGTCCTTGGTCCTTAGCATCCTTATACAATGTCATCGCTCGAAGTCCCTAAACGAGTGGCAAATGGAGAACTGTCAGCCGATCGATTGATTCTGATAGCTTCGTCCGGAACGAGAGCTTCAGCCCTCAGCTCACCACGTCATCTAGTTTGTTTCAGCGTTTAACTCATCTGCTGGAATATTTATGTATTTAACTGTCTTCAATCCCCGTAGATTTGAATCAGAGTTCTCGAAATCAGCTTCTCTCATGGATACTCATTTCTTGGCATTCGTCCATTAAGAACATAGATATAGGACTTTAATGCAAAGCTAGTGTAAATGTGGAATAGGTCGAGCTCCGTAAGCTTGCTTACACGTGATATATAACGGTAATAAAAGGGATTTGGCGCTGGATGTTGCCACCACAAGCAGGGAGGATGGCCGACCCGCTCCGGCCACACCCTTGTTAAGGGTCTACTTCCTGGGATTGAAGAATAGAGGAAATGGGGGAACTATGGTTGGTGTTGGAATAAACGGTCTTGAGTGTGGTGTTGTGGCGGTGATGCACTGCCTCCGCTGCTCGGCGTTTGGCTTGGCGCGGTTGCTAAGTCAACTAAACCATGCCGAAACCCCTAACCTGTATCCTCGTTAACGGATACACATCAAAGGTACAGGCGCTCCCGTAGGCGGGTCTTCCGCAGGGATTAGCACTAGCCCCACAACTAGGGCTTTTTAACCCCAGGGCTCTTAATCACACCTACACTTTCAAATTCGGCGCCATTGTCGTATTTCGGACCAACCCTTTCGTTTATGGTCGTCGGAGCAGAGTTCCTCCAGGCTTCGCGGAGCCACCTCTGGGGCGATCTCTTGTGTTCAACTGTGCTGGTTGCACAGGCCGCCCGAATGTTGATTGGTGCGAAGACAACAAGGAGCAGACGATCAGAAGCAATGCTATTGGCACTTTGAATCTCGCTGATTGCTGCTATCTGCGCGGCATTCCATCCGACGGTTTTGCGACTGGTTGGTGTGCTGAACCTCTAATCATTAGCACTAGGGAATGGTACTGATAGGACCCACAGCATCTATCATTATGACACCGAGCACCGGCCTGTGGTAGACCTTTAGTAGAAACCGATCCTGCCAATTCAATTTCGGCGGCTCCTTCTACTCCTACACCAAGTCACGGGTCGAAGAGGTACTCCCAATTTCAGTCCGCTTCCTTCCTACTCTATTCACCTCTAACCGCAACATGTCTCACATTCCCACAGATCATGCGCTTCTACCCGCAGATGCTAATCCTGCGCCTACGAATGCCGGTTTCCGACAACCTGCACCCACACAACTTTGTCACTAAAATTACTTCCTACCCCGCGCGTCGTCGGCATCCCGAACTCGAACACTATCCTCGCGGATCTATTACCGTGCGCGGTGACGCTGGCTGACGGGTATATACGGGCCGCCCGCCTGCAGAATCGTGACTCAGCGGCTGATTCAGCCATACGAAGCGAAACGTGGATATACTATTGGTTTTCTTTGGGGAGGGAGAGGGGTAGGGTCCCGCGGGTAAGCTGTTAGGCCTAATTTTAGCGAATAAAAGGCCCTCTTATTGGCTGTTAGCGTCTACCCCCAGCGAGATCCTTACTAAAAGACGCCTAGTGACTTGTGCGGGGCCTGGTTAGAACACTTGTAATGCGGCTTCGACGTATATAAAAATCTGCCTAAGATCCTGCCTTCCCTCCTCGCCTATATACTTCCGTTACGACCCCGATAACGAAGCTTCGCGAAAACCTGTTCCTCTACCGCAACTAGCTGACAATTCCTGACAATTTTCTCAAAACCGAATCCTACAATACCTATCAGTTCTTCTCTTTTATTATAACTCATTTAAAATGGGAGACTGCGGCTGTTCTGGGGCTTCTACCTGCAATTGTGGCGCAGACTGCTCCTGCTCCTCTTGCGGCGTGAGTTCCCCGCTTATTTGCCATCCTTTCTATCACTTACAGTTACAGCATTAATTAGAGACCCCTATCGATAGATACTTCGGAACAAACGTGGGTCGTTGCGTGGGACTTAAGATCTATTATGGCTCTACATTGGAAGGCTGGATTTATGATTGGTGGACAGTTGGCTTTTTAAATTGATTAATAGCTAAATATAGTCTCTTTATTAAATAGGCGCTATCAGCCACAATGAGGTGTTAGCGCTGTATAAGGAGATCATTAATGAGTGATTAATTTTTGCCTGTCTGATTTCCTTGCTTTCCTTTAGCCGTTCCGTCCCTCGCCCTTATGTCTGCGCGCCTCAAAATCAAACCTAGCTATACAGCAAGGAGTGCGTAATCTGACAATGCATGACTGGATCCTTCCTTTACCTGGAAGAACTTTACTGTGAAGAGCAGGCAAAAGTAATTAAAGCACAGCGCAGCAATTGTGAGCTTGATACGACAAAGTTGGAGGCTAAGTTGAAGGAGTACGGAATCATGGCACTGGAGGTACATGTAGCATATCGACAATGCTTTAAGCGCATGAAGGAGAATTTAAGGAGGGAAAAGATGGTAATTTGAAGGATCTCGAGTGGAGGATTGGTTGGAGAATTGCAGTGTAATACGTAACATACAGGGTAGAACTCCTCTCACTTAGACATTTGGAATAAATTGGATGATGGGTAGGAATCCAACTCCACACTTATTAGTTTATACATCAAGCGTGTTGAGTTCTTGTAAGGGGTTCTCAGAAGATATGGCGCTCACAAGGATTGGGTATAAAGATAGTACCTCATACGTAACTGCTAAATACCCCTAAGCTCCATAATCCCCCGTAATACCCCTCATGGCCACATCCCCTTCAAAATCTTCATCTCATGCCACCCATCATGCCCCCCTAGCCTACTCAATCCACCATCAAACGCCACCTCCTCTTCCCCCTGCAGAACCTTGTACGAATCCTCCCTGACCTCAGCGCCCTCAATCCTATTCCACTCCTGCCCGACCAAGTTCCTACGAATCGCGATATCCCAGCTACAGCTACTCTTGGTGAAGCCACCAAAGCGGCTGCACTTCAGCAGCACCTCGTAGTCAACCAGCGCCTGCTGGCCCCACGACAGGGCGTCAGCTCGTCGAGATCGGCGCCCGTCGGCTGCGCCGCCTTAAACGTGAAGTTGACACGGCGCTGCTCCGCGAAGCGTGCCAGGTCGCCGCGTTGCCCGCCGCGACGCAGATGACGGACAGGTTCGCGGCGGCGGCCAGCGCGAGGTGCGCGTCCGCCTGGCCGTCGAAGCTGCTCGGCGCGCCGTTCAGCCAGCCGGCCTTCTCGGCGTCGGCGCTGGTGCGCAGGTGCGCCTCCACGAGCGTGTCGCGGTGCAGGCGGTTGCGTGCGTCCAGGGCCAGCGCGAACCGCTGCCCGAGTCTGTAGACTGTGAGTGCGGCGAGCCGGCGCACGTCGGCGCGGAACTGCAGCGCGCGGCCCAGCGCCGCAGTTGATAGGCCTTGGTCATCAGGTCGAATTCCCAGAGACAGCGGAAGAGGTTGACGGAGGTTTGGGCGGCCGGGTCGAAGCCGCGCTCGGCGCACCATTCGTCCAGCAGGCGGGCCCAGCGTGCAAGCGTCTCGCCGGGGTACAGGTCCGCGCGCATGCTGATGGGGCCATAGATGCCGTCGAGATGCAGCAGGTCGGCGTTGGAGGGAGTATCGCCATCCGCGGGCAGCCGGCGTGCATGGTGCTGAGGAAGTGTAATGTGTCGACGAAGTGTCCCAGCATCACGCGGTGGTCGGCGAGGTTGCTGAGGCCCGTCGTGGATTGCTGTGTGTGTGTTCTTTAGGGTCAGCATATAAGCCCAGTCGTATGCACTGTTAATCCGGACGGCTTGACTTACATGGAAGAACGTTGGCAGCACGATAGAGCTTCCAGTGGTGATGGTTTGGAATAGGAAATCAAGGATATTGCTTTGGATGTTTCCAATGCTACCATTGGGATCGTCGAGGTTGAGAATCGGATTGGATCTCCACGTCTTCTGGCTGTCGCAAGCATCGCGGATGGGAGTAATGTTGAAGGGTCGTCAACATAGACTTGTTCCTATTTCTCTGCGAAGTCCTCGGCACTCAGCGAACCATGGCGCAGCTTGTGAGAAGTCCAATTTCCAAACGCATGGCCGGGGGAAGGTTGGTTCCGGGCTTGATACTCGTATGAGACGAAGTAGATTGGGGTGAGAGTGCAGGCCAGGAAAGCAGCCAGTTTTACTGAATTGGAAAACACGAAGGACATGGTTGACGCGTATAGTGGAAGTACTGGAAGCACCGGAAGCACCGGAAGCACCGAAATAACTGGATACGGAGAGCTGGAAGGCCGGGTAGTGAAGATGGTGGATGCAGAGAAGTATGAAGGTAGGTATTATGGCATCATGGCATCATAATATCATATGTCCTTCTCCCTTGCTCAGGAATTTGATCACCCCAGGGCAGAGGAGAATCTGGGTACGAGCCAGGCACAAGCTAGATGTCTTTGCTCTTCCAGCACCTTGTTTCTTATCTCTTTCTCAACACTTAGCAATGCCAATATCACTCCGTGGCGCTTTCGCCTACTATATAATCTCTCTTCTATTCAGCTCAAGTATTTACTAGAAAGGCCTTAAAAGCGCTTCGGTCCAGAACCTGCCTGTTGTACCTCACCACCAACGCCAAAAAAAAAGGCGGCCATCGCTAGGCCGTCTGTCGCAATCTGATACCGAATCTTATAACAATTTTTCTTCCAAATACCCTAACGCCGCGCCCCTAGCATTTCTTCTGAAAATAACGGAGCTGTGCGGATATAAATGAAAAAAATAGGTTACCCGGAGCCAAACGCCGTGACCAATGCCGCCTTATCATGCTATACTTGCCCTGTGATGCCTTCATTCGCCTTCGACTTTAAACACTCACCCATCCGCTGTCATCTATGCCGGGGGCATCCTCCCATGCCTTCCCAACCGTCCCGAGCCCGATACCTCTCCCACCCAATGCCATGCCCTCTCCCTCCCCACGCTCCACCCACTCTTTGTCGTTGATGTCTCGCCAGATACGTTGAAAGTACAAGCGCAAGCTACGTAGGCCGCGGAGATAGCCATGGTCGACGCCCTCTGGATCTTTTGGAGGGCAAGGGGCTGAATCAGGAAGAGCGTCCTCGGCTGTCACGCAGTTGGCGAAGTCTACGATTTTCAGCTTGATATCAGAGCCTCTGGTGGCTGGTATTTTAATAGCAGAAGTGGGGCCACTTTCTGTAGGAGGCGCATTGTCTCCACTGGCTCTGCGACTTGGCGGCTTTGGTGTCGTTGAATTTTCCTTCCATTTCTCGCAATTTTCGCCATCACCGCGATCATACAGCATAAGCAAGCTGCTAGCGTAGAATCGATACCCAGGTAACCCTCGAATCATATTCTCTAGCGAGCTGATCTTCTCCAATATGACAGGGATATGGCGTGTAGCAGAAGTATAACTGTTGCCATCGAAGAAAAATCGTGTCAGCGCATCCTGGAATTCCTTGCCGGCTTTCAGGTCACGACCAAAGTACTTGTCTTCAAAAATGTAAGATTGTGTCTTCATGTTCCAGACTTGCATGCCGCATACACGAACGCCGAGCTCGCGAGACGTTGTCATTTGGCACTTGCGCCGCTGAGACCGCTGCTTCTTGTCGTCGGCTTCGACGCCATATTGCCGTGTTCCCATCTTGAGGTCCAGTACGCAAGGCTTGGACATTCCGGCCGTAAGGTCTTCGAGAAGCAGGAAGTGCTGGACACGTTCATCGGGCTGAAGCTGAGCTTGTTTAGGATTGACAGGCTCTTTGGGCGAGAGATCTAGGGTTTTGACTTTTGGCCCAGCCGTCACGGGAGCTGGCAGCATGGTGCCTTCATTCGTTCGAGGTTCTCTTTGGCCCGAGGGATCCTCTTCACGTATCCCGCTGAGGGGAGACGCCCGAGTTTTCATATCCTCATCCATAGCAAAAACCTCGTCTTCGCCGTCACCTCCGTACCCTTCTTCTTCGTGGTACTCCAAGTTGCTCCTTTGGCTAGAGTCAACATCATAAGGCCTTCGCCGTAGACCACCGCCAGAGTGACGGCGCCGAGGGAGAAAATCAGGGGACGAGGGCGGTTCCAAGCCGCTATTGTTCATGTCAAATAGTGCCTCGCTCTCTGAGTCAAAATGTTGCGGAAACTCTTCCAATGGGCGAGTTTTCAATTCATCCACTTCGTCTCCCGGGAAGTGACGTTCGGCTTCGGCTTTAAGAACCTGTTTGCGAGTCGACTCCTCAGTAAATGGCGCATGTAATTCAACTACGTCCGCGCTGTTCCTCCGACCAGACGGGGCAGACACTGCAATCCCATTCGATTCAGATCTTAATTTTCTAGAAGGAACACTGTGATGTTGGTGGCCGTGGCGTGGGCGATGATGAATTGGCGGCGGAGCAAACACCTGTCTGAGGACCTCTTCCTGCAACTTCGTGTTGATTGTAGTGACACCCCAGCTGGAGTGCTGTCGCATTACAGGACGTGAAAGGTTCTTCTCTGACGATGCTGTCAGTGCGATATCACTCTGATTGCGTCGATGAAATTGAGGTGGTGAGAAGGATTTTCCGGGATAAGGATCTGGCGTGCTCGAACGAGGAGGCATGCGGAATAAGTTGTCAGGTATGATATGTCTATTATTCTCAAATATCACCTGGGGAACGGGCATGTTGTGTTGCGAGTGGCTGACCACTCTCGGCAGCTCCTCTTTAGTATCATTACGAGGAGATGCCTGGGAGTAGCTACGATTAGAAGTTAGAGCCTCGCTCCCTCCATTCGATTGCGAAGTGGACTGCGTAAAACTTGTATTTTGCGTTATCGCTTCTTTCTTAGGGTCATGACTTGTCTTTCTCCGTTTTGGTGCTTTACGATACGTTACATTCAACACGCCGATATACCTACAAAAAGAAATAGCATAACGTTAGCCCACATACATACCCATGAGAGGCGGCGGCCGTTGAAGGCGAATGCGTCTTTGCTGAGGTTTCAGCTTCGAGGCCATGGAAAGGGTGACAAAATTGGTCATACCTTGGCAGGAACGCTAATAGCTCCGGATGGTGACACTCGACCGTCTCATAGAACTCATTCTCTCGATTGTTCAACTGCTTGCATACTGCTCGGCGAGAAAAGCGGTAGACCGTTGTGTGGCCTCCTACCTGATGGTCGTACGGCTTCAGTTCAACTGCGCCAAGCGGAGCCTGTGGTCGATTGTTGCGATGCGCATTACGCTCTGTTTGCCGAATCGGTGCCGCAGTAGGTGTTGATCCTATATCGTCAGTTGCGCTAGATTCATAGCCATGAAAGGAATGCAACGATTCCGTTAGGGATTCATAGTCAGATTCAGAAGTCGAAGCTGGAGCTTCAGTTGGTGATGTGATATGTTTCTGGAACTCATCCTCAGACAATGAAGCTGTTGCTTGAAGATCACCATGCAGACATTGGTTTTCATCTTGGGATTGCAGAGAAATTTCTACTTCTTGAGGAGTTTTTACAGTCTTTTCCGCATCCCAGCCTTTAGGTACTTTGCCTGCTGACGTGATGGTTGCCTTCCTCTTCCGTGAACCTTCAAATTCTGCCTTGCGAACTTCCTGTTCTGCTGCTAACTGCTCAGGGGAAATTTGGCGATGAGGGAAGTACAGCGCCGATGAGATCTGCTCCCGTTCTGATTCATCTTCAGATGCCGGTGATGGCTCCTCGCTTTCGTCTCGTACGACTGGGAAGTACTCGGCGAGGTCCCGCAGCGGAGAAGTTGGATTTGCCCAGGCAGAAGATGCCCTAGACTTTTCAGAGGCTGCCGTAGGCAAACTCCTTGAGAATGATGTCCCTCGTTCAGCACCTGGAGTAAGGCTGTCATGGTTTCGAGTCTCTTCAAATAGTTTTAAGGGAAACTTCTGCATTGATTCCCCCTTGATAACGTTTCCCGTGCTAGCTTTAGTATCGGCCTCAACAACTTCCCCCAAGTCCGTAGTTTGGCACCTAGCGGATGTTTCCGGTGAGATAATATCCTCACTGGTTGCGCTAGATATCTTGTGTACGGCTTGTGCATGCTGAGAAGTTTTTATTGTATTATCGACGGAGGCGTTGTCGGACACTGATACCACACCGAAATCTTCCTGGTAGCCGTGAGCCCCTTTGTCTGCCATGTGGCGATCTTTAACTCGCTCTTCCCTCCTCTTTTGCTCTTCTGCGGCATCATTTTCTTTGAAAAGCCGCAGGTAATGGCTTGCTTTTCGGCTCCTTACGGCAAGTGGTTGCTCTACATTAGGCAGAGTAGCCTCAATCTTCTTGTCGACATGGGAATTTTCCCCACTTCTGCTCCTATGAGCGCCAGCTAAACCACCGCCGCTCAATGTAGCTCCTCCTTCCCGCCACGATCGATACCTCAGGCGTTCATCACTGTCCCCTAGTAACTCTTTGGAGGTGTTTTCATTAGAGTTATTGTCATGGGGCGTTGAAGGGCGTTGCACGGGAGAGTCGACGGGGCTCATAAAAGGTGGGGGGATATTGTCAATGTCTGCGTGTTCCATGCCGGCACAGCGTGAGCCGTAAGAGTTGACGTGTGCCGCGAAGATACCGCGCTGGTTGTGAAAAGGTAGGTTCGGGCCGCTTTGCATATCGTGGCGGATGGTTTCAGGCAGAGGGTGGTGGTCGAAAGGCGGAGAGACAATGGACGAAGAATGTGAAGAATGATGCTGGCGAAGCAGAGGAGGTTCGATCAATCTCCTAATTGGAGATGCTGCCATGTCGGGAATGCTCCCCTCTGGCTCATTGTCGATAGCACCTTCCGGGCGGGGTGGGAGACAAGGAGAAGATGTAGTGCTGTCGGTGAGGACGTAGGTAGTTGCGAAGATGCTGTCGCGCTCAGACAGCTGAGGCTGGTCGATAAAGGAGGTCCACAGGGTATGGAGGGCAACAGGAGCAGTCTTGGAGCGGCCAGTCTGCGAGAGACTCTTCGGGGTCAGCTCTGCACCCTCGTGGGCGGACGATTGTTGTACATGATTGCGCAGATCGCTGGGGATCGCTTTAGACCTCACCGGGGGGGAGGGTGAGGTATTTTTCGAGGCAGAGGAGACAGCTGACATGGAGTCGACATTGGTCAGGTATTGACGGGGCGTGGCTAATTGTATGGTAGGAATTCCCCGAGAGAGTGATGATGAAGGTTCCCCTCGAGACCTGCCGCGAAGTACACAAAAAGCCGACGAGCGAGTGGGAGCGGATCCGATAAGGCTTAGCTGGGCCGCGAGCGTGCCAATGCTACACTGGAAGGGGGGCGAATTTTGACTTATGGCGCTTCCACGTTGCTGGGAGTGCCTGTGCTATGGGCGGGAGGATTTGAACGGGAGACCATGGCTTAATTCCCGGCGCGCTCTGACGTTGGGTCAGTGGTATGTGTGTGGCGCGCCTCAAAGAAACGCTGGATCTTATTGTGCCCTGAGCGATTCCAGCGCCCAAAGGCACCCACGGCACCCTCTTCTGCCTCTACTCATAGCCATCTACCTGCAAAATACATAGTAGGTACGGCACCTCCTCCACCCCGTCAAACACGCCACCTAACCCGAGCCAGAACTACGGCATTCCACCCAACGCTTGATTCGGTCTTCCTACTTTCAAGTTTGCAATATCGCTGAAGCATCCTTCCGCCGGCTCGATGCAGCAGAATGCGCGGCCATGTGTGAGAGCTGGTTGGCCTTTCGCGGCAAGTCATTGAAATCCAATCACTCAAAAACGTGGCCTCTTCACCGCAAAGCAAAGACAAGGGCCTATCCCGAAACCGCTGGGAACGCTGCACCAACTGATGAACTCAATGCGTCCATGCGAGTCGTCTGGACGCTTCGGCCCAGGGGGCAGTTTCCCGCGCCTCAAGCTTCATCCTCCGTACGGCGTATAGACCTAAGCTCGCATGAGGCAAGCGAGATTAATAACGTGTTGTCATGGTCAACACCGCGGTGGGTGAAAGTAAACCGAATTGGCTTCTGCTTAATTCGTGTCAGAACTTGCTCTCTTCAAGACACGTCGCGGCATGCCGTGGCTACCTTATGACTATCTTCCTGTGCCTGCCCCGCCTGCTCCAAAGCTTTGACAACATGCATTACACCAACTACAGCTGTACAAGGTATCGTTAGCCCTAAAAGCCTCCACCGTATCAAAACTACACGTTCGAACCGAAAAGGCTCCTCAATCCATCAACAATGCGAAATATGCGTTGCAGCGAGTAAAACGCCTGCCAAGCCCTGGTCCCCGTGCTGCGGCTGGGACACGCCGCAAAACAAAACACAAAAAGCATGTATACATGAGATATCAGTGTGGAGACTCATATTCCCGAAGTAGCACGCCTAGGACTCCCACATGACTGATATGCCTCTCTTCATTTCCGAATTAGGGAGTCCGTGTCCCAACTTTGGAGGAATGATCCCGCAAAATCCAGTTCGGCATTCAGATCAATGTCAGCCAGCAATCTTTGCCCGTCCTGATAAGACACCTCTTTCAAAGGCCCACTAGGCGTTATTGAGAAGGCTGTTGCCTGCGGCCAGGAGGGCTTGGGTTGCGAGCTCGGTGAATTATGGAAACTTGTCCCTATGTTCCGTTCTTTGAGAGGCGATCGATTGATGAGAGACTGACTTTGAGCGGATGAGCGAACTACCCCACAGTTGTCATCTTCACATCGTCCACCGCTTTGAGAAGGGTTTGGCTTTCCCGCAGTATCATCATCGTTCTCAAAAGTCTGGACATGTCTTCTCTCGTCATCAGAAAGACGCCACTTGAGATCGTTACCTTCTACCTCGGAGTCTTCTCGAGTCTCTACTTGAAGAGAAACGAAGCTTGGACGGTGCCGTTTCTTCCTCGCCGTACTCCACGCAAATGGTGAAGTTGCATTAAAAAGATCTTGAGTGCTCATCGGCATCTCAGCACGAGTTTTCTGGTTAACAACCAAGTTATTTGATTCAGTATTAAAGGCATGGAAAGGCGTGATGGCGGTAAAGCTCATACTATTCGCCTGAGCTGTCGGCGTATTGGTGTAGCCATCAGGCAAGGAATTAATCTCGTGTATAAACGAACCAACCTCTTCCTGAAACTCGCGGCGTGCCATCACCATGGCTGCTTGCGTGGAGAGATCTCGACTGGAGAGAGAGTACGCATTTGGATCTTGATGGTCCGGTATGCTTGGACCACTCACTTGTTCACAAGGTCGATAAGTGCTAGTTTTGGATGTAACACTAGTGGCTAAACGTTAGAAGAGAGCGAACGGGATAAATTTTGTCATGAAATAATCTAAAAGTGAGTATGATCGGCGGAAAGGGATGAATAAATACCTCTTAGTAATTAGGCCATCCTCGACAACGACTGCTTCTCTTTCATTAGATACTTCAGCGTGATCATCTGTTGATACGGCCAGCTCTCCACTACCTTCTGGTGGCTGGGTTTTCATCCTTTCACCTAGGTCACCGACACCTATGCAATGCGCAGTTCTATCAACAGTGTTTTGCTCGAGAAGTATCTGATCATTCTCGAGTAAGGTGTAGTTGGCTACGGCTGGGTTTACCTTCTTTTTCTTAATCTCTATGTCGTGTTCGTCCATCCCTCCGGGTTTCCTGGAAATAGAAGTTCGAAGGCCCGTCGGGGATGACTCAAACGTCATTGACCGCGGTCTTCTCTTCTGCGGGACCTTCGATTTTGCGGCTGTTAATGGCTGGTTCAATTCTGCGTCCCTCGCTCCAGCCTTTCGATAGACAAACCCTAAAGACGAAGCAGGAGTAGGAGAGGCGAGGTGTGGATATTTGAGACTGCGAGTAGATGTATCATCATTGGAATCGTTCAAATGATCGTGAGGAATTTGCTGCGGTGTCTCTTCTTTGCTGGCTTCCGTCCCTTGACCTTTAATTTTGGCCTTTTTCGTTCCTCGGATAGCGCGGCTGGCCTTGGGCTTTGATGTCTTGATTTTCACACACCGTTCTGCAGAATGTTGTACTTCGGTCTTCAATGGCGAAAAATCTTTATCATCTTGACCTATAGCCGCAAGTGCCAATTCCGCGCCTTTGCGGGACAGCTTCTTGGCGGATTGATAGCCTTTCATTATGCTCATGTCAGCGTACCTGGAATCTAGTTGAGGTGCTGGGGTTAAAGCTTTCGTAACTGCTCTCTGTGACAGCCGTTTCGCTTCCTGTAAGCTTGACCAATTCTCTTCGTCGCTATGTAAGAATGCGAATTCACTAACAGGTATGGAGTCAGATGCAGTTATTGAAGGTTGGCGATTGATTGGCGTGAAGCTTGCTCTGTGGATACGAGGGTCGACTCTATCGAGCACAGCTGATTTGAGAATTGTGGAAGGCATGTGCGTGTCTCTCGGTAGTCCAAACTTTGTACGCTCGTCATTACTTTGCCGGTGTGAGTCATTTTCGAGAGGCTTTTGGTCTGGAGATTTCGAAGGTGTTAAGCGATCGTCCGACGCTCGTTCACCCCCCTCACCTGCAGCAGATTTAAGGGGTATTTCAGGGCAATTCTCAGATTCTCTAGGGCACCTTAGCCATTGATTTGTGCCTCTCCCAGTTTTCCTTGAAGTTGGGATGGCGTATGAATTGAAGAGTGCCTTCCCATCTTGAGCAATAGGTCTTCCTAGGCTAGGTTCGCGCCGCGATGTTCGATTGTTAGGGTTATAGTCGCTGTTTACTTTCACAGCCGAATGATGCCGCTTAGAATTATGCTTTTCCAAGCCAATCCCACCATAAGCTTCGACGGGTTGAGCTACGGATTTTCCAGGGTCATCCTTTCGTAACTCAGCCATCCTCTGAGACAGCTCGATTTCCTGCATACGCCTGCGATCCCTCCGCTTAGCCTTATCCCTGGCACGCCGGCGAAGTATCTCATCCCGCAATCTCTCCGCCCTGCCAGCAGGGTTGTATCGATCAAAAACAGTATTTCTTGCCCAGGGGTTTCCCCAACTCTTGTCTAAAGGCCCCTTCAAAGCTGCCGATAGTATTAAAGGTGTAGTCTCATGGAGATATTGTGTGGCGATTCGTTCGATTCTTAGCCGCTTGGCTGCACGTTGCTCAAGTTCGCACTCGTCGTCGGAACCTAATACAAGAGTCTCGGACGGGTTTGGAGGTATTTGTTCGTAGACCACATCCGATGAGAGGTGGCAGTGGACGAAGGCTCCCATTATAAAGCTGGGAATCCGGGATTTGGAATATCTGAGAATGTACAAGCTCCCATATCATACGAGAAATGTGCGTGTTCCTGTCTGATGCAGCGCTTGAGGCCGTGATCCAACTGTTAAGGTTTGACCTTTGCTTCATATGATTGAAGGAGTATGCGTGTACTGAATCCGAGCGTAGCTTCATGCTGTAGTTCATCGAATGTAGCTCTCACCGAGGTACATGTTGCCCCTCGACTAGGAGAAGGTATTATCAGGGACGGCACGGGCTTGAATTATAAAAGTATATCTAAATTGGCAATCCAGAGTGAACAGCACACATAGAGTAACGGGAGTCTAGTCAAATACACTGTAGGAGAGACTGGTGAATGTTAGAGCTTCAGTCTTTCTTCTGAAGGCATCATTCAAGTTGGCGCAGAGATGTCGGGTGAACCTCGCTTGTTGCTACGGGAGAATTGTGGCGCATGTTTGGACCGGAGACGGCACGACAGACCATCATGGAGACAATATCGTGATAATATATCCCAACCATCATTGACGCGACTTACTCCTATAACCGTGGCCGATACTCACCCAGGGAAACTGGAAGACATCTAACAGCCATCAGACCTCTACCCCTTATAAACCGTCACCCGTGGAAAGCATTAACATCAAAACAAACATCTGCGCGCCATCTCTCCCACGTTTACTTACTACAACCTCCACACCACCACCATCACCATGGAACCATGGCTGGACGACCTCTCAGAGGACTGGATTCCTCAGCCTCAATCTTCCTCTCCTGGTTCCGTATCCGCCGTGGTGTCGTCAGTAACTCACAACTCCGACGACCTCACAACCCAATCTCGCAGCCGGCTTCCGCGATTCCGAAATACCTCTGGCTCATTTGCTTCAATCAAGACCAGGCCTATTCAGAATGAGAAGTGTATGTCTGGAAAGCGGAGAAGTGCTTTAGCAGAGCGCAGCATAAACAATATTAATGTTGCTGTTCCTATATCTTCTGCCCAGAATGAGTCGGAATTCATACAAAATCCGCGGCTCTCACATTCCTCGACATCTTCAATGAATTCTGTTGTAAATCGTGGGACAGTCGAGCAGAAGCCTGCTAGATCCTCGCCTGCAAAACCCGGACGAAACCAGGGTACGCCGGAATGGGAGCGAAGGTTATTAAAAGGCGATATGGGCTACGGCGACCAGCGGGACCTGTTCAGTCCTATGGGACTAGAAAATATCTTTCAGCAACCGTCTTCTGCTCCTGTACAGAATGCGAAGAAGCCCAAGAGCGGGTTGCGATTCCTCGATGGCTTCGGTGCGATGCCGTCTAGCCCACCACCCTGGCCTGCTAGACAATATGATACTGAACAAGCAGCAAACACAAAGGCGAAAGATCTATATGGGGAGAGTTCAGTTAATTTGGAGAAAATGCAAGGAGAAGGAAGCCAACTATCTCGATTAGGGCCCACGAGCAACGGCGGCCCAGAGGGGCACAATGACCTGCGAGAGCACCTACAGAGCACATTATCCGATCCCCCAACGGATTCACATAGGTCACGGTTCGGAAACATTCCTAACGAAGCGAGCACAGATCAGGGATTCCTCGAGACCTCCCGGACCGTTAGTGGACAGCTAGAGCTAGAAAATGAAAGTTTCAGTCCAGTATTCATTTCGAAACACAACACTGTGGATGGGAGGATTGACTACGCAGCACTTGATTTCAGCAATCCGGAAGTGGTGGAACAGTTCAAGAAGCTCGGGATCCATCACGAAGAGAAAGACAAACCACCAGTCAGCGATGCCAGGCAGGTGGAGAATATGGAAGGTTCTTCATACGCAAGGCTCCAGGAGGATACACTTCCCGAAGACCTCCCGGTTGGCACGCCAGATGTAGTCGATGTTGGTCGATTTGTAACCACAAAGCGAGGCGGTTATTCCGCTGATGGATCCTTTCAAAGACGACCATTAAGTCCCTCCCCTCGATCTCAACTTCTCTCAGATTCTCATGTTCAACAATCGAATATGAATAACGATAATCAACATCCTGATGTTAACTCCGATCCTGAGAGTGGACACACAGGCGTGCCGCCCCAGGCCCCAAGTCCTCCACTACTAGCACCTATTACACCCTCCCGTCATACGAATTCAAGATTAACCAACCCCGAAAGAACTCGTTCCTCTGGTAGCCCACTAAAGTTGTTTGGCGATCACGATACGTTTACAAGCAATAGGCTACATCGGAGGTTGAGCCAGCTTGAAGATAATCCCCAGCACTCTCACTCTCTCGAAGCCCGAACATTAGAGAACGGCTCTCCAAGGAAGTTCGGAAAAGAGAATCGTCTGACTTCTGTTGAGGAAGTAAGGATCCAGAAGACACATGCTGTGGAAATTGAAATCACGTCAAACTCGAAGGCTTTTCGGAGCAATGACTCTAGGAGAGAGACATTTGGGCAAGGCCAGTTGGATCAATATCAATTTCCGGATGAGCTTTCACTTCTTTCCTCGACGAGTTCCAGTGCCAACGAAGACTTCGACTCTGAGCAATCACCGCCCGCTAGTGTTGCACCACCTGGCTTCCAACCTCAATTCCGATTCCGTTTGCATTCATCGCCTTACACCCGTGACACTTTTAGCTCCAAGCGTAAGCCATCGAAACATTCGTCAATGAGTTCGGTCAACGAACCCTTAAGACTTTACATGGAAGACAGTGATTCTAAAAAGGGTGATAATCTGCATCAAATACAACTTGAGAATGCCGAAGGAAAGCGACCTCCAACTTCACCATTTAAGGACCCCACGCCCAAGCGTCGCAGGACCCTTCCTGCAGCTGATACTGAAGATGGGAGCGAAGCAGGGTTGGAATCAGTCAAAGATAGGCATGCGGCTATGCAATCTGTCATTGGGAAGAAACGAAAAGACGCCCGCCAAGACAGCTCCCACATCGTTGCAGATCCAGAAATTCTTGCACGAAGACATATTTTGAGGCCGAGGAATCCAACGCCAAGCCAAAGACGGCGGGAAGAGATCCAGGCAGAAATTTTCGAGGCAGCTGAAGCTTTCATGCTAAGCTCTCCAAGGTTGAATGTCATCCAAGAATACTTAAACCCACCAACGGCTGCCGGTAGCTCTCCCGAGACGAACCAGGCAACAGCTGTAGCCGGAGAAGTTGCTGCTTTCAGCTTGAAAATGTCTAGAGGCATGAATGACGAAGGCCGTAAGCGTTCCGTTACGACACAGGATTTCCTCGACGAAGCCGTTAAGATAATGGAGTTCATACGAACAAAGGGCAGACCCATGAGTGGGCTTGGAAGTCTAGAAGAATCAGAGTCAGAGTCTATAAGTCAAAACGATGGCAGCCAAGCCATCCCTTCCACCCCACTTACTTTCTCAAGACCACCAAGCCGAGAGGGCGCTGTTGGGGGCTGGAGGGTTCCAAGACAGCAAGAACTAGATCCTCGCGTAGTGAGCCATTTGCGTAAATTTCAGGAGAAGGACTCTGATGAATTTATGGCATCGTCTATTCATTCGCTAGGGATTGGGCAGTCCAGGGACACTCATAAAACAGACGACGAGAGTTTCGTAATCGAGCAAAATAATATACGAATTACTGAGAATCGAAATAGGGCTCGCTCAGGATTCAACCTTTCTCAGGATAAACTTGACTCCATTGAATCCGCACCTGGTAGTAGAGGTTCTCACCCGTCTGGGTCTTCCTTTGGTAGAACAGTTGTAACGAACACATCACGTAGATCCGACCATGTTGCAACTTTAGCTCCGGAAGCCGTTGCGCACCTAATACCCGAAGAGGTAGCCGGGATGAGCTTTGATCGAGAGAAGGGGATTTGGGTCAAGAGAAAAAGTCCTCAAAAGGGATTAAAGCAATTTGCAGACATCAGCACTACCAACGAGAGCGAGGATGATCCTCTTGGAAATATTCCAGATTTGACAGTGGATGAAATAAAGGAACTTACCGTAAATGAGGCTTCAAGGCATCAAACAGTGCAGTCTCTCCCAGAGGCTTCTAACATGCGGCCAGAATCAAAACCACTAGAACGACAGCGGCCCGAAACACGAGAGGGAAAGACAATCCCCCCAACTGACACTAGCTCCGTTCCTTCGAAGATTTCTAATTTTGCATGGAGCGGCCCGCGAATTGAAACTCGTGCTACTTCCTGGAGCGAGCAAGACGCAAACATCAGAGCTGGGGAGAAAATTCAGGCACAGTTGGCGGCCCATGCAGCAGCAATCCTGGAAAAGGACGATGTCGAGCACGAAATAAAAATTCACGAGGGGCGGAATGGGATGCAGCATGCTGCAAATAGGCCTCGAGTTCGGGATGTTACCATATCATTCTCTTCTCCGTACGTTTCTCGAATGAGTCTCACCGGGCAGAGACCTGAAGATCTCGATGAGGACAACGACGTCAGCTTGGATTATCCTTATACAGAAGATGAAAGTTGCCAGGGAAGAAGATACGCCAGCAACCGCTTTGGATCTCGCGAAGGCCGTCCTTTCGGAACAAAGACTAAGACCACATATCGTGGAGTAGCTTGGCGCGCAACATCGGGAGCCAAATCCTTCGGGGCAGGAGTTGTACCACCTATCGACAAACACACAGAACTGTCAATATTAGAGGATCCATCAGACCCGCGCCGGATGAGATTTTCTGTTGGCGTGTCCGCGCCAGTATCTGGGAATTTCCAGAACCAGGATGTTCTACTACCGACCCCACCAGCTCCCTGCAGCACAACAGATGTTACTTTCATGCTCAGTGACTTACCAGACTTCACTGTCAATCAGATCGACGAATGCGAACTTCCGGATCGAGTTATTGTAAAGCGGAACGGGTCGTCCTTCTCTAGAACAGTGGAGGACCGGTATGCTCTAGGAACGGCAGCGCTGGTAAAAGCACTACAAGACGTTGAGCCAGATGAACCCTTTTGGGAAGATCTTCATGAAATTGACCTTCATGAAAAGGGACTCACTAATCTACACAGGCTAGACGACTTTTGTTGCCGACTAGAGGATTTAGATGTATCCAATAATGGCATATGTCAGCTCACTGGAACCCCATCTACCATACGTCGGCTGAAAGTGCAGAATAATACTTTGACAAGTCTCACCTCTTGGGGAAACCTTATGAATCTACAATACCTGGATGTTTCTGGCAACGAAATTGACAGCCTAAAAGGTTTCAGTCGCCTTCTGCACCTGAGAACCCTGAAAGCCGACCACAACAAGATCAGAAGTCTGGAGGGTATTCTCGAGTTAGATGGATTAATCCATCTGAGCGCACAAGGCAATGAAATAGAGCAGGTGGACTTCGATTTTGCCAATCTGTAAGCCTGAATTTCTTCAGCAACGACATGGATATGTGCGCTAAACTAAGTAGGAAATCCCTGGTTGACTTAAATTTGCGCGGGAATGGCCTAATTGAAGTACGGAATGTGCAATGTCTACCTGAACTTGAGCATCTCAACCTTGGTATGTCTTGATATTCTTGCGCCAGTGAATTGTACTGATTGAGCAGATGACAATTGTATTCGCTATTTCCCGGCCTCTGACCTGAGCTCCACTCCTAGCCGTGCCTTACGCTCTTTGCGGCTATGCAACAATGAGCTCTTGGCTCTTGAAATCGGAAAGGACTTTCCAAATCTAGAGTCCCTATATGTTGACCAGAATCCTTTACTCGAGATAAATGGACTGGAGAGATTGAAGTATCTCAGAACTCTGTCGGCGAGAGAGCAGGCGCAGGAACAAACTCCAAATGTATGCTCAATTGCTCGTATATTGATGCAGCACTCGGACATCCGTAGCCTCTACGTGTCAGCAAACCTTTTAACAACATTTCAAATGCCTCATGATTTCTTGAACCTCCAGCGACTTGAGCTGGCCTCATCCGGCCTACAGTCGTTGCCGCCAAATTTTGGACAACTAGCTCCCAATATTCGGGTTTTGAATTTGAATTTTAATGCTTTGAAGGACCTGCGCCCTCTTCTCAATATCAAGCGACTCAACGAGCTATTGCTAGCGGGCAATCGGCTTTCTCGCTTAAGAAAGAATCTGGCCGTTCTGTCGAGACAGGTCTCTTTGACCAAACTTGACCTCCGGGACAATCCACTCACAATTGGGTTCTACCCTCCAGCAGTGGAAAACCGTATCGTATCGCTAAAGGGTAGATCTAGCCACAGCGATGAAGTAGAGCCTTTCACTCTGCCCGCGAGCAACCAACAGACAGACCAACAGCACTTGGCTCGGTTAGACGAGGATACGAGGCTTAGACGGAGAGTGCACGAAATGTTGTTGGCGAGCAGCTGCAACAACTTACGAGAACTTGACGGTTTACCTTTCGATTCTCGGGATGTGTTAGTAAAGGATGAGGTTTGGGAGCGTTTGCGGTTTTTAGGTATTATCAGACGGTCAAAACCGGGTGATAAAGCTTGTGAGGCATTCGAGTCTGGAGATGAAATGGCGTGACGATCTAAGTTTTTGCGCGTGGAAATGGAGTTTACTGGTGGAATAATGGATTGCTTTTAGTGTACGTGCCGTGTGGGAGAGGCGAAATCTATTGGTAGGCCGCTTGGACCATGTATTATCTATGATAAAAATACGTTTTATGCATCCATAAAGAAACATGACGCTTTCAGCTATGCGTGTGACAGACAGAGAAGTTCTCCTGCAGAATTAAATAGCGTTAAATGATGAAGAAAACATCCAGAGCGTGGGGTGAGAGACTACGGCGAACGCCGCGGGTTTTCGTTTTCTCTCGTGATCACGACACATGTTTATCAACCCACCACATTGTCCTTTCTTCAATCATGTCCCTCACCACTTCTCTCCCTTTGTTCTATCATGGCAACAATTGCGGAAGAAGAACGAGCTGAGCGGCTTGCCCAATCCGCCGCTGCAAGCCTCAAAGCCGGGAATTTTATCGACGCCGCTCGGGCATTGCGGGAAGCAACTACCATCGCTCCAGAAAATCCACACGTCAAGGCAGGATGGCTGTCATTGCGAGAAGAGGACAGTAAAAGCCCGCTCCTCCAAATTTGCAGGACTTGGATCAAGAGCAAGGACGAAGATGACGGCGAAGAGGCGCTGAAGCTAATCAAAGGCCATCAGTTGACGCACGAAGTCGCTGAGCAGAGCATGAGCATTTTAATGGACTATAAAGGCGAATGCGACACCCTCGATCACGTCACTGGAGAGCTTTTACGGTATCGGAGTGCTCAAACTGTCCTGGCTAAATATCTCAAGGATCATCCTACAGAGACTTACTACCAGTTTTTCGAGCGAGGCGACGACAGCATTGACAGCTTATTTGCGGTGCTCCTTGATCGCACCGCTTGGCAGTCTGATGCAACCTTCATTCAGGCCCATAGAGATGCTTTCATACTTTCCTTAGCCATGATGATGGAAGAAGCTCTCGATCACCCAGAACGCGCTATGAAAGGCATTGCCCGTCTTCTCGCTGCTCACGCTTCTCATCTGAACGGAATCATCGACTCCGACGGCTTCGATGTTATCCTCGCATCCTTAGATATTCGACTGCCTAACAGTCTGAGAAGTCAGGCCACACTAGCCACAATAAAAATTCTAGAACTGTCTCCGGACACTGCTCAGAATCTCATTTCTAAATTCGTGACTTCTCGGGTAGCAAGACCAACAACAGATGGTCTTATTGTAGCCTTCTCGGCGGCGGCTGCAATTTTCCCAATCACAACGTCCGTCGCCGCGGCCCTCTTCCTCACAGAAGGCTTCATAAGCGGCCTGGTTTCTCTTGTGCAGAACAAAAAGAGTCAGAGATTAGACCAAGCTTCTCTAGAGCTCCTAAGCGCAGCCTGCGTTGACAAGACATGTCGTGAAGCCATTAGTCGGCATTGCAGGCTGTGGCTGGAGGAAATCATCGACGCCGGGATCGACAAGAAACGATCAAACTTGGCTGCATTAATTCTTATGAAGCTGGGTGAAGAAAAGCCTTCGGAGCAGGTCCCACAGATTATTGGCCCTGCAAAGGTTGACCAAGACGACCTTATCTCACGATTCAAGGAAATGGTGTTGAGCACAGAAACCTCGAGCAAACAAGACTCGGTTGAAGGCCTGGCTTATGCATCATTGCAACCAAAGGTCCGGGAAGAATTGGCAAAAGACCATGCATTCTTACTACGACTTATCGAGACCATGGCCGACCCAGCCGCACCAAAACCAGTCATGTTCGGAGGTCTAACTATCTTTGTCAATTTGACTACTTATTTACCATTCCAGTCAGAAGAAGAAAAGCGAATGGCTCAATTGAAAGCGTTCGCAAACACTACCAAGCCCTCCGAACCAGACCCGCTGGAGAACGAAACCCACGTAACTGCACGCTGCAAAAAGGTGCTAGACTCAGGAATCGTCCCGCTCCTCGTTGCCTGCAGCAAACGCGCATCCCCTAGCGTCCTCTCACAGATGCTCCAAATCCTTCTCTCACTCTCCCAGGGGAAAAAACACCGAGGTCTCATGGCTCAGCAAGGTGCTGTGAAACTAATCCTTCATATATGGGACCACATCCACGCCGAAGAGCACCCGCACGCCTCATCCTACTCGCCAGCATCTAATCGCGCTGCCGCCCATGCGCTTGCCCGCATTCTCATCTCCATTAACCCCTTCCATGTCTTCTCCGCCGCTTCTGCCCTACCAACCACGAACGCCATTCGCCCGCTACTCTTCCTTCTCGAACCTGACCCCAACGCCAAGACTCAGAATCTGCTTCAAACCTTCGAGGCACTGCTTGCACTCACTAACCTCGCGTCCACAGACGACACAACACGAGATGACATCATCCGCCTCGCGTGGGATAAGCTCATAAACGACCTGATTCTGTCACCTAATACGCTAGTGCAGCGTGCGACAGTCGAGCTCATCTGCAACCTTGTCGCTTCACCGAAGGGTGTTGAGAAGTTCGCGGATGGCTCGCGTCGTGCGGACAATACGATGCACATCTTGCTCGCTATGGCAGATGTTGAGGATGTGCAAACGCGGTCGGCGGCCGGTGGCGCACTGGCGATGCTTTTGGGGTGGGATTTGGCAGTTGATGCAGTGTTAAAGAGAGACAGGGGCGTGGAAATTTTGCTCAGACTATGTAAAGATGAAAGCGAGGATGTCAAGCATAGGGGTGTGGTATGTGTCAGGAGTGTAGTTGGCGCGCCTGGTGAAATTGGTGAAAGAGGGAAGGCGGAGGTAAAGAAGCAGGAGGGCTTAGAGATTCTGAAGCAATTGCTTATAACTTCAAGAAGTCAGGAAGTGATTCAGATTGGGGTAGAAACTTTGAAGGTGCTAATGGCTTGACTAGAACTACTGTAAGAAGGTTCTATTGCATAGGAGGTCGGCACTTGCATTTGGCGAATCTGGCTTGATACATACAAGGAAGGTGGAATGGTGAGCACATTTCTCTTGCTTTTCGCTCCGCTTTTCGCGAATGTCCCTAAAAGTATGGCGGGCTATAGAAATAGAGTAGTCTTCAACTTCAGCATAGTCTAAATGCATTGCCGCGTGATATCAGTCCTTGCCTGGAACAGCCTTCAGAAACGTAAGGAAAAACCACTTCGATTACTTGTTAACCGGGGTCCACCTCGTCTCTCGTTTTTGTAAATCTCACCAATCAGCTCTTTAAGGTTGCATTACCACTCAAGTGTCTGTCCCTTCAAGCAATTTCCTGGGATGATTTGGTTCTGATTACACCTGCGGTGTTTCCGTAGTAGGCGAGAAGGCGTATAAGAGGTTATGGGCATTAACAATAAGAAATCGGAAAATGCGAATTTGCTAAACTCCGCTTTTCTTCTAGGATCTCTAGGTTCAAATTACATATAGTCTATAGAGGTCCATTTGATTGAACTTCGACGTATTGCACACTCAATACACATCTTCGAATTGCGATTTTTCATAACATAAATACCCACTCGACAATATGCTTATTTCCAGCCCCTCTGAAACACCAATGCTATGCTTTTAAAAACACGGAACAAGATACTTGCATTTATTTTACAGGTATGGCCAGTGTGTTATACAGCACTCGACAGTCTCAACTCTAAATCAACGAGTTTCTGAGAGCCACTGACTTTCTTACGTCCTTGAGGTCCACTTTCCAACAGCAGAGACGCCGTAAGGTAGGCCTGCAAACCGACCTAGGGCTGAGTTTTTCCTGTGGAGGATGCAGCGGAGAGAGGTGCCTTAGTGACACAATCGTGGTATTCTTGAAGGTTAATGATTATTCTGTGGCACAATTTTCATCGGTTTCGCGTAGATTACGGTGTTCTAGGTCAGGTAAAGACTGAGAGGAAGCATCGGTAAAATATGCCTGGACAGCATCTGCGAGAAGGACTCCAATGTTCCGTGCCTCTGAGGCTGTATTGGTGTTGGCAAATTGGTCGTTCTCCTGTGACGTTAAATATCGTCGGTTGAGAGCCTTTACGACCGTTTTTCGGTCATGTCCACACGCAACTGCTTCATTGAGAATCTCGGTGAAAGCAATTGAATGACTAGTGTTGCGGCACAGGTCCAGCATGATATTATAGGCTCGATGCCCCCAACTCCTATGACCCTTCGCCTCGCGCTTTCCCATAGTCTTGGTCTTGTCCTTCAGCATCTGAATTTCCTCCCATACCAGACAACCATTTGCCCAGTCGTTTTGCTTAGCGCAATCTTCGAGAAACATCATGAGGCCTTTGCTACCAAGGCCCCAGCCGTCGGACTTCATTTCGTGATAAATCTCCATAGCTCGGTCACATCCCGCAAATCTCAGCACGCCATGCATCAATACGTCAAAAATCAGCGGGCTCTGATGTACCCTTTGAACAGTCTTGCCATTTGATAAACGGACAAGACGTGATTTTCCTGCATTGTTAATCCAAATATCTGGCTTTGCAAGCATTAGACCTTGATTGATGCCCCGCATGAGAGCAACGAAATTGCTAAACTCGGTTGGTTGGTTTGTCCGCGTATAGAAGCCCAGAATCGCCGCACAAGTTATTTCATTTGGCCGGATCTTTGTCTCAAGAAGAGAGTCGATCACTACGCTACAGAGATCTGGCTGTTCCAATCGAGCAAACCCAGTGATAAGAATGTTGTAAGTTTGTATGTCCGGCGGGGCTGGGGAGACGAGAAGATTGTGGCAGATTTTAGCCACTAGTACTTGAGCACGCTCTGGCTCTGTTGGGCGATGGCGGAAGATACTTTGGAGGGCATTGTTCATCTCATCGCAAATAGCGTGAAACTCTCCATGAATGTCTTGGCTATATTTTGGACACACTACGTTCGGTGAATGAACCTCGTCCACCAGATCGATGGGCGTCTGGATTACGGATGCCAGACATAGTGAGATGTCGTTCGCAGAAATGTGGAATTCCTCAGGTTCTAGAGCCGCTACTGATTGAACACTCACTGGAAGAGCATTTGCAGCTGCCTCAGACTGTCCGTAGAGCTTTATGCGCTCTAATAATCCGTAAACCAGCTTGGCGACCGACATCTCTATCCTCCTCATTTTCTTCCATGCGCATCTTCGTCGTCTTAGGGCTTTTGCCCGAATATGATCAGGTGCCCAGAGGGATTGGGGTGGCAGATGATGGGGAATGAGTTTCGTTCCAGTGTTCAAGGGCCAATCCATGCGGGTTTCTCCTGCCAATAGCTCCCACAAATCCTCAATGTCTCCTTCCAGATCATTCCCCGACCTTTGTTCAAGATCTATGATTCCATCATTGATAACCTCCATTCCTACTATTCGATTCACTAGCTTTACGTCCGAACCATCAAGCCACGGCGCTTTCCAGGATTCAGGAAACCGGGCATCCGTCCCTTCCACGTCTCCTCCGACTGTACTGGTCCATTCTACGCTGTCCTTGGCTGGATTCACGCTTTCCTTTGCACTGGATATGGCAGCATCCCATTGATCTCTTCGGTTCCGTTTAGCTCTTCCGTCGACAATGGCAGCGGTAGCGAAGATAGTGGAGTAAAGCAATGTCGATGAGGGTCCCGGACGGCCGAGCCGCCTTCCTGCGACTATAGTCGCGCGTCTTGCAAGTGCGGTTGTGTTGGAAATACATGACGCGCATCTACACGTGTACCTAGTCTGTATTGCCCGTGACCAGAGGGTGTGCATGGTTACTGGACCATGCTTCCTTGGATGAGGGTCGAGTGAGTTGGATTGCCTTTGGATTGATAGACGCCGTGGTAGGTAACTAGTTTACAGGGTCTCCAGAATTGCATTAGCCTGCCTTCCGGAGGAAGGTATATGAACCTGCAATACCTTTGGAATCCGCCGGATAGGGTGATGAAGAGATTGAAGCAATTCAAGCTGTCAAAAGCAATTGGGATTGATGTGATCAAAAAGCCGCGGGTATCGCCGTGCGGCCAAAGCTTCATAGTTAAAGAATAAGCACCCCACCAAACTCCCGAGGGCTTCGAAGGCGCCTGCAATAACGCCATCACAATGTTGGCACTTGCTTTAATCGCTGAGCTCAATGGGTACGAAGCCTCTGATACTTAGTAATCTGTTTGACTGATTCCCGGTGCTAGAGTAACGGACCTCCACCCTGCCGACACTCCCGAAAATCCTTTCTACTATACCTTCAAAGTCCAATGCACTTCGTGCCGCGAAACCCACCCAAACTGGGTGAACATAAGCCAATTCGTGCGTCGCTGCATCCCAATCCTCACGCCTACCTCTAAGATGTCACCAGGAAACGCATGACCTTAGTGGCAGCAGAGGTGAAGCGAATTTTGTCTGGAAATGTAAGAACTGTAAGGTTATTGCTCTCTACCCCCTAATCTATAATTGCTCATCACTTACACTTACTCCTAGAGAGAACATTCTGCAAGTATAAAAGCCGCACCGGCGCCCTATCCGCAATCCTCCCCACCCAAAGCGCAAAACATAATTGAGCTTGATTGTCGTGGCCTCGAGTTCACCGAGTTCAGACCAGAAGTAAGCTTCATCGACTTCTATTAACTTAGATTCATTCTAAAGCTTGTAAATAAACTAACAATACACTGATTTAAGGGTGAATGGCTCGCCACGGGGCTTGAATCCTCAACGAAATTCTCCGGGATCGATCTACAGGAGGGCGAATGGTTTGATTATGATGAGAAGGCGGGTGAGGAAGTTAGCATCAAAGACGTGAAATGGGATATTCGGAGAGCTTGACATGGGCATATCTCATGAATGGACTGTCCCATACCTAAACAATATTTCTAACTACTTATATTTAACTTTTTATATAGTATAACTATAATATAAATATTTAAAAAGCAAATAGAGAAGTTAAAAAGCTTTTTTTTTATAAAAATAATTTGAGCTAAAAAGGTAAGATCTAGCTATACCTTTACCTACCCAAACATCGAAACAAAGTATTTGAATATCGAATGAAACCTGCTTAGAAAGGATAAATCCCTTAAACCTCTCTGCTAGCTTACCGTTACTGTAACTTTGCCTCCAGGGCTAAGAAACCTGCGGTCTTTAGAAAAACCATCACGAGCGCCGCAATCAACATCCCCAACAATATCGCTTCCCACTGCTTCATCACTCTGCTTGTCCAGGCTCTCCCCTCTTCTAGCAGCATCCATTGACCACGCGCCCTCCTTGCACTTCGTAGCCCAGTTAAGCCGTCCAAACTCCTGTAGTTGGAGTTTCTCTGATAGCCCAGCAGTGCTTTCTTCTCCTCCATAGAAGAAGCCCACTTGTGCAATGTCCAGCGATCTTGGGACCCTTGCAGAGACTCCAGCGTCTTTTCTTCTTCGGTAGTATCCCGTGATTCACCAAATAGAGGAACACCAAACCCACAGGAGGTTTGGAGCTGGCACCCACTGTGAGCTATATGTCATCATTTACCATGTCATTATCTGTGGCTCACCTTGAAAACGCGTAACAAAATCACAGCCCTAGCTCCTATTAAACACATGCCCTTTCCCATCTTTACTACCAGTTCCTGGAATCCCTTATCGTCCTTTTCAACGACCCGCCCCTGACAAAATAGTCTCATTATCATAGGGCTCACCCCGAAACTACAAAACATTAACGTAACTCTCCCATTTTCATACACATGAGCTATTGTTTCGCAGCCAGAGCCTGTGGTGTCGACGTAAGCGACAGTGTTCGAATCGAGGATGGCGAACGAGCGAGAAGGTTGGCCTTTCGGAGATAAATTGACGTGCCGTCCCACATGCGGAGCTGAGGCAACGAAGAACAAAGGCTGCGATAGCATAAAGTCCGCGTGGTCTGGCTCAATGGAAGGGAAGAATTTCACCATTGTGCCGGTCGAGCTTTGGAGCTCATAGACAAATGCCACCAAGGGAATTTTAAAGGGAACTAATCAGTGCAGATAACAAATGTAGGGATGGGGTGATCCTTCGACCCCAGTATTGCGCTTATCTTATGAATCAGACGCTTTATAGAGAATTGGGGGGAGCACGTGCGCACTGTGTTTTTGAAAATATCGGAAACTTTTTGACCCAGCATGCTCAGACTAAGAAACCTTACCTCAGCAACCTCAGACCGTAGAATCAATTAGCGGCGATCCGACTTGTTTTATACATAGAGCAGTTACCTTTTTAAACGAAATTAATCTATACCTCCATAACAGTTATTAATTTATAAATATTATTAATCCGTGGAACCAGCTTTATAATTGATAAACTTTTAAGCCTTATATATACGCCTATGCGATGTTATTGCGATATTATTGTGACCTTAACACGTTAGGGCACCTAGAGGAGAAGGCCTGTGCGCGAACACCAGAACTAGAACAATGCATATATCTAGGCGGCAGCGTTATTCAAGGACTTATTTTAGCTGCAGTATCTGCAAAATACCGTTCGGCAGGAAGTAAGACTGCCGGAGGCTCTATATCGAGCGACTCAACCCCAAAGATAAGCCTATACATCAACCCGCTATGAAACCAAAAGCTTTGTATTCCCGAGCACAGACATTAAATTTTATTGATCTGATTGGTAGGCTCTTATCGATAACACGGGTGCCCAAGTTGACGTGTGAAGGCATGTCTTGCCATGTCGTCTAATCTTTAACAAAGTTGTTAAAGCTACCCATAAGGTCTAAGGCTGCATATAAGCTTAAAATAATCGCAAGAACTAGCTCTATAATTAATTAACTCTTAGGCCTTATATATATACCTATTGCAATAGTATAACTATTTCCGTAATTCTTAATAACGGAATTTTTTTTAACGGAAATGATCTTAACTTGGGGGGGTTATAGGCTGTAAGGTGAGGATGTGAATAGGGAGTCTAATTGATAGAACAATAGGGTATATTGTATAAATAGACGAATCCTTAAGGGAAAGGAGGAGTCTTGAGTGCGAGGTAAGGAAGGGTTTTCCCTAGGCGAGTCACCCCTGGGTCGCTCCTAGGTCGCCCGTACCTTGCTTATTTATAAAGTTATAGAGCGATTTTTACAATATCTATAGTAGAAAAATATTATTATATAAGTAGGGTGTAGATTTCCTATATTCCTTACGTGCTCGCTTATAAAAAATTTAAGTTTTATAAAAAAGTAATTTTTTTTATAGCAGTTAGTTTACTTTTTTGGCTATTAAAAATTAGCTTAAGAAGTTATAGGGTTTACTAGATTTAGGTATAGAGAAAAAATATTTTAGGTTAATAAACCCCGCTGTTTCTATATAAAAGCCGATTCGTGTATAAGACTTCTGACGAGGGTGAAACCTAAAACGGCTTAGTGTGCGGTTGAACTTCGGAAGTAGGTCTGGTAACGAGATAAGCTTCAACATAACGAAACAATTCCCGAAAGTGTTGACACGCTTTTTTCCACGTCGCGTTAACTTCTATAAATGTATTTTCTCTATGATTGCAATATACTCATTTAAGCTAATTAGTTGAACTCATATAGATGTCATTCGTCCCGGTGAACCCGCGGCCTATGCTGCAAGCGCTGTACGTGCAAAGACACCCGTTTCTTAATCAAATCCTTCCTCTACCTAGAAATCTTGAGAGGCTAACTGGTATCACTCATCCAGGGTCAACGAAGAAGTTCTTGTGCGCCTCAAGTGGGGCCAGACGGAATATAAAGGCCGGCTCGTTAGCGTGGACTCGTACATGAACATTCAACTCGCTGGCACGGAGGAATTTGTCGATGGCAAAAGTACCGGGAGCCTGGGGCAGGTTCTCATCAGGTAATTTATTCTTTGTAGATGTGGAGAAGTGTAGTAGAAAACCGAAAAGGCTACGGACTTGGACGAAGCATCGTAAAGATCACATGGCTAATAAACTCTTGGTCGCAGGTGTAACAATGTGCTTTGGATATCCGCTGCAAATGCGGGAGGGAGCAATGGAGATGCAGATATGACCGGTTGATCGCGCTTTGCAAGATCGGCGTGGAAGGAGAGCGAATATCCTACCTGCGCTATCTCGACACTGGCTTAAAATTCATCATGCATGGAATGATCGCATGAGATACGGCGCTCCCACAGATATGGCTTGGTTTGGCAAATTTCCGGCTGGAGTTAGCGGATTTGAGATACCAGGAAAATGTCGACTTTATAGAACATTGTGATTCTTATTAAGATTCCAAGTCTAAAACCATATCCAAACTAACTTACTCAATTTCTTCGATCCCTGGTTTCACTTGCATCTGTCCTTCATCACATGGCTGTGGGTTAACGGTCAACCCTCTCAGCCTGCCCTCTAACTCAAACCTTGGCGCCTCCAGAGCACCTTCCGCTCTTAACCCAAACCAAGTCTTCATTCTCCAAGTTGCTAGTCCTTCCAACACACTTTCTGCATGGCCTCTTACCATATCATCCAAATCTTCGTTGTGGACCCATTTCATAACTCTCTCCACCTCGTCCAATTTCCCAGTTTCTAACCCTACCTTTCCCTCACTTCGTTCCTCAAACGCCCTGTCCATTCCCTTCAGCAAACCCATCGAGACTAATGTTGCTGCCCGCCTTAGAATGGACTTCTCTGGCTCCACCTCTAGGACCAGGATATTAAGCATAATCTCAACAGCCGTATCCACTATTGTCTGCTGCACCATTTCGAGCCGGCGCTCAAGAATGAGACCTAAGATGCTGAGTGCTGACGTCCGGAGTCTCACATCCTCCTGTTCGGCTGTGTCTTCCCACCCTTTCACCACACGCTCGAGCGATTCTCGTTCTTCTTGCTGTCGTGTAGTTTCTTTTTCTTCTGGGTAAAAAGCAGGCATGGGACCACCCCAGGCCTTCTCTCCCTCCTCTTTCTCCTGCGCTTCTTTCTTTGCAGCCTCTTCGCGTGCGGATAGGGTTTTAGGACGCTGACCACGCCGGCTGGCAAGAGTAAGTGTGGCCTCCGAGATCATGTGGATATCGTACGTTCTATATGTCGCTTCCTTGTCCGCATCCCATACTTCATTCCCTAGAACAATTCCATTTAATGCTTCGCCGATTCTGAGCCGGAATTCTAGCCCTGAAACACCACCATTTTCAGTTTCAAGACTTAGTGATTTCTCGTCAGTGTCAAGAAAGGCGTCGATAAGGATTCGTGTGACAAGATGTAGTGAGATTGTTGCCAGTGCTACGAGCACAGGAACTGCAGCGGTATACACATAAGAGTCGGGGTCTGTAATGGACGCCGAGAGGATGAGATGGGTTACGAATGGGACATCAATGATGGTGGAGGATGCTGGGTTAGTTATAATAGTGCGCAGGCCAGAGAGAGCCCAAGCACGACTTGGGGGATCAGGTGAAGTGAGGTTCGACAAAGAACTGTTGAGGGCAGTACGGGACACGCTAACTGGGTCTTCGGCGGTAAGTGATGGGTTTCCTAGGCTGGAGGTGATGGTGACAACCAAGTTCGCGGCAGAATTTGTGATAGTCGAGGATTTAGGCCCGTTTGGATGGTCTTCTGCAAGATATCGAAGAAAAGGAAGAATACTAGAGATAACAGCAAAGGTTTCTGGACCTTTCTGAAGATCCGTGGAATTGACGAGGGTGTTCAGAAGACTGAGAGAAAATGAGACGAGATCTTCGGAGTTCAGGTCCATGCCGTGGGGTTGTGGTTTGCTTTGTAATACATGGCCAAAGTCATAATCTTCGTGATGAACTATGTCACCAATGCTTGCGTATTTTGCCTCCTTCAAGTTTTCATGACGTTTTAATAGCGACTTACACCTCTCCACGTATTCTTCCAGGAGCTGTTTAATGAGTTCCATGATATGTTTGGGGTGAGTGGCAAATTTGTCCTTTAATTCGCGAGCCATTGCTTCCGATAATTTAGCATTAGAAAGGACCTCCAGTGGGTCATTTTCTTCATCGCTTAGACTCAAACGATTGCTTCTGTGCGTTCTCCCAGCAAAGAGCCATCGTCTGGTCACGTTTAAGAAAATCGTGCTCACTGTGTCGTCATCTACGCTGGCCTCTGAAAGCAGTCTTACGAAAGTCGACACTTGCTCATCTAGCCCCTCGATGCGCACAAGCATGTTGACCATGTTTGGTGAGCTTTCTTTGCCTATTTTTCGATATCGTATCTCAATTCCGCCTTCACTTCCCGGACTATAGATCCAGGTGGGTTCGCCGTCCCAAAAGATGTTATTAGCAAGAATATCAATATGTTTCGCATCAGCAGATAGTCTAAGGTAACGTAGGAGGATGCTTCGTGTCAAGTCAACCCACGCTGGATCTACAAGGGACCTCTTGCGTTTTGTTTCAGGAGCTCGCGGCAGTCTCGCGTAGTCCATAATCCCCCAAAGCGGTAGGATAATTGGACTAATTAATCGTCTGATAAAGCCTGGATGTGGATGTGAAGACGTAATGGTGGCTAAACGTTTAAGAGCAAGCATAAGATCCTTCTCGGGAACGAGGACTCTGTCCAAAGTTGAGCCTCTGCCGAAAAGGGGTCTAGCCTTTTCGAGTAGGCTCGACTCCTCTGGCAGAGGACTGAAGGCGTGCAATATAGGCTCCGCAAATAGCTTCCACCCTATCATATCAGGGGCACCCAGTGATTTACGACCGAGAATACCACTTGCGGTGATGTAACCGGCAGCTTTCCCCATTTCCGGTCCTCCTTCACCATCAATAAGATTCCATAGCTGCGGTGCCAGATTTTCGAACCATTCTTCAGCTTTCATATCCCTTGGTACTAACGAGAGTAGCTTAGATGCTTGGGTGATCGCTTCCAAAGGAATTGGAGGTCCATCCGATAACGACTGGGTCTTCCCATCGCCAAGAGCGGGCCGTGATAGCGAGTGAGAGAGTGAAATGAATTCGATTGTTTGTCTAACACCATTGGGTCGTAGGGGAAGCAATGACAATGAATGGGATAAGTGTGAACGTAGCCATGAAGGCGTGTCTTGGTAAACAAACGAGGAGAGAACAGGGAAAAGTCTGGAAGTTGGAGTACTGAAGACAAAAGGTTAGGTCTATGATCTTTGAATAAGCTTAAAGATACCATAAAAGCATAAATGTACCACTTCAGGAAACTCGGAAAAGACGTACTGATCTAAAAGTTCGGTATATTGGCTTTTAAACACCATATGAGTGCTCTCGCTTACATTCGGTGAAAAGCTTAATTCAGCAACAGCAGAAATTACATCTGGCAGTGCTCTTTGGGAGATAAGCGGCTCTATACCAACACCTCTTGAGCTAAAGGCCGAAAGTAAACTTGTTACCACTTCTCTAAGCAAAGAGTAGTCGGGATCCATCCTGGTCGACGCAGCAGTGACAAGAACAGATCTCGGCCGTCGAGCAAATGCTACACCAGGAGACAAAGAAGGTAAGATTCCTTGGAGAACGATAAAGTCAATCAGACCATAAACCATTCCTACGAGCATACCATCGTAGGGGGAATCTGCTGCTTCGGCTTGGTCGGCCTGATGGATATCTAGGAGGAGAGCAAGAGCTTTTTTTACCAGCCTATTCCTTTCCTTTTCCCTTTCATCTTCTCCATTAGACGGTTGCTTATAAAGAAGGCCCATAAGGTGCCTCTCCTTGGATCCATCTCCGGTGCCTACGGCCGCACTTAGTTCAAGATAAACAACGAGGCTTTCTGCATTTACCGCTCTCAAGAAATGGACCAATGAAATCGGCAGCGCCTTGAGTAGCAGCTTCGAGAGTCACCATGGTTTTATACCAACTGAAATATGTTGCAGATCGTGGCTGGGTACTTTTAGCAAGCCGGTGGCAATTTGGGAGCGAAGAATGCTTATCTTATAAATCAGACCGTTGGCCCGTGCATTACGCGCACGGACGGGCATACTAATCCAACGATTTCTCCACCAAGTATCTGAGAGCTTATGGGCCTCGTTTTAGTATAAACTAAATATTTTAAAAATCAAATTATATATATTTCTACGAGCTATATCTTAGCTATAAAAGTTATTATATATTAACATAATAGATTTTTTAGGTAATTATATGTAAGAGTATATATATTGGATCCCGCCACGGTCGCGATAGATTTGCGAGTATTGCTGTCTTTTCGGCCGATGTGGCGACGTAAAGGCGAGACACGTTACATTATATCTATATATTTATAGACTATAACCCCCTACTAAGAATACTAAGGGGCGAGATATATCGTCGTAAAACACAAGTTAGATTTCAAAACGTATCTTTGTAGATTTTAAACTAAACTTAACCGACTGCTTATATCTAACTTCTTATAAAATAGAGCTATAATATCACCGTAATATAGTAGTAATAGAGAAGATAAAGAGCTTTTAGCTCGTAGTATTTTAGAAATAATTAGACGTAGAGAAGTATAAGATATAGCAGTAAGGCAAAATTACAATAGGATTTTAAAACTAGACTAACTGCCTATATCTAACTTCTTGTAAATAGAGCTATAATATTACTATAATATTATTATTCATTCATTGTTTAACGCCCGATTCGGATCCATAGCGCGGGCCCACGCAGACTACTCCGTACACGCAGGGGAAAAGTAATATTAACAGGAGAAAACCCCTGGTATATTGGGGGGAGAAAAGCTCCATGAGCCACTTCAGTAGGGTAAAACCCCGTTTGCCATCTCCGCACGTAACTGCCCGACAGCTACGTCCTCTTGACCTCCGTTGGATGTTCGACCTCCTTGGTAACCACTGCATCCATACAGCTTATAGCTTGAACTAGGGTTTACTACGTCCTAGCCTAGCTAGGCCTCACTGCTTACTGATTGATTACCGTATACTGTAGTTTCCTGTATCCCGTATCTTGACCGTCCCCTGTTTGCTATCTCTTGTAGACCGTTGCTATATACGCCCTACTCCCCCTTAAAGAGCCTTGAAGGCGTAAGGGGGATTCATCCGCAACCGTAATACCGAAAGGCGAGCGGGATATTGTGTGTGTGCTCTAGGTATCTTTTACGCCTGGGCCCTAGTTGCCAGGCCCTCTGTAGGGGTCACCAGTCCGTAGAGAGGAGACTATAAAACCGTGTGGTCGCTATCCAGGCTGCCAGGCAGTATACTGCGATTGTCGGCGAGTGACCGCATGCTCCGCGGGCGATCGCCCTAGGGGTAGGAAGGGGGGCATATTTGTTCGTTCGTTTGTTCGTTCGTCAATGTGAGAGGTCGTCGATGCTTTTAATTGGGGGTCGGGGGACGTTGGGTTCCGTGTCGTATCCGTGAGGATTACACAGGCTTGAATAGGAGTACGTAGTAGTTGTCTACTGTGAAGGGGTACCAACAGTGGTGGTTTTCGAGATCTCACCATGTGAAAACTTTTCGCCACTACCCACGACGTCTCAATAACCACCAGGTCCCACCCGTACGCTGTGCGACGTCTCTGCGTTGGCTCTGCTGAATCCGAAGACCAGCAGGTTCGTAGCCATCACCTCATACAGGTGCAGAGTCCGATTTCGACGGCCATTTCTATAATATAGAGGCGATAGAGAAAATAAAGAGCTTTTAGCTCGTAGTATTTTGGAGATAATTAGACGTAGAAAGGTATACAAGGTATAGCAATAAGGTAAGATTGCGATAAATTTTTAATAAAATACTAACAAGTTTTAAATAAAAATTAATTAAATGCGGCCGACTGCCTATATCTGATATTTTATATAATATAACTATAATACTATTTTTTTTAATATAATAGATAGAGAAACTAAAGAGCTCCTACCTTATAGTATTTTTATAATAACTAGACGCTATAATATGGTTGAGATATGGCAGTGAAAAAGGTGGTTTTTAGTGCATTTTAACGCTCCGTTACCACCAAAACAAGGCCCATAAGCTCTCAGACTCTCGGTGGAGAACTCGTTGGTTAATAAGGAGCAGTATGTCCGCCCGTGCGCGTGTGCACATACCAACGGTCTAATTTATGAGATAAAAGAATGCTGGATTTGTGCCAAGAATTAGCACGTGAACTCGCGCATTAGCGGCCAACAACAACACGTTGTCCAACCTCTCGAGCCCTCAGCTCCTTCTTCCAGCTCCAGCCTCAACCTTACTGCCGGCGACCGTCTTCTATTGCAGCTTGCTGTTGATCTCAATTTTGCATCATTGGCTTGATCCCCGGATCCTAGGCAGATTGCCTACAACCTCTGACGACATCACTATCTACGGGACTGCCATGCAACTCGGTACTCTCCTCATCCACTCTTCTCCTGTTCATTCAAGCAATCACACAGTTCACGCACCTCACTCTCACGATAGCTTCCCGATGCCTGTCTTCCAGCCTTTACGGGAAGGAATGTTTCACAGCCCCCCATGTGCGCTTGCTCTGGCATCATTGTTCACACTCGAGCCTCATAGTACGGTCTCACATGTTTGTTTGCATAGATGTGGTCGCTTGAGCTGCAATGGCAACATTGTGTCCGGCCGCATGGGGAGGATGGGCTCGGACCTTAACCCTAATTATCTTTCGGTGTTCATTTCATTTCGTGAGATGAAACAGTCACGCGGTCATGTTGCCGACCTCTCGATTAGCCGCCAAACTGCCTGTGGAAGTGCCTTTCGGTGTTGTACACTAGCAGGAGGGTAGTCAAAGTGAGGCTCGAGGTCCGGAAAGGGTCTTCATGCGCCTGGAAGGTGTTATAGTTCTCATGCGAGAACCGCGTCGAACCCCCAACTGGACAACAGACTCTGGTCAATATGGATAGTTTCACTTGGCATCTTGCATGGCCGGAGCTATAGGAGAGATTCAGGTGGGAGATGTCAGGCGCTTCCTCGAAGACCGCCTTCGGGATTTTCACATGCCATTGACTACTTCCGGTGCCTGTTTTTGGGCCGCTTGTCTGCAACGTTGAGTCCCAACTGTTAGGAAGTAAGGAACGGTGTCCTTGCTTTGTTATCACACAGCACCTTCAGTGGTATCCATCCAACTTCCAACTTTAAAAACCAAAATCTTGCGCACATGAATGGACTAAAGATTGAGCGCGACTTATGCGGTTCTGGCAGCAGGATCTAGTCTTACAAACAGGTCACACCGTATGCCGACCTATTGCTGCCTTCAGGCTTCATATATGCCAAGATCCACTCGTCGGAACGATGCTATTTGACATCTAGCGAGGTCGAGGCACACACACAAGGCTAGCATACGGTGTGGTCATTCCCGCTCTTAAGCTTGAAAATTATGACGGGTCGGCACGCTCCGGTTCTGAGATTCGTGAAAGCTGCTGCTTATTGGGTTTTGTGGAAGTAATATGGGTGGTCGCTAGATGGCAGCTCGTCGGCTCCACTTCTCGAAGCATAAAATACCGTTGGACTTGGTAGGCATTAGAGACTGCGGCATCACATTAACACGCTTAACGGCTATGGTCACTGGTGAAAACGTCCCGTACATCTAGGATGATGGCGCTCTTGGAGCACTTTCAAACAGCCCCGACACGAGCTACGCTTCGAAACCTGTCTCCAACCTCCAGCTTGTCATCAAAATGCATCTCACAGGTGCAGCATTGTCAAAAAACCTCTGCCACGGCATTTTTAAGTTGGCACTGCTACCTTACGGTATTTTCCGACCAGTCGCGTTAATTGTCTTTCTCTATGTTCAGCATACAGATAACTAGACAAACGCCGGTTATTTTTATCTGAACAACTTCTACGGTTGTAACGGATGGTACCTCCTGTGCGGAGATGGAAGCGGTTTTTGAGGATGTACTTTGTCCGCTTCAAAATAAAGTCCTCTGACGTCTACTGGGCGGATGAGAGATAACAAAGACCAGTCTCCGAGAGTAGTGCCAATACACACGACGAGAAGTTCTCTTGGAGCTTGCAAAAGTTTCTGAGGTTTCGATATCGAGAGTCGAAAGTTGCATTGGTATTTCTGCGAGATCGACTAGGAGGTTGTCGGGAGCTGTTTGGTGAGATCTATGGGAAGCGAAAGTCTGTATGGAGACTGGGTATCGTAAGCAACACTGCTGAAGATGGTAACGTTTTGAACTTCTTCTTGATCTCCAACTGTTGCGCATTCACGTTGAAACTAGTTCACTGGCTTATTCTAGGGAACGCAAGCTATGGACTTACAAGCAGGCCATATCGAGCCTTTCAGTTTCACTTATCTTAGCATGAGTTGTTGGGCCGTGATTGGCAAGATGAAGTTGTAGCAGGATTCACGGGCTCTGGAGGTGGGACGTCTCTTGGTGAGCGTCAAAGCTCCGGCTTGTCCATCGCCAGTTCTCGCCGCAGCTCTCGACTCTTACCAATTTTCCATCCTCACTCTCATTCAGTCTAAGATCGGTTTCTGTTTGGCTAACACGATTATTCCGCTTGACTTGTTCGGTGCGGGATCCTGGGAAGTTACATTCGTATTAGTTTTTTTTTAAATATATGTGCTGGCAGTCATTGAGCCATGGAGGGGTTTCATGGTAGTTCGAGGTTGAGTAGAGCAGCATGTGGGTTTGTGGTGGACAAGGCCGAGGAGGCCCTGCCGTCCTTCGGGACGGTCTTTTCTTTTTTATAAGTCTCTCTCCTCTTATGCACATATAGTGGCTAACTGCCTGCAGGTCTTTATGAGGTCACAATTAAGCCTTGGAAGCGCTCTTAGGTACTTAGGTAGGTTAAGAGATGCGGGGGTTCTCGGCTAATGCAAATTATAGATTACCATACTAACTCCATATTAAGGGACTTTCACCTCTGTTTTCAGATGCTTTCAGTATTATTTTAAACGAGACTTGCACTAGAGGCCACGACCTAACTTGTGCTAGCGGAATCAAACTGTACAGCTCTGTGCACGACCAGCTTCACCCCCTTCTGGAGAAAATTTTAAATTCGCTACGCGCATCCAATTTCGCCTGATTGCCACCAGCTGTACATAGTAATTGTAGCGAACGGCTGTGGCTGTACGCGAGGACCATTTTGGTTGCCCTGGGGAATTGTCCTGGTTGGCTATGGGAATTTGAATTGAAGTAATTTAGAATTTGCCTTACGTATGTTTCCTCTTTCTTCCCCTTTCGCCTACGCTTCTAAACGCGAATATAACTTTGTCTCTACAGAGAGGTTGATGAAATTCGGCAATGTCGTACGGGTGGGAACCACGATATTTGACAAAGATCGTGGCGCTGTAGAGGAAGGCCGATCGCAAACAGGCGTTCGCTACGATTGCTATATACAGCTGGTGGCAATCAGGCCAAATTGAATGTGTAGCGAATTAGAATTTTGCCGAAGAGGGATGAAGCTGGTCATGCACAGAGTTGTATAGGTCGTAAAATATTAGCATTTCCGCAACCAGCCTCCTATGACAAGCCTCCTATGACAGGCCTCCTATGACAAGCCTCCTACGACAAGCCTCCTAAAATAAACCTTCCGCGATAAGCCACCACAGCATTAAAGCATTGTTTGGCTTTGAGATTCTATTTGAGTTTCGCTCTTATCATACCACAGCCCCAAATAGTGTTTGCCCCATTGCCTTGACTTCTGATTGGGCCGAGTGTCCATATGTAATCTTCGCTCGCGCTTACTGTCAATCTGTTCGCTTGTATGTACTGCTTGCTTGGGCTCCGGATATTCATCCAAGCAGAAGTTGGTTGTTCTGTGCACGGTCCACCTATTGTAGGATACGGAGGACCACGCGAACAGCGATTTCCTCTTCCTTTTTGGGACTAGTGGTTTCCCCCCTATCCCTTCGGCTGGTAGATTTGGTCCTACGGTTATCGATAAGAGCCGGCCAATAGAATTAATAGGATCAAGACTCCGTGACCATACGCGTACTTTTAATTCTGGTGTTTCGCGTATGGTCTAACCAACACAAATTTCAGTGTTGGGCGATGGGGAGGCACTTCGCTTATTTTGCAGTGCCAGGTTTTGTCAATCGCGTGGACGTCTAGTCTATATTGGGCTAGTCTCGCTTAGCTTGGATTTCGCGCACATTTTCCGACTTGACGCCGCTTCTACCACTTTTCTTCAAGCAATTCAACCACCACTGTTCACCAAAGAATTTCTCTAATTCTCTTGGGAGACAATTAGCCAATATGTCGAAAATCACAGTGGCTGGAGTGCGCTCTAATGTCAAAGGTTAGTTGTTCTAAATCCTCTCCCAAATATGCTACAAAACCCAGATCGATCGCATCTTTTCGATTACAGTCAAATGACATTGCATGCTGTTACAGAGCTTCTCGAATACTCCAACGAAACAAAGAAGCGAAATTTCCTCGAAACTGTCGAGCTTCAGATCGGTCTCAAGAACTATGACCCCCAGAGAGACAAGCGTTTCAGCGGGACCGTGAAGCTTCCAACGGTGCCTAGGCCGGGTGAGTCGATGCTACTGTACTTCTGCAGGAGGACATTGGAATTAATGAGGGGTGCCAGGAATGTCTATCTGTGTTCTAGGTGATCAGCATGACATTGATCGCGCTAAGCATCATGGAGTGGATGCTATGTCTGCGGATGACTTGAAAAAGCTCAATAAGAATAAGAAGCTGTAAGCCAGTCCCATACTCTACGCTGATCTGTGTTGACTCTCAATAGGATCAAAAGTCCGCAAACCCCAACCTTTATACAGTTTCTCCTAATCAGCCAAGGTTGGAAGGACTAACCGGTTGTTAGAACTCGCGAGGAAGTACGATGCATTCATTGCATCTGATACCTTGATCAAGCAAATCCCAAGACTGCTTGGTCCCGGTCTTTCGAAAGGTGGTTTTCATAATGAAAGCGGCCCTATATTCGCATACTAACCGCGTTACAGCCGGCAAGTTCCCCGCGCCTGTTTCCCACGCCGAGGATCTTAACAACAAGATCACTGAAGTCAAGTCAACTATCAAGTTTCAGCTTAAAAAGGTTCTGTGTATGGGCGTCGCTGTCGGCAATGTTGCGATGACAGAGGACGAGCTAATTGGCAACATAATGCTCGCCATCAATTATTTGGTGTCACTGTTGAAGAAGGGCTGGCAGAACGTGGGAAGCTTGACGATCAAGGCATCAATGTCACCACCCAAGCGCTTATACTAGGCGATTTTTAGGGCTGGCCGATTGTTTCAGCGTACAAATTAGATCAAGAACCACTCTGTAGACTAGGCCCAAAATAACTTTCCGAACTAAACAATCGAGAAAATACGAGTAATACCAACGGCACTTTACGCGTGCATTTTGATGATCAGACCTGTCCATGGTCCCAGCAAATAGCAACAATGGAGTACGCAGGCTACCGACCCATCACGTGTCTAGCAGACATAATTAATTAGTCGGCCAGCGAACAAGCCACTCTTAGTTGCTGCAAATTGCTCGCACAGAACAGCCAGTCCCATGGATTCTCATGGCGCCTCTCTGCTCTACACATGGCTTGGATGATGCTAATGAAGGGAACACTTAAAAGTTTGTTTTGTAGCGGCCATCCCACAACTCCGATCCATCTTTTCACGGATTCTACGCAGTTGGTAGGAAAGACAGGCGCGTCAATCAACGAGGCCGGGAACGGAAGGAGACTCATTTGAAAGCCGAAGCTCGAATAACCCTCAGCAAGCCGCCGTAGCGGAGCCTCGATGTAAGGTATGATTACCTGACTGATGATGAAGAAGAGAAAAAGAGAGCGGGAGACGGCAAGCTTTTGTAGCTGATTTTTTGGCGCTAATGCTTATTTTGGCTAGTACGCAAACTCGCGAAAGCCGCTCGGGCGAGTCCCAAAACTTTACCCCAAAACATGAATGGAGAACCATCTCTTTACACACATCCTTTCCTTGACAGCCAGTACTTACCTATTACCGCAGCAATAGGATCATATCTCCCGTTCGTGACCAGAGTTGGTATCGCTTCGCTAGAATGCTTCTGCCTAATTCTACGTGATGTGTAATCGAAGCGCCCTGCCGACGACAAGTTCCCCGGCGGACTTCAGTCATCGATAAATGTGACGGCCGCCGAGGACCCGCTAGCCAGACATACTCAAAGTCTCTGCGCCAGGTCGTCACAAATGCTTCCACAACCCAGTAGATGTCTACATTCCTTCTGTGACAAGCTTATGGGGGCTGTCACGGCGCAGTAACTGGCATGGCTAATTATTGATTTATAATTTGCTTCCTACGCACGGAATTCCTTGAGAAGTGTCCTTATAAGTTCGACTTCGCCGCAATGGGATGGCGGCATTATTCACGTCAAAAGCAGCTCTTTCGTTAATGTCTGCGCCAGAGGGAGATACCCTATTTCACTTGGAACTGTTTCCCGGAGACGTAATGGCATGTGGTATAGAGATTACTAGGTAATTTTGTTCACTTCGTTTACCAAGGCCCTCACCTTCCAGTCCTATCTTCATCTTTCTAAGGACCAGAGCATGAGCTGAGGATCCTACCCTCCTTCATTCGCTGCTACTCGAAGAAACTCCAAGCATATTGAGTGCAGCGACATTAATGGAGTTTCGCAGGTCGAACGAGCCACCTATCGACCAGAAACAGACTCACCTAGAGCATCAGAATGATCGAGCAAATTTGGAAAATTCTGAATCCTCCCAAACACGTATTGAGGAGCTTGGCCGCCAGAGGCCTGAAAGGTTCCGCTGTGTTTTGGAAGAAGTGGGCTTCTGCTATTCAGTAGTCATGTCACAGCTCTTGACGGCAAGTCGTGTGTCCCCTTAATGGCAGAGCGGCGACCGTAATCCCACTTGAATGCGCATTCAATATTTCAGGCAACTAGCAACCTTGACATGTTCCAAGAATCCTTCTACTTCGGTCGGACCTGTCCAGAATGCTGATCTGCTGAGATGAGCTACAGTAGAATGAGTAAGAAGTGTCTAACCGCATCGCAGGAGTACTTTGTCTCCGGGTTTAATGTCATTTTGCCAACAGTAGCAAAAGACCTCAGCATTCCGCCTGCAACAAGCACCTGGCCAGCGAACGCGTTCTCCCTCGTTGTATCGGCGTTCCTTTTACCCTCTGGACGAATGGCTGGCATGTATTCCGTGTCAAACTCACAATATAATGAGGGCTTCCTTGGCTGATATGTGCGACAGATATGTACGGAGGCTATGTGGTCTATATTGCTGGCGTTGTCTGGCTCACCGTTTGGTCGATTATCGCTGGGTTCTCCCGGAACGAGCTCATGATGGACTTCTGCCGCGCTCTACAAGGCCTTGGCCCTGCAGCCTACCTTCCGTCCGGAATGATGCTCTTAGGTACCGTTTATCGCCCAGGACCTCGCAAAAACTTAGTCTTCAGCATCTATGGCGCTTGCGCACCCCTAGGGTTTTTCGTGGGCATATTCTTTGCAGGAGTCGCTGGCCAATTTCTATCCTGGGGTGCATATTTCTGGATTGGTGCTGGACTGAGTTTTTCCACAGCCGTAGTAGCTTATTTCTCAATTCCGCCCGATTACCAAGAGAGGAAAAACGTTAGGGTCAAAATGGATTGGCTTGGCACAGTCCTGATTTCGTCAGGTCTGATACTCGTTGTTTTTGCTATCACGGATAGTGCTCATGCCCCACGGGGTTGGGCTACACCATACATCTACACCTTGTCAATTATTGGTGTGCTCCTCTTATGTATAGCTACATATGTAGAAGGATGGGTTGCGGTAAGTCTATGTTTATCTATCTCATGAAAAGTACCGCCAGACCCTGCTTTGATATCTTGGCGGATTTTGAGGTTCTTCCCACGTTTAGTATGGGAACCCTTCGGTCTTCTCGTTCAAGCTCACCTCGTATCTATTCTAAATCCTTTTCTCAAATTGAGTTTAACTTGCCATATGACTGACCAGCTGACTCATTTCAAAGGATGCTCCCTTACTCCCGTCCGACATATTTGCGGTTAGGTACATGAAACCGCTGATTATTGCCATGTTCTTTTCTTTTGGTAGCCTAGGAGTCTTCCTGTTGTATAGTACCTACTAGTAAGCCAAAAATATACTGTTCTCCTCTATTGGTCCATTACGACGAAATCCAGACTAATTGTTCTCGAACAGCATGACAGATATCATGGGAGGCACCCCAATGCAACTGGTTGCTTGGTTCACACCGATGGCGCTTGGTGGTTGCATTATCTCGACAGTTGGTGGGTTTGTGCTGCATATCGTTCCCGGAACAATCATAATTATTCTCGCTGGAGTTAGTTGGATCGTTGCACCGCTGCTCTTCGCAATTGCACCAGTTGGCGCAAACTACTGGAAGTATATGTTCTTCTCTATGATTTGTGCTACTATTGGCATAGATGCTAGTTTCAACGTGGTATCAATATTCGTGAGTGCCACAGCCTTGGGTGTTGCAGTATAGAGCTGACGATCTCTAGTTGACTACATCGATGCCGGCGAGGAGGCAAGGCCTAGCAGGAGCTTTAGTCAACAGCATTCTTCAACTGGGATTGCTTTCTTTTTGGGTTTAGCAGACGTTACAGCAATCGCGACGCGGGGTCAAGGCTTGAAAAATAGTTATAAGGCGGTATTTTGGTTCGAAGTTGCAATCGCAACAGTCGCCCTTATTATCTCTGCTGGATTTGTTGAGATTAAAAAAGCTCAGAGCGATTTGACAGCGGACGAAAAACTGGCAATGCGAAATACGAGAGGAGGGGAGATTGCCCACGGGTGATCTTAAATGAACACAGCTGGGAAATTAGGAGTTCCGGAAAGATTAAGGAATTTTGAATGGCTATCCCGCTGCATCGAACTCCACTCTACCCCGTGCTCTAGGCGTACACTCAACTCTTCGTAATCAACCTGTAAGATAGAAAGGCATTAGCCACAAGCCTGGAGCTTGACAAGCAATGAATCATTTAAAGAGATTCTCACATTCGTATGAGAGGAGAAGAGAAATTCCTCTATTGCTTAAGTGCTCCTAATTACTTGAATCCCTCAAGCTCAATTACGTGCTCGCCACTCATTTAATGCCTCATTTGCCGTCATCGCTGAGTCTGTACATTGCTCTCCCACAAGAGCCCACGTCCTTGACCGGATAATGTTCTCTATACTTCTCTCGTTCCTTATAAGATTCGCTAACATCTCTGTCCGTGATTCTCTTGGAAAGTAGCGCCCACTGTAAGGATCCAACCGCTCGTCCACGACCCTTCCTCGCGCCCTTGCCGATTCTACCTGTAGCAATACAGAATCAGGGTCGTCAGGGTCGGGTGATGTGGCCACGCCCGCACAGTAATTGAGAACATCTGATCTTGTTTGCCATGATGGAAAGAGAACCTTGTCCTTGAACATCTGACAGGACTGCGGGTCTACGAGGTGTCGAGACGGAGCGCGAACATGCCGCCCGGATGTTGAAGAGGGATCGAAACCTTCACTGGCAGGGGTTACAAGGGCATTGAGGTTTTGGGTTATGGAATCATCTATGGATCCGCGGGATAATCGCAGGAAATCTGCCCTTGGGGCATTGATCAGAACTCGGTGGAAGCATTCGGGGACTAGGCTTGTCATACCTCTAAGCGCTGTCTGATTGAAGCAAAACTGGGGTATCAATCGAGGCTGCTCAAATGGTCTCGACATGACAATAGCTTTCCGTTCTTTCGCTACTGCTTGCTGGTCCACTGGGGCAGCTTGTCGCCGCCAGAAAAAGCCCGCCAATTCGCCGGTCGTATGATGATGCAACGGAATAGTTTGTATACTAAATTATGTCTTCGTGATAGGAGAAAGATCAACAGGTTGGATTAGAATGGCGCTAGGGTAATAATTAGATGGTAATAGTTGCCCTGAATTATGTTCGTTGATGCAAAGGTTAGTAGTGCTGGGATCCGTCAATAGAGCCGAACCTAGCCGAAGGTCAGGTGATCTACGAGAACTTTAACCTACCAAGGAAATGTCGTGGTCAACCGACCACGTGACAGGGGGTCACCTAGTTTTGGCTAGGTTAGCCGAACTTTTATTATGGTCAGGCGACCTGCATCCTTGGTCCGTGGCCAGGCGTGATATTCGACGCGTGCTGGAGCAAATTACGCGACGTCTTCTGTGGTTTTTGCTGTATTGGCAGGAATTCTCCCACACTGCCCCTTTGGAGTATGCCGTTGCTCCTCGGGAGGGCCTTATACACACCTTCGAATCCTTCGCGCTTGCTCTTGTCTGCGCGCGTCAACGCCCACCAACGACTCGTTCCTAAATCCGCGAACTCTGCTATCTCCGGCTGTAAATCACGCCGTGTACATTACTCTTTGTGCCACTTTTCGACGATGCCTCCAAAGCAAGCTACCCTCGGGTATGTTAAGCCTGCTCAAATGACTCTAGGGTGCGGTTCGCAGCTGCCAAACCACTCCCCACGCTTCTACTCTACCCATTCGTTCAGCTAACCCACCGCTGATAGCAAGTTCTTTGGACGCCCAAATGGACAGAAGCCTATGCCACAGCAATCGAAGTTGTCTTTCTCAACCAAATCAAAGGCTGAACCGATCAAAGATGAGGATGATAACAACGCTGAATCGAATGCTACAAGCTTGGGAGAGGCGACACAGACTAGGCTGGTTCCTATATCGGTACATGAAGGGGATGTGTTAATGAGTGAGTATGACGGACCGCAGAATTCTGAGGTCAACGGTTCCTGTGAGGCATCTGGTATAGACGATCTAAATGCTATTGGTATGCTCACTCCAGACCTGTTTTTCTGCTTGACCTCTCACCTCATAATTGGTTGCACCAAGAATCTTAGTTAACGCAATGCTGCTCCGATCAGGCAAAGACAAAGGCGATGAAATAATAGCTGATAAATTGAAAAAGAGGACAGTCAAGAATGAGTATTCCTCTGAAGACGAACCTCCTTTGAAAAGACAGCGCAGGAAACCTTTAGCAGCTCGAGCGAAACTTAGTCCGAAAGCGGAAGTCAAAGGGAGAGCGAGTACAACTAAGTCTTCTCAGGGCAAGCAGAAAGTGAAAAAGAAAAGGACAGCAATTGCGGAGACAAGCGAGGTTGAGCAGGAAACAAAGAAGGCCTCCCAAGTCATTGAGGAAGAAGTGAAGCAGGGTGATCCCCAGAGCCCTTTGCCACAGAATACATCAGTAAAGACACCAGTGAGGTCAACTGCTGAGGAGTCAAGCTGTGAGGAAGATTTACTCAGCTCTGACGAAGACGAGAAGCCCGAGGCCGCGGCAAAAGCTCGAGAGAAAGTACAAATTACGCTCAAAACTAGCGGTAAAGATCCTTATCCGGATTGGAAAGCAGGCGATCCAGTCCCATATGCTGCTCTTTGCACCACATTCTCGAAAATTGAGATGATTACAAAGCGCCTTGAAATTCTTGCACACTGTTCACTTTTCCTTCGCCAAGTCCTACGGCTAACACCAAATGACTTGCTTCCAACAATTCAGCTTATGATTAACAAGCTTGCGGCAGATTACGCCGGTATTGAGTTAGGCATTGGTGAATCATTGATCATGAAGGCGATCGGAGAGAGCACTGGCAGAAGCCTAAGTATCATCAAGGCGGACCAAAATGAGATTGGTGATCTCGGGCTCGTAGCAGCAAAGAGCAGGTCAAACCAACCGACGATGTTCAAACCTAAAGCTCTCACAGTCAGAGGTGTTCAGGAGGGTCTTATGGGAATAGCCACTGTTGAAGGCCAAGGATCTCAGGGACGAAAGGTTGCAGGTATCAAAAAACTACTCTCTGCAGCTGATGCGCACCTGGCCGGAAAAGGAGGGAAAGGTGTTGATATCACGAAGGATAAAGGTGGACCAAGTGAGGCGAAATATATCGTGAGAACATTGGAGGGTAAATTAAGATTAGGGCTGGCAGAAAAGACAGTATTAGTCGCTCTGGCGCAAGCTATGGTCTTCCATGAAACTGCACAAAATAGCGATAAGATCCCCTCCACAGAACAGTTAGCGAAGGGCGAGAGGATCTTGAAGTCAGTGTACAGGTAAGACTGAATTCTACATCTACGTATATGCCAGTACTAATTATGTTGATTAGTGAACTACCTAGCTACGAGGTCATCATCCCAGCAATGCTACAACACGGCATCTTTGACCTCCCAAGCAAATGCAAGCTTCAGCCTGGTGTTCCTCTCAAACCTATGCTTGCAAAACCCACGAAGTCGATTACTGAGGTCCTTGACCGTTTCGAAGGGAAAAACTTCACCTGTGAATACAAATATGATGGTGAAAGAGCTCAGATACACTTCGTTGCCCATGATGCTCCTCAGGAGTATTCTACCACAGCACCCTCGGCTGGAAAGAGCGACAAGGGCGTAGCGAACATCTTTTCTCGGAACTCTGAGGACCTGTCTAAAAAGTATCCTGATGTTTTAGCGAAATTGCCAAACTGGGTTAAGCAAGGAACGAAGAGTTTTGTTCTTGATTGCGAGACTGTTGCATGGGACATGGTTGAGAAGAAAGTGCTGGCCTTTCAACAACTTATGACACGAAAGCGGAAAGATGTGAAGGTAGATGACGTGAAGGTCAAGGTCTGTATTTTTGCGTTTGACCTTCTTTTCTTGAACGGAGAGGTATGTCACTTTTCCCCTTGGGTCAGCGCACATTTAACGTTTCTAGGCCTTGGTAAACAAATCTTTCCGGGAGCGCAGGGAATTACTCAGAAGCTCTTTCATTGAGACCGAAGGGGAGTTTGCCTTTGCTACCTTTGGTAACACGACCGATTTGGAGGAAATTCAGACTTTGCTCGAGGAAAGTGTTAAGGCATCATGTGAAGGACTGATGGTTAAGATGTTAGATGGACCAGAGAGCAGTTATGAACCAAGCAAGCGGAGCCAAAACTGGTTAAAGGTATGCCGTAATGAGTCCAATCGTATTTCGAATCCGTTAATCGTTTTCAATAGGTCAAGAAAGATTATCTTGCCGGGGTCGGCGACTCTCTAGATCTCGTTGTTCTAGGGGCTTACTACGGAAAAGGCAAGCGCGCTTCTTTGTATGGCGCTTTCCTTCTTGCCTGTTACAACCCAAACACGCAAAATTACGAGACGGTGTGCAACATCGGCACCGGCTTCTCAGAAGCAATCTTAGAGGACTTCCATTCCCAATTGAAGCAGCATGTCATTGATCACCCAAAACCATTTTATCATCACTCCACTGGCAACAAAGACCAGCCAGACGTCTGGTTTGAACCGAGGTTTGTTTGGGAGGTCAAAACGGCAGATTTGACGCTAAGTCCACGGTACAAAGCGGCGGCCGACCAGCTTTCGAGCGGGGATGGGAAGGGTATCAGTCTGAGATTCCCGCGCTTTATCAAGTTGCGAGATGACAAAAAGCCCGAGCAAGCAACCACTAGCCGGATGGTCGCTGAAATGTATCAAAAACAGGAAAGTGTGTCCAAAAGCAAGGGCCCAGCGGTTGATGATGACTTCGAGTATTGAACAGCGCCTGGTAAATTTAGGTTCATTTGGCCAATAGGGACTTTGATCATGATTGGCAGGGGGGCATTTCATAACGCTGTCATGTCTAGACGAATGATCAAAGGGCTTGTACTTTGCTGTGGGATGCATCTGGTAGGTTGAGCTGATATAGCAGCAGCTTAAGGCTCCGGCGTGAAAGCTGCAGGGCTTGTTTTATTTCAAAATAAGTTTTCTGTTGTACATCGAGAACAGGCCAAGTGATTATTTGACCGCAAGAACCAAATATTTTGCCCAACTTAAACACGGATGGCATCGTATTTGGCAGCGACCCTGCGGGAAAATTGCTCATGAAACAAGCCACAACCTAAACGCCAAGGAGTTCTGTATCGGGTATCTGTGATGAAAATGGAGGATTAACTAAACGGAAAATGAACACAGCACCATGAATACCTGCGTCAATGCTGTGGATGTAATCCGAATATCATGCATCCGTTTCAATGCAATGACTGTTCATAAAAACGTATGAAGAAGGCCCATCCAGACGCAACCCAACAACGCGAGCCACCTAAGTTACTGTTCAAAGCATCTCCTGGGGAGCAGCTCTCAAATTATATAAATATATAAAATCGAGATATACTTCAAATCCACCTAGTGAAGCAGTTGTTGATTGTTGGATGAATCAACAACATTGTCGGATAGATTGATGAGGAGCTGGGCAAGACAACGTTTGGTAGCTGCATCGTCTCGAAGAACAGATGAGAAGGTTGCATCTCGGAGAGGTTCCGGGAGACATTGGCGGAGAGCCTCGCGAGCGCGAGCATTGTCGCTAAGGCTAAGTATCTTGTTAGTAAAAGCATTGTAACAACCCGGTGACGACAGTCATACCGTAAGAAGCATCTCACTACATGCTTAAGTAGCCTAACAGTCTGCTGTTCCACAAGCTGATTGACCATGTTACTTAGAACGGTACCAACAGCGTAGAATCTCTCGTATGTTTGGCAGATATAAGCCAATCCTATGTCATCTAAGAGAATTTTTTGAACAATAAATATAGCAACGGTCTTGCTCAACTCTGATCCCGTTTCCATTATTCGTAGACATAAGGGAATAATTTCGGTGGTGAGGAGAAAGTTGATGACTTCTGAGGAGTCGTTCTTGACCAGTGCTCCAATTACACCGAGCGAAGTGAGACGAAGGTATTCGAAAGGTCGTGATTTTGAAGTAGTATTGAGAAATGGGTATAGGAATAGTGGGATATGGGCTATTACATTTTTAGCGGTTGTGTCAAATAGAGGCAAATACGTCTCGTACCACTGAGGAAAAGAGCTCTAGTCTCGGTGTGCGAAGCCACGCACTGAAGAAGTGCTAAGGCATTGCACACCCTATTTGAAGCCGCTGCGGTGAGTTGAGACGGGTTAAGAAGCGGATAGACTGATATAATCTCTTGCAGTAGTGAAGCCATCACCCCTAATTATCAAGCATCAGTGGGACTGCAGAGGCACACAGATTCATTATTTGGTCAAGTACCATACCAAAAGAATGCCACAGTATCAAAGCCAGTTCCGGAACCTGCTCTCTTTTCTTGCTCAGCTCAAGCAGAGCTGTCTCCCTTGTGCTTGGTTTCATTAGTTGGGCGATCCAATCCAAAACCCGTCTGTTGTCTTCGCTGATACTTTGGTCGGCGCTTAAGAGGCTCTGATTGTGGTCACCGGAGGCTATGCCACTAATTCCAGACGCCGTGACATTGTTCCCCGATATGCGGTTATAATGCTGCTGCTGAGCTGCTGCGGCGGCGGCGGCAGCAGCTTGGGCTTGAGCGTGCTGTTGAGCAGCATGATGAGTGTGCTGTTGATGGTGGCTTTGTGACCAGTCTCCGGGAAACTGTTGCTGATGTGAGAAAATGTGTTGCATTATAATAGCGTGCTGGCTGGGAGTTCTGAACTAAAGAAGTGGTACTCGAGGAAGGTAGAGATGTTAGGGTAGCAGAGCAGATGAACGCGGCATGACAAGGGTGAGGTATGCAACCTTAAATTGCAGCTTAGTCACCGTTTTTTATCGTCATTATCGTTTAATCCCCTCCACCCTTGTTCGACTTCACAATCAGAATTCGCGAACTTTAAGAAGTGGGACTTCACCGCATTGCCACAAAGTCTAACGGTCCATCCTATTAGCTGACTATAGAAGTCCATCCCAGACACAGCCCTCTCAAATTATATAGGATCTACGAGCATAATGAAGCGAGTGTTGGAAGAGTTGTGACTTGTAGCCATTCCCAGAATGATTGCAATACAAACGAGATTCGTCAAGCGCATCCTCTGGCACACTGCGCGGTAGCTTACTGAATGCAACAGCGCACAGATAAACAGAGACACTCAATCAGTCACTCCACAACCTAAACTCTTACAAGCCGATAAACTAAGTGCTAGTTCCTCTCTCGCCACTAAAATAACCTCTCATAAGCGTAGCTCTGCAAGAATTTTCTGTGCCATATTTTTGTATTGCCACGTTCCCCCATCAACCTTTTTGAACTGAATGCCATGGAGTGATAATAGTGGAACCTTGACGATCAATATCTCAAAAATGAGGACCATGCTCCCCCCAAGATCACTTTGCACGTGCGTTGTTGTTTCACCTGCCGGCTTTAGAACACCTGCTCTTCTATCATCTTTTCCATCACTCTCTTCCGACTCGTCAGAATTTGTATAACTGCGATCCGCGGGCGTCTGCCGGTTTCGTGATGATTTTAGTGTCTGTGGAAGTCGCTGCTGCTCCCTGAATTCGTCCCGTTCACGCTCTGCCCCCATCAAACCACCAAAGCTAATCTTGCGTCTATTGCCTGTCCCACTACTGGAAGGGTGCCCAGGAGTGGACGGAGAATCAACCACTTTGTTCAGATCGATGCTCGGAGCATGCTTGCATTTAAAGCCCCCTTTTATCTCATGGTACGTAACACCAAGCTGGTTCAGCACCCTGATAATGTCGGCCCGAATGACCGATAAAGGCTTGTTACTGGTGGTGGACACACTAAACAAGCCTTTGAGATACACCGGTTTCATTGTATCCGGTGACCGACCAGCTTCCGGGGCTCTTCCGGCCAAATCTTGGTCCGTCTCCTCTGGTACATTTGACTCTTTAGCCATCTCTCTCTGTGCACGCCGAGCTTGAATGCTCTCTCTACGTGCGTGACCAAGAGATTTAGCTCTCGATGCTGGCGCCCGAGCACGCGAACCGGATTGCATGTCATCTGAAGCCGCATCTCCCGGCTTTAACCGTTTACCACTCAGACTTGATCTGTCCGAACCACTTGTAGCTGGAGGATCTCCGGGTGAGCCCTCTGAGATGCCTCGTCTAGTCATGCGTCGCCGTAAATCTGCAGAATTGACACTAGTAGACCGGCCAAGAGCTTTGAGCCTCCGGGAAGCCCCGCCGCTACCACTAGGCGGGGTAAGCAATTCTGGCTGCTGGGTATGGCCGCTTGGGTGGAGCATAGATGAGGATTGCACATCTTTATCACGCGTTCTCCGGACACTGAAACTCTTTCGGGGGGGTCCAGCCGAATTTCCAGGGCCAGAAACAGCGAGTGAGGGTGTGGGGGGGTTACTTGCTCGCTCTCTGTCGGGATCTTTATGTCTACGAGTACTAAATCGTCGAAGAAGTCCTGCAGCAGTACTTTCTTTCTTTGCCGGAGGCTGCTCACTGGGTGGTGTGATGATGGCAGGTGATACAGGGCCTACAGGCACGTCCAGATTTAGTCCTTGCAACCCTTCTGTAACCTCATCTTCACCGTGGGTTCTTGCTCTCGGCCTAGACCTTCCGCCAGTAGGGGTCTCTCCAGCCATTTCATAAGTCGCAGAATTTGTATATGCTGCTGCTGGAGCGGGAAGATCTGGCATTCTAAGAGACTTTTCTCCAGGGCTCCTAGGCATACTAATAGCTCCTGAATTCGTTTCCAATCTTTCGCGCTCTTTCTTCTCACGTACCAGATAGTACACAGATATCAGAGGGCTGAATGCATTCACTGGATCAAGGCCGAGCTGAACAGCTTCAGCCGAAGGATTTATAAGAGTATCGCGGCTGGATATCGAATTTCGTCGCCTATAAAAGTCAAAAACACCCCTTTTCCGCTCAGTTTCCGGTGTTTGAGATTGATATTTTCGGGAGGTAGTCCGAACTGCTCGTTGATACTCATCCGATTGGATGACATTCGTAAGTTGGGTTGTGATGTATTCTGAGGTACCAAAATCAAACCCCGTCATCTTATCGATAACCTCCGCGTCTAGAGGTAGCTGAAGGGGTTCGCGGTGGGGGAGATAGTTCTCTGGTGGTGTATTGAATCCTTTCGTGATCCAAGGGTGGTTCATAATTTCGCTCAGGCTTACACGTTGTTGCGGGTCGGTTTGAAGCATCTTATGAATGAGACTCCGGCACTCTAGATAAAACAAAATTAAGCCATTTACAACACTTACAGAGGTTGAGTAACTTACCAGCAGACAGCCACGGCGGATAGTCAACGTGACCTTTCTTGATCTTAGCATGTAGCTGTGGCATGCTCTGATCATCAAAAGGCACTTTTCCACACACTAAGACATAGAGAACTATGCCAAAACTCCAAATATCTACTTCCGGACCAGTATATTGCTTCGCCTGTAGCAGCTCAGGTGCAGCAAAGTACAAGCTGCCACAAAAGGTCTTCAGGTGATTTCGTGGTGAGAATAGATTGCTAAGGCCAAAATCGATAATCTTAATGTCGCCAGTCTTGCTAATAAGAATGTTCTCTATCTTCAAATCCCGGTGGACGATGCTGTTGCGATGGCAGTAATCCAGAGCGCTAGCAATTTGGCGAGCAAATTTACGCGCTGGCTTCTCTTTCAATCTTCCATGTGATATGATGTAATCCAACATCTGTCCCCCGTTGACATATTCGAAAAGCATATACCAGTGGTAGTTGGTCCGCACGACATCCCGCATGCTACAAATATAGGGATGATTCAAAAGGCTCACTATAGCGACCTCTCTGGCGGTTCGGACTTCTTTTGAGTGGTCGGCCCTCTCACGATCCTGCTGACTACGGTGCTCGTCTGTTGATTGTCGGGGAACTATTTTGACAGCGACCTGGTAGGGAAATGGGGGTTATTCACAAGGTAATTAAGGTAATTAAAATGGCTCAAGATCAGCCTACCTGCTCTCCTGAAACAGCATTCTTTGCCAACTTTACTTTACCCATGCTACCAGCTCCGATAGTCTTTCCCAGTGCCCACTGCCCCGTGCTTGGAGCCATAATTGTTGTCCTGCGCTTGCTCGATGGGCCCGCATTCGAGCCGGCCCTCACATCATTCTCCGCAGTGACACCATTGATGGGCATTGCAACGGTTGTAGATGCATCAGACGCATAGCGCGTGTGACCCGGTCGGGAGGAGCTGCGGTGAGTGCTCCTAGTGGAATCAGTACGAGCAGGTGCTGGGCCCGCGGTTGGGGTTGGGTGGTTTCGTTCCCTTGATGGGCTACGGCGCGAAGAAGGAGGTCGAGCGACGTTGCTCTGTTCAAAATCCCGGCGAGCTACGTTGGCAAGATTGGCCTGCTGGGAAGCAGACGTGGGTCGACCGTGAGGCTGGGAATGTGACTGCGAACGAAGGGGGGATGCGGGAGGTTGAGCAGCGGGTCTGATGGTAGTGGACTGGGTTCGGTGCGGGCGATCGGTAGGGCTGCCAAATGCTTGCGGGCGACGAGATGTTGATGAGGTGCGAACGACGGCAGGAGAAGCTGGGGCGGCAGCAGACATGGCGAGGCCGCGCAAAGAACAGTGGTTGGCTCTACCTACCCAGAAGGCGATATGGAATATGGTGGAGCGCAGAGAAGTTTAGGGATGCTGGAGGCTGGTAAAGTGTGACCAGGCGCAGTTGGGAGCTGGAGGCGCGTTTTGTGTTGGTGAGGTGGAACTTGAGCGATTGTTGGCAAGGTGGGTTCAGGTTCAGCCGCCTGGGCGGGACACCATGGCGTGCCGGACGATGATGAGAGTAAGCCAGGGAGCGCTGTTTGGCGGTGGGGGATGAGCAGTGGAAGAGTGACCGAAGACGTGAGACTGGCGGGTCGCGCTCTGTACAATGGCTGACCAAGTAGTTATGAGCGCAGGACTGGGTATCGCCAGGGTCGTTGGTGCCAAGAACAGCCAAAGGGTTAAACCGCAACGCTCGTGAAGTGTGCTTTGTTATATTACAAGCACAGATGGTGCGAACAAGATGAAGAAGGCTTCATTTGATACGATAAGGGATGAGGGAAATGGTGGCATACACGTTGATTCCAATTGTACCAGTCCCTCCGTAGCGCAAAATACCCGTCTTACCACTGTGCCTGATTCCATATTGCTTCCCTAGGGCAGCGACACTTCCCGCTATCTTTGCCCGCGCTACGCCCACAGTTGGACCATGGTCGACGGACGCTTGCAGATTCGCCGACAGCCTTCATCTTCACATGATGATAAATGAGAATTCGTATTGGACTTATTATTAGAATTAGAATTACCAAAGCCTGCGGCTGTGAAAGCCTGTGGCTGTGAAAGTCGTAGCCTTCGCAGCCTATCTTGCCCCTATACTACTCGCAAATCATAGCCTAGGGACGTGTAATTGGACTTTCTGGCTCTATGAGCCAGTAATTCACGTCCGCTGCCTCTCGTAACTTGCATCGAAATGCTAGCTTATTTACCAATTAATGATCCCTCCTATCCTGTCTCCGTCTAATAGTGCTTCGTCCAAAAGTGCCGTTCCTGATTGCCTAGCTGCCACCCTCTGTCCCGCCATCGCATCCACCAACCCCCCAAACCACCCATTTACAGTAGTACGCCAAGGCACGAGCCCTCCCCGAATCCCAGCCTCACCTGTTCAGCAGGTCCGAATATCGTTCCTCACAACACTTTATGGCTCACAAACGACCCCGGTCAGCCTTCGAGGCGGACCTCCGGACCCAACAATCACCATTTGTCTTTTACGGCACGCCGCTCCCACCTCTAGACCCTGACGTTCGTGACGATGGGTCATATGTTCCAGTGTGGAAACAATCAGTAACAGATGAACACGGACGGAAGAGGCTGCACGGTGCTTTTACCGGAGGCTTTAGCGCTGGGTGAGTACTTATCTACTTAGTATTATCTTGTAGACATGCTGTTAATATAGTCAGCTCAGCTACTTCAACACCGTCGGTTCGAAGGAAGGATGGACGCCCTCTGCGTTTGTGTCCTCCCGGACAAACCGCCACCAGGGCCAAACTAAATCTGCAGAGCAGCGGCCGGAGGACTTCATGGATGAGGAAGATTTGGCAGGCGCTGCTGAAGACCAGCGACTACAGATAAAAAGCTCCTTCTCCGCCTTGAGTACTACGGAACGTGATTTGACCATCAAAAATCCTCTCGCCAACCTCATCAAGGCAGAGGGCGATACAATGGGCATGAAGCTTCTTCAGCGAATGGGCTGGCGACGTGGCCAAGGAATTGGACCAAGGATACGACGAAAGGCACGCTTGGACGATACGCAGGTTCCTGCGGACCACGAATCCCAACCTGTACATCTCTTTGCGCCTGAAAATTCACGGATTATTAGCTTTATGCGGAAAAATGATCGTAAAGGTCTTGGTTACACAGTAGAGACACGGCTTGCTCAACCCTTCGAATCCAACTTGCCAAACCTCCAGAGCAACAATCTCGAGAATGACAGCCAGGGGAATGTCAAGTCTCGAAAACAAAGGCAAAAGCCAGTGTCAAGCAAAAGTGGCTTTGGTGTAGGAATTCTGAATGACACCGGTTCTGATGACGACGATCCTTACGAAATAGGGCCTCGACTCTCTTACAATCGAGTCTTGGGATCAGAGAAAAGGCCGAAATGGATCGAAGCTGTCAGGCCAAATGCTAGCTCCGCAAACCCCCTTTTAGCAGCTAGGCCCATATTTGTATCTAAAAAATCAGTCAAACGCAACACACCTTCTAGTGCTCAGAAATGTCACGATGGTCGGCTTCCGTTAGACGGTTATGTTTTATCCAGCCGACCAGTAACCTTAATGAATCAGCAAAACTTCTTACTCCCAAAAATACCAACTGAATGGAAGACGTCAAAAACGCAGCCTGGCCCAAATCTTACAGGCGGAGAATACAAATCCATTACAGACACCGCCAAAGCCAACCCATTAAATCCAAAATCTCGTGCCACTATCCTTGGAGAAACTTCCCTTCCTAGCAAGTCTGTCTTTGATTACCTGTCTGCAGAGGCAAGGAATCGTATTGCGTTAATGTCAGGCAAGAGCAATCTTCCCCCGGCGCTTGATGAATCTCCGCCTACGGCATTCAAGAAAACATACTCAGACATGCAAAAAGAGCTATGGAATCTTGTTCCTCAATTAGCGAAGGACATCGCGGTTGGCGCTTTGAGTCGAGGCACGAGCGGCTGGATGCCATATTCGGAAGACGAGGAGAAACGAGCGAGGTATCGCGCTTTCCTAGAATTACGAGCTGGGTTGAGCGAAAACATGCCAGAGCAAGTCCCCGGGATGTCCACAAGCGATTGGCGAAGAGAGCTAGAGGAGTTTGTGCATGCCGCTCAAGTCTTCAAGCCCATTACAGGCATGATGGCGACACGATTCACCTCCTCAACTTCGCAGACGAACAAGTCGTCAAACACATTAGGTGGTGAATCAGGAAAAACTTTACTACATACCCCAACCACTAAGCCAGAAGACCCAGCTGAGGAAGCTGCTAGACTGGGGATGTATGGTCCAATGACGCGAACCACGCAGCAATTCTTTCCGACTCGGCTTGTATGCAAACGTTTCAACATTAAACCTCCCACTCATGTGCAGCTAGATCCAGGAGCTACACCCGGTGACGAGTCGTACCCGAGCGCCCCATTAGAGGTTGTATCTAAATCTTCTATGGATGAGATGTTGAAGCAGGCATCATTCAACACTACAGAGCATGGTGGTCATATTCAAGATTCCATCAAGGAGGTATCACCAACAGAATTAGTCAAAGAAGCCGTAATCAATTTGGAGCAAAATGAAGCACTGGAAGCAAATAAGGCAGGAGACGCCGTCTTCCGAGCCGTCTTCGGAAGTGAAGACGAAGATGAGTCCGGGTTCTTTGGGGCATAGGAGATGCATGTAGTAGGCTGCGACCATATCTAAAAACCTTTCAGTGCTAAAGCCCTTACTACTATCGAACAAGTTAAGCTTATGACCTTCGCCTATGATGATATCACCGTAAAAAGCAACAGATTCGACAGGCTAAAATAAATATCTAACCCAAATCCAACAAATCTCAACAAAAGTAAGCTGGGTGTGCATATGCAGCTTATACATTGGTTGCGAAAATTATACTCATCAAGTGTTCACTGTGTTCCCTTTTGGCCCTCTCCGTGGAGACCTAATGAAACCGTGCTCTATGAAGCCAGGATGGTAGAATGATGCAACAACACTACCAGGCGCTTTCAGTGGCTTGCCAAACATAGCAACGTCGCGCTTCTTAAAATTCCTATTCTTGAAGCACAGTTATCTCAGCAAGCGACTCAGACGGCAACCGAGACAGCAAATTCCCTAGTGCCTAAATAGTATAGCTTTATAAAACCCCTGTTAGCGTTATATAACCCGTGTATTTTAACTTTACGTACTGTTTCAGTCGCCGTCTAAGGGCCTTTGGTGCGAAAATATAAGAGGGTCGACTTATCAATAGAACGCGACGCTACTAAAGAGTGATATTGTCAGGTGACAGAGTCACCTCGCTTATTTATATTGTTCCGCACAGGCGTGCCTGGCATCTTGCCAGTCATTCGCTTACCTTTTGTAGGTTTGTGCGTGGCTGAGTGGTGCGGAGCTTGTCACGTCACAAATATATCTCTACTAGTTAACTAGTTAACTACTTTAAAAGGTAATTGATTATATTTTTAAGGGTCGCTTTACTTATCTATGTACTTATTTATATATTTTAGCTAATATAAAGTTCTAAAACTAGGGGTCGAAATTTCTTAACGCGTCTTATTGGGTCGACTCCGCGAATCTCCCCCAATGCCTCAAAGCACTATAGCGCGGCGGCGGCCGGGCTCGTGGGGGGGGGG
>Ga0307515_10000976_pt1 | contig 65364 bp, 82 predicted proteins | sample 17_EM_MG_FD_194513 | JGI IMG/M metagenome (GOLD analysis project Ga0307515, IMG submission 194513) | Populus trichocarpa ectomycorrhiza microbial communities from riparian zone in the Pacific Northwest, United States - 17_EM | ecosystem: Host-associated > Plants > Roots > Unclassified | place... | reverse complement strand
CTGCAGGCATCAACCCGCGCGGCATAGCACTATCGCCAGGGAAGCTTATATTCCTATCCATCCTTCGACGTTCGTGGTGTTCCAAAAGCCACCATCGCGCAATATTCGTTGCGCATCTCATTGTGGTCGGGATCCAATCCAACTTCTCGATGGATCCAACTTCTCGAGCATCCAGACCATCCTCCCGAAGGAGATAATAACAAGTGGGTAAGGAGCCGGAGCTTTATGCCTGCCGCATTGTCAAGAACTCGGACTTCCCTTGAGACAAGATGCCAATTCCTGCTTCGCGAGGGGGTCCTCCTGAAGGCCCGATTTGATGTCTTCGAAAAGCACAGTGGCATCAAGAGTCGCAAACCAATCCTTACTGTTTCAGCTACGATCCCTTTTCAATTGCGATTTGGTTCTATTCTTTCTTTTTACAATATGTTCCTTATGTCGTACGTCATTGATCTTCTTCCTCTTTCAAGAGGCCTTATCAATTGTGGCTCGATCGTCCTCGGTGATCCTACGAACTCTCTGGGGCACCTATTCCCCTATGCCACCGATAGCTATTCAGTTGGGTAAGACGCCATATTTGTCATTGCACATCTGCGAGCTGCGGCAGATGGGCTGTCCTGCCAAGACTCGGGAACTACTTCAGCCTGAGCTGCTCTGGAAATGAGGGACTGGGGGAAAGAGATAATTTCTCTACAAAGTTACTTCACGATGGCAAAGGGACAACCACAAGTCAGCCGCTATTCGTGGTGCTACATCATGAAGACATACTCCCGTTAATACGACTCCGCGGGGGAGCCCTCAGCCGTGACCTCCCGCATGGACGAGAATATAACAGGCCCTAGCTGTAGATTGCTGGATCGATCAGAGCGTTCTATCCATACCATAGACACAAGGGCCAGCGCCCTTGGAGTAGCAAGCACATTCCCTGTCAATTCACTAGGCTTGGTTGAGAGCAGAAAGTGCGTCCACGCTAAGTGATGTAGCTTATCGATGGCGCTTCACCTCGTGGATCAGGTATCCCCACTCTCAAACCCAAGGTCGCTCACTATCTGTAGCAGTGCGTTCAGCACGGCAACCATTGTCCTGCTGTGTCATTCGCACTGTTGATCCCCGGTTTGAAATGCCGAACATACCTAGTAAGAGTATCTTTCACCGCTCGAAACCGTAAGCTGTGCAAAAGCGATAAGCCGAGTTTAGTATTTTTGTCGTATGTACAATATTGATAGTCTAAAGAAGGCCCAAGAAAATCCAATGGCGCAATAGACACTTGTAAGCATGAGCGGCAAGAATTCGAGTCTTGTTAGCTGTGTCTTCTGTGACCCCGCGCGAGATCTGGCCCAGACTGGGAAGAGTGAGACAAATGCTTGGAGAGCAACGAAGCCCCATAAATATGATCTCTCGAGAAGGTCGACGATTACCCAAAAGAGTGAGGGCGGAAACCTAAGACAGATTCAGCTCGACGTTCTGGCGAGTGGATTTCTAGAATAGCATACTCATATACCCGTTTGCTTAATGGCCGAATCACCAGTGCTGCCCACAGGAGAGAATATATTAATTTAATTGGGGTTTCTGTGACACTCGTGAGCAGGAATATGTGACTATTAAAATGCGACTCACCCGCCGGCGTGAAGAGTAATGGGAAGAGTGAGTAGATCCCAGCAGTGCTGGCAATTACAAATGTTCGGAAATATGCATGACTGTCGGCTGCGAGAAGACTGGAAACAAATGGTGAGAAGCGCCGGGAGACGTGAAGTAAGCACTACGCGAACCTGAAAGGCACTAAGACAAGCAATACTGCCTTCTCATGTACATGCCACCCAAACATGAAGGATGTGTAGCCGCATAGCGTCAACGCGAGCACGAATGACTTATATGTCGCGTTTCTCCAAAGTTTGATAAGAAAAATCTGTTACGAATGAGCAGTTGGCTCTCTCTAACAGAGGGAGCGACTTACACCTTGGAATGCAATCGTAATGGCGAATGTGTGGATTGGCTTGACTGTGGGTAAAACAGCAAAAACAGTGTCACCAACAAGACCCCTAGAGGTGGAGGCAATGCCGGTGTCGTTTAAATTGGCCTCTATTCCCCGCTGCTTGATAACTGAAGGAATTCAGGTAAATGTGCACACGAGTGTTGATTGAATATATTTACTTTGTAGAAGAACTCGATCCACGACTGTGACGAGAGCCCAAGCATTAGGAGCCCAATATGCATGGTTCAACCCACGGGTGAAGGGAAAGAGTCGTGACAATACTTGAGGAATCTGACCCATGAGAGCGAAGGGTCCAAAGGAAACTGCAAATATAGATAAAACTCCAGTGGCAAGTGACAAGAAGTTGGTCATAATAGGCAGGCCTGAGTGTGGAGTTGTAAATCAACGGTAATAGGGCTTCAGATTCGCTCACCAGCTGGGGTCATACAGTAGCCCCTGAGAAGGTAAATAAAATAGGCGGGCTGCCAGCCGAGACAATCAGGCGAACAGCAAGCAGCAAGGTTCCCGGACGCACAGCGAGATACATATAGATGTGCTTGAAGTTTAATAGAGTCGCAAATAGGATTCCGGAAGCAAGCTTGTTTCCCTGGGAAGTGGGTCAGGTGGAGTGAATCAGAGGCTTCAGTACCCACATTCCGAGCCATGAGGATGGACCAGAGCAGAATTCCGAACATGAAGCCATTATACTGGAAATGAATATGATCCACGATAAGGAAACCAGGGTGCAGGAAGAGAGAGGCGGAGATGATTCGCTGGGTGGGAGGGTCAACTGCCCCCCGTGTGAAGCTGGGTTGTTCTTAAGTAAAGAGAAAGAGTCGAGCAAAGATGACACACCGCAGTAGAGCCATGCCCATAACCAGCTCCGTAATAATGACAGTTGAACGCTGGAAAGTCACGACAGTCCATGCATCGTAGTTGAGATTCTTCACTTGCACGATTGCCGGGTCAATGAGTGCTGCCAGAAGCGAGAGGAGATATTCAAAGTAGGCAAAGAACGGAGGATAATCCAAAGCTGCAACCAGGAGTTGGTAACGATAACACCAAGTTCAAAGGACACGCACTCCATTCGGAAGTAGCCTGAAGGGGACTTAGTAACAGCATAGAGGGTATACCAAATGGACCATACCTCATAGTACCACTTCGATATCGGCAGACTATACGTTATTGCCAGCCAGTTTCGATGTACCTCGAAGTCGGTCGAACGGCTGAAGGCCTGAGCTTAGTGGGGTACACAATCTGATCTTAGTATATAGACGCATACTATGCGGGGAATAGCAAAAGCTTGAAGGCGGTCGAAAAGACCAGCAAGTCCCATTCGAACGTCCCGAGTTCTGAGAACCAACCGTACTGTGCTTCAGGTATTGGTCCCATAGTGGCCTCCGACAGACTGAGGGAATCAAGCGACACTTTGGTAATGGCTGGAAAGCTGCTTCGGACTGGACTCCGTGCACCCCTGGAGGGTGACGAAGTGGGAGGCAAAGGCGCATGCCGTGAATGCTTAGGTGATGCAGTGGCCATCTCGAACCAATCTCCCTGTGTAAGTAAGGATCACAGAGCTTCTTGCTAGAAAGTGGCCGACACGGGCGAGAGAGAGGTTGGAGCGGGTCATCACGCGTTGTTTCGATATGAGCGGGACAGCCGTACCAAACCAAGCAACACAAGATGCGTATGTCTACGAGTAATTCACTCTGTACTTGCTGTACTTACTGACACGTCCTTGGCTTGTGTACAGCGTCTTATTTAAACTGATAATCTTTAGTCTGGCCCTCGGCATAGTACCAATATCAACGTACTTTCTTACTCAGAACTATGTGTTTGATGGTACGTATATACCGCAGAACCTCGATATTCTTGCTCTGAACGCGCTTCTTTCCAAGGGAATTCCGTTTGGGCTGCTTTAGCAGCAGTGGTAGCAGCGAATATCATCCTCATCAGCTATATCATCGTCGCAATACGAGAAGAGAGTCCCCCCAAGGTACCAGTGGAGAACAAGAAGACTCAATGAGTCTCACCTCCCTATCACACCGTTCTGGAACTCATCTGTATCTCCATCGTCCTGCCCATATATACAGGTCTTCGATCTTTAAAGTGTATATTCACCACCTTTTGTCTTGTGCTCTCTATGCTTCGTCTCCAGGGATTCGAGACAAGGTACATAGGGAAACGAGCGTAATATATTTACCCAGTAAAGGAATAAACAGTAAGTCAAGAAATTATATGATCCCAGCGCGCCCGTCAAGAAAGAGATCAACTCTTGCTTCAGGCTACTTGCGTTTGCTCGCCATTTCCAAATATTGGTTTCCAGATAACATCATATATGGTCCAAATGCCATGGCCAATCCACCCAGTCAGTGTTTGCAGCCAACTTGGTGACCGGCCTTCGTCGTCCCTCAAGATTCTCGCCACAGTGAAGACGACAATAAATATCGGGGCGCAGAGGAGCACCAGGAGTATACCGCCTACCCACTGCAGGACCGAGGTTTTTTGGTAGTGCTGCAAACCGTCCAGATAGGCAATGTACGAGGCGGGTAAGTTATTCTCTGAATGGAAGGTTAATATCCATTCTGACACTAGAATGACGTTGATATGCAAAAGCGGGCGTCAACTTACCTCTTGCTCCCTTTCGCAAAATATTCAAGTACCGGGCTGACGCCTGGCCTGGGGAAGACCGCATGCGGGTCCTTTTCTTCACGATCAGGACCTTCGCAATGACCTTATTTGGCTTCTCGTCCAAGTTGCCCTCCTTGGGGATGGACCAACATTCGACGTCGACAAGGTCGTAGCTACTCCCGCCACCCTCGCTCGCGTACACTCTTGCGAGGTCCTCCACGGTGATATAATACGCGACGCCTATCAGACCCCTTGGCTCGTTCGGGGCTGCGGGGTCGTCCCATTGGTGGAGGAAGTCCGGCGTCGAGCGAGCCACTGGTGTAGAGATTGTATGGACATTTGCCATGCGTGGCTCGAAGTATGGCAGGGCTGCGAGATCGAATACGAGCTCGAGGGTTGGTACATGGACAACAAGCGAGTGCAATGGCTTGATGCCACGTCGTTTCAAGAATGTAGAGCCCGCCCTGCAGATAAATTCGAGGGTCAGCTGGATGCCTTGAGAAGTGGATGAAGACTATACATGTTTGAGCCATATGCCAAATAGTAAACGTGTGAATCTTTCTCTGGAGGCGAAACATGAGGGTGAGGGAGGTCAGATTTCAGATTAGGAGCGTAGATGTCTTCCAACACGGCGACTTCAGGCAGATCCATAATGGGCAACGGAGGTGGCAGGCAGGGCAAGTAGCATGGGAGGGGAACTTTAAAGAGAACTCGACGGCTTAGGTAATCCGGGAGAGCGGAGACAAGCACGCGTGCAACTCTGTAGGCTGACCCATCCCTGTGTGTGTGCCGAATGGGACGCGTCACTGACAAGAAAACCAACTGAATTACAAGATTATAGAAACCTCCGTGTACACTAAAGATCCGGAAGAAGGTATTGAAAGCTGGCTACGTGTCCCCCAAGTATTCTTCCAATAGCACCTGTTTCCGCAAGCCAAGCAACACGCCATCGAGCTCCTCCTTTGTTGGCATTTTTGGCGGCTGGAGGTGTTCGGGGATGAGGAATGGGATGTGTCGGTTGATGTCAGCTAGAGGAGGTTTGGGATCTTCGTCCATCTTGTCATCCGCATCGTTGCCCTTTGCCTGTCTCTTCTTCTTCGTCTGCTTGCCCTTGGCTTTAGCTTTGGGAGCTGGCGCCTTGGGTTCTCCTGATACCCAAGGTCGCAACGGTGGCATTGGCACGTCTTCACCCAGGCCAAGCGCCGTTCGAATGTTGGTGCAAGCTTCCTCATATTCTGCATCAAGGAGTAAGTACATATCGAGTGCTTCTGGATTTTGGATAGAGTGCACACCTTCTTCCTCTGCCTTTCTTTCAAAAGCCAATAATTCACCGTTTGCCTCGTCCAAGTCACCAAAATACGACGGTCCTTGGCCAGTGAATTTTTTGTAAAACGCAGTGGTGGCAACATCTTCGTCCTCGTCTTTCTTCTTGCTCTCAAAGAGCTCTTTGACACCAGGAAGCTCCTTGGCACGACCAAAGTATCTTCACAGATCGCGGGACTTGTCAGAAGGTGTCGCAACAAGGTGCTTGGATGGTACACTCACTTGTACCCTTTAGTCCCTGGTACCTCTTTGCCATCTGCGTCTAGCATGGAGACGTTTCGTCGATAGTTTGCACCTCCGAGTGCAACTAATTGATTCTCCCAGTGTCGCTTCTCGCGCAATAGCTTGTTGATATCGTCATTCAAATCGCGTGTCTCGTAGTCGGAAAGACCAGCTAGAGTGCGGAACACGCATACGCGGAGAGGAGTGGGAAGTGGTGTCAGCCAAAACCTGAGGAAATATAGAGGATGCACGAAGATACGGGCTTACAGTCTTGGATTTTTGAGACCTTACGACTAATTTCACGAAGAATTTCGCCTCTCCATCGCTCGCATTCTCTCAGACTTTTGCAAGAACTTGCCATTCGTGGGCGTCGATCGGCACGCGTGCCCAGACCGAGTTCTGCGGCCTGCGCCTCACGGAAACGATAGAGCATAGACTGAGCTTTCTCTTCATTGCGGGCCTAGCAGTGGGTCGTCAGTATCCAGATGGTGGATGTGCGGGGGATGCGCGGGGGATTGGGCTGAGTACCATTTTTCACCACAAAATGAAGAGTTCGATGTGTCTATCGTTTGGAAGTGTAAGCGTGCGTCGAGGCCGAGGCTGAGTCGGCCGCCGTGTGAATGCTGAGTCCAAGTCCGAGTTAGGTGTTGTGTGTTGTGTTGTTTGCTCGCTCGGCCCGCTGCCCTTCGCTCTCCTCCTCTTCCTGTCCTCTCCTGTCCTCTACTTAGACCTCACTCTCTTTCTCGTTAGCCTAATCAGACCCACTCCCGGCGCGTCCTCTGTGCGCGCGTATACCCCTTTAACTCAGTGTACAAGTACCTCCCAGCCTTTACTCTTACTCTTACTCTTACTCGTCCGTCTCATACCTCTCTTTCCGTCGTTTGGCACCAGTACTGACGCTCTGACTTTCTGGCTTCCTGACGCTCTCTTCTCTTGCACGTAAAAAGCAGTTCTCCACATCTTTCCTTACCTTACTATGAAAGCTTTTGCTTCCCTCCTCACTTCCAAGAAGAAGCAAACCCTCGGCACTCAGCCCGACGCCTTGGTGCAAGACCAACCCCGAACATCCTTGCCCTTACCCGCCAGGGAAACTCTAACAGGTCATCCAAAAAACCATGGAACGCGTACAGCCTCCGTGTCCGCCGCTCCGCTTCTCACACGCGATCGCGTTCCATTCCAGCACCATCGAGACCAGCAAAGCCCCTCCCCTTCGCAACCGCGTCAAGACGCGCACATTCCGTCTGGGTACCTTACCCCGCCGGCTTTTCCTCTCATACTATCAACAAAAGGTCCCCCAAAGCCCGGCAAGAGTAAACCCTATTTTTTTCTCGCACCCAGATTGAACAAGCCTGTCACGCATGTCGAAGTGGAAGCTCTGCAACGTTCCTCTTGGATGTTAAACGACAGCGATCCATTTGCAGGGCCCTCCAGTTCCGTTCCCCAGCGACCAACTGCGGAGGATCTTTTCTCCGTTCCGCCTCCACCTCAACACGAGCCTGACGTACCCTCACCCCCATCCCTCAAGTCTCGTGACGGTCCAGGCACCAATGATGTAGTTCTGGCGAGCGACCTCTACCAACGTCGAAGGGCTCGATCCGTCGGCCCCTCGGGTGCGCCCTTGCCCGACTTTCTTGTCCAACATGTTACTCTCCCTCCAATACCTAGTGTCATACCCCTTCGGATTACAAAGGACGCACCGCCGGGTCCCAAGCAACTGCCCACCCCCAGCACTCCGAGTGCACCAACATCTTTCGGCGTGCACTCTAGGGTATTGAGTGATGGCTCCACGAGGTCGATGACTCACAAGAAGTCACTGCCATGCATCGAGGGGGTCTGGAATGACTTCTTGAAAGAGGTGGAAGAGGATATTGAGTCCCTCACCGCAGGAAGGTCTGAAAAGGAGCTCCCACCACCACCACCGCCGCCCAAAAATTCTCCCCCCAAACGTCCTCTACCACTTCCAACTTGCAGGCCGAGGAGTAAAACGCTGGGGAGTAGTACGATCATCGAGAAAGGTCTACCATCACCAGGACCTTTGACTCCACGTCGGAATTGTTTCCCGCCTATGCCTATCATCGTTACCCACTCGATATCGAAAGAGGAGGTGGACTCTTCGCCTTTACCACCACCCGGCATGGCTCCCCAATCTAAACCAACTTCCGTCTTAGACACCCGCGAGTCGCAATCGATATCCATGCTCCCCTACCTTGGCTCAGAAAGTTCGATGACTACCGGGTCGGACCTTTCGCTGTCGTTATTCCCATCTCCTCCTTCGGTGCCAATCAGACGTCCAACGGACGCCAAGGGCATCCTGAGGACGCAACTGACGCAACCTCCACCTAGCCGTCCTATACCACCAACCCCAAATTCACCCGCTTCTACTATCGTATCGCAAGGGGTGGACACAGTATTGTTCACTTCATCGAATTTACCGTTGACGCCGGAAATTCGACTCCCCGTTTTCTCAAACATAATCAATTATTCGAACGAGAAGCCTGCGGAGATGTCTTCAACTGTTGCTCTCTCACGCCCCAATAGCACTGACTCGCATGCCCCAACCAACCGCCCACGCGCCCTGACCTTAGGTCGCACTCTCCACGTCCCTGCACCCTCGACCTCGAGCACGCCGTCCCTCAGGCATTCACCGCACTCGCATCACTCCTCAACGTCCTCGTGCACATCCGTTGCGACCGACTATTCGTCGCTCCTATACCAACTGGAAGACCCGAGGATCTCAGTTGTGAGCAATACGTCCAGCCAGTACGCGCACGCGGACCCGTTCGTGGTGCCACCAACCGTCACTGGCCCCAGGATGACGATCATCGACAAGTCGGTGTATGGTCACACAAGGGCCGACGCGCTCGGTGGATTGAAGATGCTCAAGTATGCGGCTGGGCTCACAGACCTGAACCGCCCTGCCTTGACATCCCCAGCTCCCATGACGGAGAGTGTAGAATTACTCTCTGAGTCGAAATCCTGCGGGGATACGTTTGAATGGGGATATGCATTGTAAAGCTTGAGTGCGGGTTTTCAGACGCTCCTTATCTTGTCATCTGCCGAAACCGTTGTTGTCATGTACCTCTCCAGAGAATCGTCTTGTCGATACAGTCCCTACTATTACCCTCCCACACTCTCGAATATTTTTGCAGCACCGTTACTCTAGTGTTGGTACCAGTGCTATTTTTTGGTTCTTGCTCTTGTTGCTAGTGTTACAGTTGCTGCTACCTCACGTTCATTGCTAGTCGATTGTATATCCTTGGATTGTGTAGCCGTTGGCCTGTCGATGAAATTGGTATTGTTCATCCCGTTTTCTGATGACCTAGATGGGGGTATCTGACCCCATGAGGGGTGCTTCCTACCCCTGGTCCGACGATACATTCTTGGGGAGGTCATCCACGTGTCATCCATATGCCAGTGACCGATCCATTGTGGGAGAGAAGATCAAAGGCGGATCAAGGCACGCGGAGTGTTCAATCACCCTAAACACAGGGGTGGTGCAATGTAACGCATTCACAGACGACGCTAGCCTAGTGTATGAGATGCGAGGTTAAGTCTGAAGCATTCGATTTCAAGCCGTAGTTGAGACCGTACCTTGGATGAGCGGAGTGACGATAGCCTGTAGCAACAGGCCATAAATCGAGGTACTCTATATGCGTAGCCCTCACGTCCGTGTAAGACAATTGGAGGCTTCAGAACTCAGATTGGATGTTATTAAGTGGTACACAGCTGTACAACGGACATAAAGGTTGATTCCTCGAAGCAAACCCTCAATTTAATTTCGATCGGGCGATATAACATGTGTTTGTGGAGAGTTTTCATGCAATTTGGCCCTTGCGGAGTGCCTTGGTAACCCCTATGTGTACACCCGACGCGCAGAGAGACTCGCCCTGACCTCCTCACAAGACACGAGCGACCCCAAGTCCTTCTTCATTACGATGCGAGTACAATTCCACTTGGATACGCGCTCCTCTACTTACCCGTCCTCCGATCTCCAAAGGAGCCAAGGAGGCTGGAGAAACAAAGCTTCAGCAATTTCGACCTCGGCTGCGCTGTAACGAATCATGTTGTCATCGCTTTTCTCTAAAATCTTCGCTGACGAGGAGCCGGCTGACGACAAGGAGGCCCCCAAGGCTGAAGAGGCCACTCAAGCAAAGACGGAGGAAACTTCAACAGAAGCAGTGGAAGAAGAGGCAGAGGCAGAGGAGCCTGAAGACGTAAGTAGTCATAGACAACCCACTCCAAAAATAGTTAAAGGCCACTCTGTTTTTGTTACTTCTCCGTCCCCCCTCCTTTTTTTCTTTTTTTTTTTTTGGAGAGAGCTTGCTGATTCCTCGAGTATCCTCAGCCTCACCCAGCAATCCAAGAAGAATGCGGGGAGACTTCCAAGTGCGTACCATTGAGGACACACTTCCAACATTGCCAAGATAAAGTGAATGGGGGTGAAGGATACAAGCATGAGGATTGTGTCGAGGAAATGCAAGTCCGAATTTCACAGACTGAGTTGTCCTCCGAGCTGACTATTCTTTGACAGGTGTACGTATGCTTTGCGTGTATGTGTATCTACTCACGGTATTTACTGTTCTCTGGTTGCGTCTCTTTCCTTCCTACAGTCCAGTACGTTCCGTTCACCGGAGACTCAAAACGCGTACTGACATCCCTCTATACAGCTACATGCACTGCGTCGATGTGAGTTATAGTATCTCCTTTGGTCATCCCCTCCCCTTCTAACATCATATCCAGAACTGTGCCGCCCCTAAACTGTTCTCGAAGCTTGTGTAATAGACCGCAGCGTATAGATAGCCTTTTGTTCCCTCTCAGTTGGCCTCCACATCTGTGGCATTCTTTGCACGCGCCATTTTGAATCCGTCGTAATCAAGCGCGGTGGTATAGCCAAGTCCTCCAAGACGAGGTGGAGCCTCTAGCAACAACCAAAGGAATGTACAGCCCGAAGAAGACAAAGTTAAAATCCATAGTCTCCTCGATAGCCACCTCGCCTTCTGAGGACGTGGGGGGCTCCTTCACTCAATAACACCTCTTTCTAGTGGGGGAGCCATCCATAACGGCACCTGCGGTACCAGTGGGGTCCCAAGGACCTGGTTGTGGGATTCTGAGAAAGAACCACCGCATATGTAGAAGGACCCCAGCGACCGACACTGGGACCAAGGTCATGCTATTGCGATAAAGGCGGCAGGAATTCTTTCCCGTTGGTTAGGCAGTGGTACAACGCCCTCTGATCAGCATTCCGGACCACAGTGCTGGTCTTGCTCTTCAAGCCCAGGTCTCACACCAAATGCTCCAACCGCGCACGTTTGTTTGGCCCCTGTGTGCTTTCAGCGATCCTCGTCATACACCCCGACGCTACAATCCAGTATCCAGTGGCACGGCGACTCACAAACCATTCACAAACAAGCTACACAGTCAGACCTCTGGTTAGGTTCTCTGTGTACATCGGGGGAGGATAGTATATAAACGTTATAGAGATGGTTTAGAGACATGTATTTTTTACAATTAAGCTACGTGGCACCGTGATGACGTCGCATAGCCGCATGCCGCATCAGTATCGAAACTACAAACGCAAACACAATTATCGCCCCTTGCCTTCGTCTAATTCGGACTCAGGCCATTTGGCCGGAGTACCCTGTGATCATACCCGTAGAGCTTCGACTCACGACTCGACTCAGGTGTACCATTCCGTGACCATGCAAACAACTTGGACCCACCCCAAGAAACTCGAGACTGCAGTGTTAACCTTTACAACAAAATCGCTGAAGAAATTTGCTTCAAGAAAATGACCACTAACCCACTTGCCGTGTTTGGGTTCTCTTGGCTTCGGTTGGGTTGCCTGGCAAATGGACTAGCACAGAAGTGCGCTTTCCCTGCCTCCTTTCGATTCGTGTGCCTTTCTTGTATTAACTCCGGGCAGTGAGTAGTGTCCGAGAGAGCACAGGCTCTTACACATGTACCGGAACAGTCACTTTACTGTCTGTCTGTGGGAAGAAGACTACTGCCCATAAATTGAATTGATCGACCATACAACCTTGGAAAAAAGGGATATAAGTGCAGGTAATCAATTCTTATCTGTTCCTGCATCTTCGCAGTGAGCCTTGACATAGACTCTCCACAGCTCTTCGACGGACAGGCCAGTCAAATCCTCCCAGATGCGTGGCTCGTATTTGTGGATCATCGATTCATTGAGCCGGCGGACAAAATGATCCCCGTATGTCTGCTCGATCCAGTCCAGGAAGAAGGCTGTTCGTTCGTAACCGCCGTCCCAATCACCGGATGGGTTCGTGCGCTTCCAGTGCGGTGGCGCGAGCCCCTTTTGAAGGCGCACCCAATCTGGGGGGGGGAGGGGGGAGGGGAAAGATATCCATATCAGTTTTGCTTTGCAACAATATGGAGGTCACATGAGAGACTCACCTGCGATCCCTTCAACGAGCCCACCAGGGCACGATCCGCCGCCGTTCCTTTGGAAGCAATGCACGAGCTCGTGCTGTAGTACCCCCGTGATCTCCTCTGCAACCCTCTTCTCGTCAATCTTCGAGATGTAGTCCGTAGAGAAATGAATCTCCTTATGGTCGTCGTCCAACCGCGATCCCGTGGCGTACGCAACCCCATCCATAGCCCGGAAGTACACGGTCACCGACCGTACACTAGTGCACAAGAGTAGGTCAGTCGGGGTAATCGAATGAGGGCAACAGGTCGCCAGGTGAGGGAGAACCGAACGCACTTTGTTGGACAGCTCTCGGCGGTATATAACAAATCAAATATTGCAATGATACATTCCCTCAGTAGCTTTACAGGGTTGGTGCAGTGTAGGAATACGCGCTCCGCGCCGTTCGTTTCCAAGTCTTCGATCTTCCAGTGAAGTTTGGGGATTTTGTATTCTCGTTTAGGAGGTAACTGCCGTTCAAAAAGCTGCAAATATTCAGGCAATGGACTCGGGATTGCATCTGAAGGCGGTGGGGACTGAGAGCTAGAGGTAGCAGTCATGATCAAGGTCGACTTGAATTGAAGCCGCCCCAGCTGTCGACCGTCGACCGTCGCCATAGATATTCGCAGCACGACAACAATGCAGAGAATATGTGATACATAATGTGTGATACAATAGGCACGATAGATCATTGAGCAAAGTCTACTTAATATGCGCAGTCTCCTCGAGTTCTCCCAGCAGCAGCGTCATATCCTTGCTCCCTGTCAGTACTGCAAACGCGGTCAGTACATTTGCAGAATCAAGAAATGAGAAAGGACGCACTAATCGGTTCCTTGGGGTGAAAGTCAGCGCAAGTGACCGTCCCTTTGTGTCCAGGAAGCTTATATTGGATCTGCCCACTCTCCACGTTCCAAACAGTCACGGTCCGATCTGCACCGCCAACCGCCACTCGTCCTCCACCATCAGAGCGGGACCACGTGCCCTTAAACAAAGCGTTTTCGAAGCCGGCAGGTGCACCTTAATGAGAGTATGAGGCACTCGGAGTAATGTCAAAACCATGGACTGACCTTGTAGGATGCGATGGATCCTAGTGGGGGATGGACTGAAAGGTCGGATGTCATGGATGATGGTCTGAGACGAGAGGGAGGGAGAAAGAATATGCGTTCCATCTGGGGAAAGTGAAATGGAGGTCGGGGTGTCGGTATGCCCTGTCAATGCGTAGACCTCCTGATTGTTGCGGAAATCGTAAACCTAGACGAGATTCAGACATTTGAAACGAGATGGGCTGTGAATTCTCACATGGATAAGGTTATCCAGAGCCCCCACAAATACGGAGTTACCATCAGGACCCCAACAGACTGAAGTCACCGGACAACCGAGCTCCCAAGTTGCGACATTGTCTCTTGATCCTTCGTCGCCACATTCCCATATCTTCACTGTACCATCATCCGATGCGGTCGCGACAAGTTCAATACCATGCCCAGCATTTGAGCGTGCCAAAGAATTGATCATCCCTCGGTGAGCTCGTATCTTTTTAATTCGCTGACCAGTTGTCAAGTCGGATAAGTTCATGGTCTTATCTGCCGACACAGTATATAATACTGGAGATACCAAGGACCATTGGAGGTCAGTAATTGCCGCCTGGTGGAGATATGGCAGTTGGCCGTAATTTGTCGTCGGAGGATACGTCCGCCATAGAGCTAAGGGAGCCCATGTAAGCAAGATCACGGGGCAATCGACCCTCAACACCCACAGACTGAGCGATCAGTTGAACACGCTGCAATATTCTGGCCTGTTGGGTCGAAGCGAGCACTGAGGATCTCGCTCTAGTTTCACCGTATTAGCACCAATCTAGGAAGGGGTCAATGCACGTACTGACCCCGTGTGCGCCAGTCAGGGCAACGATGGGGGCTTCCAGGCCACTAGTTCGTTTCACCGTCCTGATAAGTGCTTGTTCACGCGTATTCCCAGATGTAGAGATGACCATCTGGCCTGAATTTGCGGAAGCCTCCGTTTTGGCGCGTTTGGTCAACGTGCCGGCCATTGAAGGCGAGGAAGGTCGCTTGGACATTTTTTCGACGGCGCTAGACCGATGCGTAACGTAACAGGATTGTGACTTGATTAATAGGGAGCAAGGCGTGCACCCTGAGAGGTTTTGTGGGAGGTACCAGGCGCGACAAGGTCCAAGATATTGGTGTTCAACATCTTGGGTTCCTTCCTTTCCCCCTACAGTGCGTGCGTCGCACCATTCGTTACGGTATGCACTCTTACATGTTAATCGGGTCACTCTAACCGTCCGTCAGCATTCCATATTCTTGCTCCTGTTGAAAATGAGTCACGAGTATCGGCAGGCGGCTCAAACCTCTTTTCCTTCTGAGCTACAGAGATGGTGAGCGTTCACCTCTGAGTGGTAATTTCTCTCAATGATGCCGCCTTAGGTCGGAAATGGCCAGCGCCCAGGAGAGTGAGTGCCACTACCGCACCTGATTCGGGTGGTTGGATCACTGACGTGTCGTTCGCAGGGATGGTTTTGGGTTTAATTCAAGAAAAACAGTCCCTCACAGAGCGAGTTCAGGCTCTTGAACTTGATAACTGGACCATGAGGAAGACATTGGAAACCGTCCATGCCGAAGCACTAAAGCAAGAGGCTAAGGAAAGAGATTTAATCAAGCAACTTGATGCCGCTAACGGTGAAGTTATGAGCGCTAAAGTGAGCACCCACGCCTCCACTTTCCTGTCAGATATTGAACGGGCTCCAGTACGAATCTCCATTGGCCGTCTGCTTAATCGACGGTGATGGTGCGATCTTCTCTCGAGAATATCTCATGCAAGGTGAAGCAGGCGGCCGTAAGGCTGCTGAGCGACTCTCGAGTGGCATAATGGAATATATCCGGACTTCAACGCATCACATCCCAACCGGTATTAAGATCTGGACCGTTGTATTTCTCAGCAAAGCTGGGCTGGAGCAAACATTGAACCGTTTCGTCAGTCTGTTCATGCTCTTGGGACTCAGCCTAATTCCGCCTCTAGGATATTTGCCCAACGGAAACGTTCCAATTATTCCTCAGTTAGTTTAAACCTCTTTTGAGGAGTAACACGTCTACTGACTCGACATTAGACGGATTTAACGCCGCCCATGGCCTATTCTCAGTCGTTGACGTTGGTCGCAACAAAGAGGCTGCCGATTACAAGTTACGAGGTGGGAGGGTTAATACCGTACTCTACGACACACGCTCACCTCCATTTAGACCATCTCGATATACTAATTAGGATTCCACAAGTATATAAGATCTTCTTCGCTGGTTCGCACGATAATGGCTATGTTCATGTTTTATCGTCCATACAAACGGTTGGATATCTGGACAAGTTGGTCATTCTCCGTTCATACACGGATGTTGCAAGACAAATCGAAAACCTTAACATACCCGTTTACGAAATTCCCGACTTATTTCTCAAGGAGAAGCTCGACTTTGTCAAGATGTATAAGCAGCAACGGCAAGGCGATGCATCCCCTATCAAGCAATCCAAGCGTTCAGACTCGGCTTCATCCTTGCCTCCAGTTACCAAGCTCACCAAGGCTGCGGTAAAGGAGAGCCAAACACCTCCACGTAAAATCGACCCCAAACTGGTAAGATTCGTTTTATTCCGTGTTTCCATCGCCCTGATGCCTCTACAGCCTTTAAATAAGCGTGAGCCCTGTCTACGTCTTGTCGCTCCACCTTGACAGCCTCCGGTTTAGACAATCCACCACCCTGTAACGCGTTCTATCTGGGAACAAACGGCTGTAGCTTTTCGGTACGAGATTCCTAAAGACGCTTCACCATTCCTTGATGCCTTCAAAGGACTGTGACTACGCTCACGACTACGACCTCACTACGGATGAGATTTACGAAATACGCAAGAATGCTGCACAAACACCATGCCGTTACATTAATAGAAGTGAGTCGTTTGACCTCCAAATGAATACCCACTTACGAGCACAACGACCAGATGAAGATTGCCGCCAAAAAGGTGAAGAACGCCATTCCCATAATTTCCGTCCTGACTGCCACTGACGCTCGATCGTGCAGAATGCTATCTTGGGCATTACTGTCCCCAAGGTCCAAATTGCTCCTTCTACAAACGCGGCACTTGCAAGTTCAAGGGTGGTAAGTCCCAGTGTCATCAAATTTCCTGCTTGATTTGACCTGGTTCCTCGATAGATGGTATGCATGATCGCGACGCTGCTATTCGCAATGCCAAGTGAAATCGGCTACCCCTCAAGGTTCCCAAATCTATCCGACTTCTCGCCTACCACTATACTTACTACACGTCTACACACATGCCCACGTCTTATGTCCCATACATCTTATGTCATCTAGTGCCCGTTATGATATTGGCTTATCGCCGCGCACTTTTCGATGTCTACATGCCAAGTCCCTTGAATAACCCGGGACCAGGAGGTATTAAGTGGGTCTGCAAATGTTGCCTTTCGTAACAACTCGAATGTTCTTGCACGAGGTCTAGCAACCAGGAATGCATAGTGGCTCGTGCACAGTGTCTTATCAATCGCCCGACCTTTGAACAACGCAGTCATTGGTAAGTCTTCGACCTCTGGGACCTGACACTCGGCAATTAACGACGATCCTTGGAGATGATTCGTATATCCAGTGTGTTCAGAATCCGTATGATAGTTGTTTAGGGGGATGTTTATTGACAGATGAAAGGAATTGCTCGATTCGGCATTCATTATGATCAAAACGTCATGACGCAGGATGAGGGGCTATAGATTAGAGCTTTTCCACCTTGAGGCCTTCCTTCCAGAAGATGAAGTAAGCTGCGAACCAAATGGTTGAGTAGTGTCTGTGAGGCACAAGCACGATTGGGACGTACGAGTAATACCATCCTCTCGGAAGTTGAGCAAAGCGACCATCCCGCCATCCTCCATGGACTCCCCAACGTACTGAGAAAGGGTTTTAGGTGACCAAATCAAAACCAAAAAGCATTGGGTTATCTCACAAACTCCCATTCCTTGAAGTTTTCGTCGTTGCTGATCTGCGCCTTGACGAACGCCTGAGCACCCTTCTCAAAGGTAGTCAGTCGCTTGTTAGTAGCTTGTTCCTCCTTGCTGAGCCCCCCCTCCTCGCTGATGATTTTGTCCTTGATCGTCTTGAGATAAGGCTGAAACCACAGATATGAATTATAGAGGAGGTTAACTTGAATCTCAATGGTTACCTTGAGATGCGAAATGTAACCTTTCTTGTCAAAAGAGGTGTCGGGCTGGAGGCGGAAAGAATGAACGACGTTGTTGACGGTCTGGGCACCGTCGTCGACACCTTCCTCAGTCTCCTCTGCAGACGGGTTGGCACCTATTGCAGCAAATCAGCAGCCGATCTTCATTTCCTTGCCGGAAAACGCGGGAGTGCCCACCGATATCGACCTGTCCCTCCTTGAAGGTAACCATCGCGCACTCGACCTCATAAAAAAGATCATCGACAAGTTTTCTGATGGTCAAGTAGTTTTGTTTGAGCGCAGGTCAGGTTTGGGATGAGGCATCGGGAGCATCAAAACAAGCTATCGAGCGAAAAGGCGGAGAAGGGGCGACGCACACTGGAAAGGCATCGGAGAACATTTCATCACCAGTAATTATGTCCTTGTAGAGAAGCATGTTTGATGAGCGAGATATATGCTTTTGTGAAAACTGCGTGGACCGAATCAAATTGACAGCGCTTGTTTGGCTTGGAGACAAACTACTCGTCAGGAAATATTTAGATCGCACTTGTCACGCTCAAAACTGATTTGAAGGCATTCTAGTGGTTCAGAGGTCGACTCGTGTCTCACCCTTGGTTCCTCCTCTCCACATGGATTACTATCCAGTGGTGATAAAACAGCATCCGCGAACAACACCAAAGCGCTCACCGGAATCAAAATACTGGAGGCGATTCAGGAATCCAGTTTTCATTAAAGACACCGCCCCTGTAACCTCAATCCAGTTTTCCCCGTCTCGACCATACCAATATGCTGTAACCTCTGGAGCACGGATCCAAGTATTCGCGCCTAAAACGCAAAAAGTCGTCAAGTCTATTGCAAGGTTCAAGGACACAGCGAGGAGTGCAAATATTCGTTCAGACGGCAAGCTAGTTGTTGCCGGTGACGATTCGGGGCTTGTCCAGGTAATTAAACCCACTCTATACAATGGAAAACTAATAACCACTCTCTGCAGGTCTTCGATATCAACAGCCGAGCCATCCTACGAACACTGGACGTCCACAAGCTGCCAACCCATGTAACAAAATTCTCCCCTTTGGGTTCGACCCATATTCTAACATGCTCCGATGATACTACCGTACGAATATGGGATATGCCGTCTCAAACTATTCTCCACACCTTCACAGACCACACCGACTACGTTCGATCAGGCCTCGTCTCTCCATCCAACCCTGCACTCATTCTAACTGGCTCTTACGACTCCACTGTGCGTTTATGGGACACTCGGGAAGGCTCTTGCGTGATAACCATGCGGGGTGGTGGAGGAGGAGCGGCAGCTTGGCCCGTTGAGGGTGTCTTGATGTTCCCCAGTGGGTCGGCTGCACTCAGCGCTTCTGGTCCGATACTACGAGTATGGGACCTGGTAGCGGGAGGTCGGTGTGTCCGAGCAATGTCAAACCATCAAAAGACTGTGACCACGCTTGCATTCGATGGGCGGGCTGGTAGGCTATTGACTGGCGGATTGGACCAGATGGTCAAGGTGTATGACGTAAGCACGTACAAGGTCGTGCATACCATGAAATATCCCGCACCTGTGCTGTCGCTGGCGATCTCGGTGAGTGCTTAATCTTCGCCCTTCAATTCTGTCCCACCACTGAACCTATTCCTCGCTAGCCTGATGATACCCATATCGCAGCTGGCCTCACCGACGGTACTCTATCCGTTCGTCGACGGGAACCAAAAGCGTCTGAAGCCCCGGGGGCAGAAGCGGAGCGCGAGGCTCTCCGTGCGAACACATACGAATTCTTTGCCACCGGTATGCTGGGGAACATCGGAGAGCGGAACCTACAACCGAAAATGAAGAGGAAACCGATCGGCGATGTCAACGAGATCAAGATCGAAGGTCGACGGAAAAAGAAACTGCGCGAGTACGACAGACTACTAAAAGGTTTCAAGTACAGAGCTGCCTTGGACTCCGTATTGAGCAAGGTGCGTGTGTGCGGTCTTGGTCCGTGGACGGTGGATTCACACACAATCTAGAAAGTCCCGCCAACGGTCACATTCTCTTTGATTCAAGAACTAGTTCATCGAGACGGCATACGTGTAGCGTTGGCGGGAAGAGATGACGTGATGTTGGAGCCAGTTCTGCGCTTGCTACTCAACTACGTCTCCGATCCGCGTTTTGGTGAATTGGTTTGTGACCTCGCTGGGATCATTACCGGTATGTGCATCGAATTCGTGAATCGTGATCACGCTTACGCCTCATTTAGACATGTACTCCCCAGTGATCGGCCAGTCGCCGCTGATCGATACCCTTTTTCAAAGACTTCACACGAAACTCAAGGCCGAGTTGAAGTTCCAAAAAGAATTGGTGCGGTTACGAGGAGCAGTAGAGATGGTGATGGCCACCTCTACACTGCAACGGTTCTGAACCACGCTTTGTTCGTTTCTTATTTCGTGCATGTCAGGTCAACTATCTCCATATATATCCCAGCCCACCCAGCGACCATCGATATATCGGTCACCTGGCATCTTGTCTATACCACATTTATTTCTTGATGTACCGATATTCATTTATAATGAGCAGAAAGCATGCGGCAGACATTTGCATTAATTGTGGTGAGCCCTGAAGGAAGGACGCTGAAATGACCACCATGCATTACCACTCCGCTGTTGTGATTTCAGTGCCTTTTTCAGGTGTAACACATGTGGTTATGGCAATACCCTTTATATTATTATTAAATGGTTCTGGATGTGTGGCGTGGGTTACTTTGGATTTTATTCACCGGCTCATTTACCTGGTGCTGAATTACCGGGTAGAAAGTGGGTTACAAAGAAATGTCACAGAAGAAATGACCGGGAATTACCGGGCATGGGAGATAGAAGGTTGAGGTTAAATTTTCTCTATTGTCTGCGCTGATATCTCTATTGCTGCTGATGATGTAGGGTAGCAAGTGATGTCACGAGCGGAGAAAGTTGCAGGAGATTTGTGAGATTAGTCATTCAGCATCCCTGCTCACTAATCATAACTTGCATCATACTCGACCAAACACACGCCATCTCAGCGTGTTGGGGCCTATTTCTTGAACTCGAGACCAGCGTTGTTACGGGGTTCGAGGTCCTGGGCTTTGTAGTAAGAGACATGCTCATAGGTAGCTTTATGCACATTCTACGGCAAATTCATTCTAGGGTGTGTACACTCATGATGGATAAGCTACAGCAACCCAAACACTTCATTTCTTTAAGCCTAAGCCTAAGCCTGCAACTCTATCTCCGGGGACACAAGATGAATCTCTAACGGCTCGGCTCGTGCTCGTGCTTCGTCACGAGCGGCCAGCTCATCCTCGCGTTGCTAAAAGCCCAATGAGCAATGTCCCGAAATCCAAAACAAAGGCAACATACCTTCTTCTTAGCAGCCAGCTGCATCTTGAAGAAGTCCTTATGTAATCCACACTCGGTCTTTGCCTTCCCCGCCCAACGACCCGCTCGCTCACCCGCGTCACCATCGGCGGAGGCCGGTTGTGTGCTATGCCAATCGCCGACACTTTTATAACCTTTGGATAAGAGAGCATTCCTGGGTACATTATGTTCGTCTATGTAGGCCTTGACTTGGGCGAAGGACCAAGCGAAGAAGGGATTGAGTTTGAGAATACCAGTGGAATCTACTTCGAGAGGCTGGAGAGAGGCACGATCGGCACCTTGGGAGGCACGACGTCCAGTGATGATTGCACGAACGTTGTGTTCGTTGTATGCTCGGGAAGCGGGCTCGACCTGAGGGAAAGATAAGCGGTGACAAGGGCGCAAACGCAGGCGATCGGACCTTGACGAGATAGTCGTACGAGTCCTCATTGGTTTCCCATAGGTGCTGACCATGGAGGCTCTCGAAATCTTGGGCAGTCTCACAAAAGTAGGGCTTGTAGACATGGACGTCAATGTGGTATCGTTCCCTGACTTGCTCGACGAGATCGAGAGTTTCCTGGAAATGGTAGAGTGTGTCGAGGAAGATGAGGGGTGGAGGGTTGGAGGTTATTTTGGACAACATGTCGATGCCGACGAGCCCTGTGAGGCCAAAAGCGGTCGTCTGGTATAGCCCGGGGAGGTTTTTCACAGCCCAGTGCAAGATCTCACTCGGTGGGAGAGTGTGCAAGTGCGCGTTAATACCATCGAGCTCGGCTGGGGACAGTGGGGGTTGCACTTGGGCCGGGGGTTGCGAGGTCGAGGTCGACATGTCGGAGAGGATGAGTAAGGTAGTAAGCTAAGGTGTCGAGAAGGATTGCAGATCGGCCGTGTTTATTGTTATTTTTTATCCATTGACTGGCGTGTGCCTATGGCGTGCTCCTGCTTTGTGGGTTGACACACATAGACTCCAATTCAAGTTTCCTCGGGTTACGTTATTTCTTCCAGAGCTCCTTATCGGTATCCTGATCAGACCCGACCATTCCCGCGTGTCCCGCTCCCGCAAGGCCCCCTCCTCCAAAGGGACGGCACCCGTTTGGAAGACGCAATACATACTCTCCAGGGTAACGCAATACGTGGTCTTGGTTTGAGGACGTGAGGAGAAGGGAACAGTGGAAGACGCAAAGGCAAAGCTGCTTTGTCTGCTCTGTCCCCGCAGCACCGCGCATCCACAAGCACCCGAGGGCCGGGTGCTGGCCATGCACAAAACCAGACGCCCGGACCCGTACGGTAGCCCCAGGATGACTTTCAATCGATGAATCATACGCGACGATACATACAACACATGCCAACCTGATCCACCGAAATACCTTTGGACCGCACTTGGACTTCGGATAGAGCACCAATTCAGGTTGAATGGTCCCGAGGACCAACGTCCGTGGGCGGTTCTTTCTTACACCCCCTGTCCTTTATCCCCTCTTTGTTATGATTCATTTCGGATATATGTATCAATATTCCCAACGTTTTATCCAGAGCCTGTCACCTTATTCTGAATGCAAAGCTCTCAGAACCTCAGTAGCGATCTCGACACGCCGGATAATATATTATTATCCTTAAAGTCATAGTCGGAGCATAACTGTCAGCGACTCGACAGAGCACGAGGATTATGGTTTATTTCCTGGCTTCATAACACCTAAGCCTACGTCTTACCATCTACTGTCGAAACACACTCAGCGGGACGCCTCGCTCAACGGGACACGCACTTGTTGATAAGACAGGCGACGTCCGGCCAGTATTATTTGTATACTGCACCTATGAAAAAGATTTTTTGTTGTCCTCTGCGCCCACCGGCCTCCCACGCCCAAGAACGCACCTGGGGACTGAAGTTAAGTTTACTGAGTGCATTTGGTGGCTCTAATTAGTGGAATTACCTTAAGATAACCCCATGGGCGCGCCTTCTGCACTTCCATTGCCTCAGAGTCCTGTAATTCAATCGACCAAAATCATTCCACAACCTTTCCTCTGCCGATCACCTCAAACTCAAGTTCACAATAAAAGAGCCCCAAAAATCGACGCAATTCAGGTTTCGACTAGATCGTAGGCCATATTCTGTCATAGGATGACAAGGAATCAGACAAGAGACAAGGCATCAAACGAGGGCCACTCAAACTGGTCGGGAAAGGACTGTAACAGCGAGGAATGGCCCCCAGTTTGGCTACCAATCAATCCAAAAAAAAAAAAATCCGGCTTGCCATCATGCCATGTCCCAGTGAGTGAAAACTTCGGGGCCATTTTTGAAGGGCACATGGTTGGCAGCCACAAAAGTATGGTGCTTCATGAAATTTCTATTAGATTTTCTCTCCTATGAATGCAAATTTACAGACTTTTGACCAGTTCTGGCGCCGAAAACATTAAGTGTCCCGGTGGCCGTGTATCGACAGTAAGCTCAACTTCTCTAATTCAGATTCAAGACAAGCCAGAGCATCGGGTTCCAAGCGTCATAGGCGCTCAGATCCCCGCGCGAAATTCGATTGCTCGTGGACAAATGGACTAGATAGAAGTGTACACTTTCCGGTACACTAATAATAACATGAGACGCAGTCAAAGGCGTAACGCGTATATTGCCACCGCGGGAACGATGCATAAAGGAGTCAGTTGTGAGCTGATTGTTGGGACTGACAGGGGGGACTGACAGGCGACGTCGATTGACGAGCAAATCGTTCGGGAAATGTTTGAGGCAGGAGTTCTTGCTAAGGTACGTTAGTCATAAAGTGATTGAGAGGCTCGTTTACCAAGAGGGGACAGTTGACAGTAGATGACCTCAAGGCGTTCTGCCAAGCGAAGAACCTGTCTATGAGAGAAAAGAAAGCCGACCTTGTAGAGCGGGTCTCTGAATAGCTTGGCACATAAATCGCCCCTCGATTCTGGAGTCTTAGCTTCGAGCCTCTTGGGAGCAGTCTTAGGACGGGCAGCGTGCAACGTGCGTGTACTCCACGCCACCACGGCGAGGAGTATGGCCAGGAGCCAGCAAGAACCCAACGCCATTCCGTGATCGCCCGGAATCCGAGCGGAGTAGATCTAAGATCTAAATGTCTAAGACATCAGGGCTTCTACGTTGGACCCTCTTTCGACAATGCCAGGTTAGTGATGGAGGGCCTTGCATGCCTCGTTATTCATCTCGTCGACGTTTCATCCAGTCGCAACCAACGAGACCACTCCCCTCCTCAGGCTTCACACCGCTGACAGATTCGCGCGCATAAAATCCGTATTAAGTGCTCAAGACCAACCTTCATATGTACAGTCATTCCGGTTTTTCCTCTTTGGCAACTGGTGGAATATCCTTCTCCTTTTCATCCCGCTCTCGTTCCTTTCCCATCACCTCAACTGGGATGCAGGCCTTCGATTCGGCTTGAGTCTTATGGCGATCATGCCTCTTGCTCAGGTGTGTATGTGGTATTCAATCGCCGCTCGAAGCGCTCATCCTCCCTTCCAAGCTCTTGGGTGAAGCTACTGAACAGGTGAGACAAGCCGCGCCAAGGATACAAACACTGAAAGGAACCATTAGCTTTCAATGGAAGTTAGTCCGACTTTGGGTGCATTGTTGAACGCGATCTTCGGCAATGCGGTATGCCTAAACTCTGGTGCTACGTTGAGAAGTACCACTAATGCACAAGGCCAGGTTGGGGTAATTGTCGAAGTAATTGTCGGTATTGTTGCTTTGTTCCAAGGTGTGGTCCTCTATCCTGTCAAATTCATGCTTAGCATTGCCTCGCGCAGACGAGCTTCGCATTGTCCAAACATCAATGCTGGGCTTTATTCTGTCGAATATCTTGCTTGTGCTCGGGTGTAGCTGCTTCTTCGGTGGTCTAAACCATCATGAGACGACCTTCCGAATGACAGCTGCCCAGACGTATGTCCCTCCGTGTTCGGTTGTCCATTCTGGAGAGCATCTGATACCATGCGCCTAATATACAGATCTAGCTCCGTGTGTCACCGTGTTGCGACCATGTTTATAGCTCACTGACTGTTTCCTGTACAGCTCATGACGCTGTCTTGCATTAGTGAGTGATAATGAAACCCACCCCGAGCTCATCTCATCACCCTTGCAGCCTTGATTATCCCTGCTGCCTACCATGCCGCCCAAAGCCACATTTCGCAGGATGAACCCCTTCCCGGCTTGCTTGCAATCTCACAAGGGACCTCGATCATCCTCCTAATTGTATATGGCTTCTACTTGTGGTTTCGACTTCGCACCCACGCTGAGTTGTTCCAAGCGATCGAACCAGAGGAAGACGAAGAACCCAAGAGACTGAAGATGAACACTGCTGCCGCATGCCTTGCGTAGGTTCCCGGAATGGAGGCTAGCGCAGGTGCTTATTCTTCGTAGGTTGGCAAGTGTGACAATCGTGACGGTTCTTTGCGCCAACTATTGTGAGCTTCCTCTATCATTCAGCGGTTGAGAAGCTAAATCTTCTCAGTGGTGGGTTCAATAGGGGAAACCGCTGAACGGTATCACATCCCGGAGGCTTTCATTAGTTTCATCCAGCTCCCGCTCGTGGTGTGTTCCGTCCGAAAGAGATATACCCCCGCCTGAATGAAGTCAACAGGCCAAAGCCGCTGACCTTTACACTGGAGTGCGGATGGCCAGGAAGGTAGATACTCTTTACTTGCGTCACGGATCTAGCTAACGGCGCCCCCCTAATAGGGCAAGATGGAATTCACCATTGGGATCAGCATCGGCAATTCGATTGTAACTGTGCCCCGCTTGATTACGAACTGGCCGTTGACTCACTTGTTGTAGCAAATTAGCGCACTCGTCGTCCCGCTTTTGGTTATCATCGGCTGGATGTGAGAAAGCCCTACTCTCGTCTCGAGACGGGACTGATGTCCTCCTTACAGGTCCGGTCATGCATTAACACTCTTCTTTGGAGACTTTGAGGTAGAATGAACTTCATGCACCATGTTCCTAGTTGCTTATACAGCCTCTTAGACAATCGCACTTTTCGTTTCTGTTCTCCTGGTGAACATGTTTGTCCAGTGCGTTACTTGTGGTATCTCATCTCTATATCCCATTATTGATGCACACATTCAGAGACGGCAAGAGCAACTACCTTGAAGGGCTCATGCTCATTGCACTGTACATCGCTCTCGGGCTGGCCTGTGCGTATTTCGTTCCCTCCCCGGTATCGGACTAGCACTTAGCACCGCAATTCCAGTCTGGGTCTCATAAGCACAGCGCAGTTCCAATGGCCCCATCCAGGTGGGCCTTGGCCCCAAACCGCCAGAATGAATAATGTGAATAGGCAGTACTATACAGTGCCTCGCTGTCTAGGCTGCATCCAAAGTTTGGGTGTAACAGTCAAATATACTTTTGAGGAGCGAACCCATTGCATACACTGAGAGTAAACGAGGGAAATCCACCAATCGGGGTGTCGAGACTCTGAGAGGTTTAACAATAACAATCTATACCAACCTTCAATTAACAAGAAGGCTGTACCGTGGGGGAACCGCATAAATATTGGCGGGCTCATTTCCCAAGTAATAAACGCTTCCCTAGAACGAGCCAACCACACGGCTTACAACGAATCTCAAAGGCTCAAGATTATATAATGCCATTATTGCAGAGTGAAAGGAAAGACTCCATTTAAAGCATGCACTCGACTTCCATATCCTTACAAACCTTGTCGAACATACACCTCCCCATTTGACCAACGATAATGAGTCAAATGGCCAAAAGTCATCTTTCTGAGGGAGGGACATTGTCCCCGTGCATCAGCGAACAGACGAAATTCGACCTCTCGCCTCCGTTCTGCGGTACCAGGGACTTTACGTTCCATGGAGCGCGAAAGGTCGGCATATTTGCGGTCAATGAAGGGCAAATCTGGTACGAGCAGGTGCCGGAGCTTGGGAAAGTTTGATATCGCCGAAACGCTTGCGTCCTAGGAACTTGTCAGCTGCTTTTGAGAAGGTTGGTGCCATGAGAGGACGTACACTGGGCGAGCTGCCCGCAATTTCAAGTGTTCCCAAGTTGGGTAACCGAAATGGGACGTTAGGCATGACCCCAGCTGCTACGAACGTGAGGTGCCTAATTTCTGGATAGACTTTTGTCCTCGACTGCCGCGTCATTCGTCCCATCGTGTACTCGATGTCGTCGTGTTCACAATTTCCGACAGTGAGGGAACGTAGGGAAGGACATAAGTCGACTAGCATCGTAGGGTCGAGATAGCACTGAATAGCCAGATCAGTGATTTGGGGAAGTGGTTGAACACCATTCAGCGCAGATCGAAGTGCAGATTGGGCGGTTGTTGGGATGTTGATCTTAATCGAGTGCAAAAGAGGACTCCTTTGAATAACAAGGAAGAGTCTCCGGAAAGTTGGTTCTGCGGTGGTTTGGCCAACGGTTGTCATTAAGACGGAAAAAGATCTATTTCGAATGCTTAAGTCTCGAGTGGACAACGCAGGGACCTTTACTACCTGATAAAAATAAGTAGTGCTGTCTTGTGTTCCAGCAAATCGGTAACAATCTCGTTGGCTGATTGACATGGGCCTTTGATCCGAATGTGTCGCACCAGTGCTGGAAAGCTGGCATCTCGTATTCGACGGTTTGTGGAAGCAAATGCGACAATTGGAAGGCGAGGGATTTGGAAAGAAAGGACTGGGTTGGGTGGGAGGTCCCGGGTGACTTGTGCGATTAATTCGAGAATATCAAAAGGCAACTCGGAAAGGCGCATGGGGATGGCTGGGGAGGAGCACGAAGCGTGGCGCCTAAGTTCTGTCACTCTGAACGAGAAAACCCAGAAGATATCAAATCGTGAGTGTCAATCGGTGGGTCTCATTATTTCATATGTGCCTGTCAGCTCTTGGTTGAACCTTTGTTAATCGTAGTGGTAACAGATTCGGAGGCAGATGGGGAGAGGAACCTCGAGCAGAATTGGTATACTAGGTGACGTCACAACGTGTGTACAGAGATACCATTCTTGGCTCATTGACCTCGAATGCGCCGAGCCAGTTGAATATCGCGTTGCATGATCGTTACACGTTTGGCGTGTATAGCGCAAAGGTTCCTAGATCGAGTAGAAATTCAGTGACTCAAAGGGCTTGTTTTGAACGCAGGATTACGCACGCATCCTCGAACAAATGGACCAGATATGCCTCTGCTGCTTCCTGCAGGGCAAGAAGAGCTGAGGTCTGCCATCGAAGAAGAGAGCCTTCTTCGTATCTACCGTTTCCTGTCATCATCTCTAAAGAGATTTCCCGGACCTATTGCAAGGGCAACTTGTGAGCCAGAGTGCGGTGCACGCGTTTCTGGATACGTACCACACGTGTAAATGGCAACTTGGCCAAGAGGAGATCGGTTCTTTTCTGATAATGCCGGATCTCTTTAAGCGCCACAGTGCCTGGTCGAAAGCGTCGTTTCCGCGGTGCCGGCGCGTCTGGGTCTCGGTCCGCGTTGCCTGGTAGGGTCAAAGAGAATTGTTAAGTAGGTCATGACCAAATGCAGGCATGCAAGGGCTGCAGCTGACGATTGGTAGATGGCAGGGTTTTCTTTGGCGCTTTTCCACCGGTCGACTTGCGAGCAGTTGCCTTTGACTTGGATGGAGTGTCACCACCGTATGCGCGTCTGTTCGCTGGAGCGGCTTTGGCTGCTGTTGAAGTGACCATGCTGGATTCAACAAGACGAGCGGGTGGCTAGAGGAAATAACGCGTCAAATGGGTTGTCGTCCTCGTCTGTGGACTTTGGAATATGGTTCAAGCACTGGAAGTCGTGAAAGGGTGTCGCAGAATCGAGTTGGCTAGATGGAGAGGAAGAACAAAGGAGACCCACTTTCTTGCCCCCCTTCTTAGGAGCCATGTCTGGTCCCCAGCGGAGGCAATCGGTGTCATCGTCGCGCAGATACGACCCACTTGTAGGTCGTGACCAGCGTGATCACCGCTCGCGACCTTCCCTCTCTGGCCATTTGCAACAAGTGGCTGTATCGCAGAGGCCAGGAAGTCCTCGTGTGATTGCCTTGCGAGTCAACTGTTATCCTATCACACAGCTACCGCAGCATCAAGCCTTTCAGTACCATCGTAAGTCTCCGCTTTCCGCTGGACGCTACCACCCACTCACTTCCCGCCATAGTTGGTCAGTTTGGCTCTGAATCAGCTTCCGACATACTCCTGACTCTGTGAAAGACTTCTTCAAGTACTCTCAACCAAAGAGTCCATCTGAAGAGAGGCCACTGAAGCCTCTTCCTCTCAGCGGCCGTATGTCAGTCTTCGACATGCTGCAACGGCAAAATCCTGAGTATTTCAACCCGCGATGGGCTTTCGATACTCGCTCAATTGCTTGGGGTACCAAGCAGCTCCCTTCTTCTGTAGGTTACGCTCGTTGATGCTCCTTCCATCCGCTTGATCATTTCTCCAGTCCACGTCCTTCGATGTCTCCGCGAATGACGATAAGAATATATTGCTCTACATGGTTCGCCTCCAATATGCGGCTACAATCAACCCGGAGTGAGTCTATAGGAGCACCTCCGATTTCCCCTGCTTAAACTTGGTAGTCATTTGTCCGCCGTGATTCATGGCCAGAGCCCACTTACCCCTGAAGCCCTGCATGCGCGAACCTACCTGACAGCCCTCATTCAAATGGCACCCAAAAGGTAATCTGCCTCGAGTAAGCAATATGTACTAAACTGCGCGGTAGTGCGGAAAACTTCCCTCGGACTGCAACTGCAATGTTCCTCAAGAGCCACAAGCAAAGTCAAGACGGCCTATTTGAATACTGGCTTGGCTATCACATGTCAGATTCCTTCTCTTCGCGTCCCATCTGAACTTACTGTGTTCGTAGGGCTGTCAAGCTTGCAAGGAGCAGAGCACTTATCAATGTAAACGTCTGTCTTGCACCGATGTGGGTATCGCAGTGCCCCAATACCTTCACAACCTAACGCCGCACCTTCCAGGTATGCTCCACGTCCTCTCCCAGAGCTTCTACGGGGCAATCCGGAATTCTCCCGGTTCCTAGATTCGTCCGCCCACTCAATGTTTGTCGGCGATCGCCATCGTAGGGCTATCGAGAGATTCCTGAAACCAATCAAGGTCACTTTACTGCACCAACAGGGCAACCGAGTTCGCCCAATATTAGGTGTTGAGTGGAAAACTCCTTCACAGGTTATGTTCGTCCTCAGGAACCAGGATGAGGATATGTCCGGTGGAATGCGAGAGGGCCAGAACGAGATTTCTGTTCAGGTAAATGCATATTGCATAGCGAGGATCCCGCAATAGCTCGAGCTCATTTATAGTCCCTCAGACATACCTAAAGCAGTATCATAACTATACTGTACAGCGTCAACACTGGCCCTGCATTAAAATCAGTCGGAATGGCATCGTCCCAATGGAATTGTGTGTGGTTATTGAGGGACAGCAATTTCGCGGTGCCCTCAGTGACGCCCACAGGTCCGAGATTTTGAAGTTGACAACACTCCGACCCTCAGAGCGGTTCAAGCGGATTGAGGATAGTGAACAGGTCAGCTATTCTTCGGTGAGCTGGGCTTGGCTGACTCCAAATAGTACCTACGATATCAGTCATCCGATTTCATCAACGCTACGGGGATGCGAGTCGCCTCTGGAATGCTTACTGTAGAAGGCCGTGTCTTGCCCCACCCAGCTTTGATGGTAAAGGAGAAGGCAAGTGGACAAGCATCATGTCTCAACTTGGTGAGTAGGCATGCCTGAGTGCCGTCCTCAACCGCTGATGAATATGTATGTGCCAGAACAAAGGCAAACAAGGGCCGATGGATGCTTGGAACATGATGGACCATAGAGTTGCCCATGCCCCAACACACCCTGCTACGGTCGCAGTCACTTATACAGACCGGTCTCAAAAAGCCAACATTGATGCCATTCTCTTGAGCGAGGCGTTCGGGAGATGTCTACGCGATCTCGGTCAGTGCGCGCAATCAGATCATATGATCCATGCTGATTGTTACTCAATCAAAGGAATTCGTACGTCTGCTTCGAAGGGCATTGCCGCCCAGCCATTTGAAATTTTCATTCAGATGTTACTGGGCCACCGGTTTGCGGCCTCATAAACCCTCAGGCCCTCAAAGACCAGCTTATGGAATTCCTCCGTTCAAATGTATTAAATCGTCACCCATCCGTGCAGGCCGCTTTGCTCATCAAAGCTGCAGTTTAACAAACCACCTAAAAATCTCATTGTTATAGTCGTTATTCCCCGTCGTACTGACCTCCAAAGGGCAGTCAAGCAGTGGGGAGATATCCTACACGGTATTCCCACCCAGATTGTCAATGCGGAAACGCTGGACAGGACGCCTAAACAGCGTCCGGATCAGTTCCTTCGCAACCTTGCTCTCAAGTGAGTCCCATCTTTGTCACGTAGCCTTACCGTTTTTGACAGGCTCTAGGATGAATCTCAAAATGGGTGGGGTCAATAATGAACCAAGCAAGGAGGATCTCAAGGATAAAATACACAGCGAAACAATGGTATCCCGGTGTCGGATACAGTCCATTCGCGGTGCTGATTCCCCCATTCCATAGGTTATGGGTATTGATTCTTCCCACCCTGCACCCGGAAATGGTCACCGTCCCTCTGTGATCGGCGCAGTCTGGAGCACAGATCAACTCCTTACGCGTTACTGTGCAATGATCCTGCCTCAAGTTCCAAGGGTGGAAGTCCTTAGCCGGGCGGATATGACCACTATTACCAAGGTGCAAATGATCTTTTCGCGCAATATCGTACTGAAGGTGGATCTAGGAAGCCATCTCAGGCTTCAAGAGAGTAAGAGGAAGCGACCCTGCGCGGATCATTGTGTATCGGTGAGCCGGGAGCCTTGATGGCATTTCCAACTCGAACTGTTTCTGCAGGGATGGCCTTTCTGAGGGAGAGTTGGCACGTGCGAAAACGGAAGAAATTGAAGGCATCAGAGGTGAGAAAGGGTGACTCGTTTTCAATGCACCACTCATGAGCTTTGACAGACGGTGTCGCTGAAATCGTGGCTGACAGTGATGCGACTCTCATAACTTATATCATCGTCACGAAGCGGCAGTGAGTACAGAAATGCGTTGGTACGGTTTCATTACCTCATTTCTGGTTTTTTTTATAGCCACATACGGCTCCAGCCCATCGACGAAAGGGATGGAGGTAGAACTGGAAACGCGCCTTCGGGGACTCTTGTCAATCGCGATATTGTCTCACCAGATAAAGACCAACCCGAGTTCTATCTCTTGAGCCAAGGGGGCCTCCTGGGGACATCCGTCCCTGCACGCTACACAGTACTCCTGGATGAGCAGGTCAAACGGGATGAACAAGGCAAAAAGCTTAGAGACGCTAGGGGCCTCCTTTTGAAAACCCCTCTTGGACCACAGCAAACTCTCTACCACATCTCTTATCTGCTGTGCCACACGCAGCAGAGAGCAACGCGAGTCGTGTCTCTCCCCACTCCCGTATACTGTGAGTGGCTTGTTTCTAAGAGCGTTCGAAGTATTTATTATCCTCGTAGATGCCCATGTAAGTGCCAAGGCGTTGTTCTAGCGAGCTGGGCATGTCTAACACTGAATAGCTCGTCGCTGCAAGAGGCGATTTTCATTTCGATTGTTCGGATGAGCAATTCCCTCAAGACGCTAACGGTAATCCGATGCCTCAGACTCTTGATTGGTACCGTCATCCTTCCCGGTTCCAACCTGTACACGAAGCCTTGAAACGGTCAATGTATTTTGTAAGTCCCTGAGGTCTCTGGTCACCGATTGTGCGGCTTACAGGGTCATAGACTTAGCGAAACCTTTGTTGTACTCTCATAGTTCCAGACTTGAGCAAATTGAGACTGTCAAATGAGATGCCGAAAACAGCTTAGTACATGGGGACGAAACGCGAAGTCAACAACTTTCAAGGAAATTTAAGAGACTTTCGAGGATCATTTTCTGAGAAAGTCCACGCTCATCCTCGACCATACTTGATTCTAGCGCGCCCTCTGCAATATTATCATGGTAGGCTCGCAGCACGTCCACAACGTCCTTCAACGCTTGATCCCGCCGTGCGAGCATGAACTGGACATGTGCACGGATCTACAAGGGTTGTGTCAATGCGAATTGCAGGAATCACGGAGAGTAAGCCTTACGCCGTCATCTTCCATGCATATCCAGCCGAGAATGTAGTCAACGATTTGGAGAGTGAATAATCCACCTTCCAATTTTTGGGAATACCATTCATCCTCTTCCTCCTCTCCAATGTCGTCCCCATTTCGTTGCATTTCCTGTTCGTCAAATAAACGCGACCGATCAGCATCACGAAATTCATCAAAATATTTTTTTACCTTCTTCTCCTCTTCTATCATCTTCTCCGCCGTCTTAAGTCGCACTCTGACACTTTCCCGAACATCAAGAAGCCGATCCACTTTCTCATAGTTGGTTTCGACAAATTTGGTTAATAATCGCATCCGAGCAGGAGACTCGGACGCTAAGTTGGTGAAGAGCGACGCGATGATACCCAGAATATGCGAGGTTTCTTCTGACGCAGGTGCCGAAGGATTTGCCTTTTGCTTTTTGGATTGCTGCAGGTCGGAGCGAATGTGAATAAAGATGGGGACAAGAAGCTAAGAAACCTTTTTTTGAATTACATACCTTGCCCATGAAAGCCGCGAACAACGTCTTGAGACCGCCTGCTTCTACAACGAATGCCTCGCAATTCGCAGTCCCGGATGACCCAGCGAGTGCGTGGTCAAGCACCCTTATAGCACGACCTCGGGCTAAGAGTTTTTCTCTGCATCGCGAGAACGCGGGGGGGTAAATACACCAACAACACTAGCAGGAACATTGGCACGCACTTCATCATAATGAGCATCAAATCGACCCCCTCCGCGTCATGGAATAACTGCTTAATTTCCGGCTCCAGCAATGCGGAGCAGAGTGTATCGAATAGATTCTCCATGAATTCTTCCTCGTCAGCGTTGTCGGGGTCCCTCTTGCGGTAGTTCTGGTGGAAGAACCTTTCAGCCAAATGTGAAAGTCTCATGGGCAGTGACACGAAACTGACGTACTGCAAGGGATTGCAGGAGAACCTCAACGCCTCCCTCTTTTGCAAGTACTAGCCGATTCTTTCGACTGCTTTGTAGAAGGATTGAGAGTAGTTCCGAAGCGTACCCCCGGTTTTCATCATGGGTCTTGGCCTGTACCCGTTCGAGCAGCCACTTGAGGAACTGCGTCTTGTCAACTATTTGCTCTGCTAGCTCTGGGTTGACACCCAAGAGGTTCTCGAAGATGCCTGGCTGTGGGGTTAAGGAGAAGCCAAAAAATGATTACTAGAAGAGAAGCGCACCGAGAACATGGAAGAGACCTTGTCGGTCGGACTCGTCCTCTTCATTGAATCGACCGAAATTCTGGACCAGTAATTCTAGAATGGATTCCTTCAGCTGGAAACGTGAAAGTCAACAGTCAACAGGGGGAAGACAATATATATATAAAAATAGTGACTAACCAGAGCATCGATCAGTAGCTTCATGCATAGGTCCTTCTTGCTCTGGCCCGTCTCATCGTCGATTTCATTTTCTTCCTCTTCGTCGGCTTCGCCGCCCACATCCTCATCTGTGAGCTCATGGATAACCTCGACCACATCAATCACAATGTCCATGTTCTCGTGTGACAGTAGCCCGACGAGCATTGTGATAGTCCCCGTCTTGACGATTTCCGGGTACGCGAGCGCGGTGACTTGGGAGAGGGGCATTAACGCCTTGATGGCGAGGTCCAGATCTGCCTCCGAGTCGATAAACTTGGTGGGGTCATCAGGGTACTTTGACCGCTGGTCCTGGTTTTTGTTAATAGCACGTTCGAGCTTGAGCAGTGTCCGCCGGATGCCAGGTAATGATACTTCCTCGATCTGTGGACAGCCACGCGACTTGGAATGAGCATTCGGATTCTCCACGTGTATACTACATTGGGGAATGGGTGTGGACTCACGTCTTCAATAGCTCCCTCACCGCCCGCACCATCAAATATGTTGAGAATGTCACGTTGCTGGCTCGTCAACCCACCTCCGAAGAATCGTCCGTCTTCATCTTCCTCGGAGAGTTCAGGCTCTTCGTCTTCCAGGCCGTTCCTTGCCTCGACTTCCTCGTCGTCCGCGTCTTCCACTGTAACCCTGACAGGTGGCTTAGGCTTTGGGAGAGTAGGGTTCGGTGGTAGAGGTGTGGATAATGGAACTCCCGATTTCACTCGTTTGACCGACTCTGGCTTGGGCGCGTCGGAGAGTTTCCGTTTTCGTGACCCCGAGGCGAATTTGGACGCCTACAGCGTGTCAAATGATTCAATTCAGAATGTGGAGCGTCTCGAAATTTTACCTTGAATATTGAATCTACGTCCATGACGCGTCTCAGTCCAAGTACAGTACTTTGTTAGAGCGAAGCAAAACATTAGAAATATTTCGAACACGTTTGGGGCTAAGAGAACGATTCTTCACAGTATCCATTCTAGCCTAGTGACACCCGTTGTGATGCAGAACGACTTTAGATTGAATAATATATCGCTCCTACATCTTTCCGAGCCGCAGAGCAAGAGATTACAGCCTTCCACGCAGCGGCCATTTTATCTAGTCTCAAACCAACTCACGTGAATACTTATAGCTCAACGTGCTTCTGCCCATGCTCCTCAGTGTGCTCCGGCTTGCTTGAGGAGCCTTTGAAAGGAGTCTCGGGATCCAAGGGGTTCTTCGCGTGCTTCGTGACAAACTCAATGAGGGACTCGATTGACCGGTCGCCCTCGTAGTCGATGAACTCGCGAGTGCCCGCGGGCTTGAACTTGATGGTGGGGAAGCCAGACACTTGGAAACCCACTGAAGGAGGAACGTCGTTCACGGTAGCGTCCATCTTGGCACTGGAATATAAAAATCAGCACATAGAGAGAGATAGCACATCAGAGGATGACTTACATGAGCAGGCGGTCCTTGATGTTGGAGTATTTCTCGCCGAGCTGGGTCCAGATAGGAGCAAGGCGCTTGCAGTGTCCGCACCAGGGAGCATAGAACTCGATGAAGATGTCCTTATCATCGTCGTTGATGACTTTGAAAAATTCATCGGTAACAAGTACGAAGACGGGCTCATCCTGGGAAGTGGGGATAGGCTCGCTCTTGAGCGAGGGCTGAAGGCTGCCATCGAGATACTGGTCAACGAGTTTCTCGGCGCTGTCGGGCGACAAAGGCTCGGTTTGCGAGTGTGGGTACTTGAGCTGCTTGGCCATGTCCTGTACGACGAAAGCAGGCCATTTGACCTCTTGTAGGTTCATCGCCTTGCCGTGTTCAGCGAACTTGACGGCGTCGATCCAAACAAAATTAACCTTGCCCTTGAATTTCTTGGCGAGGGGCTTGTACGTTTCGATGAGAGTATCTTTGGCCGCGTCGGTAGTGTCAATGAAGAGATAGGCAAGCGGGAGGCCGGACTCGGCGTAGAAGCCGTAGTTCTCGCCAGAGACTTCGTCCATCAGAGGAGTGCCAACTGACTTGAGCCAGTCGCTGAAGCCCTCGACGGTGAGGGTAGAGAGACTGCTCGCGGGATATTCGACCTTGGCCTCATCGAACTTCTTGTAGACGACGAGTGCCGGGGCCTTGACACCAGCAGCTGCGATAGTTTCAGCGTCAGAAACCTGACCGAAAAGGTAGTCATCCCGGTGCTTTTCGGCGGCCTGGGAGAATGTGGCAGCCGGTCCATCGGTACCAGTAGCGTAGAGAATGGCGACGACCTTGTCGGCGGTCTTGAAACCTTCATACATATCCTTTGTAACTGAGGTGACAGCAGGGAGCGATTGTCTAGTTGCACGTGAAGGTTAGAAGTGAAAATCATGAGTGGGGAGTGGCTACACACTTGACCATGTAGTTAATAATACCATCAGCTTTCCGCGGTCCGGAGTAATCGGTGGGAGTTCCATTGCGGAATACCTAGAATTATCTATGAGACACTAGTGATGTATTGTTAGCTATCTCGCGTACCTTGAGTGTTCTAAAGGCAGCCACGTCAGCAAAGGTCGAAAGAGTGGCAGAAAGTGCGACTTACGGGTATCCAGAGACGCCATGTTTCTGGCAAAGATCGGGTTGATCCACACAGTCGACCTTGGCAATGGGGATTTTGCGCTCTTTGAGGGCAGTCGCGGCCTCTTCATAGTGGGGAGCCAGCGCCTTGCAGTGTCCGCACCTGGAAAAAGACGTGTAAGGAGGTGAACAAGGTAGGACTCCAACCGTGGAATTACCATGGAGCAAAGAACTCGACAAGGATGAGTTCAGCTGGGTTGACGGTTGAATCGAAGTTGTCCTGAGTGAGGTTGAGAACGTCGGAGGCGTCGTCTGCAAGGACACTGGAGAGACCCGCAAGAAGGAGGGAGGATATGATTGTGAACCGCATGCTGACTGACGAGGTACGCAGATGGCGGGGGCGGGGAGAGAGTGTGAGGGTCTTTGTTTGGTGGCGGAAGCCGGGGAAAGGCGGAAGGAGTGGAGTGCCCGAGGACCGAGGATTATTAAGGATTCCAATTCCAATGCCCGCTGACAATTTCTGACAATTTCTGACAATTTCTCATCTCAGGTAATGTGTCTGCATGTCTGCTTCTGCTTCCGCTTTCGCCTCTACTCCTGCTTCTGCTTCTCTGCCACGAATACCTATTTAACTAACCATAGTAGAGTCTGATTCTCTCAGTAAATAAGCCAGTCCTCCACCTCCTTAAGTGCAGCATCCCAACCCCCGCTATTCTCCAGCACGCGTACGCTCTCAACCTCGTCCTTTCCTAGTTTCAATCCATTGTACAGATGCGGGAAAAATCCCTCCTCTCCTCTTTGCCCACACACTTCCCCCTTAGGGTCTTCCCACTTGATCAATTTCTCCATGGGCACGAGCGGCACACGCAGGATGAAAACCTGCGATTGGTCCGCAAAGAAGTGTTTGAGCGTCCCGGGCACTTGAATCGACGCGCTCAGGTGGATGAACCCGCTCGATTCATCCAGGCCGCTGACATCGAGTCTCTCTGGTAACGGATCGGAAACAGGCATCGACGGAGGAACCAGCTTGTACACATAGTTCGGGCCCTTCTTCTCCTCAGCCGCATTCGAGGTCATGTTGTCGTTTATGTGTGTGGTGTGTGTGGTAAGAGGGCGAACTAATCAGCAAAGCAAGTGCCAATCTCTCATTCGTCAATTTGTGAAAACAAGAACAACAAAAGGAACGTAATATGAAAGGATATTAGAATATACTGTTCTGGCTTGTAACTTAGTCCTGCCTTACAAACGATCCGCCTTCGGGGCTAATTATGTATGTCCTTGAAGGCCCCTCCTCAGCGCTAAGGTTATTCCCTTGCTCTGGGCTTCGAGGTCCACGGGGTACGAGTCTCGTCCGAGTCCTCCCACGTACGGCGGATGACATACCACGGCTGTTTCCTCTTTCGATCCCTCTTTCGATCCCTCTTTCGATTGCTCTTTCGATTGCGCTTTTGATTCCACTACTGGCTCCTGTGTCCACTGGCGAGACGAATGACGGCGACAAGAGCCTCGGATAAAGTGCACCTGTGGGGTATACCGGTGCACTGATAGGGGTCGTCGGTATTGGTTCGACAACCATGATTGGCACACCGCCCCACTGCCCTCCGTCTCTCGCTGCACCACTCCCGGAACTCCTCAAAGGCGTGCTCGACCCATCCATGCTATTTGCCCTCCTACTCCGGCGCGCCGTCGACGCTATCGATACCTTTTTTCCAGCACTCTTCGATTTTCCCTTGTCCCGCACCGCAAATGAAGACCTCTTTCCGGCCACACTACCTCTTGATACCCTCTCCCTGACAATGGACAGCCTATTGTCGCTCTCACCCATATTGAACGTGCGCCCCGAGCTCAAACCCGTCGCACCCTTGGAATTGATAGGGAACGGCGTCGTAATACATTGGCTTGAACGGCTACTTCGCTCGGGCATATCGAGACCCTCGTCGGCGGAGTCGTCAACAGAATCATCGCCGATCGTGGATGACCTAAGAGTACCCTGGCGCAAGGATGGATTGTTGAGCACGTTCCGCGACCCTGAGGCCGCCATAATGTCCGACCCATATACAGCACTAGGAACGCCTGAAACAGGCCGCTCACTTTGGTTGGAGTTGTACGAGTTTCTCCTCCGTAGTGATATAGATCGGCCAGTCGCAAAGCCCATACTTTGGATTGTATCCGAAGTGAAGTCCGAAGTGAAGTCCGTTCCAGTCACGATCCTCAACTTGGGCAGGGCAAAACTAGAAGTGCGAGGGGGCGGTAGAGGGAAGATCGGAGGGGGGAGTGGGAATTCGTCTGGGTGCACATTGACATGCGTGTCGCCATTCTCGTCCACATACATCGAATGAGTCAGGAATTCCCCCCTACTTGTCGTGTTGCGTCGCGGAATTACTCCATCCCCCCAACTTGAACTGCTTCCCGGAGTCGAGACAAACTCCGGCGTCCTTTCCGAGCGGACGGACCCAAATCTCGTATTACGAAATGCCAGCTCGATTCTGGCCTCACAGACGCTCCTTGCATCTGCGGTTCCCCAGGTCAGCGCACTTTCAGGCGGGTAAAAGGACATTTCGGGCATGTCGGTGGATTCCTGCTGTTGGAGAGACGCCGATGCGAATGGCTGTATGCCGAGGCTTTGATGCAGGCGCGGGTTGTATTTGATGTACCCGTTGGAAAGCGTTTTGCGCGGGACCGGGGGTGGGGTGGTGCCCATAGTCGTGCGACGAGAAACCGAAACGGGTGCACGAGACGCTCGCATGGTGGAATACCGTCCAAGATTGAGCAAAGTTGTGCTAGGGATGGAGTCGGTACGTGAGAGCTCGGATAATGCTCGGGCACTATTATAGTTGAAGGCAGCTAAGGGGAATTTAGTCCTCAAGACAACCGACAATAAAAGAACAGAGAAATACCGAGGACAATGAGTGCAGAGATGCTGAAAGGTATAACGTCCGCAGGTATCGATATAAATGTAGCGCGAGGAACCATGGTGAGCAAGTCCATCAGAAGAAAGCTAAGCGACCGAGCGATCCGGATGTCAAGCAGTGCATGGATTTTATCTTTTGTTTGAAGAAAGGCTGGAACTAGTAGAAAAACGAATCGTAGAGTAACGTAGATTTCGAGGAAAAGGTTCAGGATGGTGGCAATAACAGCGGTAGTGACATAGCTTTGCAAGTTTCAGTTTCAATGTATGGGCGAGGGGTCTACAAAAGTGCTCACTGCCTGCGGTAGCAGAGCGCGATGTTCCGCAGCTCTGGTACGGAAACAAGGACGCCACCGCTCAATCCGTTTGATACGAACATGACGACTAGGAATAATTCAGTATACGCTTGAAATGAAAATTTACTGGACTCACCTAGTGACGCAAACAAGACGGACCACATTAGGAAGAGTTCCCATCGACGGACGGACAAAGCTCTGAGGTCCAAGCTGAGCCTTGTGAGGCCAGCAATGCGCATGGACTGTGCCGACATGTCTCCCCATGCGATCACAAATGCTGGGGTTTCCGTCAGAGGGCCGCCAGTAAATCGGTATTTGAGAGGTACTCGCCACAGAGTGCACCGTCACCTTGCCCAGGAGGACGAAACGTGAGGAGAGAACCATACATGCTAAGGCTCCCCACGGCGGCGAAGACTGTCAGAACGAAGACAAAGTTCAGAGGGTCGGCATTGACATCATCGTCTCCCAGGAGGGTCTCGATGAGCCAGCTTCGTAGCTTATTCTCCTCGCCGTCGTTGCCTTCGACTTGTTCGAGAGACTTGGCCGGCTTGGGGAATGCCAAGTCGACGGCAGCGCACAGTCGACGACGCAAAAATCGAACAGCAGGCGACTTGGCAAGGTATGTGAGGGATACGATGAAAAGCCATCCAGCGAAGAATGAGGAGACTGTGCGCCTGTAGTCTTGTGGTTAGTGGAAGTCACCGGCCGGAAACAAATGACCGTAGGGACTCACAGGGAGGGATTTGCACGAAACTCGTCCGCAGAGGGAATCTCCAAACCAGGAACACGTATTGACATCAATATGGGTGCAGCTTACGGTAATAGCTGCACGAAAAGATAACCTGCCTTGGCGCCGGAGCGTTTGGCACTCAAAATGACAAGTGTTGGCAAAGTATTGGCGAAGTATTGACCAAAGTTATGGTGGGTGAAAAGGACCTGCCTGATGCGAGTCCAGCTCCCAAGGAAAGGAAAAATAAAAGGATGGGCCAAGGAGAGTTCAGCGCCGTAGCGTGGATGGGGTGCAAGCCACTAAGAGCTGCCCGAGGCAGCGGACCGTGTTCACGGCCACAGAGCCCCAGCAACCCACGTACCAGTGCTATTCTATTGCAAGGTTACGAAGTGGAGGTCCCAATGTATTAGAGAGGTCTCCATTTCGGCGGCGTCAAGAATAGACTCCTCCTTTCAATGCGTGGGCTCACGCTACCAGAACGATGGGGGAGATGGTAACGGGAGATATTCATTCACCCAGGACCATTCTGACCTCTTCAGTTGACTTTCCATCTACGTACAACTCCGCACCGGCAGCCAGCGAGTCAATGAGTAGACCCAGCCTTGACTGCGACAGATTCGGTTCCTGGATACGTCAAGTCTAAGTGATCACAGTATGTCAGGAAACGGACACCCCGTACCTTCTGAATCTTTTCTAAGTCATCGCTGAAGGCGTCGGCAACAGATGCCATCCAGAATTTGCGAAACTTGTCGCGAAGTTGGGCATCGCGCTGCTTCTCCTCGTCTGTGGTGGGGTTTAGAGTTACCAAACGAGGAATAGTTGGGTCGGGAGGCGAAGGGGATCGGCTTTGTTGGCGCGGGGCCGTTCGTTTGGGGCTCTGCAGCCGGGCATCCCCGCCATCGCGTACAGATTCGGCATCTGAGGCGGAGGCAGTCGAATCCGGGTCAGAAAACGAGGAGTGCTCAGATCTATCCTCCGCTGGGGCCGTTGGAACGGCGGCGGGCGACGCTGTGACTTTTTGAGCATTTTGCGAATCAGAATCCGAGTCGCTCGAGGATGAAGAAGACGAAGATTGAGCCTGTCTTCGTTTTCTTTTGCGTATACGCCGCTTCCCAAGGCCTGGCTTGTTTGGTGGTGGCATTGGTACAGGGGCAAAGGTTCAAATTCAAGGTTCAAATAATGAAGAGGCTCCTGACATTCGTTGAGCCACGGGCTACAGTGGGCAGTACACACAAGAGGACATGTCGTATATCAGTAAGGCGAAATAAGTAAGATGTGTGCTGAAGCAGACGGGCGGACAGGAATCAGATAATGATAGCATCGTTCTTCACCAGTCCTCCCTTGAAGTTCCGCATCATGATGGAAGCCTTTCGACCTTTACGTTGCATCTCGGAGAATGCAGCACGTATGTGCTCTGGCTTCAGGGCCGATCGTGGTTCCGCAGGAGGCAGGAACAAAGGGCATACTGGTGCTGCGAATTCGTGTTTCGGCCTCTTAGCAGGGGGTTCTCCATCTACACCAGTGCTGAGATTAGCAGCGGTCGGAGCCTCCCCGCTGATGAGTTCAAGACGAGACTTGATCGCAAGGGCATCCACGCAGAGCGAACGCACGACCTCAAAGGCAAGGAAACCAAGAATGTCAATGGTGTCGTCGTTAGCTCGCAGTTGCATGTGTGGGGGTAAATTGAGGAACTCCTTGAACCGCGCTGCTTTGCGGTGGGTGAATGAAGCTTGGCGTTGTTCCGTGTACTTGAGATACTCGTCCTTGGTCATTTCTCGCGTGGCTTCGTCAAGATGCTGTGATGGGGTGAGATTGCGGTGTAACCACGAGCACCGGCAGACCTACCCGAAGTCGCTCCTCGCGTGCCTCGGTCATCTCCTCGTCCTCCTCTTCCTCCTCAGCTAACCCATTGTCCCATAGTATTCCCAAATATACTGTCTTGAGTTCCCAAGGTAACTTAACTGTCATCATTTGTCCCTTGATGGCCTCGTCTACAGGTTGTGGTAGGCTATGGACGGTCCTGTGAGAAATCAAGCTGCACACCTGGCTTCTCCACGTCGTCGCCAATGTCTACTTCATCCCCTCCCCCTTCTCCCGACTCTTTGGCAGTCTTGCGAACGTCCTTCCAGCTCAAATACGTACGGAGACGGTTTACTTTGTCGCGGTCATGGCGTAGGATGAATACCAAATCCTCTGCCTTGAAGTGCTTCTGACCCCTGCGTGTGGCATGTGCCCTCGCTTGACTTATCTAAAACGCGCCTCCACAAATGAATAATGGCGATGGAGTGGCAACAGACTTGGACACACTATCTCAACTATCTGGTCGCGAACAATCTCTTCGACCAAATTGACGGTCTCTTGATGCGGCTCTGACACCTCCCCAAAGACGTAGAGCTACGGTACTATTTGTCAGGTCAGAGAGCGACAAAGGCAGATTGAAACCAACCATGCTAGATATCTCTGCTGAGTATACATATCGCGGTTCAGACCCGTCTAGTGCCGCGAGCTTCCGTTTACTCATTTTTGAGTCCTCACTAGAGATGTGACTAAAGTCAAACGACGCTCTTTGTTCAAGCGCGCGACTTGAAAGGTAGCTCGAGCGTCTATGCTGTGGACTTAGGTTTATCTTATAGCACATATACCACCCATTACGCACGCCTCTTCCTTCCAGAGTGTGCAACCCTTGGTTTCCGCCAATTCCGCTATGTCAACTGACGAGGCGGGTCCTGGTTACGAAGTCGCTACGAGCTATGAGATCCCTCAAAAACTATTTCATTCAATCGAGTATCCTGGCTATGTCCGCCCTGCATCCGTTCCACGAGCCATCGCGCGTTTGGGAGGGGAGAAGAAAGTGTCCGAGGCCTTTCGGAAGAATCTCAATGTCGACCTGAAGCTACATGACCCAGGGAAGCGACCTTTTGCACACCCACCGAGTGGAAAGACAGTCGAAGTTCAGAACTTGGTGCTCAAGGTGACCCGAAGAAGGAGAAAAGGTGTCGTACCAAAGGGGGAACCAGATAACTCGGTGGACGACGTAGAAATGCAAGATACATTCGGAGAGCAACAGCCACCGCCTCTCGGGTGGGAGGGAATGCCATTCGCCAATGCCCTCAGGGAGGCAACAACCTCGAAGGGCGAATTCAAGATCGAAGTGCTCGGACGGCTGCAGAAGACCATGCGTTTCCGAAGTAAGGAAGTTGCTTTGTGAAGTGAGCGTCCTGAAAAGGCTTTTAGCACCTGCCGATTTCCAGTACGAACCTCCTGCGGATGATCCAGTTGTAGAGCTAAGGGCGGCCATGGGGCGTTTGGATTGTGAGTGGATTAGTATTTCCATCTGAGGTTATTCGACAAGGACCAGACAAGGCTATTATCGATTATCGAATGCCCACTGGGGACGACAGTGAACCATTTACCGCACAAGAGCAAATGGAACACGGCTTGGCAGCTAGCAGTAATCTGAGAATCATGCCACCGCCGTTGTGGACACAATACAATTATCCCTTACAGTATCGGTTTGTTGTACCGATTGCTAATCGTAGCTGGCATTGATGACCCCGTAGGTTCAAGCAGAACCCTCAATCGACACCGCAGACTATCATCGATAAACATACTGGACAAGAGGTGACTAGAATCATCAACAAGGGACGGATGCCTAGCATTGCACCTGCGAGTGCTAGATTTGGAGATCCTGTATGACTATTACACATGACGTTGCTGAGACTCACGGGGTGTCATAGATCCCTACGGGTCCTCCCGAAGGCCGAGCTGAACGCCTTCCAGCCGTCAAGCCTGAGGTCGTGGCGCGGGTCCGGGAGGTAGGCCTTTCTATACGATACACCATGACGTCTTGTAGTCACAGCGCGATTCCAGCTCTTTGACCAACGGCCGATCTGGACCAGGGTGGCGCTACTGAGCCAACTTACTGCCGAAGAAGCGAGAGAGGTCAACAAGTGTGTACTGCTGATTGCAGTGCGGCCAATCTGCCTAACTCATACCAAGCACGAAGAACATCATCCCACTATGCAGCTATACTTTCGATACGGGGCCCTGGAAAGACACCTACATTCGGTTTGGATATGACCCGACGGCGAATGCCGAAGCAGCAATGTACGAAGATACATCACACTGACACACACACTATTGACTGACATGCTTCTAGATACCAGGTCCTTTCTTTGCGGCTCAATACGGGCAGCGGAAACCGACCATCTGTCATGGCGCAGGGCAAGGATACCAGCGGTGGGATGGTACACAAGAACTCGTGAGCCACCATGCGCCTCTGAATTATTGTGGTTAATCATGCCTTAGACAAATGCACATCTTTGACGGCGAGACACTCCCAGCTGGGACAAGCACGTTCCAGCTTTGTGATATTACGGATCCATTAATTTGCTCTTACATTAGCGACCCTGTTCATCGCACAGAGAACGTACATGTGGGTAGTGTGCTTCGGAGCCCCACAACCCGTTTGCAAAAGCTAATGAAGTGCCCTGGCGTCATAGGAGCGGAATGGCTGGTTCGACCACGTCACGATGGAGCGGATTCGACACCTTGTGAAGCGCAAGCTGACAGGGCTAATTGAAAGGGGGGTGCCGTGCACGGACAAAGACTGCGAGGATCTGCTGGTACCAGACGATGCGTTTTCCAAGATGATCAATGGGAACTGGAGAAAGCACACCGGAGGTCCTGTGCGGAAACGAGCACGCCACAAGGCAGCAACGACCGATGAGGAGAGCGCTGCAAAACGGTTGGAGAGGGCCATCCAGCAACGGGGTGGCCGGTGAAGATTACCATAGATGGGCAGATTTGAAGACGTTTGCGCGTTTTGCATGTCCGAGATAACACCAGTGTTTTCCCTGTGTTTGGACCAAGGAAATGTTGACATCATTATTCGTGTGTGTGGGAGACAAGACGTCACAAAAGAACCATCTCGGTAGAAATACTTGGCCAGCAACTCCTCATGTGGGTATTCTTCCTTCCTTATATCCCGCTCGCCACCGGCGTGACCTGTCCTCCCTCCCTTCAGTTACCCTCGCAGTTACTTTTGCAACTACTTGCAAGAATGCCAAGCCAAGTCATGGACGCTTTCAAGAGTCAGTCGTCCATCCCCTCGGCCTTCGGCCCTCATCGCCCCAATCGAGCCCCACACTCGACTTCTTCTCCGCTCTCATGTCCACCTCGCTCACCTTACAACCCCTTGCAGACTTCATCCGCCACGGCAAGCACGCCCGGGCGGCTCAATCAGCGGAACCCTCGCCGGCCGATGGTCACGCAACTGCACGAGATCAACGCCTGTATGACCAACAGCCAGCTGACCGCCGTGAACCAGAGCACTCAGTTGCGGCTGAACGCGAACGCGAACGCGAACGTCATGACCAGACTAAAGAGATGGCAGAGGCGATCGTGAAAGAGGAGAATGCAGCAAAGGAGAGGATGCCGCTTATCAAGGGACTTGAGCGATTCAAGCTCCTTGCGAAGATGGGAGAGTGCGTCTCGTCCTCCACCCCGTTAGCTACTGACCTCATGCATCAACAGCGGTGCATTCTCACACGTATACAAGGCCATCGATACCGTAACCGGCCAGAAAGTCGCTAGTGAGTCGGTCGCCTCTACGTCATATATCCTCCATAATTAATCCACCCTCTCCAATAGTCAAGGTAGTTCGCAAGTACGAACTCAGTGCATCTCAGGTAGGTCTTCTTCACCACTTTCTGCTTCCCCGCCTTCCTAGTCCCGTAGGATACTGTTCTTACTCTTTCTCTCTTTTTCTCCCATTTCTCCTCTCCTTCGGTTGCGCGCGGTATTTTCGATATGCCCCTTCACCCCGCATGCCCGCATACATCGGCGTGCATTGGTTTCCCCGATGTAGGAAGGGCATAAGCATCTCAACCCCGAGTTGAAAAAGAAAAAGCCGCGCGCAACCGAGGTGAGTTCGGCAATAGCTCACCTCGAAGCACCTGCACCTACTGACACCCGTCCCTCTCTTTCCTGTGATAGCGCGCCAACATCCTCAAGGAGGTCCAAATTATGCGTGGGGTCGATCATCCGAGCATCGTCAAACTTATCTCATTCTCCGAGTCTGACGAACACTACTTCCTTGTCCTCGAGCGTATGTGTCTCATATCCCCTTTTGCTCGCAGCGCCCTAACCCATGTCAGTCCTAGAGGGCGGCGAACTCTTCCACCAAATGTGCGTACATTGCGTTGCGTCATGACAGCCAACACTGACTCCTCTCAAGCGTCAAGCTGACGTACTTTTCCGAAGCACTCTCCCGTCACGTCATCCTCCAAGTCGCCAATGGTATTCAGTATCTTCATGAGGAGCGTGGTGTCGTGCATCGTGACATCAAGCCCGAGAACCTCCTTTTTGAGCCGATCCCTATCATCCCTTCGAAGCAGCCCATACACCGGCCCTATGACGAGGAGAAAGAAGATGAGGGCGAATTCATTGCCGGCATCGGTGGTGGGGGTATCGGCCGCGTCAAAATTGCCGACTTTGGCCTCAGCAAGGTCGTCTGGAATGAAGACACGATGACTCCGTGCGGTACCGTCGGCTACACTGCCCCTGAAATCGTCAAGGATGAGCGCTACAGCAAGAGTGTCGATATGTGGGCTCTTGGATGCGTTCTCTATACACTCCTATGCGGGTTCCCACCGTTCTACGACGAAAGTATCAATGTGTTGACGGAGAAGGTCGCTCGCGGGTACTATACATTCTTGAGTCCCTGGTGGGACGACATCAGTCTCTCTGGTAGCTCGTTGCCTTACTTGCTTTACGAATGGGGCTGAAAATTCTTGCAGCGAAGGACCTGATCACTCACTTGCTATGTGTTGATCCCGCCCAACGCTACACCATCGGTGAGTTCCTTGCCCACCCTTGGTGCAACGAGCAGCCCATCCCCGCGTCAACACAGCCCATCCCCATACATGTACGCAACGACTTGTCCATACCCCTTGACTCTCCTCTTTTGCAATCTGCCCGCGGCTATGCCGGTGCGCGCTCGCCCGGCATAGCGACACTCAAGGAGACCTTTGATATCACTTATGCGGTACACCGTATGGAGGAGGAAGGAGCACGGCGAAAGGGTCGAGTCTTCCTGCAGGGTCTGAACGAGGAAGATGAGGACGAGGATGGCCCTGATGTACGAGTGGTCGAAGCTGCTAAGAAACGTGACGCCGAATATCAGCGTACCCACGGTGGTCGACTTGATCGTGACGGAGCTAGGGAACTGCTTTATCAAGGCGGTCGGGCTGGTCCTCGCGATCGGGGTGAGGGCAAGAGGCAGTTTGAGCTGAATATAGGCGGGGCGACTCTGCTCGGGTAGGTCTCCTTGATTGAGGTGTACTAAGTGTGCTGATGCACCACACAGGAGGAGGAAGGGCACCTGAAGCTCAGTTGTGGCCGGGGTAGCTGAAGTAGGCCACTCTAGGTACTCACGATCTAGGTACTCATGATGCTTGGTCGTATACATCCTATAGCGAGTAGTGAGGTGGCATAGGATTCCTCTTCATTAACCTATTCTGACTCGGACTCGCTCCACCGCCATCGTCATGTCATCACTTCCCCGATCCACATTACTACGGCTACATATCCGTTGATGGTACATTGCTGAACCAAAGACTAAGGGCCGGTCTCGTTTAGCACGTGCTGTTCGCCTGTAACTCGGGTGATGTTGATTTGAGTTTGTTTACTCTGAAATATTTTCGTGTTTCCTGCTGTGCTGAGCTGTGCTGAGTTGAGTTGCGTTGAATTGCTCGCTCATTCCTCTCCTGTCCATCGGCGGTCGGCAATATTCGGCTTATTCGGCTTATGATAGCTGCTCGGAGCTTCGGGGTCTGAGCCCCAGTCGTCCGAAGACTCCTTACATATGGGATCACATATCGAGACTGCTCGATCGACTGCTGTTCTGCTCGCCTCGCCACTCGCTGCCAGCACTCATCCTCACCAACCGACACTATGGCTGGCGCAGTTTCTCACGTCTCTCAATCACGTCCACGTACGCTCTACGACAAGATTTGGGACGATCACGTGGTGTACGTCGCTCGAATTGCAGTCCTTACGAACGGCTGATCCGTTCTGTACAGCGACACGCAGGAGGATGGTCCGACTCTTATCTACATTGACCGGTCTGTCGATCGTCCCTGGGTCCATCTGTAGCCACCGATCGCTGACGGCTTGGATCAAACAGCCATCTGGTCCACGAAGTTACCTCGCCTCAGGCCTTTGAGGGACTGTAAGTACCTCTGCTACCTGCTCTTAGATCGCACTGTAGTTCTGAAAAACCTCTTTGCGCGTAGCCGGAATGCTGGAAGGCCAGTCCGAAGACCAGATTGTACTCTTGCGACTGTAGATCACAACGTGCCGTGCGTACCGTTCAACCTGGTCTCCGAAACACCTCTTTGCGTACTCACCGTACTTTCCACAGTACCGTTTCGCGTAAAAACTACTCCTCCGTCAAGACGTTCATCGAAGAGCCCGATTCGCGCGGGCAATGTGTCGCCCTCGAAGATAATGTTAAGGAGTTTGGGTTGACATACTTTGGGCTCAGTGATAGACGCCAAGGTACGTGGTGTTGTGCCGCCCATCTTCGTCTTTTTGGACTGGGTATATTAATGAATGAAACTAACACTAAACTTGGCCCTGGTTGAATAGGTATTGTCCACATTATTGGACCCGAGCAAGGATTTACTGTACGTATCGACTTTCAATTCGGTGTTTGATGAGAGGTAATCGCCCTGATATTCTACCCCTTGTAGCTCCCCGGCACGACTTGCGTCTGTGGTGACTCCCATACTTCAAGTGAGTGAACTGCGCAAATCAACTGCACAATCCTGGGTTTCTTATACCCAACCCGATTCTGACTGACGTTTTCCTCCCCTCGTTTCTTCAGCCCACGGCGCTTTCGGCTCCATCGCTTTCGGGATTGGCACATCCGAAGTGGAACATGTCCTCGCCACCCAAACGATCCTACAAACGAAATCCAAGAATATGCGTATTACCGTCGACGGCGAGTTGCACGAGGGTGTCACCTCAAAAGACGTGATTTTGCATATCATCGGTACGATTGGTACCGCCGGTGGTACCGGCTGCGTTATTGAATACGCTGGTTCGGTATTCCGAGGCTTTAGCATCGAGGCGCGGATGAGTGTGTGCAATATGAGCATTGAGGCTGGCGCACGGGCGGGAATGGTGGCTCCCGACGAAATCACTTTTGCGTACCTTAAGGGTCGTCCTCTGGCGCCCAAAGGAGAGGAGTGGGACCGCGCTGTCGAATATTGGCGAACGCTTAAATCGGATCCTGGTGCAAAATTCGATCACGAAGTCTCCATCCGTGCTGAAGATATCGAGCCCTGCGCTACCTGGGGTACCTCACCACAGGACGTCGTCTCTATCACTGGCAAGGTTCCAGACCCCGCAACCTTTTCTGATCAGGTCAAGCGGGCGAACGTCGAGCGGTCGCTCAAGTACATGGGACTGGAACCCAATACACCCATGGAATCCATAACCGTGGATAAGGTCTTCCTTGGCTCCTGCACCAACGGTCGTATCGAAGACCTGCGTTCCGCCGCTCGGGTCGTCATGGCTGCTGGACCAGAGGCGCGTATCGCCCCCAACGTGCACGCTATGATCGTACCAGGTAGCGGTCTCGTCAAACAGCAGGCTGAGGCCGAGGGGCTGCACGCCGTCTTCATCAAGGCCGGGTTCGATTGGCGAGAGGCAGGCTGCTCGATGTGCCTAGGTATGAACCCCGATCAGCTCTCCCCTGGCCAGCGGTGTGCCAGTACTTCGAACCGCAATTTCGAAGGCCGACAGGGCGCTGGGGGTCGTACGCATCTCGTCAGCCCTGCGATGGCTGCCGCTGCCGCTTTGACAGGCAAGCTCACTGATGTGCGGAAGTTGATGAAGAAGAATATTGCGGAGGCCACTAAAGCGGCGGGTGATGAGCAAACAAACGTCCCACTGAAGGAGCTCAGCGCGCACGACTTCCTGACTGACGAAGTCCTCCCTCCTCCTGAACCCGTCAAGGCTGACAAGGACGAGTCGCAGGAGCTTGCCAGTCCCGAGCCTGTCGCTGCTAGTATGCCGAAGTTTACGGTGGTCAAGGGTATCGCCGCGCCCCTGTACATGGACAACGTGGATACCGACATGATCATCCCCAAGCAGTTCTTGAAGACACTCAAGCGCACTGGACTGGCGGATGCCTTGTTCTGGACGCTGCGCAAAGACCCACGGACGAACGAGGCGACCGACTTTGTGCTCAACCGGCAACCATATGACAATGCCGGCATCCTCGTCGTCACTGGGCCGAACTTTGGATGCGGTAGCAGTCGCGAGCACGCACCGTGGAGCTTGTGAGTCGATTCGTTTTTTTCCTTCGTCTCTCCTCTGCTAATTGTGGGCGCGTTCGTAGGAATGACTTTGGTATCCGCTGCGTAATAGCACCGAGCTTTGCCGAAATCTTCAAGACCAATGCGATGCAGAACGGCATGCTGCCGGTCGTTCTTCCGCAGGAAGACTGCAAGGTGCTCGCGGCAGACGGTGAAGAAGGCCTTGAGCTCGAGGTAGACCTTGAGCGACTGGAGGTTCGAAGAGCCAATGGGCGCGGTGTCATTAAGTTTGAAGTGGACCCGTTCAAACGACACTGCTTGCTAAACGGGCTGGATGATATTGGCTTGACGCTACAAAAGGCCGAGAAGATTGAACAGTTTGAGAAGAGTCGGACTGAGCAATGGCCTTGGCTCGATGGATTTGGGTATGCGAAGAAGGGTGGGAAGATCGCCACCCGACCAGTTAGGAAAGCAAGGGGCTTGGAGTGGTGAGGCTGCAGTGACGGTTTCCAAGTTCAGCATGCCTCTCCGTTTCGGATGCTTCGGAATTCCTGCTTGCAGGTTACGCTGTACATTTGAAAATTTGCTGGCTAGGATAAAAGTTGACAATTCATCCAACGAGAAGGCCTGGATTAGACGATGAGCGAAAACTTTATTGAGGCACAGGTTCCAGCTCAGAAATGAATTGGGATATCGTATTTGCACACTTGTTCTTGGAGTCAAGAATACAAGGAGGCGCCGCGTGAGATAGGAAGAGGTGACAGTCTATGACTCCTGCCACGGATAAGAAAACTTGGGAGAGTCTTTGCGTCTCCACATCTTTTTCCTGTGAGGCATTATCAGATTTTGAATATGAGAAAGTAGTATTGGACAACTTACTTTACCTTGGACGTCGTGTTGGTGACAAATACTTCGACACAATGTTGTGATTTGAACTCGCGGATGAATCGGGGGTCCCTGAGAAGCGCGAATTGAGGGTCTGAATCAGTTGTGATGAAATAGCGGCGCACCACAATTCGCTCGCAATACCCAAGTCTTTGCAGCAGCGCATGAGGGCATTGCTCTTGCATGCCTCTGTTGCAGTCGCAACACCGCTAGGGTCGAAATAGTCCTGCTCACCCCGGGCGATGGCCACTAGCCTACGGAAAGCATCAGGCTACTGCAATGGGGCAAATAGTACCAGCTCACCGTCCAAGACAGACAAGAGCATACTCTCGACTGACGACCTTAGTGCTGACATTAGTTTCGCTGCGGGGAGCCAGGCCCCATCCGCCCGGCCCAAACGCCTTGTTTAGAATACGACGATATTTAATCTCAGGAAGGTAGATAAGTCCATCTGTGATATGAATAATGGTTAACAGAGAACTGAGGATGAGTACTACTGAGACTTGTACGAACCCGGTTTCATTTCGACGTCCATGGGGTCAATTGGGGCCATGAGAATGTCTGCGTGCTCTTTCGGGAAAGGTTCCGTAGAGAGTCCCGCATAGCTTTTGGACCAGTCTGTGCCCGTCGGTGGAGCGTCCAAAAACGATTCGGGGTAGGGATTTGGGATGGGCGAAGGGGTCTTGTCGTTGTTGGAAGACGTTGATGGCTGCGAAGGCACACCATCGCCTCTGTCATGTTCATTTCCTGAGGAGGAATTCGAGGCCTTGCGGGCGAGGACTACGGGCGAACAAAAAGTTGTCGCGGGTACCCAGCGGGCCGTACTGAGAGGGACGAGGGACGGGAACGAGTGTAGACGCGGGAGTGGGCGTGCAGATGCATTGCAAAGGGCTTGGATGATAACCCGAGACATGGTTGGGTTCGAAAACACGCGTCTTTGTTCTTCATATGTGTGTTCCAACCACCTCGGGTCTGTGCTGAGCAACACGAACCGTACAGGAGCTTTCGTGTCGTCTCGAGAACGCGGTTTTGTGTGTACGGAATTTCTCTCGTTTCTCAGAGCTCCCTGATTTACTGGTGCTCGTTCCCTGATTTTTCTCAGCCTCTGTGCCCGCCAGAGCCCACTGAGAAACCTCTCTTGTGTTACAATCTCTCACTTACACGCTCTTCGACGCGTGCGACGCGCCAAAGACGAGAGCCTGCCATCCCGAGTTTGAATCCCACAATGACTCAACGGCCCCCGTCCCCGTTTCCAACATCTGGTCTCAATGAAGGTGATACCACCAACTATGCAGATCTGCTCCAGCAAATCCGTGCTCTCGCCCAACAGCCGGAACTTTGCAACCCGGGAGCGCGTATCGCATACGACGACCCTGTAAAGCCCACCTACGTCTCTGTGCTCGCTGGTCTGGTTGATGTCGCAGGAAATTTTCCTCGTCCCAATCGCCAGCCACCGCTTCCTCCAACAGAGCTCAAACTCTCTGTCGAGTTGTCGGCGGCCCTCCTGGAAGTCACTGAGAAACTCGTCTCACGCGTCGATGGGATTCTCGTGACCAAGGAGCAGCCTCTTGAAAGGCTCATACTCTCCAAGTTCTTCCAGTACTCCGCAATCATTGATGAATGGCAGTGCGCCCAACCAGGCGTATTGAGTGAAGCAGAGACCATGCGAGGGAATGCAATCCGGGTTCTCTCTATCGCGATCAAAGCTGTTGTGAACGAACGAGTCTCAGACTATGCCCGGTGGCAATCCCTTCGAGCTTTCAGGAGTTGCTTGCGAGATTGTATTTCCGCAGTCGATGGTAGGCAGACCGCGAGCAGTAAAATGCTTTGCTAATAGGCCTTCAGATATATGTACATTGTCAGCAGACACATATCCCACTGATGTCTTGCTGTTCCGGGAGAGCGAGCCACCTGGACTGCCGCCTCAGGTATGTGTCACTCGGTACGATGAGTGGGGTATTCATGGTCTCCCAGGATCCTAGTGGTCACCGTATCTCGATTGTCTCACATACACATGCAGTTACTGTCGCCCTCAGCATCTTGCAAGGTCTTGTGACAGGCGTCCTTGCCCAACGACAGGTCAGACCCTTGTACGCAGACCTCATTTCTCGTCTTGCCTTCGCTTCAAACCGAGTAGTGGAGATCCTACTTGATAAGGCCGTCCCCATAATAAATCTTCAGAAACGGGCGTCACTGCTAGAGCAAGTCACGAAAACGCTCGCGGTCCTTGTCGAATGCTCAGAAAGTGCCTGCAAAATCACACAACCTTCAATCTTCCGCCTCTTATTGGCCAGGCTAGAAATAGGGGAAGGCGATATTTGGCATGCGTGCGATGAAGGTCTTGTGATACTCCTTCAATCAACTTCAGTCCAAACAATACTACGTGGTGATATTGTAGGTGCTGTTGGTGGAGTGTCAAGTGAGCAGTGGAATGCGCTAGCTGACCCGCTGCGAGTATGTTTACCTTCTCCCAAGTTCGAGCCAGCCACTAACGTCGATCCTAAGCAAGCTATATGTTCCTACCTCGAGCAATGCACTCCATATCTCCATCCTTCGCACTTGCACTCTCTTCAAGCGTCCCTAGCCCAGGACAATACTTCCCCCTCCCTGCTGCGAGTCCGAGAGCTCGTTTCTCGGCGCTTATATGACATCAGCAACACGGCCAAGCCCCTAACTGTCTTGGGAAAGCGTAAGCGTGGAAATGGCCCAATGCCAGAGTCAGCCCGCATACTCCTCGAACAAATGGGATGTGGCTGGCAAGACAGCATGGACATCGATGAGGGATGGAAAACCCACGTAATACGTGAAATGAAGAGCTCCTTTTTGAGGTACGCAAGTCCCTAGGTCATTTGCTGCAACCGGCTCATGAGCGTCTAGGCCCCTCCCTGATTCTTCTGCAGAAAACCGCAAGCTCGTTGCACAAAGACTCCAGCTTCTTATAAAGGACCTTGACAGTGAAGGTCAAACCAGTGATTATCCCTCCACCACTCTAATAAGTCTGGGAGTTGTTGCAACTGCCAGGCTGTTAGACGGACGTCCTGACGACCTAACCGTGGAAGTTTGGAAAGAAACTTACAAGGCACTTGCGCTCGCTTTGGAGAAGGGTTTGTTGAATTCGGCACCTGCCGTGCTTGACCTAGAGCAGATTGCTAAAGGTCTAAGGAAGGGCCTCACACACACGCAGAGAGGTGTCAGACTAGCTGCAGGGTAACACTTTACTTGGTGGTGATGTCCATTTCTAATTAAGTACCAGTCGTGTCCTGGTGCAGGTTATTCGTCTGAGTTCAGTGGCAAATTCGCAAGAGGCTCAGGTTGCAGAACCAGCATTTGCCCTTCTTGAAGATATACTCAAGAAAGCACCCGACCACATCAAAGAGACTACGATCGTCACAACCGGAGCCATTGGCAGGTGCGAGGCATCGCAATTGCCGGACAACGTGCATCTAATTTTAAAAACAGAGAAGCTGGAGAACCCGTACTCAACCGTACTATTTATCTTCTGGTCCAACAATTTACGCTACACAGCAATATTCTCCGATCCCTCGCGAACATCAAGGTGGGCTCAGAACCGTGGTCCCCGTTGGTTGACTGACTGTGGAAATACACCAGATCCTCGAACTCGCAAAGCTGAGCAAAAAGCCCCCTTACTCGATGCTTGCTCCCATTCTACCAAAAGTGGCCGTCCTCATCGCTACTCAATACACAAACGCACCAACCTTGCTGTCTCATTGCTCCAGCCTGATATCCCAGGTCCCATCAAACTTCCTGGAGACGCTCCTGCCCCATTACCTGCCAGTTTTAGTTGCCACTTGCTCGCGGAACCAACTGGATGCCATTGCCAAGACCTTGGAGCAGACAGTCGCTGCGCTGATCATCCACAACAGCGCAGATGTCCTGGAGAAAGTCTTTTTATTGGAAACTACTGCTCAGACGGAAGCCTCTTTGAACATGATTAACGAGTACCTGAGTGCTGCCGCCCCGAAGCGTAGATGGGGAGAGAAGGAGAAAGACTCGAGTGCACTTGCCAGCGTGGTCAAGTCATGCATTGTGCCACTTCTCGGAAAGCTGGTCTTCGAGTTGGGAGACCTCGAAATGGACCGTAAGAGTGTCGTGAGTACATTTGTTCAGCGCTTTCATGCCAGAGATTAATAAGGAATTATAGGTGCTCAATGCTATTCGAAAAGTGGAGAGGTACTGTGCGGAGGTTGCAAGCCACAAAACCACGGCCCCTAGCCCGCCCGCCGACTTTCTTAAACGCCATATACTTGGAGTTATCTCCCATATCAGTGGTATATTGCAGGACGATCAAGGGAAGAAGCCTCTAATGGTAAAGACACAAGGTATCCGATGCATCGAGCAACTCGTTGCAATTATCGGCGATCAGATTAATGTCATAGCGCCGCAGGTAAGTACCTTCGGTAACTCACTTTTACTACAAACCCACCTATAAACCAGATTATGACAACAATGCAAAACATGATCCACCGCGATGGCCTGGAGAGCTGCACCCTTGAAACCTGGCTTCGTGTGGTTGATACACTCCCGGCTAGCGAGTTTGGCCCGTACCTAGGAGTCTCCGCCGCCACATTCGTAAAGGTCTGGCCGAAGCTCAACGCCAACTCGCGCTCCACAGTTCAACTGGTTTTTGATCACATCCTCCAGAGAGCAGAACAATTCTCTGCATATATTGCGGATATATGTTCTTTGCGGCATATATCAGCGTTGAGCGTTGTTCAGGATCGGCTGGATGCCATTCGCCCCCAACTCAGCCTGCAAGGTCGTCTAGAGGATTTGTGCCGTCGGGCTGAAAATCCCAACCCTTCCGTATCCTATCTCGCTCTGGCCGAGTTGAAGAGCGAACTTGGCGTTCATGACCAAATCAAAGGGCTCATCAGGGGAGATACCTTCGACCCTGTTGTCGGCCAGCTCATCAAAACTCTTTTCATTGTAACTTCTCGCGAGGGTGAAGTCTACGAAGAACCTCGACTAGCGGCTCTGGAGTCCATCGGGTTATTGGGTGCCGTTGACCCGGATCGGTTCGACTTTCCGGCCCATGACGACGAACCCTTTGTCTATTTGGAACTAGAAGACGATACCACGAGCGTGCACTTTGCGGGATACTTGATTGTAGACGTTTTAGTTGGCATCTTTCGCTCCACGGCAGACCCACAGTTCCAAGCTCAGCTTTCATTTGCGATTCAAGAATTACTCGGCTTTTGCGGCTTCAACGCGGGTCTTGTTATGCCTGGGACGACATCCGTGTCTCTCAACGCCCGCAGTCGATGGAACAAACTCCCAGCAGACATTATCGCCACAGTAGCACCGTTGCTTGATGGAAAATTTAGCTTCACGGGTGACTATCCCCCTATTTCCAGTCACCCAATCTATCATTCGTCCCCTGGTTACAGGGACTGGATTCAACGGTGGGTTGGCGATCTCATCCACCACACCCCCGGGTCACGCGCGAAAGCTATATTCGCTCCTTTTCGTGCCGTCTTGAGAGCGACAGACGTTCAAGTCTGCCGCAGACTGCTCCCGTATCTTCTTTTGAATATTCTCGTCACTGGCAAAGACGGTGACGTTAGTGCAGTACAGCGGGAAATGGAGGCGGTCCTACAAGACCAAGTCAATAGCATGTCGGATAAAGCCTATGACCAGCGGTTGTTGTGTGCACAGGTATGTTATATCCGATTCAGGCGAACCGAATCATCTAATAGCGCTTTTCGCGTCCCAGACTGTGTTCCAGCTCATGGATCACCTCAACAAATTTATCCAATATGCTCAAGGTCGAACTGAGGGGAAGAAAAACCGACGGAACCCAAAGGCCGAAAGTCTCACAAGCGCCGTCGTGCGGGTCGATTCGATAATCAGCGGCATTGATCAAGGCTTGATGGCCAGGGCAGCGTTTGAATGCAAGCAATACGCTCGCGCGTTGATGAACCTGGAACAGCAGGTCGTCCTTCGGTTGCAAACAACCCCCGACCGTAACCTTCAGGAATACTATGAGAAGATCCATGAAATATATGCGGAGCTAGATGAGCCAGACGGAATGGCAGGCATTTCAACCAAGGTTCTTTCACCATCATTGGAGCATCAAATCAGAGAGCATGAGAGCACTGGCCGGTGGACTGCGGCGCAAAGCTGCTGGGAGGTTAGACTCCAGCAGGAACCTGATAATATCGAATCTCACATCGGTTTAATGCGGTGCTTGAAAAACCTTGGGCACTACGGTATGTTCTTTCAACGCAGTGTCCTCGGTCCTCACTCAATTGACCGATCTAGACGCTCTAAGGACGCACGTCGCCGGTATCTTGAGTCTCAAACCGGATTGGTCAAGTGCGATCGAGACTTTCCACGTCGAGAGCGCTTGGACAAATGGTGACTGGTCGGCGGTGCAAAGGATCGTGGAAGGATCCACCCTCCCCTCTCCGGAAATGACAACAGCACGACTGCTTCTCGCTATGAGGAATGCCGATCTGGGTATCATTACCCAAGCCTTGGCGCGCACTCGCATGGAGCTAGGGCAGCCAATTAGTGCCGCAGGCTCTCGCTCATACCGTAGGTCCTATGCCTCGACAATCTCCCTTCACATTGTGCGGGAGGTGGAACTGATATGTCAGACGGTCAAAGCTATGGGCGGGAAAGGCAAGAATGAGGAATCTCAGCGACAATTTCAAAGTTTTATTGCCCTTTTGGATGATAGGCTGCAATCTGCTCTTCCCTCGTTCCGGACACTTCAACCCATTCTATCCATGAGGCGGACGGCTTTAAATCTCGTGTAAGTAGCAGCCCTCTGCACGAGCATGACCTAACTGTAGCTTTTGTGCAGCCAACCTGGAGATGACCTCGTAAACGCTGCTATCAGCCGTGCTTGGCTCGCATCATCGAAAATCGCCCGCAAGGCGGGTCATTTCCAGGCAGCCTATAGTGCTATGTTACAAGCCCGGCATCGTGGTGCAGCGCATTTCTTTATTCAGGGGTGCAAACTCTTGAAAAGCGAAGGCGATTCCATTCGTGCTCTCCAAGAACTGGATAACGCTCTCGCGGACAGATACCCTTTGGTGGCTGAAGGTACGATAGATCTCACCCTGAGCGACGAAGGGAACTTGCAGCAAGCAAAGGTTCGTGACTTCTTGAGCAACTAGGGCCAAAGATGCTAGATGACTCTAGGCATACCTCCTGCGGACACGGTGGATGCAAGCGTCAGAACGGTATAGCGGAAATGAAATTACACGTGAATACGCACAAGTTGCGAAGATCAGGCCAAAGTACGTGTGGGTTGAGGTGACACACCCGCAACATCATCTCATCGCAGTGTAGTTGGGAAGCCGTATATTTTCATTGGGGCCTGTATCTGGATCGTTCTCTTACGCGCAAAAGCGTACAGGAGATTGGAGCCAAGGAATTTGAGTTGTGCGTACACGTGAACCTATGCGACTACTCATCTCTGACAATCTGTAGATATGTCAACCACGTTAACATAGTTGTAAGGCAATATGGAAATTCTCTTCTGAACGGATCCAAGTATCTGTACCAGACACTCCCCCGCATGCTTACATTGTGGCTCGACTTAGGCGAGAGGGCAGAACTAAGTCCAAAGACTGGGTGAGAAGACCACGAAACTCTTTCAACCAGAAGCTTATCCCTCCCAGTAGTAAGCAGGAACTCATCCGCCGCTACTACGGGCTATGCGTTTTCATGCGAGAGACTACTCAAAAAATGGATCCATTTAAAGTAGGAACTCACTTCTAATCCAGATGCAGAAGTATTTCATGACCCCCGATGTTTAGTGGCTTACAGCTTTCCCGCAAATCGTATCTCGCATCTGCCATCCCAATGAGAATGCCACAAAGGCACTTATGGTGATCATGACCAAAGTCCTACAAGAATATCCTCAACAAGCACTGTGGCTCATGACTGGGGTGATTTCGTCTGCGAGATCGGCTCGGAAAACTGCTGCTGAGCGAGTTCTAAGGTATGCCTCATCGAACGCATCGGTAAGTGATTTCTCCATCTGTCCGATTGGATTTGAACTCTTTGCCTAGGGCTCACAGCATGTCGCCAAGTTGCAGCAATTAAAAGAAAAGTACCAGTACATGACGCGTCAAATGCTTCACCTTTGCAACTTTGACCCAGGGTCGGAAGAGCGACACAAGATGTCTGTAAAATGTCTCGAGCTCTTCTCGGTGCAGGACTCTCCGGTCCTTCTCCCTCTCCAGGAGTCATTCACCACAAAAGTTACACCAGCATCAGCATCCACCAACACAAACCGGCCCTTCGAAACACCCCTTTTAACGATCGCCGGCTTTCTCGATGATATCACTATAATGCCTTCCCTGCAAAAGCCACGCAAGATAGGCATTATCGCGAGCGACGGCCAAACTTTCCACTTCCTTTGCAAGCCTAAGGACGATCTTCGCAAGGACGCCCGTCTCACTGACTTTAATTCAGTCATCAACAGGCTCCTTCGTGCGAGCTCCGAATCACGGCGACGGCAACTTCGTGTGTTATGCACAGTTTGGCTGCCACAAGTCTTTTACTCATGGTTGTGGACTAGGAATCCGCACATATAGCGTCGTACCTTTGAACGAGGAATGCGGTCTGATTGAGTGGGTTCGCAATACCATCCCCATCCGCAACATTTTCAAGGTTCTTTACGACCGGCGCAATTTGAGCCTTCACGTAGGTTACGAGTATTCAACTCACTTATTCATTCTTACTTACCTGCTCCGGTGTCCAGGGAAAGGTTGCAATTGATGTAGCGGAAAAGGTCAAGAATATGAGCGGAGAAGATGCAGCAAAGCTCTTCGAAGAGCGAGTTTTGAGCAATTACCCACGCCTATTCCACGAATGGTTCGTCGAAAGATTCCCAGAACCCACGCAGTGGTTAGCATGTAGAAATGCGTATTCTCGAACTGCTGCCGTGATGTCGATGGTCGGCTATATTTTGGGGTGCGAACAAAACCGAACCATGCTCGAAAACAAACCTAACCTCACATTTAGGCTTGGAGACCGGCATTGTGAGAATATTATGATGGATGATATTACGGGTGATATGGTTCATTGCGACTTCAACTGTCTCTTCGAGCGGGTGAGTGCCACACTCAGTCGGAGCCTGGCGAAACTTAAATTTTGGTCGCAAACAGGGAAAAAACTTTGACATTCCAGAGACCGTTCCATTCCGATTAACACCAAACCTGGTTGATGGACTCGGAGTAACTGGAGTTGAAGGTCAGTACCAACAGCCACAGACAAACACTGATTCAAGCGAAATCAGGCGTCTTCCGTATCTCATGTGAGGTCACCATGCAGCTCCTCCGTTCAAACGGGGATTGTTTGATGAGCATATTGGAGGCATTCATCCACGATCCTCTGGTCGAGTGGGAAGACGAGAAGCGAAAGAAGGTCCGCCGTTTCCCGTTCCCCTTGCAAATTTTAACGTGCCCTGATCTCTCGATTAGGAGAGACGCAAGAACAACGACAAACCCGTTGATCTGCGCCAATTGGCGAACAAGGCGCTTGACCCGATCCAGAAAAAGCTCAAAGGGCTCGATGGCGAGAAGCAGATGACAGTGAATAATCAGGTCGAAAGACTCATTCGAGACGCGACGTCTTTGCAGAAGCTGGTGAGCCCAGGCATTTACTGACTCTTATGAGTCATCCTGAATTTCCATTGGCAGGCAAAGATGTATATTGGATGGACAGCCTGGCTGGTGAGTCGCCTCCATAAGAAACGCAACAGTGATATTTGACGGTGCTCGCACAGTGAAATGATGTCCTACTCCGCTGGTATTATTAGTAATATCTTGAAATGCCCACGCGCCAAAATAGACTCTCGAACGTGCGAGGAGTGAGACTTGGAGCATGTTCGTGTGTCAATAATCCAAGCAAATCTAAGCACACAAAGGAATGTCCGTCTCATGCACCAATAAGAAAAATGGAAGTATTATGAGGTCACTTCGTCTATGGAAAGCGTGAATACTGAGTTCTTGTTGCTACTCGACTGTACGAGAACCATTAAGCCGCCATGGTGGTGGGGGTTGGAAGAGGGGGTACAGTAGTAGGAGGGGTGGGCGCGGTGTCGGTGGCCTGGTCGATTGAGACCTTCTCGAATGGACCAGCGATTTTCTCCAAGATCCTCTTCTGGAGGATACCCATACCCATCTGAAGAGGGCTGTAATACACGGGCGAGAGGAACAGAAAGAGTCGGCCAAATTCTGTTTCCTTGTTGTAGTCCTCTGGAGAAAGGTGAGGGGACACGAGGAGACCAAATATAGCAGCATGCATACCTTGTAGCTCCTTGCGCAAGTCCAGCCATACCTGAGTAGTGTCTGTGATAATTGCTTGCACCCCCCAGCGACAACACTGAATGTAAATGAGTGACAATCGGCAAAACGATATTAAATCCATACCTCTATCATCTGTTCAGGTTTGTTAACAGTCCAGACTAGAATGTCCTTTCCGGCGGCTTGGGCGTCCTTCCTATCAGGGGCGTAAGAAAACGTCCAGTTTTGCAGGTTTGGAGCAAAGCACAGCTACCTACCTGAACTTTGCACCTTCAGTAGTAGCCAACGCGGCAAACCGGATGCTGAATGCTTGGCAAGAGTCCCAGAAGTACTCCCGTGCGAGCGAAATTGATGACCCAATATATGAGCGCCGAAGGTAAGGCATTATTTTAACGGCAGCCAAAACGAAACGCGGATGCCAAAGACCCAGGACGACACGGGGGGCTAACGTGGTCCGCCAATCTTCCTGTGCTGAGATAATTTCGTGTAGAAGGGTGAATAGCCGTTCTGGGTCACTCTGCGGCTTCACATCGACCTGGATACGCAACGGTCAACGCTCGAGATCTCGAACACGCATAGTGGAGTGTTCTTACGTCAAACTTGACGTGACGATTTTCTGGCCGCATGAGGAGGGCAATCGTCTCCCGGAATGTGGGGATAGCCTGCGGCGGCTCCTTGATTGTCCTGCAGTGCTGCATTCCATCATCTCCATACCAATCCCGTTCACGTATTAGCCCTGCGAGTGCCAAGCGAGTGAGTGCCAAAAGGAGGAGGGCGGTGGAGGTCACGAGCAAGAAATGAATCACTCACCCTGTGAGCCTGTGGTTCGTGAAAGGTCCGGATCATGGAACATGACCACGACATTGTCAAGCGAGACATGCACATCTGAAACGGAGCAGAAAACGTCAGTCCCAACAGAGTGGCAGAAGCGATCTTGAACGGGCTGACCGCTTTCAATACCCTCTGCGCCGTGGCGGATTGCCGCCTCGAAAGACGCAAGAGTGTTCTCCGGAAAGGTTGCTGATGCCTATGGCGTCGAGTGTGTGAGTAAGGTGCGAAAGCTGTGGAGACGCGAAATGAGCGGGACTCACCCCTCGGTGACTGGAGAGCGCGTTGGACGAGCGTCGGCGCAATGAGTGACGTGAAGTCAGTTCAGAGTGGGTCGGAGGACGTACCCCCAGCACTCAGGAAGAGGCTTGGGCAGACTCTGTGGAGTGGAGGTCATGCGTCGGTGGCAATGGGAGACAAGGGGCGAGGGGACGTTGGAGAGGGCGGGAGCACATTCTTGTACGAGGTGTTAAGTGATAAGCGAAGCGAAGCAGAGTAAGCAGATGCACGTTTTTTGGCAACGAACGTGGCCGGTTCCCGGTCTCAGCCCGCGGCTGCCACTCACGCGCTCAGCGCCAGCACGCGCAGCCACCAGCCCTGCAAAATAAAAGCCCTCGGCGGTCCTCTGGATATAATACTCTACGGCATCTGACTGAGGACCACAGGACCACAGGCGTAGTGAGAATCATGAATCATTACACTCGTCCATCAACCATCAACCACGTTCTCCCACCTCCCACCCAGCTTGCACCTGACGCCACACAACACAATTTCAGCGACCTCCGCAACGGGGTTCAGCACCCCTTAGTTCGGTCTTCGGACCAATACCGCCCCTTCGTCCTCTGTCTCTTCACTTGCAACTGAGATGGTTCGCTGTCGCGGTCCTGTCTCCTGGAGTATCTGTCCCTCCTGCCCGCGAACAACTCCTGACGACATCTTTTCCTGGTTCTCCCGCTGCATCTCAGGAACTCCGATAGCGGATGGGGAGGGCTCTACAGCTTCGGCAGGAACCGTGGGGTCGTCTACGGGCACGGAAATCTCCCTCAGGGCTTGTAGCATATCCAAGCGTGTCTTCTTTGCGAGCTCGTCCACATGGGCCGTCGTAAGACCTTCTGTACGGATCGGTGGTAGGACTATGGTGAATCTATTAGTGGGCCACCCATATAGGTGTGGTCAAGACGCACCTCGAATCTTCAGTCGGTCGCCTTCAAATACGCCTTTATGATATACCCTCCAGTAATTTTCGCATACGACAGGTACGATCGGGATTTGTGCATCGACCGCGAGGTGGAATGCACCCTTCTTGAACGCACGCAGATTGGGCGCCTCCTGTGACGCTCGTGTACCTTCAGCAAACATCCAAAGTGATGTTGACTTTCGCTTGAGTTCGTCACCAGCCTCCTTGAGGGATTGAACAGCTCGCTTGTTATTGGACCGGTCGATGAATATATTGCCAGCCAACCACATGTATTGGCCGAGTAACGGTGTCCATAAGAGCTCCTTCTTGCCCATGATGATCGCTCTCCGTGGAAACGAGCTGCATCCAAGATGAATATGAGCACACATGAAATAATCCTGACACACTGGACTTACGCTCCGAGGTAGAGGATATCGAGCATTGTCTGGTGATTTCCTACAATCACCGAGGGTCGCGTTTCAAGGTGTTCAGCACCTTCTATCTCGTAAGATATGCCCAAGAGAGGGCCCATGCAATTTACAAAGGATCTGGCGATGTAGTAGTTGATGTCGTACCGTCTGCCCATTATAGCGGCCCATATTGACACGATAAGTCCCCAAACTGAGAAGACGCCAATACCAGAGAGATATAGGATGGTTCTAAGGTAATATTTGGTCGCCGAGGATCGTGAAGAGACCCAACGGAGGGCAAAATAGGGAAGACTGAGGTAGGCGAGGGGACGAAGGATTGCCATAATGG
>Ga0307515_10000975_pt1 | contig 65367 bp, 59 predicted proteins | sample 17_EM_MG_FD_194513 | JGI IMG/M metagenome (GOLD analysis project Ga0307515, IMG submission 194513) | Populus trichocarpa ectomycorrhiza microbial communities from riparian zone in the Pacific Northwest, United States - 17_EM | ecosystem: Host-associated > Plants > Roots > Unclassified | place... | reverse complement strand
CCTCAGCGCCGATGATAGTGCGGGTTCCCGTGTGAAAGTAGGTCATCGTCAGGCTCTTACAGCCCCAAAAAGCCCAACCTCATGGTTGGGCTTTTTGCGTTTCAGGCTCGCATCCGGACTAGCTATTCCGTATATGCGTGGAGTCGGCAAAGGCCGCTCCGACCTTGATCAATTCCATAAGGATTTCATCACTCAATTCCTCCAAGGAGAATGAAGCAAAGAAGCGAGCACGGACGGCATTCAGATAAGGCGTACTTTGAATCCACGCGCGCCATTCACCTACGCTGACCACTTGCAGCTCAAGCAGCTTGAACTTCAAGAGCACCTTGAGCGCATGCCGCGCATGCCTGACCGGGTCGTTCGCAAAAGATTCGAGCCGGCGTCGCGCCGATGAAAGCGCCTTCGCCAACTCGCTGAAGACGCTGCCGTGTCCTGGGATCACCCAGCGCGGGCTCAGCGTCTCGATCAGGTCGAGCGTCGCCGCCACCTCATCGAAAGACGGCTCGCCCGTCAACTCCGGGAACACGATGCCGAAGCCGTTTTCCCAAAGCGCATCGGCAGAAATCAATGTGCGCGAGCGAGGCTCGAACAGAACAATCGAATGCGGATCGTGCCCCGGCGCTCCATGCACCTGCCAGGCGAGATCCCCCAGCGTCACATCCCGGCCAGGCTCGAGGAGTCCTTGAAAGCGAAAGCGCGGACACTGCTGGCCGGTCGCGCCAAAACTCAGCGCTTCCTCCTCCCAGTTTTGCACCGAGGCTGCTTCGCCCGGCGGGATGCGCGTATGCAAGTCGGGATAGCGCTGTTGCAGCGCAGAGTTCCCGCCGCAATGATCGCTGTGCAAGTGCGTGTTCAGCAGAAGGTCGAGCGGTCGATCCCCGAGCGCAGCTTCGACCAGCGCCATCGTCTGTCCGGAATGAGTGACATAGCCGGAGTCGACCAGCGCCGTCTCTTCGCGGCCGACGAAGAGGATGTTGTTGGACGACAGCCAGCCGCGCTCGAAGACCCGAAGCTGCGTCGGCAGAGCGGCCGATTCGCTCAAGCCGTCGCGCCCGGACGCAACTGGCGCCGCAGGATCTTCCCGACGTTGGTTTTCGGCAAGGCTTCCCTGAACTCGATGTGCTTCGGCCGCTTGTAGCCGGTCAGCTGGTCGTTGCAGTAGCGCATCACGGTTTCCTCGGTCAGCGAGGGGTCCTTGCGGACGACGAAGACCTTGATCGCTTCGCCTTGCTTTTCGTCCGGCACGCCGATCGCCGCGCATTCGATCACACCGGGGCACAGCGAGATCACGTTCTCCAGTTCGTTGGGGAACACGTTGAAGCCGCTCACCAGGATCATGTCCTTCTTGCGATCGACGATGCGGCTGTAGCCGTCTTCCTGCATCACGGCGATATCGCCGGTCCGCATGAAGCCATCGGCAGTGAATGCCTCAGCGGTCTCGGCCGGCTGGTTGTAGTAGCCGATCATGACGTTGGGCCCCTTGATGCAAAGCTCGCCCGCTTCGCCCACGGCCAGCGAGCGTCCATCGTCGTCCTTGATCGCGATCTCGATGCCCGGCAACGGCAGGCCGATGGTGCCCGTGAATGCGGTGTTGGACACCGGGTTGTTGGTCCCGATCGCGCAAGTCTCGCTCATCCCCCAGCCCTCGATCATCGGGCAGCCCGTGGCTTCGAACCACTTTCGGGCGGTGCCTTCCGACGCCGCCATGCCGCCGGCCTGAGAAACGAAAAGGGTCGAGAAATCGATGGTCTTGAACTCGGGGTGGATCAGCAAGGCGTTGAACAAGGTGTTCACCGCAGGCAGCATGTGGAAGGGCCGCTTCTTGAGCACGGCGATGAACTTGTCGAAATCGCGTGGGTTGGGGATCAGCGTGAGATGCGAGCCCTGGCGGATCGCGAGCAGGCACAGCGTCAGCGCAAAGATGTGATAAAGCGGCAGCGCCGCGATGCTGTTGACCTTTGCCAGATCGCCCGCTCGCGCCAATGCGGGCGTGAACCACGCTTCGGCCTGCAGCGTCGCAGCGACGATGTTGCGGTGGGTCAGAACGGCGCCTTTCGACAGCCCCGTGGTGCCGCCGGTGTATTGGAGAAAGGCGATCGAGTCGAGCGTGCACGGGTCCGCCGCCAGCGTCCGGCCCTTGCCCTCGGCGATGACCTTCAGAAAGGGCGTGACGGTGCGGCCATTGTCGAGCGGGAGCTTGTAGGGCGGAACCATCTTCGCGAGATGGCGCACGGCCACCGTGATCCAGGCGCCGTAGAGCCCGCCGAGCAGATCCCCCATCGACGTGACCACCACATGCTTCAAGGGCGTGCGGTCGATCACTTGCTCGAGCGTTGCCGCAAAGTTCTCGAGAATGACGATCGCCGTTGCGCCCGAGTCCTTTAACTGATGCTCGAGTTCGCGCGCCGTGTAGAGCGGGTTGACGTTGACGCAGGTGTAGCCCGCGCGCAGCACGCCGCACATCGTGACGGCGAACTGCGGCACGTTGGGCAGCATGATGGCCACGCGCGCCCCGGGCTCGAGGCCGCACGCCTGCAACCAGGCGCCCAGCGCCTTGGACAGTTCGTCGAGCTCGCCGTAGGACATCCAGCGCTCCATGCAGACCGAGAACGGCCGCTGCGCGTAGCGCTGGAACGACTCCTCGAACAAATGGCCCAGCGAGCGGTACTGCTCGGGATGGACTTCGTGCGGCACGCCGGGCGGATAGTTCTTCAATGCGGATGACTGCATGCGATCTCCTTTGGCGCGGATTGTCGAAGCGAGCTCGGTCATGCCGCCAGCGGGCTTGTCCTAGGGTAGCGTCCGATCTGTCGCGCATGCGATAGTCCCTCGCATGGTCGCGCGTCTCCAGCAATGTCTCGTGATGGGCAGCCTGCTCGCCGCGATCGCGTGGATGTGGTGGTGGGATCGATCGCCGTTCATCGCGGTGCTCGGCCTTCTTGTGCTGACCTGCACGCACGCGACCGTCCTTGCAATCGAGTTCGTCGCGACCTACCGCATCAGCGGCCCGGACCCTGTTCCACGCGCCAGCGCGCCACAGTGCGTAAGAGCCTGGCTGGCCGAGTGCTGGATCGCCCCTCGGGTTTTCTGCTGGTACCAGCCTTTCCGCTCGCGCGCCGTGCCCGATCACTTGCCCGCCAACGGACGCAGAGGCGTGGTGTTGATCCACGGCTTCCTGTGCAACCGCGGCTTCTGGACCCCGTGGTCGCGCGAACTGCGTGCACGCGATCGGGCATTCGTCGCGGTCGACCTGGAGCCGGTTTTCGGCTCCATCGATCGCTACGTGCAGGTCATCGACGACGCGATCGTGCGGATGACAGCGGCGACCGGCCAGCCGCCGATCCTGATCGGCCACAGCATGGGCGGCCTGGCGGCGCGCGCCTGGTTGCGCGACTTCGATGGTGATCGCGTGCATCGCATCGTCACCATCGGCACGCCCCATCGCGGCACTTGGCTCGCGCGCTTCGGCCGCACTGTCAATGGGCGCCAGATGCGCGTGGGCAGCGAATGGATGCAGCGGATCGAGAGCGAGCGCGCCAGCACCCTGCAGGTACCCTTTACCTGCTGGTATTCGAATTGCGACAACATCGTCTTTCCGACCTCGACGGCCACGCTGCCCGGCGCCGACAACCGTCTCGCCGAAGGACTCGCGCATGTGGAGATGGCCTTCGACCCGAGGCTGAGGCAAGAGACGCTCGCGCTGCTCGAGCGCTGAAGATTCAATCGCTCAGCCGGCGGTCTCGCCCGGCAGCAACACGCCTGGCTCGATGTCGGGTTGCACGGCGAGCGCCTCGTAGAGCGGCGTGAAATCAGGTGCCGTCAGGTCGAACAGCTGCGCAAAATTGTCGATCACGAAATAGGTGCTCTGGTAGCTGTCGATCTTGTAGCGCGTGCGCATGGTGCGCAGGAGGTCGAGCGGCAGCCGGTGCGGCTCCGGGCTGCGCACTGCATGCTGCAGCTCCCCGACCGAACTCAGGATGCCGGCGCCATAGGCGCGCAAGCCGTCCGGCTGGCGAATGAGCCCGAACTCGACCGTGTACCAGTAAAGCCGCGCGAGCTTCTCGCCGGCACCGAGCTCGTGCGCCTTGATGCCGCCCTGGCCATAGCGCTGCACGTAGTCGGCAAAGGTCGGATCGAACAGCATCGGCACATGACCGAAGAGGTCGTGGAACACGTCGGGCTCGACGATGTAGTCGAACTCTTCGGGCTTGCGGATCCAGTCCGTGACGGGAAACTTGCGATTCGCGAGCAGCGTGAAGAAAGGCAGCTCCGGAATGAGACCCGGCACCGCGACGATTTCCCAGCGCGTCGCCTTGTAGAGCCGCTCGTTGAGCTCGTCGAAGCGAGGGATGCGATCCTTCACGCCGAGCGAAGGCAGCGACGCGATGAAAGCATCGCAGGCCAGCCCCGGCAACTGCGCGGCCTGCCGCTCGTAGAGCCGGCGATAGGTGTCGTGGTCGGCCGGCGTATAGCTCGCCCAATCCTGCGGGCAGGTGTAATCCGCAAGGACGGCGCCGCCGCGCGAATAGTCGCCGCGCGGCGGGCGCTCCGATGCGCCGTAGACGGCCGGTGTGACCGCGACTTCGGTGAGGGTGTCCATGCGTCCTTGCTCCGATTTCCTTCTTTATTTGAGCCAGCGGTCCATCACGCGCTGGAACTCGCCGCCCGCTTGCGACAGATGCAACCACTGGTCGACGTAGGCCTTGAAAGCCACGTCGTCGCGCGGCAGCATCCACGCCATCTCGCCGTACTGCAGCGGCTTGTCGGGATTGACGGCACACAGGCCCGGCTTGAGCTTCTGCTGCGTGATGGCCTCAGCCGCTTCGGTCACGAAGACGTCGGCGCGGTTCGCGAGGATCTCGTCGAAGATCGTCACGTTCTCGCCGTGCAGCGTGAGCTTGGCGCGCTTGAAGCTGGCGCGCGCAAAGCGCTCGTTGCTGCCGCCCGGGTTGAAGATCACCCGCACCTCGGGCTTGTCGATGTCGGCCACGCTCTGGTACTTGGCAACGTCTGTGCAACGCGCGATCGGCGTCTTGCCGTTGACCATGTAGGGCGCGCTGAAGAAGGCGCGCTTCTGCCGGTCGGTCGTCACCGACACGCCGCCCACGGCCAGGTCGCACTTGCCGGCCGCGAGGTCCGGCAGCAGGTTGGCCCAGGTCGTCTTGACCCACTCGGGCTTCGCGTTGAGACTGGTGCTGAAGCCGGTCATCAGGTCGACGTCGATGCCTTCGTAGCTCGCGTCCTGCTTCTGGAAGCTGAAGGGCTTGTAGTCGCCCGGTGTGCAGATGCGCAGCACGCCCGCCTTCTGCACCGCATCGAGATGCGACGAGACCTCGCCCTGACGCTGCGGCTGGTTCATGGCGCAGCCGCCGAAGATCAAGGCCGCAGCCGCGATCCATGACGAGCGAATCCAAAAGGGTGGGCGCATTCCGGGCTCCTATAGGTGATGGAGCAACTATTGTGCGGCGCTCAGCACACCCCGGCGAATCTGGTCCAGCTCGATGCTTTCGAACAGCGCCTTGAAGTTGCCGTTCCCGAAACCATCGTCGCCCTTGCGCTGGATGAACTCGAAGAAGATGGGCCCAAGCTGGTTCTCGCTGAAGATCTGCAGCAGCAGCGCGTCCTTCTTGCCGTCGATCAGGATCTTGCGTCGCTGCAGTTCCTTGACGCTCTCGCCGTGGCCCGGAATGCGCTTGTCCACCAGCTCGTAGTACGTGTCGATGGTGTCGAGCAGCGTGACGCCGTTCGTACGCAGCGCGTCGACGGTCTTGTAGAGATCGTCCGATCCCATCGCGATGTGCTGGATGCCTTCGCCGTGATAGAGGTCGAGGTACTCCTGGATCTGGCCGGCCTGCTCCTTGCCTTCCTCGTTGATCGGGATGCGGATCTTCCCGCACGGGCTGGTCATCGCCTTGCTCTTCACGCCGGTGACCTGGCCTTCGATGTCGAAGTACTTGACCTCGCGGAAATTGAACAGGCGCTCGTAGAAGTCCGCCCATTCGTTCATGCGGCCGCGGTGCACGTTGTGCGTCAGGTGGTCGATGTAGGTCAGGCCGTTGCCTTCGGGAGCGAGGGCATCGATGGCGCTGAGGCCGGGCAGGGCTTCGAAGTCGACGTCATAGAAGCCGATGTTGCCGATGTCGCCGGGTTGCGCACCGTTCTTCCCGCGCCAGCGGTCGACCAGGTAGATCAGGCTGTCGCCGATGCCCTTGATGGCCGGGATATTGAGCTCGCCCGGGCCGGCCTTGTCAGCAAAACCCCAGGCACCGAGCGTGGTGGCACGCTCGTACGCGGCCTTGGCATCCTGCACGCGGAAAGCGATGGCGCAGACGCTGGGGCCGTGCTGGCGCGCGAAACGCTGCGCGAACGAGTCGGGCTCGGCATTCACGATGAAGTTGATCGTGCCCTGGCGGTACAGCAGCACATTCTTGTGGCGATGCTTGGCCACCGCCTTGAAGCCCATGCGCTCGAACACCTTGCCCATGGCGGCCGGATCGGGCGCGGCGTATTCGATGAACTCGAAGCCGTCGGTGCCCATGGGGTTCTCCCAAGGGGTGAAGGCGGGGGCGTCGGCGGTGCTCATAGGCTGTCTCCAAAGAAGGCGGAAGGTGGGAATCAGTGTCGCGCCGCGGGTCCGCAGCGTCCGTGTGCAACTGTAAAAGCGCAAGCCCTCATGATTTCAGCGTTATCGGGCACGTTTTGGTCATGCAACGCAGGAAAACTGCGAAAATCGATAAATGGACGCACTCGACAAGCTGGATCGACTCATCTTGCGCACGCTGCAGATCGATGGCCGAGCTACCTACGATCAACTGGCCGAAGAGGTCAGCCTCTCTCCCAGTGCGGTGCTGCGGCGAGTCAAGCGCCTGGAGGAGAGCCGCGTGATCGACCGCTACGTGGCGCTGGTCAAGCCTGAGGCCGTCGGGCTCGGCCTCACGGCCTACCTCAACGTCCGGCTCGAAAAGCACACCGAGAGCCACAAGCGCAACCCGATGGACCTGTTCCGTGCCAGCGTCCAGACCTGGCCTGAGGTGGTAGAGTGCGCGGCCCTGACGGGGGAGATGGACTACCTGCTGCGCGTGGTCGTTGCCGACATGGGGCACTACAGCCGGTTCATCATGGACACCCTGCTCAAGCACCCCAGCGTGCAGGATTGCAAGACCAGCTTCGTGCTCGACCGCGTCAAGGCCACCACGGCTGTGCCGGTGTAGCAACGGCCTGGCTTGCGCTCAACCCGCGGCATCTGGTATTTGTTCACCAATGACTTACATCGATACCCTTGCCGCCTTGTTGATTAGGGGAAAACCCTTATATTGGCGTATATGCATACCGCCAAGGCACTCCTCAAAGCCTCTTTTGGCCTCGGCTCGTTCCTGAAAGCGCCGATGGTTGAGACCCCAGCGCGCGCCGCTGCGCCCGCACCCGTCATGGTGCCGATCCGTTCGATCGGCCCGCGCGAACGCGAGCGCATCGCGCAGCACCTGCTCGCCCTCAAGCCGCACGACCGCTACCTGCGCTTCGGCTACGCAGCCTCCGACGAACAAGTTCAGCGCTATGTCGACGGCCTCGACTTCGAACGCGACGAGCTGTTCGGCATCTATAACCGCCGCCTCGACCTGATCGCGATGGCCCATCTCGCATTCGCCCCGGCGGACCAGGACAAGGGCTGCGCCGAGTTCGGCGTGTCCGTGGCCGAGCACGCGCGCGGGCGCGGCTACGGCGCGCGGCTCTTCGAGCGCGCCGTCGTGGTGGCCCGCAACGAGGGCATCGGCATGCTGTTCATCCACGCGTTGAGCGAAAACGCCGCGATGCTCAAGATCGCGCGCAATGCCGGCGCCACCGTGGTGCGCAGCGGTTCCGAATCGGAAGCGCACCTTCAACTTCCCGATGCCACTTTCGACAGCCGCATGAGCGAAATCGCGCTCGAGCACTACGCCGAGGTCGACTTCCAGCTCAAGACCCGCGCCAAGCAGTTCTGGGCCTTCCTGGCCACGCTGCAGGAGATCCGCAGCGGCGTGCGCGCCGCGCGCGACCAGTCCTCACCCTGAGGTATCGGCCCCCCGGGCTTGCCGGCTGGCTATTCAGGGCCGCGCAGCGGGCGCATTCCGGTATCCTTGTGATCCCCCAACTCCGCCCTCCCGCAGTGGCCGAACCTCACTCCGATCGCGCACCCGTCGAGCGCGAAGACAAGCGCAGCTTTCTGCAGAAGCTCGCCGAATTCATCCACCCCGGACCCGACTCGCGCGACGAGCTGATCGAAACCCTCGCCGACGCCGAGGACAACGACGTGATCGGCGCCGAGTCGCGCGTGATGCTCGAAGGCGTGCTGCGCATGGCCGACATGACCGCCGGCGACGTGATGGTGGCAGCGCCGCGCATGGACCTGGTCAACATCGACGCGCCCTACGACACGCTGCTGCACCTCGTGATCGACACCGCGCACTCGCGCTTTCCGGTCTACGAAGGCGAAAAAGAAAACATCATCGGCATCCTGCTCGCGAAGGACCTCCTCAAGTTGCAGCGCGCGCCGGGCCTCAACATCCGCGCATTGCTGCGCCCCGCCACCTTCGTGCCCGAGAGCAAGGGCCTGAATGACCTGCTGCGCGAATTCCGCGGCAACCGCAACCACCTCGCGATCGTGATCGACGAGTTCGGCCGCGTGGCCGGCCTCATCACCATCGAAGACGTGCTGGAACAGATCGTCGGCGAGATCGAGGATGAGTTCGACATCGCCGAGGACGAAGGCGACATCTTCGGCCTGGCCGACCGCACCTACCGCGTCTCGGGCGACACGCCGATCGAACGCGTCGCGGAGGCCTTCGGCATCGTCTTCGACGAAGAAGCGCTGAGCGAGGACTTCGACACCATCGGCGGCCTGATCGCGCACGAGATGGGCCATGTGCCCAAGCGAGGCGAGCATTACGCGCTGGGCGCCTTCGACTTCGTCGTGCTGCACACGAAGGGCGGCGCCGTGCGCTGGTTCAAGGTCTCGCCCGCACGCGGCGACGACGCGACCGATTGAAAACGCTCGCTCGCGCGCTGGGCTTCGGACTCGCGGGGCTCGCGCAGGCCGCTTCGATCGCGGCGCCATGGAACGGCCAGCCGCTGTGGTGGCTGCAATTGATCTCGCTCGCTGTGCTGGTGTGGCAGCTCGACGCACTGCACGCCCGCACCGGCCCGCGGCCCTCGTGGCGCAGCGCGGCGCTCTACGGCGAGCTCTTCGCGACCGCCTGGCTCTGCGGCACTTTCTGGTGGCTCTTCATCTCGATGCACACCTACGGCGGACTCGCCGCGCCGCTTGCCGCGCTGGCGGTGCTCGCGCTCTCCGCGGCGCTGGCGCTGTACTACGCCTTGGCCTGCGCGCTCTTCGTCGCGTTCGCACCGGCGAGCCGCGCGCACGCGGCGCTGTTGTTCGCCGCCTTGTGGACGCTGGCCGAGCTGTTGCGCAACAGCTTCTTCACAGGCTTCCCCTGGGGCGCGGGCGGCTACGCGCATGTCGACGGACCGCTCGCCGCCTATGCGCCCTGGCTGGGCGTGTACGGCATCGGCGCAGTGGCAGCCGGCATAGCAGCGCTGGCTGCATTGCTGCTTCGCAACGTGCGAGGCCGCGCGCTCGTGATGCCTGCCGGTGCCGCGCTGGTCCTGCTGTGCGTGCCGGCCCTGATCGGCGCCGCGCGCGGCACGCCCGATGACGCGATGCAATCGCGCGGCCGCCTCGAAGTCGCACTGCTGCAAGGCAACATCCCGCAGGACGAGAAGTTCATTCCGGGCGGCGGCATCGCGACGGCGCTGCAGTGGTACGGCGAACAACTGAAAAGCGCCACTGCGTCGCTCGTGATCACGCCTGAGACCGCACTGCCCCTGCTGGCTTCGCAGCTGCCGCCCGGCTACCTGGAGGCGATCGCCGCGCGCTACGCGAGCAGCAAGCAGGCGGCCATCGTGGGCCTGCCGCTGGGCGAGGGCCGGTTCTACACCAACACCGTGCTCGGCTTCGGCCCCGGGCCGGGCGCGGCCTATCGCTACGACAAGCACCATCTGGTGCCCTTCGGCGAATTCATTCCGAAGCTGTTTCGCTGGTTCACCGACCTGATGAACATCCCGCTCGGCGACTTCAGGCGCGGCGGCCTCGCGCAGGCGCCCTTCGCCTGGCAGGGCCAGCGCATCGCGCCCAACATCTGCTACGAAGACTTGTTCGGCGACGAGATCGGCGCGAACTTCCGCAATGAGGCCAGCGCACCCACCGTGCTGCTCAACGTGAGCAACATCGCCTGGTTCGGCGACAGCATCGCGATCGACCAGCACTTGGCCATCTCGCGCATGCGCACGCTCGAATTCCAGCGTCCGATGGTGCGCGCGACCAACACCGGCGCCACCGTGGTCATCGACCACCACGGCCGCGTCACGCATGCGCTCCCGCGCCTCACGCGTGGTGTGCTGGTGGCAGAGGTCGAAGGCCGCGCCGGGCTCACGCCCTATGCCATGTGGGTCTCGCGTGTCGGACTCTGGCCGCTCTGGGGCCTGGCCCTGCTGGTCGTGGCGGCGACGCTGCTGCTCAGGCGGCGACAGGCCAGTCGCGCAGCTTCCCGGGATTGAGCAGGCCCTGCGGGTCGAAGCGCTTCTTCAGCGCGATGACCTCGGGCGGCAGCGCACCCCCGGCCTTGCCGTCCTCGACGATGTTGACGTGCGGGTTGTTGATGTGCACGCCGCGTTCGCGGTGCATGCGGATGATCTCGTCGAGCCGCTCCTCGGTCGTGAAGCGCACCAGCTGCAGTGCGCTGCAGGTCAGGAGGCCGTCGAGGTTGCGCAGGAACTCCACATGCATCAGCACCTCGCCGGCGAACAGCGCTTCCATCTCGGTGATCTGCTGCACGTGCCGGCCGGGCGTGAAGCCGCTTTGCAGATAGGTGAGCGCCTTGTCGACCTTGAGCGCATGCAGCGTGGTGTGATTCCAGGTGAATTCCATCAGCGTGCGGTTGCTCTTGTGCACTTCCTCGGCCGTCTTGCGGTAGCTCACGGTGCCACCGTGCGCTGCCACCAGCTCGAGCATCGGCGCTTCGCAGGATTCGGCGACGAGCGAGAGCACGGCGTGGCAGCCTTTCGGCAGGTGCTCGGCGAGCTGTGCAAGATGGTCCGGCACCGGGCTGCCGAAAAAGGCGACTTCGCGCTTCACGATCCCCGGCGCGCGCGCCAGCGCATCGGCGAAGGCCAGCGCCTTGTCGAAGGCTTCGAAGATCACCAGGTTCTCAAGCCAGGGATGGGCCGGGGCGAGCCCCATCTCCAGTTCGAGCACCAGCCCGTTGGTTCCCCACAGGTGGTGCATGCGCATCGCCTCTGCGCCGCGTAGCTCGATCACCTGGGGCTCGGCTTCGATCGTCATCGCACGCAGGCCCAGCACATTGCCGGGTGCACCCAGCGGCCCGTAGTTGATCGATCCGATGCCGCCGAAGCCGCCGCCGAACAGGCCGCCGAGCGTGGCGCTGCGGTAGGTCGAGGGCACGCACCGAAGCTCCTGTCCCGAGGGTCGCGTGTTCTTTTCGAGCTCGCCAAGCCGCATGCCGGCTTGCGCCCGCGCGACGCCCGTGCCTACCCATTGCAGCGCGTTGAACGCCGTCATGTCGAGCACCACGCCGCCCGCGAGCGGCGTGGTCTGGCCGTAGTTGCCGGTGCCGCTGCCGCGGATCGTGATCGGCACGCTGCGGCGCACGCACGCGCTCACCAGCGCGCGGATCTCGTCCTCGGTGCGCGGGCGCACCACGGCGTCGGCGATCTTGTCCTTCAACTGGCGCTGCAGCACCGGGCTGAACCACGAGAAGTCCTGCGACAGCCGGGCGATGCGGCTGGGGTCGGTGATCCAGTCGAGTTCGGGCAGCTCGAGGTGCAACTGCTCGATCGCGGAGGCGGGGGCGTTCATCGAATCAATCCTGTGAGAGTTCGCTCGCATGCCATGAGCCGAGCGCGAGCTTGGTGAGCCAGGCCATCAGCACGAACAGTGCAACGCCGGTCAGCGAAATGAGGAGCAGGGCCGCGAACATGCGCGGGATGTTGAGCTGGAAGCCGGCCTGCAGGATCTGGTAGGCCAGCCCGGCGCCCGAGCCGCCCGTGCCCGCCACGAACTCAGCCACCACGGCGCCGATCAGCGCCAGGCCGCTTGAGATGCGCAGCCCGCCGAAGAAATAGGGCAGCGCGCTCGGAATGCGCAGCCGCACCAGCTGCTGCCAGCGCGTCGCCCGGTTGAGCTTGAAATAGCTCTGCAGATCGGGCTCGATGCTGCGCAGGCCGAGCGTAGTGTTGCTGATGATCGGAAACAGCGCGACCAGCGCCGCACACACCACCATCGCAGCCGTCGGGTTCTTGACCCAGATGATGATCAGCGGCGCGACGGCGACGATCGGCGTCACCTGCAGCAGCACCGCATAGGGAAAGAGGGCCGTCTCGATCCGCTTGCTCTGCACGAAGAGGAAGGAGATCAGCACGCCGGCGATCGTGGCCGCCACGAAGGACAGCACCGTGATCTTCAGCGTCACCAGCAGCGCGTTGCCCAGCGGCACCCAGTCCGCGACCAGCGTCTTCATCATCAGGTAGGGCGAAGGCACCAGGTAGGGCGGCAGTTCCATCGCCGTGACGAGGCCCTGCCATATCGCCACCAGCACCACGCCGACCAGCACGGGGTAGATCACGCGCTGCGCGCGTGGCTGCTGCAACAAGGGAATGCGCACGCTCAATTCGCCACCTCGTCGTGCGCGCCGGTGGCACGCAGCAGGCTGTCCTGCAGCCGCTTCGCATAGCGGCTGAACTGCGGCGAGACCATGAAGTCGGCGCTGCGCGGGTAGGGCTCGTCGATCTCGAACTGCTCCACCACGCGACCGGGCCGCGCCGCCATCATGATCACGCGGTTCGACAGGAACACCGCCTCGTGGATCGAGTGGGTGACGAAGATCACCGTGAGCTTCTTCTTGCGCCACAGGTCGAGCAGCTCGGCATCGAGCTTGTGGCGCGTGATCTCGTCCAGCGCGCCGAAGGGCTCGTCCATCAGCAGCAGGTCGGGCTGGGTGACGAGTCCGCGCGCGATCGACACGCGCATCTGCATGCCGCCCGACAGCGCCCGCGGCAGGGCCGTGGCGAACTTGTCCAGGCCCACCAGCTCGAGCGCTTCCGCGACGCGCGCATCGGCTTCTCTGCGCGGCACGCCGGCCAGGTCGAGCGGCAGGCGCACGTTGCTGCGCACGCTGGCCCAGGGCATCAGCGTCGGCGACTGGAAGACAAAGGCCAGCTTGTGGGCGCAGGTGTGCAGCTCGGCCACCGGCCGGCGCCACAGCAGGAGGCGCCCGTCGCTCGGCTCCAGCATGCCGGCCACCATCTTGAGCAGCGTGCTCTTGCCGCAGCCCGAGGGGCCGAGCAGGGTGACGAACTCGCCTTCGGCGATCGAGAGATCCACCGGCAGCAGCGCCTGCGTGCCATTCGGATAGGTCTTCTGCGCCGAGAGCACCTCGACCGCGGGCGCGGCCGGTGCGGCGGGCGGCGCGAGGACGGCGGGTTCGATGCGATTCATCAAGGCCTCCTGCAGCTCAGGGCAGCACCTTGGCGTCCTTCACGAATTCCGTCGTGTAGGTCTTCGCGATCTCGACCTTGGTCGGGTCGAGCAGCTTGGCCGCGACGAGGAAGTCATAGCTCGCCTTGGCGCGCGCATCGGTGATCACGCCGATGCCCATCGTGGCCGCATCGCCGCCGGTGACCATGCCCATTTCCTTGAGCTTGGCGACGCTGTAGGTCAACTGGTCGTCGGTCATGTTGGGGTTGTCCTTCTTGATCAGCGCGTTGGCCGGCGCCGGATCGGCGAGGTAGCTCTTCCAGCCTTCGGCCGAAGCCTTGACGAAGGCGGCCACCTGCTTGCTGCGCTCCTTCACGGTCTTCTCCATGCACGACACCGTGGTCGCATAGGCCGGGAAGCCGTGGTCGCTGAACATCAGCACGGTGCTCTTCACGCCGGCCTTCTGGATCGCGTAGGGCTCGGAAGTCAGGTAGCCCTGCTGCGCGGTGTTCTTGTCGGCGACGAAGGGCTGGATGTTGAAGGTGTAGGGCCGCGTCTGCTCGTCGGTGAGGCCGAACTTGGCCTTGAGCCAGGGCCAGTACCCGCGGTTGGCCTGCGAGCCGATCAGGATGGTCTTGCCCTTCAGGTCCTCGAACTTCTTGACGTCGTCGTGCGCGATCAGCACCTGCGGGTCTTTCTGGAAGAAGGCCGCCACGTTGACCACCGGCACGCCGCCTTCGCGCACCTGCATCATCTGGATGTCGCTCGATCCCATGATGCAGTCGGCCTGGCCCGCGGCCATCATCTGCGTGATGTTGACCTGCGGTCCGCCCATCTTGATGGTGACATCGAGCCCGTACTTCTTGTAGATGCCCTGCGCAACCGCCTGGTAGAAGCCGCCGTGTTCGGCCTGCGCGTACCAGTTCGTCATGTAGGTGAACTTGTCCTGGGCCAGCGCCGGTGCGGCGGCAGCGCAGGCGAGGGCGGCGGCAGCGGCCAGCCGACCGGCACGGAGAACGAAATGGTTGCGCATGGTGTGGACCTCTCTCGATGAAAAAAAGAACGATGGAAACGGGGCGCCCTATGCAAGGAGCGGGCCTTGCGCGGACTGGATGAAGCCCCGCTGATGCCCGCGCTCCCAGGTGGCCTCTTCGCGCACCACCCAGCGCAGCGCATGGAGCTCCGTCAGCGCCTGCACCCAGCTCGCGGCGAGCGTGTCCAGAATTTCCTCGCCCTGTTCGCGCGTGGCGCTGGTCGGGTCGCCGATCACGCCGCTCGGGCCGAAGTCGCGCGCGGTCCAGGCACAGGCCGGGCGGCCGTCGGCCGACAGCAGCTTGATCGGGAAGGGCGGCGGGAAGTTGGCGGCGGCGCGCTCCATGTGCACCGTGTCGGGCGCGAGCGCGAGCATCAGCGCGGTCTCGGAATGGCCGGCGTGCATCGAGAGCTTCCTCTCCTGTTCGCTGATCTGCTTGCTCGACGCGTTCGGCAGGCGCGAGACGCCATGCGGCACGATCACGAAGTCGCCATGGCGCAGCCGCAGTTCGCGCGCCGCCATCTCCAGCACCTGCGGCTGCCCGCCGTGGCCGTTGGCGAACAGCAGCTTGCGAAAGCCCGCGCGATAGACCGACTCGCCGATCTCGGTCACGGTCGAAAGCAATGTGGTGCCGGTCAGCGTCATGGTGCCGGGAAAGTGCAGGTGCTCTTCCGACTTGCCGTAGGTGATGGTCGGCAGCGCAAAGGCGCGCACCTCGGCCGGCAGGCGTTCGAGCGCCTTGCCCATCACGCCCGAGGCGATCACGCTGTCGACCGAGCAGGGCAGGTGCGGTCCGTGTTGCTCGATGGCGCCGCAGGGCAGCACGATCACCGTGTTCTCGCGGTCGGGCAGCGCGGCGATTTCGGTCCAGCTCAGGTAGGGCAGGAAGCGGTGGGGCGGGATGTAGCCGTGGAGCATGGGAGGTCCTTGGGTCGTTCAGGCGAAACGCGCCATCGCGCGGCCGACGCGCTGCATGAAGCGCTTCAGCTGCGGTTCGGTCGCCACGTTCATGTGGTAGTGCGCGTGATAGTCCACGCGAGCCTGCCGGCCCGTGAGGCGCAGCATGTAGCGCGTCACGATCCGGCGCGGCGGGTCGCCCATGTACCAGGCGACCCAGCGCGGGCGGCCGTAGGTCACGACGGCCGAAATGCGTCGGATGTGCGTCAGCATCGGCTTCACGTTGGCCGGGTCGCTCAGGTCGAAGGCCACGCCCGGCATGAAGAGGCGGTCGAAGTAGCCCTTGAGCATGGCCGGCATGCCGAAGCACCAGGTCGGAAAGCAGAACACGATGCCCTCGGCCCACTGCAGCCGCTCGATGTAGGGCTTGAGCGGCAGCTGGTTGCTCGGCACCTCGTGGTAGCCCAGGCGCTCCTCGCGCGACAGCACCGGATTGAAGCCCTCGGCATAAAGATCGCAGTCGTCCACCTCGTGCCCGGCCGCGTGCAGGTTGCGCAGCACTTCCTGGTGCAGGGCGGCATGAAAGCTGGTTTCGACCGGGTGGCAGTAGACGACGAGCACGCGCATGGGGGTGGTTGACCGCTTAATCAGAGCAAGTGGTCAGGTTACGCAAGCGACGTGCCAGCGCTGGTGCACCGAAAAGGGGAGCGGTCTTGCGCGTTGTGCCTTCCAGCGACAAGTGATACGGTCGAAGTTCTGTCGTTCACCTGAACGACTCAGCGAAGGGAACATGCCGTGGCAGACCCGATACGCCCGCTGCAGCCGGGAGAACCCGCCCCCGAGTTCGCGCTACCCGCGGTCAATCTCGAAGGCACAGTCTCCCTCGCTGACCTGCGCGGTCGCCCGTTCCTGATCGGCTTCTTCCGCGGGCTGCACTGCCCGTTCTGCCGACGGCAGGTGATGCAGCTCGGCGCCCGGCAGCCTGCATTGCGCGCCATCGGGGTCGAGACCCTGGCCGTGATCAACACGCCGCTCGAACGCGCCCGGCTGTACTTCCGCTACCACCCGACGCCGATCATGCTTCTGAGCGACCCGGATTGCCGCACGCACCGGGCCTTTGGCGTGCCGCACATCGAATTCCTGCCCGAAGGCAGCAGCGAGCGGCCCGAATGGCCTTCGCGCGCGAGCATGGCGGAATTCATGGCCGCGCGCATCAACCCGACCGGCGAGCTGCCGGAACCGACGCAGCCGATGGCAAGCAACGCCATCCTCAACGCCATGGACGGCTTCGAGCTCGACGAAGCCGATACCGCGATCCTCGCGAACCACGCCACTCAGCTCGCCGGCCACTTCCTGGTCGATGGAGCCGGCATCGTCGCGTGGGCACAGATCGAGGCGGTCGACGGGCCCAACAGCCTCAGCATCTTCCCGAGCGCGGCGCAGATCATTGCCGCCGCCGGCCAGCTGGAACGCTGACCTGCATCAGGTGCGCTAGACCTTGATCCCGCAGCCGCCCAGCACGAAAGCCACCAGTTCGCGCGCGATCGGCTCGCGCTCGATCGGCGCATCCGGCGGCAGGCCGAGCATCACGCGCGTCTGCAGCGCGTAGTCGGCGTAGCTCTGGGTCATGGCCCAGATGTGCATCAGCAGGAGGCGCGCGTCCAGCGGCCGCATCTGCCCGCGCGCGATCCAGCCGTTGATGATGTCGACCTTCTTCTGCGTCCAGGCGCGCGCATTGGGCCAGTAGCGCTCGAGATTGCGGCCGCCGTCGAGCACTTCGCGCGTGAAGATGCGCGAGATCTCGGGGTTGTCGAAGGCGTGGTCCAGCTTCTTGCGGATGTAGTCGCCCAGTACCGCGCCGGGATCGTTGGCATGCTCCTCGAAGGAGAACACCACCTTCCAGTCGTGCAGCACCTGCATCAGCAGTTCTTCGTAGAGCTCTTCCTTGCCGGCGATGTAGTAGTGCAGCTGGGGCTTGGTGAGGCCGGCGCGCGCGGCGATCGCCTGGGTGGACGTGCCCTTCAGGCCGTGCAGGCTGAATTCGGCCACCGCCGCGCTGCGGATCGCGGCCAGGATGCGTTCGCGGCCGGGCCGTGCACGCGAGAGCGGGCCGTCCGGCGCCGGCATCTGCTGCGCCGCCACGGGCGCGGGGGAAAGGGTAGGAGTCGTCATCGGTTGGGCGGGCACTGCCGCCTCGGCGATGGTAGCGCTTCGCCCCGATTCGGCTTGGCGATGTGCCGTTCGGCCAACCGCATCACCGCATGCGCACTAGGCATTTCAGGTCTGTGACGGATTGGCACGCTTCCTGTATCGTCTCGCCGCTTCGTGAAATAAGTCACATACGCCAACAGGAGCTCCCATGTTTTTCGCCCCCCGTTTCCGCACCTTCGCGGCCGCCGCCGCGCTGGTCGCCGCCAGCGCCGTCGCGCATGCCCAGCAGGCGCTGCCCAACGTCGTGATCCTCGCGACCGGCGGCACCATCGCCGGCGCCGGCGCCTCGGCCGTCAACAGCGCCACCTATTCGGCCGCCAAGGTGCCGGTCGACAAGCTGATCGCGGGCCTGCCCGAGCTGTCGAAGGTGGCCAACGTGCGTGGCGAACAGGTGTTCCAGGTCGCCTCCGAAAGCCTCACCAACGACAACCTGCTGACCCTGGCCAAGCGCGTCTCGGCGCTGTCGAAGCAGCCCGACGTCGACGGCATCGTGATCACCCATGGCACCGACACGCTGGAAGAAACCGCCTACTTCCTGACCCTCACGGTGCACACCGCCAAGCCGATCATCGTGGTCGGCTCGATGCGGCCCGGCACCGCGCTGTCGGCCGACGGCGCGCTGAACCTGTTCGACGCAGTCAACGTGGCGGCCAGCAAGGACGCGGGCGGCAAGGGCGTGCTCGTGACCATGAACGACGAGATCCAGACCGGCCGCGACGTCAGCAAGACGGTCAACATCAAGACCGAAGCCTTCAAGAGCCAGTGGGGCCCGCTCGGGATGATCGTGGAAGGCCGCAACTACTGGTTCCGCGCCCCCGTGAAGCGCCACACGATGCAGTCGGAGTTCGACATCGACAGCATCACCGCGCTGCCCGCGGTCGAGATCGCCTACGGCTACTCGGGCGTGGCTTCGACCTCCATCGACGCGCTGGCCAAGAGCGGCATCAAGGCGCTGATCCACGCCGGCACCGGCAACGGCTCGGTGGCCGACCGCATCGTGCCCAACCTGCAGAAGGTGAGTACCGCCGGCATCCCGGTGATCCGCAGCTCGCGCGTGCCCGATGGCTTCGTGATCCGCAACGCCGAGCAGCCCGACGACAAGTACGACTGGGTGGTGGCGCACGACCTGCGCCCGCAGAAGGCGCGCATCCTGGCCATGGTCGCGCTGACCAAGACCAGCAACACCAAGGAACTGCAGCGGATCTTCTGGGAATACTGATCGGGCGGGACTGATCAGCGACCACCCATGCGCACGAGCCGTCCCGGCCGTGCGCCGCTGATCTCGCCCTCGCGCTGCACGGCCTGGCCGGCGACCCAGGTGCCGACGTAGCCGGCGGCTTTCTGCAGGAAGCGCTTGCCGCCGGCCGGCAGGTCGGCCACCAGCTTCGGCGTGCCGACGCGAAGCCGCACGGGGTCGATCACGTTGACGTCGGCACGCATGCCGACCGCCAGCACGCCGCGGTCTTCCAGGCCCAGATAGCGCGCATTGCGCCGCGTCATCATCTCCACCGCGGTCTCCACCGGCAGCCGGCCTTCGGCGCGGTCGCGCGCCCAATGCGTGAGCATGAAGGTCGAGAAGCTCGCATCGCACACCGTGCCCACGTGCGCACCCGCATCGCTCAAGCCCGCCAGCGCGCGCGGGTGGCGCAGCATCTCGCCCAGCGCAGCGAGCGAACCGGCGTTGTAGTTGAAGATCGGAAAGTAGATGAGCCGGTCGCCTGCGCCGCCGGCCAGGTGGTCGTAGAGCGCTTCCAGGGGCGCAATGCCCTGCTGCTTCGCGCGCACCAGGAAGCTCTGCATCACCGAGGGCTCGTAGTCCGGTTCCGCGCCGAGCGGGAACATGCGGCCGCTGATCATGTCGATGCGCGCGAGCAGCAGGTCCACCAGCGGCGGGATCGCGGTGCCGTCGCCGGCCAGGCGCTCGGATTTCTGCGACAGGATTCGCGCCTTGCGCTCGGGGTCGCGCATGGCGGCGGCACGCTCGGCCAGCGGCAGGTGCGCGATTTCCTTGTAGCCCGGGAAGCCCATGAAGGGATGGAAGCTCGCATCCAGCCCGTTGATCACGCCGATGCCGCGTGCCGCGGTCTGCAGGTACAGCGGCAGGCCGTGGGCCACGCAGGCCTCGACGCGCTCGCGCAGCGCGAGGTACTGCTCGCCGCCCGGGTCGCGCTGCAGCCAGGTCATCGACAGCGGCCGGCCGCAGGCGCGCGCCATCTGCTCGACCAGGCCGAATTCGCGCTCGAAATGCTCGGGTCCGCGCAGCAGGTCGAAGTCGCTCACCAGTTGCACCACGCCGTGCTCCAGGCCCTCGAACGCGCCGGCGATCCCGGTGAGTTCGGCCGCGCTCGCTTCCGAGGCCGGCGTCTCCAGCCCATCGGCGGTGCGGTGGTTGTCGCTGCGGCCGGTGCTGAAGCCGGCGGCGCCGGCCTGCAGCGCCTCGCGCAGCAGCGCGCGCATGGCGGCGATGTCCTCCGCGGTTGCAGCCTGCTGCGCCAGCGCGCGTTCGCCCATCACGTACATGCGCAGCGGGTCGTGCGGCACCTGCACCAGGTAGTCCAGGCTGCGCGGCGTGGCGGCCAGCGCGTCCATGTACTGCGGAAAGCTCTCCCAGCCCCAGCGGATGCCCTCGTGCAGCGCTGCGCCGGGAATATCTTCCACGCCTTCCATCAGCTTGATCAGGTCGTCCTGCCGGCCGGGCCGAACGGGCGCGAAGCCGACCCCGCAGTTGCCCATCACGAGCGTCGTGACGCCGTGGTGGATGCTGGGCGAAAAGCAGTCGTCCCAGGTGGCCTGGCCGTCGTAGTGGGTGTGGATGTCGATGAAGCCGGGCGTGACCCAGGCGCCGTGCGCGGCGATCGTCTCGCGTGCGCTGCCGGCCAGCTCGCCGGGTGTTTCGGAAATCGCCGCGACCAGGCCGTCGCGCAGCGCAATGTCGGCCGTGCGCGGCGCGGCGCCGCTGCCGTCGATCAGCGTGCCGCCTTCAATGAGCAGGTCGTAGCGCATCCTTGCGTCTCCAGTAGAAAGCCAGTGCGAGGCCGCTCACGATGTGCCACATGCCCCAGAGGCTGGCAATCATGACCATGCCGAGGTCGCTGTTGAATTGCACCGCGATGATGCCGAGCGCGAGGCCGGAATTCTGCATGCCGCCCTCGATCATCACTGCGCGCCGGTCGCGTTCGGCGACGCGCATCGCGAGACTGGTGAGATAGCCGAACAGCAGTCCGCTCGCGTTGTGCACGATCACGATGCCCAGGAGCGGCAGCAGGCCCAGCGTGAGCAGCTGGCGCTCCTTCACCAGCGCGATCACGATGAATGCCAGCAGCGCGAAGAGCGAAAAGTTGCCGAGCGGCTTGCGGATGCGCGCCGTGAGCATCGGCGCGCGGTGCGCCACCAGGAGGCCCAGCGCCATCGGCACCGCCAGCAGGAGCAGCAGGCTGAACCAGATGCCCGAAGGATCGATCTCGAGCTCGCGCAGCCAGCCCGCGGTGGCCGGATTGCTCGCCACCATCCAGCTGAAGTTGAAGGGCGTGGCCACCAGCGCGATCAGGCTCGCGGTCGCCGACACGCTCACCGACAGCGCCGTGTTGCCGCGTCCGAAATGCGTGATGACGTTGCTGAGCGACCCGCCCGGGCAGGCCGCGACCAGGATCATCGCGGCCTCGATGTCCGGCGGCAGGTCGAGCGCCAGCGTGGCGAGCCAGGTGCCCACCGGCAGCAGGATGAACTGCGGAATGAGTCCGCAGATGACCGCGCGCGGGGTCTGCGCGACGCGGCGGAAATCGTCCAGCTTCAGTTCGAGCGCCACCGCGAACACCATGGTGGCCAGGACCAGGCTCAGGACAAGTTGCTGAAAACTCAATGGGCGCTCCTCGGGTGGGGCAGCCTAAGCACAAAGCGGCACGCTGCAGCCCCGTAAAATCACGGGCTTGCGCGGCACGGCCCGTGCACCTTCTTCTTCGTCCAACGTCGCACCGTCCAGGCCACGCCGGCCACTCTCATGTTGAGCTTCCAGCAAATCATTCTCAAACTGCAGTCGTACTGGGCCGAGCAGGGCTGCGCCCTGCTGCAGCCCTACGACATGGAAGTCGGCGCCGGCACCTCGCACACCGCGACCTTCCTGCGCGCACTCGGCCCCGAGCCGTGGAAGGCCGCCTACGTGCAGCCGAGCCGCCGACCCAAGGACGGCCGCTACGGCGAGAACCCGAACCGCCTGCAGCACTACTACCAGTACCAGGTGGTTCTCAAGCCGGCGCCGAGCAACATCCTCGAGCTCTACCTGGGATCGCTCGAAGCGCTGGGCTTCGACCTGAAGAAGAACGACATCCGCTTCGTCGAGGACGATTGGGAGAACCCGACGCTGGGCGCATGGGGCCTGGGCTGGGAGGTCTGGCTCAACGGCATGGAAGTGACGCAGTTCACCTACTTCCAGCAGGTCGGCGGCATCGACTGCAGGCCGATCACCGGCGAGATCACCTACGGGCTGGAGCGGCTCGCGATGTACCTGCAGGGCGTGGACAACGTCTACAACCTGACATGGACCGATGGCTTGAGCTATGGCGACGTCTACAAGCAGAACGAGGTCGAACAGTCGACCTACAACTTCGAGCACAGCGACGCCGACTTCCTCTTCACCGCGTTCGCTGCCCACGAGAAGCAGGCCAAGCACCTGATGGAAGAAAAGCTCGCACTGCCGGCCTACGAGCAGGTGCTCAAGGCGGCCCACAGCTTCAACTTGCTGGACGCGCGCGGCGCGATCAGCGTGACCGAACGCGCGGCCTACATCGGCCGCATCCGCAACCTCGCGCGCAGCGTCGCGCAAAGCTACTACGAGAGCCGCGAGCGGCTCGGATTCCCGATGGCGCCGCGCGAATGGGTCGCACAGATTCCAAAGAAGGCGGCCTGAGCGATGATCACCCAGAACAACCTGCTCGTCGAACTCTTCGTCGAGGAACTTCCCCCCAAGGCGCTGAAGAAGCTCGGCGATGCCTTCGCTGCCGTGCTGCGCGAGCAGCTGGTGGCCCAGGGCCTGGCGGATGCCGGCTCGGTGCTCACGGCCTATGCCTCGCCGCGCCGGCTGGCGGCGCATCTCACGAACGTGCGGGCGCAGGCTGCGGACCGTGCGGTCTCGCAGAAGCTGATGCCGGTGACCGTGGGGCTCGACGCCTCGGGCCATGCCAGCCCGGCGCTGCTCAAGCGCCTGGCCGCGCTGGGTGCCGATGCGTCGGCCGTGCCCGGCCTCAAGCGCGCGATGGACGGCAAGGCCGAGGCCCTGTTCTTCGAAAGCACGGCCAAGGGCGCGACGCTCGCCGAGGGCCTGCAGAAGGCATTGGCCGAGAGCATCGCCAAGCTGCCGATCCCCAAGGTCATGAGCTACCAGCTCGAAGCCGGCTGCGAACTGCCGGGCTGGAGCAGCGTGAGCTTCGTGCGCCCGGCGCACGGCCTGATCGCACTGCACGGCGACGCGGTCGTTCCGGTCGAGGCGCTGGGCCTCCATGCCGGGCGTGAAACCCACGGCCATCGCTTCGAGGCGCAGGTCGATCCGGTCGTGCTGCGCGACGCGAACAGCTACGCGGTGCAGCTGGCGGACGAAGGCGCCGTCATCGCCGGCTTCGAAGCGCGCCGCTTCGAGATCGCACGCCAGCTCGCCGAGGCGGCGCTGCAGGTCGGCGCCGGCTCGCAGCCGATCGACGACGACGCGCTGCTCGACGAGGTCACGGCGCTGGTCGAGCGGCCCAACGTGCTCGTGTGCGAGTTCGAGCGCGAGTTCCTCGATGTGCCGCAGGAGTGCCTGATCCTCACGATGAAGGCCAACCAGAAGTACTTTCCGCTGCTCGATGCGGCCGGCCGGCTCACCAACAAGTTCCTCGTCGTCAGCAACATCCGGCCTGACGACGCCAGCGCGGTGGTCGGCGGCAACGAGCGCGTGGTGCGCCCGCGGCTGGCCGATGCCAAGTTCTTCTTCGACCAGGACCGCAAGAAGTCGCTGGCCTCGCGCGTCGATTCGCTGGCCAAGGTGGTCTATCACAACAAGCTCGGCACGCAGGGCGAGCGTGTGCAGCGCGTGATGCGCATCGCGCACGCGATCGGCGAGCAGCTGGGCGCCGCGTCGCACGACAACGCGCTGGCGCCGCGCGCGGTGCAGGCCGCACAGCTCGCCAAGGCCGACCTGGTGACCGACATGGTCGGCGAATTCCCTGAGCTGCAGGGCACCATGGGCCGGTACTACGCGCTGCACGACGGGCTCGACGCTGCCGTGGCCGACGCGATCGAAGACCACTACAAGCCGCGCTTCGCGGGCGACGAGCTGCCGCGCAACCCGGTCGGCATCGTCGTCGCGCTGGCCGACAAGCTCGAGACGCTGGTGGGCATGTTCGGCATCGGCAACCTGCCGACCGGCGACCGCGATCCCTTCGCGCTGCGCCGGCATGCGCTGGGCGTGATCCGCATGCTGGTCGAGCGCCATCTGCCGCTGGCTTTGCGCGCCGTGCTGGGCCAGGCTTACGCCGCCTTCGGCGCGCCGAAGGCGGGCGACGTTGCGCTCACCGACCCCACCGAAGCCCTCGAAGCTTTCATCTACGACCGACTCGCCGGCAGCCTGCGAGAGCAGGGCGCCAGCGCCCAGGAGGTCGACGCCGTGCTGGCGCCCCAGCCCCAGCGGCTCGGCGAGGTGCCGAAGCTGCTGGCCGCCGTGCGCGCCTTTGCCGCGCTGCCGGAAGCGCCCGCGCTGGCCGCGGCCAACAAGCGCATCGGCAACATCCTGAAGAAGTCGCCCGAAGCCGATGCGCACGTGAGCGAGCTGCTGCTGCAGGAGCCGGCCGAAAAGGCGCTCCATGCCGCGATGCAAAGGGTCGTGCCCATGGCCAATGCGCAGTTCGACGCCGGCGACTACACTGCCTCGCTGCAAACCCTGGCCGCGCTGCGCGAGCCCGTCGATGCGTTCTTCGATGGCGTGATGGTCAATGCCGACCAGTCCGACCTGCGGCTCAACCGCCTCGGCCTCCTGATGCTGCTGCATGATGCGATGAACCGCGTGGCGCAACTGGAGCGGCTGGCTGCCTGATCGACACACCATGAAAATCGTCATCCTCGACCGCAACGGCACGCTCAACGTGCACCGCGAGGACTTCGTCAAGAGCGACATCGAGTGGACGCCGCTGCCGGGCGCGCTCGAAGCGGTCGCCAGGCTCAACCACGCGGGTTGGCATGTCGTGATCGCCTCCAACCAGTCCGGGCTCGGACGCGGCCTCTTCGACGTCGCCTCGCTCAACGCCATGCACGCCAAGATGCACAAGATGCTGGCCGCGGTGGGCGGCCGTGCCGATGCGGTGTTCTATTGCCCGCACAGCCCCGACGAGGGCTGCGCGTGCCGCAAGCCCAAGCCGGGGCTGTTCCATCAGATCGGCGAGCGCTACGGTGTCGACCTGGCCAACGTGCCGACCGCGGGCGACAGCCTGCGCGACATGCAGGCCGGCGCGGCCGCCGGCTGCGAGCCGCACCTGCTCCTGACCGGCATGGGCGCGGCCTGCCGCGGCGTCGAGCTGCCGCCCGAGTACCCGCCGAACACGCGGGTTCACGAAAACCTGCCGGCTTTCGTCGATTTCCTGCTCGAACGCGAAGCGCAGGCCGCCCTGCAGGTGGCCGTCTGATGGCCTTCCTGCGATCCGTCGTCCACGCGCTGTGGATGCTCGTCACCGTGATCCCCTGGGGCCTCATCATGGTCGTCAGCTCGCTCTGGAAGCGTGGCATCCCGCTGTACTGGATGGCCGAGCGCTGGCTCGGCTGGGCCATCGGCGGCGCGCGGGTGCTGCTGGGCATCAAGACGCGCGTGAGCGGCATGGAGAACCTGCCGCAGGACAAGCTCGCCGGCGCGGTGCTGCTGGTCAAGCACCAGTCGACCCTCGAAACCTTCCTGATGCCGACGCTGATGCCGCATCCGCTGGCCTTCGTGTTCAAGAAGGAGCTGATCTACGTGCCCTTCTTCGGCTGGGCCATGGCGCGGCTGGACATGATCCACATCGACCGCAGCCAGCGCACGCAGGCCTTCAACAAGGTCGTCGCGCAGGGCCGCGTGCTGCTGGCCCAGGGCATCTGGATCATCATGTTTCCGGAAGGCACGCGCATTCCGCGCGGGCAGCAGGGCGTCTACAAGTCCGGCGGCACGCGGCTCGCGTGCGAGACCGGCGTGCCGGTGATCCCGGTCGCCGTGACTTCGGCCAAGGTCTGGCCGCGCAAGGCTTTCATCAAGCGTCCGGGCGTGGTCGATGTTTCGATCGGCCCGGCCATTCCGAGCGTCGGGCGACGGCCCGACGAGCTGATGCGCGAAGTCGAGACCTGGATCGAAGCCGAGATGCGCCGGCTCGATCCCGAGGCCTACGTCTCGGCCGCGGCCGAAGTCACCGCCTGAGGGCCCGCACATGCGCAGCCTGCTGCAGTTCACGTTGGACCTGTTCGACGAGCCTGCGGCCAAGCCGGCACCGCCGCCATCGGCGCCGTCTGGCGAACAGTCGCCGAGCGCAGGCTTCCCGCCCTCGATCCCGCTGGCCGACGCGATGAGCCCGGCCAGCTTCGTCCACCCGCGCGCCACGCGCGAGCTGACGCTGGGCAACGCGCGCGTGGCCTACGAATTCATGCGCGGCAAGCGTCGCACCATCGGCTTCGTGGTCGGCGCCGAAGGCTTGTCGGTGCGCGCGCCGCGCTGGGTCGCGCTGCGAGACGTCGATGCCGCCGTCAAGGAGAAGGCCGACTGGATCCTGCGCAAGCTGGCCGAAACGCAGCAGCGTCATGCGCGGCTGGAGGCCACGCGCATCGAGTGGAAGGACGGCGTGAGCTTCCCCTTCCTCGGCGAGCCGGTGCTGGTGCAGCTCGATCCGCACCATGCGTTCGACGGCGTCGGCGCCGTGCTCGATGCAGGCGCCGGCGACGCGCCGCACATCCTGCGCCTTGCACTGGCGAACAACGCGAGCCCGGTGCAGATCCGTGATGCCGCGCAGGCCTGGCTCATGCGCCAGGCGCGGCGCATCTTCACCGAGCGGCTCGACCACTTCGCGCCGCGCCTCGGCGTGGCCTGGCACAAGCTGTCGCTGTCGAATGCCTCGACGCGCTGGGGCAGCGCGAGCGCCGACGGTGCGATCCGGCTGCACTGGCGGCTGGTGCATTTCAAGATGTCGGTGATCGACTACGTGGTCGCGCACGAGCTCAGCCACCTGCGCGTGATGGACCACAGCGCGCGCTTCTGGGAGACGGTGGAGAGCGTGGTGCCGGACTACGGGGCGCTGCGGCAGCAGCTCAAGGAGCAGCCTGTTCCGAAGTGGTGACTCGAGGGGCTTTCAGCGCGCGTGCGTCACGCCGCCGTCCACGACCAGCGTCGAGCCCATCACATAGTCGCCGGCTCTCGAAGCCAGGTAGATCGCCGCAGCCGCCATGTCCTCGGGCTCGCCGATGCGTCCTGCCGGGATGCGCGACTTGATCTCGTCGCCGTGATCGCGCGCATCCTTGTTCATGGAGGACGCAAAAGCGCCCGGCGCGATGGCGCTGACGACGATGCGGTCCTGCGCCAGTCGCAACGCCATGCGCCGCGTGAGCTGGATCAGCCCGGCCTTGCTCGCCGCGTACGAATACGTTTCCTGCGGATTGACCGAGATGCCGTCGATCGATGCGATGTTGATCACCTTCGCCAGGTGATCGGTCGCCGCCTGCTTGAGCATCGGCGTCAGCGCCTGGGTCAGGAAGAAGGGCGCCTTGAGGTTGAGGTCGACCACCTTGTCCCAGCCGCTCTCGGGAAACTCGTCGTAGGGCGCCCCCCAGGCGGCGCCGGCGTTGTTGACCAGGATGTCGAGCGAGCTCTCGTGCTTCGCATAGGCGGCGACCAGGGCTTGCGCACCTTCGAGTGTCGACACATCGGCCGGCAGCGAGACGCAGTGACCGAAGGCCGAGAGTTCCCTGGCTGTCTGGTCGCAGGCCTCGGCCTTGCGCGCCGAGATATAGACGCGGGCGCCCTGGGCCAGGAAGCCTTCGGCGATCATGCGGCCGATGCCGCGCGAGCCGCCGGTGATGAGGGCGCTGCGGCCCGCGAGCGAGAAGAGTCGAGAGGTGTCCATGCGCTTGTCTCCAGGGTGTGACCGGGAGCTTAGTGCGCACGGGCGCCGGCCGCCGTCACCTTGGCGCCAGCGGCTCCTCTTCGTCCAGCGCCAGCACCACTTCCTGCAAGGTGCGCGCGAGACGGTCGCCGTCCAGCGGCTTGTGCAGGATGCGCGCCGCCACGCTCGAAAACTCGCGGAAGCGTGCCGGCGCGGTTTCGCCCGTCACGATCACCGCCGGCAGGTCCGGTTTCTTCAGGCGCAGCCTTTCGATCACTTCGAGCCCGGTTTCCTCGCGCAGCCGGAAGTCGACCACCATCACGTCGGGATCGAATCCCTCGGCCAGCGCCTGCTCCGCCTTGGCGCCGGTGGCCACGCCCTTGACCGACCAGCCCAGCTGATGGAGATAGGTGCACATCGCCGACAGGACCTCGGCCTCGTCGTCGACCAGCAGCACGGCCAGTCTCGTGCCGTCGAAGGAGCGCACCAGCGCGTTCGCCACCTCGGGATGGCTGTCGTCCAGCGGGACGGCGGGCGCGATGTGGAGCTCGAAGGTGGTGCCGCGGCCGGGCTCGCTGTCGAGCTTGAGTTCGATCTCCAGCAGATGGGCGGTGCGCCGCACGATCGCGAGGCCCAGCCCCAGGCCGTGCGTGCGGTCGCGCGAGGGGTTGCCGATCTGGTAGAACTCCTCGAACACCCGCTCGCGCTCGCTCTCCGGGATGCCGGGGCCGGTGTCGGTCACGCGCACCACGACCCGGCCGTCGGCGCCCGGCTGGGCCGAGAGCGTCACGCCGCCGCTGGTGGTGAACTTGATGGCGTTGTTCACCAGGTTGCCGACGATGCGGATCAACTGGTCGCCGTCGGTCAGGCCCCACAGCGGCTCTTCGGGCACCGCCACCTTCATGAACAAGCCCTGCTGAGCAGCCAGCGCCGCGTATTCGTCGCGCGAAGCGCGCAGAACCGCGCCGATGTCGTGCGGCGCGAACTTGGCCTCGATCGTGTGGGCGTCGAGGCGCGAGATGTCCAGCAGGCCGTCCAGCAGGCCGCTGCTCTGGCGCAGCGCGCTGCCGATGCCGCGGCTGACTTCCTTGAGCAACGGATCGGTGGCGCGGCGGGCCAGGATGTCCAGCGTGGTGGCGTTGATCGAGAGCGCGTGCAGCGGCTGCCGCAGGTCGTGGCTGGCGGCCGCGAAGAAGCGGGTCTTGGCCTCGCTGGCGGCGGTGGCGCGGTCGCGCTCCTGGCGCACGACCTCGGACAGCACCGCGTTGTCGTCGAGCACGCTCATGAGCTTGTGCAGCATGCGGCCCTGGTCCTTGACGGTGGCCAGCAGCATGAAATAGACCAGTCCGATGCCGGCCGCGAACATGTAGCCCACGGCGCCGCCGCGCCAGGCCCAGCCGCCGGCCAGGCAGCAGAAGGTGAGGGTGCAGAAGCCGACGAAGGCGCGCTGCGAGCCCGCGACCGAGGCCGCGCCGATGGTGCAGCCGGCCATCAGCACGGCTGCCACCGCCAGCGGCGCGAAGTCGCCGGGCGCCAGGAACACGAAGGGCACGATGGTTGCGGTCGTGATGCCGTTCAGGTCGAAGCCGCGCAGCAGCCGCGGCAGGTACCGGATCTGCTCCTCGGGCGCGGCGCGTTCGACCGCCAGCCCGAGCCGCCAGCGGTACACCATCACGGCGCCGGTGGCGACCAGCCAGACCCAGGGCCAGAACTGGACGCCCTGGCGGAACGCGATGAAGGCCACCAGGATGTAGCCCAGGTAGTTGAGCGGCAGGCGGCGCGAGTACTGCAGGATGAGCGCCAGCCGGCGCTCGAGGATGCGCTGCCCGATGCGCGCATCGCGCGAGGTGCCCGCGAGCGGGATCGGCGCGGACGCGGTATCAGTCAATCCGCACGCCCTCGCGCGACGCCTGGTAGGCGGCTTCGGTCCTGTTGCGCACGCCCAGCGCCGTGTAGACGGCGGTCAGGTGGGCCTTGACGGTGGACTCGGCGATGTTGAGCTGGCGCGCAATGAGCTTGTTGGGCAGGCCGCGTGCTGCTGCGCGGTAGACGTCCATCTGCCGCGCGGTGAGCCCCGCGAGCCGCGGATCGTTGCCGCTGCTCGGCCGGGTCTCGATGTCCGGCGGCGCCGCGTTGAGGGTTTCCAGCGGCAGGAAGATGCGCCCGGCGAGCACGTGGCCCAGCGCCGCGACCATCATTTCCGAGCTGTACTTCTTGGGGATGAAGCCGGCCGCGCCCAGTTCGACCGAATTGCGGATCAGCGCGGCGTTGGTTTCGCCCGAGAGCACCACGATGCGCGCCATGCAGCCGGCGTCGCGCAGGCGGCGGATGGATTCCTCGCCGTCGCAGTCGGCCAGGTGCCAGTCGAGCAGCACCAGGTCGAACTCGGCCAGTTCCAGCAGTTTCACCGCGTTCGACATCTCGCCCGTGGTCTCTATGCGCAGTTGGGGCACAAGGACGCTCAGCAGGTTCTTCATGCCCTGCAGAAACATCACGTGGTCGTCAATCATCAATACGTTCATCGCTACCTCTGGGCCGAGTATTCATCAGATTGAGGCCGGAATGAGCGCCTTAAGACTTCAGTCGAAGAGCCAGGGTTCTCTTGCTTGCAAACTCGCGCACCATGCCGCTGACAGGGTCGCAAAAGGACAGCGCCTTGGCCAGCAGTTGCAGCGGCCGCTCGAAGTCTTCTTCGCCTTCGGGCAGCAGCTCGGGGTAGATCGAATCGTTCAGGATCGGCAGGCCGAGCGCCGCGCAGTGCACGCGCAGCTGGTGCCTGCGGCCGGTGACCGGCGCGAGGCGCAGGCGGGCCAGGCCGTCGCGGTGCTCGAGCAGCTCGAAATGCGTCTCGGCGTTGGGCTCGCCAGCCACTTCCCGCATGCGCATGAAATGGTCGTCGTCCGCGAGGCGGCTGCGGCGCACGGCGGGCAGCACCGCGTCGTCGCGCCAGGGCACGATGGCCTCGTAGTGCTTGGCGATGCGGCGCTCGGCAAACAGCGCGTGGTAGATGCCGCGGGTCGCGGGCTGGACCGAGAACAGCACCACGCCGGCGGTCTCGCGGTCGATGCGGTGCAGCGGCGCCAGATGGTCCAGGCCCAGCTTGCGCTTCAGGCGCACCAGCAGGCTCTCCTGCACGTACTTGCCAACCGGCGTGACCGGCAGGAAATGGGGCTTGTCCACGGCCAGCAGGTGCGCGTCCTGGAACAGGATGATTTCATCGAAGGGGATGCGGCGCTCGGCTTCGAGCGAGCGGTAGTAGTAGATGCGCAGCCGCGCCTCGTAAGGCCGCGCTTCGGTGACCGGCACGCCGTGCTCGTCGACCACTTCGCCCGTGCGCATGCGGGTCTCCCAGGTGGCGCGCGGGATCGCCGCGAAGCGCTGCACGAGGAACTCCGCGATCGTCGGCCAGCGGCCGGGCGGCAGCGCGACGCAGCTCGGGCCGACGCCGTCTCGGGTGGGCAGCGGAAGGCCGGGCATGGGTCGCGCGGATTCAGGCCGCGTCGAGCACCGACACGATCTCGGCGAATGCCGGTCGTGCGGCGGGGGCGGCGTCCAGGCAACGCGCCTGCAGGCCCGCCAGCACGGCCAGCGCAGCATGGTCCGCGTCGGCCGCCGGCCGGCAGCGCGCCGCCAGCTCTTCCAGCAGGTGGCCGAAGGCGCGCGCCTCGATGCGCTGCAGCAACTGCGCCTGCGCAGCGTCGTCCAGCGGCAGGAAGGAGGCTGCGCCGAAGTCGCCCAGGAGACAGTCGCCTTCGTCGTTCGACAGGATGTTGTGGGCGTACAGGTCGCCGTGCACGATGCCGCGCGCATGCAGTTGGGCTGCGGCCGAAGCGATGCCGCGCGCCATCTTCAGCGCGGTCTGCACGGGCCAGCCGGCGTCGGCTGGATAGACATCGCGCGTGCAGGAGTCCAGGCTCGGCGGGCCGGCCAGGTTGCCGAAATGCGAATCCACCAGCGCCAGCACCAGCCCAGGGGTGTCGTCGGGATTGTTGGCGACGCGGCCCCGCACCGCGATCAGGCTCGGATGCGCGCCGGCCGCGATGCAGGCCGCGAGTTCGCTGTGGGGCCAGCCGTCGCTGGTCACGGCGCCTTTGAACAGTTTCACGGCCACCGGCTGGATGCTGCCGTCCGCGTGCGTCCAGTCGGCCTGGTGGATCACGCCGGAGGCGCCTTCGCCGAGCTTGCGCTGCAGCGAAAGGCTTGCCCAGTCGATCGTCGGCACCGCCTGCGCGGCCAGCGCCGCCGCTTCCGGCATGTCGTCGAAAGGATTGCCCGCGAAGGCCATCCAGGCCAGCCGAGGCAGCGAAAGCAGCCAGCCGGGCAGGGCGTCGAGCCGGTTGGCCGAAATGCGCAGCAGCTCGAGCCGCTGGCAGGAGGCCAGTTCGACGGGCAGCGTCTGCAGCTGGTTGCCGGCGAGCATCAGTTTCTGCAAGCGCGTGCAACGGCCGATCGCGGGCGGCAGCGTCTCGATCTCGTTGTCTGTCAGGATCAGCCAGCGCAGCGAGGGCGGCAGCGAAGCGGCGGGGACGCTGCGGATGCGGTTGGCCTTGAAGCCCACGATGTCGAGCTCGGCGCATTGCCCCACCGATTCGGGCAACTGCGTGAAGCGGTTGTTCGAGCAGAAGAGCACGCGCAGGTGGCGCAGCCGGCCGAAGTCGTCGGGCAGGCTGTCGAGTTGGTTGCCCGAGAGGTCGAGCACCTCCAGCGTGTCCGCCAGGTCGAAGATCTCGCGCGGGAATTCGGTGAGCCCGTCGTTGAGTTCCAGCCGCCGGGCCCCGGCCAGCCGGCCCGCGCGCAGCTCGGCCAGCATGTTCATGCGAACAGGCCGAAGCGGTAAACGCCGTCCTCACCCTTGCGGCGCTGCAGCAGGCCTTCGAAGCGCAGCAGATGCAGATGCGCCACCGTCTCGCCCAGCGCGAAGGTCATCTGGTGCACGTCGAGCGCGCGCTTGAACAGGATCGGCAGGCCCTCGGCCGCGCTGTGCGGCCGGGCGGTGCAGGCTTCGAGCAGTTCGGCCAGGCGGTCGCGATGGTGCTCCTGCAACTGCTCGACCCGGCGGTGGATGCCCCGAAATGGCTTGCCGTGCGAAGGCAGGCCGAGCGCGTCGACCGGCAGGCTCTTGAAGCGCTCGATGCTGTCGAGGAACAGGCGCAGCGGATTGGCCTCGGGCTCGCCCGCGTACACGCTCACGTTGGTCGAGATGCGCGGCAGCATCATGTCGCCGCCGAGCAGCGCGTTCAGCTCCTCGCAATAGAGCGCGATGTGCTCCGGCGCATGGCCGTAGCCGGTGATGCAGCGCCAGGCGCGGCCACCGATCGAGACCGTGGCGCCGTCGAGCATGCGCACGAAGCTGCCCGGCACCGAGGGCACCATGTTGGCGTAGTAGTTGGTCCGCCCGCGGATGGTGGCCAGCACGTGCGGATCGGCGAGGCCGTGCGAAGCGAAGAAATCCGCCGCCGCGTCGCCGCCGGCCAGGGTGTCGCCGGCGCTGCTGAGCACGCGCGCCACGTGGTAGTCGGTCGAGCTGATCCACAACGGCGCGTTCCAGCGCCGGCACAGCCAGTCGGCGAGGCCGATGTGGTCGGGGTGCATATGCGTCACGATCACGCGCAGGATCGGCAGGCCTTCGAGCCGCTCGGCGAAGATCTGCTCCCACTGCGCGCGCGAGGCATCGTGGGCGATGCAGCAGTCGACCACGGTCCAGCCGTCCACGCCGTCGATCGTGTCGCGCAGAAGCCAGAGGTTGATGTGGTCGAGCGCAAACGGCAGCGCCATGCGGATCCAGCGCACGCCGGGCGCGACCTCGAAAGTCTCGCCCGGTGCAGGCAGCGTGTCGCCGAAGGGGTATTGGAGTTCGCGTTCGAGCAGGTTCATGTACGATTGACGTTAACGTAAACGTCATGGTGATATGCCACCATTGTAGGCAGTGGCGCCGAAACGCGCTGTCGCCGCTGCAACCCCGCCAAGACCTTGATGCCCTCGCAGACTTTCACCATCGGCGAACTCGCCCGCGAATTCGACCTCACGACGCGGGCGATCCGCTTCTACGAGGACATGGGGCTGCTCGCGCCGGAACGCGCCGGGCAGCAGCGGGTCTACACCGCGCGCGACCGGGCGCGCCTCACGCTCACCCTGCGCGCCAAGCGGCTCGGCCTGAAGCTGAACGAAGCCAAGGAAATCCTCGACATGTACGACAGCCCGCGCGACACCGCCGCGCAGCTGCAGCGTTTTCTCGGCGTGCTCGGCAACCATCGCGCCCAGCTCGAAGCCCAGCTGGCCGAGCTGGAAGCCAACCTGGCCGAGGTGCGTGCCCAGGAAAAGCAGGCTCGCGCCGCGCTCGCGCGCACCGGCAAGGTCAAGGCCCGTTGAGCTGCCCAAACAACTCTTTCAACCCCACTCGCCGACAATGGACAACATGCCTGACAACCTCGAAGACCTGTTCGCCCACAACCGCAGCTGGTCTGCGCGGATGGAGCGCGACCGCCCTGGCTTCTTCACCAGCCTGGTGAAGCAGCAGACCCCCAAATACATGTGGATCGGCTGCTCCGACAGCCGCGTGCCCGCCAACCAGATCACCGGGCTCGAACCGGGCGAGGTGTTCGTGCACCGCAACGTGGCCAACATCGTGGTGCATTCCGACCTCAACGCGCTGTCGGCGATCCAGTTCGCGGTCGAGCGGCTCAAGGTGCGGCACATCATGGTGGTCGGCCACTATGGCTGCTCGGGCGTGCAGGCCGCGCTCGAAGGCGCGCGCATCGGCATCGCCGACAACTGGATTCGCCATATCCAGGACGTGCGCGACCGGCACCGAGTCATGCTCGAAAGCCTGCCCGAAGCCGTCCGCGCCGACGCGCTGTGCGAGCTCAACGTGGCGGAGCAAGTGGTCAACGTGGCGGTCAGCACCGTCATGGTCGACGCCTGGAGCCGGGGCCAGACGGTCACCATCCACGGGTGGGCCTTCGGCGTGAACGACGGGCTGTTGCAGGACCTGGGCATGACGGTCGACGGGTCCAAGCCGCTCGAGAACCTGTACCGCGCGGCGGTGCAGCGCATTCGGTACAAGTGGAGCAAGCCTGGGGAAGCTGCGCCGGCGACCACCGCTGTCGAGCCCGTGAAAGAAGCCGACTGACCCATGAGCCCCCACGCTCCTCACTTCGTGCGGTCGCTGACCCCCGAGGGGGCGCAGTCCGCCCTTGGGGCGGCCCGGCGGCCGGACTGACCCCATGTTCCCCCAGCGTCTCGATTCGCCGCTGGCCTACGACATCGCAAAGGCGATGCGTGACGGCTTCAACCGCCACTACCAGCTGTTTCGCGCCGAATCGGCGCGCGCCAAGCACCGCTTCGAAACTGCCGACTGGCACGGCCAGCAGCGCGCGCAGCGCGAACGCATCGAGTTCTACGACCTGCGGGTGAGCGAGGCGGTGGCCCGGCTCGAAAAAGAGTTCAAGGCGGGCGAGCAGCCGATGGACGTCTGGCACCAGGTCAAGCTGCACTTCATCGGCCTGTTGGTCGATCACCACCAGCCCGAGCTGGCGGAGAGCTTCTTCAACTCGGTGACCACCAAGATCCTGCACCGCGCCTACTTCCAGAACGACTTCATCTTCGTGCGGCCGGCCATCAGCACCGAGTACATCGAGCCGCGCGACGCACCCACCTACCGCGCCTACTACCCCGAGCGCGACACGCTGGCAGACACCATCGAGCGCATGCTCGGCGACTACGCGCTCCTGGGCGGCTATGCCAACCTGCGGCGCGATGCCGAGCGCGTGGCGGCCGCGATCCTCGGGCGCTTCCACCAGGTCAAGCTGCGCGCCAATTTCCAGTTGCAGGTGCTGTCGGGCCTGTTCTACCGCAACAAGGGCGCCTACGTGGTCGGCAAGATCATCAACGGCTTCATCGAACTGGCTTTTGCGCTGCCGATCCTGCACGACAGCAAGGGCAAGTTCTACATCGACGCGGCGCTCTTCGGCGAGGAAGACCTGCAGATGCTCTTCAGCTTCGCGCGCGCCTACTTCATGGTCGACATGGAAGTGCCCTCGGCCTGCGTTCAGTTCCTGCGCTCGCTGATGCCGCGCAAGCCGCGGGCCGAGATCTACACCGCGCTCGGGCTGGCCAAGCAGGGCAAGACACTCTTCTACCGCGACTTTCTCTACCACCTCAACTACTCCACCGACAGGTTCCGCATCGCGCCCGGCATCAAGGGCATGGTGATGCTGGTGTTCGACCTGCCGTCCTTCCCCTACGTGTTCAAGGTCATCAAGGACTTCTACCCGCCGCAGAAGGACACTACGCGCGAGCAAATCAAGGGCAAGTACATGCTGGTCAAGCAGCACGACCGCGTGGGCCGCATGGCCGACACGCTGGAGTACAGCGACGTCGGCTTCCCGCTCGACCGCTTCGAGCCCGAGCTGATCGAGGAGATCAAGAGGTTCGCGCCCAGCCAGCTCGAGATCGGCGACCGCGACGGCAACGGGGAGATGGAGGTGGTGCTCAAGCACGTCTACATCGAGCGCCGCATGATCCCGCTCAACATCTACCTGCAGGAAGCCTTCGACCAGTTGGAGCATCCCGAGCATGCCAAGCGCGCGGGCAAGCAGCTCGAGCACGCGGTCATCGAGTACGGCAATGCCATCAAGGACATGGTCGCGGCCAACATCTTTCCCGGCGACATGCTGTGGAAGAACTTCGGCGTCACGCGCGGCGGCAAGGTCGTGTTCTACGACTACGACGAGATCGAATACCTCACCGACTGCAATTTCCGCAAGGTGCCGACGCCTCGCAACGAGGAAGACGAGATGAGCGGCGAAGTCTGGTACTCGGTCGGCCCGAAGGACGTGTTCCCCGAGACTTTCGAGCCCTTCCTGCTCGGCAACGCGGCGGTGCGCGCGGCCTTCATGGCCCACCACGCCGACCTGCTCGACGCGGCTTTCTGGCAGAGCCACAAGCAACGCATCCAGGCCGGCCAGATGCTGGACGTTTTTCCGTACGACGAGGCGCAGAGGTTCCACCACGATGGCCACGCGCCGTATTTCTGACAACCACTGAAGGAGCAATTTCCATGAGCGAATCGATCGTGATCGTCGGCGCCGCCCGCACCCCGATGGGCGGCTTCCAGGGCGACTTTTCTTCCCTCGCCGCGCATGACCTGGGCGGCGTGGCCATCAAGGCGGCCATGGCGCGTGCGGGCATCGCGCCCGACACGGTCGGCGAGGTGCTGTTCGGCAACTGCCTGATGGCCGGGCAGGGCCAGGCGCCGGCGCGCCAGGCGGCCTACAAGGGCGGCCTGCCCGACAGCGCGGGCGCCGTCACCCTGAGCAAGATGTGCGGCTCGGCCATGAAGGCCGCGATGTTCGCGCACGACATGCTGCTCGCGGGCACGCACGAGGTCATGGTCGCCGGCGGTATGGAAAGCATGACCAACGCGCCCTACCTGATGCTCAAGGGCCGCGGCGGCTACCGCATGGGCCACGACCGCATCTTCGACCACATGATGCTCGACGGCCTCGAGGACGCCTACCAGCCGGGCCGCTCGATGGGCACCTTCGGCGAGGACTGCGCGGCCAAGTACAAGTTCACGCGCGAGCAGCAGGACGCCTTCGCGATCGCCAGCGTCGAGCGCGCCAAGGCCGCCACCACCTCCGGCGCTTTCAAGGCCGAGATCGCGCCGGTCACGGTCAAGGGCCGCGGCGGCGACACCGTGATCGAGATCGACGAAGGCCCAGGCAAGGTCAAGCTCGACAAGATCCCGCAGCTCAAGCCGGCCTTCAAGAAAGAGGGCGGCACTATCACCGCGGCCTCGAGCTCGTCGATCAACGACGGCGCTGCGGCGCTGGTCATGATGACCGAGAGCACCGCGAAGAAGCTGGGCGCCAGGCCGATCGCCCGCATCCTCGGCCATGCCACCCACGCGCAGCAGCCCGAGTGGTTCTCGACTGCGCCCGTGGGCGCGGTCGCTAAGCTGTTCAAGAAGACCGGCTGGGGCGTGAAGGACGTCGACCTTTGGGAGGTCAACGAAGCCTTCGCCGTGGTGCCGATGGCGCTGATGCACGAGCTCGACGTCTCGCACCACATCGTCAACGTGCACGGCGGCGCCTGCGCGCTGGGCCATCCGATCGGCGCCAGCGGGGCGCGCATCATGGTCACGCTGATTCACGCACTGCAGCAAAAGGGCAAGAAGCGCGGCGTCGCAACGCTGTGCATCGGCGGCGGCGAAGGCACGGCGGTCGCGCTCGAACTGGTCTGACGCGTCGGCTGGAGGGCAGGCACGATAACTGCAGTTCAGCGGCCAGCGAATGCGGTGACAGTTGGCAAGGGGCGCCGTCCATTCGGTGTCGGCCTACCCCTTGCTGGAGTGTTCATGCCTTCTTCGATCTCGCAGGCTCAGTTCCGCAAACTTCGCGCGCTTCTCAAGCAGGGGCGCATCGTTTCGATCTACACCTACCTCGCCGACCACGGTTACTACTATGCGTGCTGGGCCGCCGGCGATACGGATGGCGCCTCGCCGTCCGACGCGCGCAGCGGTGCGGTTCCCGGCCTGCGCCTGGAGACCGCCCAGAGCCTCTCGATCGATGAGCTTGCAAAGATCCGCATCGCCATGGCGCGAGGCTACCTCGACACCCTGCAGGCCCAGTTCGCGCATGGACCGGCCGTCACCCGCGACGTCAGCGCGGAGGAGACGGCCGAGTTCCATGGTGAGGTCTTTCGTGCACACTTCCTCGGCATCAAGGACTGGACGCTCCATGTTCCTTTCGAGCTGCAGGAAAAAGCCGGTGGCCTTGAAGCGGTGGAGCGCTACTGGCAGGGCGTGTTGCGCACGAGCGCCCAGCTGAGCGCCCGGGCCCTCGCCAAGTCGGCGGCGCTGCTGCATGCGGCCTAGCGCTGCCGGCGAACTGACATTTTTTTGCTGTCTTGCCGTGCGCTGTGACATTTCTTGTCGCGGCGCGTGCCGTGGAGCGATACCTAGAATGGGGAAGGAACCACAAGGACAAGGGACAACCCCATGCTGCTCAACGCCGACCAGGAAGCGATCCGCGACGCGGTGCGCGACTTCGCGCAAGCCGAACTCTGGCCGCACGCGCCGCGCTGGGACCGCGAGCACAGCTTTCCGAGGGAAGCGCACGCGGGCCTGGCGGCGCTCGGCGCCTACGGCATCTGCGTGCCCGAGGAAGACGGCGGCGCCGGGCTCGACTACCTGACGCTCGCGCTGGTGCTGGAGGAGATCGCAGCCGGCGACGGCGGCACCAGCACCGCCATCAGCGTCACCAACTGCCCGGTCAACGCCATCCTCATGCGCTACGGTAATGCGCAGCAGAAGAAGAAGTGGCTGCAGCCGCTGGCGCAAGGGCAGATGCTCGGCGCCTTCTGCCTGACCGAGCCGCAGGCGGGCAGCGACGCCTCGTCCTTGCGCACCACGGCGCGCAAGGATGCGGACGGCTGGGTGATCGACGGCGTCAAGCAGTTCATCACCAGCGGCAAGAACGGGCAGGTCGCGATCGTGATCGCGGTCACCGACAAGGGCGCGGGCAAGCGCGGGATGAGCGCGTTCATCGTGCCGACCGACGCGCCGGGCTACGCGGTCGCGCGGCTCGAAGACAAGCTGGGCCAGCACTCGAGCGACACCGCGCAGATCAACTTCGACGCCTGCCGCATCCCGGCCGAGAACCTGATCGGCCAGGAGGGTGAGGGCTACAAGATCGCGCTCGGCGCGCTCGAAGGCGGCCGCATCGGCATCGCCGCGCAGAGCGTGGGCATGGCGCGCAGCGCCTTCGAGGTGGCGCTGGCCTATGCCAAGGAACGCCAGGCCTTCGGCGGCGCGATCTTCGAGCAGCAGGCCGTGGGCTTCAGGCTGGCCGAATGCGCGACGCAACTCGAGGCGGCGCGCCAGCTGATCTGGCATGCGGCGAGCCTGCGCGACGCCGGCCGGCCGTGCCTCAAGGAGGCGGCGATGGCCAAGCTGTTCGCGAGCGAGATGGCCGAGAAGGTCTGCAGCGCGGCGATCCAGACGCTGGGCGGCTACGGCTATGTCAACGACTTTCCGCTCGAGCGCATCTACCGCGACGTGCGCGTGTGCCAGATCTACGAAGGCACGTCGGACATCCAGAAGCTGCTGATCCAGCGTGCCCTGGCCTGATCAAGCGCCCGCCGCGAACTTCGCGACGGCGATCAAGCCGGCGACGAACAGAAGCACGAGCACCAGCGCAATGGCGATCGTCGGCAGCACACCGGCCTGATCCACGCGCGCAGCGGCGTCGGATCGACGACCGCCCAGTCCGATGAAAGCCCACAGTACGGCGCGCACGTAGCGCATGAAATTTGACATCGCAGCCTCACGACAAACGGGTGCAATGCGCACCTTTGCGCACCATGCATCCCGGCTCTAGTGTGGCGCAGCCGGCTCGGAAAAAACAGGAGCAGTTGCGGCAGCGCGCACCGTACCAGTTGCGATCCTTCCAAGGATGGCGACCGCGTGGTTGTGCGCCGGCGTCATCGATCTGGATGACAGACAGACGCCGCCGGGCGGCGCAACATGGCGACCTCTTTCATCGGAGCCCTTCGCCATGCCCGTTTCGAATCTTCCCCGAGCCTTTCGCATAGCGGCCCTCATGTGCATCGCGGCGGGCCTCGGCCTGCACGCCCAGGCGCAGCCCGCGCCCCCGGACATCGCCACGCTGACGGCCAGCGAGGCTGCAGAGCGCCTCTGCGCCGGCTCGCTGACCAGCGAAGCGCTGGTGTCAGCCTATATCGCGCAGGCCAAGGCCAAGCCGCAGCTCAATGCCTTCATCACGCTCGACGAAGCCGGTGCGCTCAAGGCCGCGCGCGCGGCCGACATGGCGCGCCAGCGCGGCGGCGCCTGCAAGCCGCTGGGCGGCGTGCCCGTGGTCATCAAGGACAACATCCAGGTCCAGGGTCTGCCCGCCACCGCCGGCACGCCTGCGCTGAAGGCCTTCGTGCCGGCCGCCGATGCGCCCGTGGTCGCCAAGCTGCGTGCGGCGGGCGCCGTGGTGCTGGGCAAGACCCACATGCACGAGCTTGCCTTCGGCGTCACCGGCTACAACCCGGCCTTCCAGAGCGGGCCCGAAGTCGGCGTGCGCAATGCCTACGACGCGACCAGGATCGCAGGCGGCTCCTCCTCGGGCAACGGCGCGGCGCTCGGCGCGCGCATGGCGCCGGCTGCGCTCGGCACCGACACCGGCGGCTCGGTGCGCATTCCCTGCGCATTCAACGGCTGCGCTTCGCTGCGACCGACCATGGGCCGCTATTCGCAGCAGGGCATCGCGCCGATCTCGCACACGCGCGACACCGCCGGGCCGATGGCGCTTTCGGTGGCCGACCTGGCGCTGCTCGACCGCGTCATCGCCGGCGGCGCGCCGGTGGTGCCGGCCGACCTGAAGCGCGTGCGGCTCGGCGTGGTGCCGGCCTTCTTCGCCAATCTCGATGCCGACACCAAGGCCGCCACCGACGCGGCGCTGGCCAAGCTGCGCGCCGCCGGCGCCACGCTGGTGGACGTGGAGATGCCGAAGCTGATGGAGTTCAACGGTGCGGCAAGCTTCCCGATCGCGCTCTACGAGGCGCACGACGACATGGTGGCCTACCTCGCGAAGTACCGAACCGGCGTCGACATCCAGCGGCTGGCCGCGGCCGCCGCCAGCCCTGACGTCAAGGGCACCTACGAGGGCCTGGTGATTCCGCGCAAACTGCCTGCGGAAAAGGGCGTGGTCGATGCCAAGCCGGCCTATGACAACGCGATGCGCACCGCGCGGCCGGCGCTGCAGAAGCTCTACCGCGACACCTTCAAGGCCAACAAGCTCGATGCGCTGGTCTTCCCCACCGTGCCGCGCGTGGCGCTGGCCGCGACGCCCGAGGCCAGCAGCGTCGAGAACTTCGGCGCGCTGATCCAGAACACCGACCCGGGCAGCAATGCCGGCATTCCGGGGCTGCAGGTGCCCTCGGGCATGGGCGCTTCGAGCGGGCTGCCGATCGGGCTGGAGTTCGACGGCCCGTCGGGCAGCGACCGCAGGCTGCTGGCCTTGGGCCTGGCCGTCGAGGGCGTGCTGGGCCGGTTGCCGGCACCGGCGAAGTAAGGCCGCTCAGCGCCCCGGCGCCGTCCAGCCGGCCAGCGCGGAACGGCGTTCGATCCCGAGCTTGGCGAAGATGCGCCGCAGATAGGTGCGCACCGTCGGCACGCCGACGCCCATGCGGCGCGCGATGTCCTTGTCGGTCAGGCCCTCGCGCACCGCAAGCGCAACCTGCTGCTCGCGCGGGCTCAACTGCGGCCACGCGCCCGGATCCGGCACGGCGCGCTGCGCGCGCTGCAGCGCGCCCGCAAAGGCCGGCTCGATCAGGTCCAGCAGCGCCTTCTCGTGCGCGCCGAAGTCGCCGCGGCCGCGGCAGCGCCAGATGCGCAGGTCGCCCAGCGCGCGCTTCTCGTCGAAGGCGTGCAGGTTCATGCCCCAGTGCAGGCCGTCGCGCGCAAGAAAGTCGTTGAAGAAAGCGGTCCGCATCAGCTCGCGTTGCGGCATCACCTCGGTCACGCGGGTTGCGCGGCGGCGCGACTGCAGGACGAAGGTGATCGGGTCGTGATGCTGGTGCCACTCGGCGTAGCGGTCGAGGTTGGCGGGGTCCATGTTGAGCGCCACCCGGCCGCCGAAGGTACCGCGCTCGGCATCCCACACGAAAGAAGCGAACTGGTCCGCATGCAGCAGGTCGAGCAGCGCCCAGCCGATGCGCTCGCGGATGTCGCGCTCACTCTGGTCTTCCGCGAGCAGCGCGAAGATGCCGCGCAGCGCGTGCTGTTCCGAAGCCTTCAGGTACATCGCCGCTCTCCTCGTCGTGCCGCCGCAGCTTAGGGCCTATTCACACATAAATCATCCCCGCGCCGGGGCGGCAAGGGGTGCAGGGCTAGGCGTGGGCCGCAGCCCGGGGTTTATTCCCCGGGCAAGGACCGCAACGACGCCATGCGCCCCTTGCCGCCTCGGCCCTTCGGGTGAGGCCCCACAGAGGGCCCACTCGTCGTTGCCAATGCTCACGGGGGAGCACCCCCCGTTCCGCTTGGCGCCTAGATTGGGCCCTCTGTGGGGCCTCACGCGGGGGTGATTTATGTGTGAATAGGCCCTATGCGGCAGCAAGCACCGCGCCACCCGCGCCGATTCAGGGTTTGCGAGAGGGTCTGCACAATGCGCGCAAAATCTGACTTTCCCCCTCATGTCCATTTCCTCTCCCACCCCCGCCCGCGTTCCCTGCCCCTGCGGGCGCCGTGATCGCCGCGAGTTGCCGCTGCCCTATGCCCAATGCTGCGGCCGCTACCTCGACGATTTCGACAACACCCCGGCATCGGATGCCGAATCCCTCATGCGCTCGCGCTACACCGCCTTTGCGTACGAGCGCGCCGATTACCTGCTGGCCACCTGGCACCCGACGCACCGGCCGGCCAGCCTGAGCTTCGAGCCCGGCGTGAAATGGCTCGGGCTGGAAGTGCGTTCGCGCTCGGTGCTGGACAGCGACCACGCCGAAATCGAATTCGTCGCCCGCCAGCGCAGCAGCGCCGGTGTGGCGAGCCGGCTGCACGAACGCAGCCGTTTCGTCCGTGAGGACGATGGCGCCCTCAGCCGGTGGTACTACGTCGACGGCGATCCGCGCTGAAACCCTCGAAGCCTGACAAAGCCGCTGCCGCCCCGTGCGGCCTTCATTGCGTGCTAGCAATTCGATAGCGCGCGCGGTGCATTGTGTCCAGAACGGAGACAGTCCGATTCCGTTTGGCCTATTTATCCGCGGGCGTTCCGCCCGCACACTCTCTTCCAGGCTTCAAACACAACCCTCACAGAGAACGACATGGCCAAGAGCATCAGGATTCCGAGCGCATACGCGCAGTGGCTTTGGGCCCTGCTGGTGGCGCCGGTCCTGGTCGCGGTGCTCTGGATGGCCTCGGCACCGGCGCACGCCGGCGACACCGCCGGCCTCACCCCCTTCTCGAGCGCGCGCGGCGCGCAGGCGCCCGAACCCTGGCGCTTCACCAGCCTGCCCAACAAGACGCCGACCCGTTTCGAGGTCGTGCAGCAGGGCGGCCAGCGGGTGCTCAAGGTCGAGGCCGACGAGTCCTACGGCAACCTGGTCCACGCCACCCAGGCGCCGCTCAATGCCTCCACCACATTGGCCTGGCGCTGGCGCGTCGACACGTTCGTGCAGGACGCCGACCTGCGCACGCGCGCCGGCGATGACGGCGCGGCCAAGGTCTGCGTCTTCTTCGACTTCCCCGCAGACCGGCTGTCCTTCGGCGAGCGCACCCGCCTGGCGCTGGCGCGACGCACCACCGGCGAAGACGTGCCCAGCGAAGCGCTGTGCTACGTGTGGGACAACAAGGAAGCCAAGGGCACCGCGCTCGTGAACGCATTCACCAAGCGCATGCGCATGGTGGTGCTCGAGTCCGGTCCGGCGGCCGCGCCGGGCACCTGGATGAGCGAGCGCCGCAACCTGCTGGCCGACTACCGCCGCGTCTTCGGCGACGAGGCCGGCGACACGCTGCCCGATGTGGTCGCGGTCGCGATCTCGGCCGACGCGGACAACACGCGCGGCCACGGCCTGGCCTATTTCTCCGATATCGACCTGCGCAGCATCGCGAGCACCCGCAGCGCAGCGGCACCTGCAACGCCGGCGGAACAACGTCCCGCGCTGGGCGAATAGGAGGCCACGATGATCGATCTCGTCGCACTCCTCTCGGCCCAGGGCGCTGCCGTGGTGTTCCTCGCCACACTGGCGACCCGCCTCGGCGCGCCGGTGCCGGCGGCACCGTTTCTCGTGGTGGCCGGCGGCCTGACGGTCGGTGGTGAAGTCTCCCTGGCCACGGTGCTGCTGGCCTCCGTGCTCGGCAACATCCTCGGCGACGGCGCCTGGTTCCTGGCTGGGCGCCGCTGGGGCTACGGCGTCATGCGGCTGCTGTGCCGCATCTCGCTGTCGGCCGAATCCTGCGTGCAGCGCAGCGAATCGATCCTCGGCCGCTGGGGCGGGCTGTCGCTGATCGCCGCCAAGTTCGTGCCGGGCGTGTCGGTGGTCGCGCCGCCGATGGCCGGCGCCCTGGGCATGTCGAACCTGCGTTTCCTGTCCTACGAGACGGTCGCCGCGTTGATCTGGGCGCTGGGCTTCCTGGTGCTCGGGCGCATCTTCCACGCGGCCATCCAGGACGTGCTCTCGGTGCTGTCCAGCATCGGCCTCACGGCTGCCGGCGTCGGCGTGGTGGTGCTCGCGGCTTTCGTCGCCTGGCGCTATCGCCAGCGCCGTGTCGCGCGGCGTGCCGATGACATCGTGCACATCGAGGTCGGTGCGCTGCGCGAGGCGCTCGCGTCCGGCCCCCGCCCGATGGTGATCGACGTGCGTTCGGCCGAAGCGCGGGCACTGGATGTGCGGGCCATCCCCGGCGCCATCGGCATCGCGCTCGACCAACTGCCGGTGCGACTGGCCGATTTCGAAGCCGCGCGCGAACTGGTTCTGTTCTGCGACTGCCCGCACGACGAATCCGCTATCGCCGCAGCCCGCGTGCTGATGAAGGCCGGCCTGCCGCGCGTGCGCGTGCTCGCCGGCGGGCTCTCGGCGTGGGAAGCTGCTGCCGCGATCGAGGCGGACGAAGACGCGACCTCGGGCGGCACGCCGCACATCGCTGCGCACGCCGCTTGATCCCCGCCTCGAACGAGGCCTAGAATCGATCCCGCTCCGGGGTGCACGCAGTTGCGTGCTGAGATGGCCAAGCGGCCGAACCCGCGAACTTGATCTGGTTCATACCAGCGTAAGAAGAGCTGCGACTCCCCGGCCCCGGACATTCTTTTTTCCGCCGTGCCGACCCTGGAGCCATCGCGGAGCACCCATCCAACGAACCGGAGTGCCCCGCATGAATGCCCCTGACAAGTTCGCCTCGCTGCTCACGCTGACCCGCGAGCCCTTTCCCGCCTCGACCAAGAGCACCATCACCGGAAGCCGCGCCGACCTGCGCGTGCCGGTGCGCGACGTGCAGCTCACCAACGGCGAGAACGTGTCGCTCTACGACACCTCCGGCCCGTATTCGGACCCCTCGGCCGACATCGATGTGCGCCGTGGCCTGGTCGATGTGCGCGGCGCCTGGATCGCCGAGCGCGACGACACCGAGCGCTACCAGGGCCGCACGCACCAGATGCTCGACGACGGCGCCACCCACGCCGACCGCGATGCGCAGCGCCTGGCCGAGCTGCGCGCCGCCGCCTCTGGGCTGCAGCGCACGCCGCGCCGCGCCAAGGCCGGCAAGAACGTGAGCCAGATGCACTACGCCCGGCGCGGCATCGTCACGCCCGAGATGGAATACGTCGCGCTGCGCGAGAACGGCAAACGCGAATGGATGGCCGAGTACCTGTCCGACGCGGCGCGCGAGAAGCGCCTTGCCGGCAACCCGATGGGCGCGCAGATCCCGAAGATCATCACGCCCGAGTTCGTGCGCGACGAGGTGGCGCGCGGGCGCGCCATCATCCCGGCCAACATCAACCATCCGGAAGTCGAGCCGATGGCGATCGGGCGCAACTTCCTGGTCAAGATCAACGCCAACATCGGCAACTCGGCCGTGACCTCCAGCATCGAGGAAGAGGTGGAAAAACTGGTGTGGGCGATCCGCTGGGGCGCCGACAACGTGATGGACCTTTCCACCGGCCGCAACATCCACACTACGCGCGACTGGATCGTGCGCAACAGCCCGGTGCCCATCGGCACGGTGCCGATCTACCAGGCGCTCGAAAAAGTCGGCGGCGTGGCCGAGGACCTGACGTGGGAGATCTACCGCGACACGCTGATCGAGCAGGCCGAGCAGGGCGTCGACTACTTCACCATCCATGCCGGCCTGCGCCTGCCCTTCATCCACCTCACCGCCGACCGCCGCACCGGCATCGTCTCGCGCGGCGGCTCGATCATGGCCAAGTGGTGTATCTCGCACCACAAGGAGAGCTTTCTCTACACGCACTTCGAGGACATCTGCGAGATCATGAAGGCCTACGACGTGAGCTTCTCGCTCGGCGACGGCCTCAGGCCCGGCTGCGCATCGGACGCCAACGACGAAGCCCAGTTCGCCGAGCTGCGCACGCTCGGCGAGCTCACGCAGATCGCGTGGAAGCACGACGTGCAGACCATGATCGAAGGGCCCGGCCACGTGCCCATGCACCTGATCCAGGCCAACATGGACGAGCAGCTGAAGCACTGCCACGAGGCGCCCTTCTACACGCTGGGCCCGCTGACCATCGACATCGCGCCGGGCTACGACCACATCGCCAGCGCCATCGGCGCCGCCATGATCGGCTGGGCCGGCACCGCGATGCTGTGCTACGTCACGCCCAAGGAGCACCTGGGGCTGCCGGACCGCGACGACGTGAAGCAGGGGATCATCGCGTACAAGATCGCGGCGCACGCGGCCGACGTGGCCAAGGGCCATCCGGGTGCGCGGGCGCGCGACGATGCGCTGAGCAAGGCACGCTTCGAGTTCCGCTGGCAGGACCAGTTCAACCTCGGCCTCGACCCCGACACCGCGCGCGAATTCCACGACGAGACCCTGCCCAAGGACTCGAGCAAGGTGGCGCATTTCTGCTCGATGTGCGGCCCGAAGTTCTGCTCGATGAAGATCACGCAGGAAGTGCGCGAGTACGCGGCGCAGCGCGGCATCGACGAAGTGAAGGCTCTCGACGACGGGATGGCCGGCAAGTCGGCGGAGTTCAAGGCGGGCGGGGGCGAAATCTACATACCGATCCACTCGGCCTGAAGACGCGAGGGGGCATTGGTAGGATGGCTCCCCTATGAATTCCATCCCTTTCGATGCCGTCCTCTTCGACTGCGACGGCGTCCTCGTCGACTCCGAACCCATCACCAACCGCGTGCTCGCCGAAATGCTCGGCGAGCTCGGCTGGCAGCTCACGGTGGAGGAGTCGATGCGCATCTTCACCGGCAAGGCTGTCAAGGACGAGGTCGCCCTGATCGAGTCCAAGACCGGCTTCACCGTGACGACTGACTGGCTGGCCGAGTTCTGGGCCCGGCGCAATGCCGCGCTCGATCGCGACCTGGTCGAGATCGCCGGTGCCCCTGCGGCCGTGCGCGCGCTGCATGCGGCAACCCAGGGTCGCATCGCCTGCGCATCGGGCGCCGATCGTCACAAGGTGGAGCTGCAGTTGCAGAAAATCGGTCTCTTCGATGCCTTCGAAGGCCGCATCTTCAGCGGTCACGAAACCCCGCGCTCCAAGCCGGCACCCGACGTCTACCTGGCGGCCGCTGCGGCGCTGGACGTCGACCCCACCCGCTGCGCAGTGATCGAAGACACCGTGACCGGCGCGACCGCGGGCGTCGCCGCCGGCGCCACCGTGTTCGGCTACAGCCCCGGCGAACCCGGCCACAGCGGCGCGCAGGCGCTGCGCTCGGTCGGCGCGGTCGAGGTCTTCACCGACATGGCGCAACTGCCTGCCTTGCTCGCCGCCTGGCGCCCCGTGCCCGCCTGAGCGCGGAAGGAGAAAGGCCTCAGTGCTTCCGCTTCGTGGCCGCCCTGGCCATGGCGGTGAGGGCCTGGGTCATGGCCTGGGCACGTGCCGACCAGAAATGCGCGATCAGCTTGTCGGCGTTGGCGACCACCGCGGGATGGGTCCGCGAGCGGCCCGATGTGGCGGCGAATTCGACCAGGGCCGCGTATTCGGAAGTGTCGGTGTCGGGAGTGCGCATGCCTCGATCCTAGGGCGGGAAGGCTCGGCCGAGGCAGGCGATGCGTGCTGGCGGTGAGCGGAGCGACGAACTTTGTCACGGATCGCCCCCGCGAGGCAAGTCCCGCGTTTGCGCCGATGCGCCGCCGCGACGGAATGCCCCCGGCGTGACCCCGGCCCAGGTCCGGAAGGCGCGCGAGAAGCTTTTTTCGTTGCGAAAACCCACCGCCAGCGCAATCTGCTTGATCGGCCGCTCGGTGCGGCGCAGCTGCTCGGCCGCCTGCTCGTGCCGGACCTCGTCCTTCAGCGCCTGCAGCGACACGCCTTCCTCCAGCAGCTGGCGGTGCAGCGTGCGGGCCGAGAGGTTCAGCAGCACCGCCAGCGCCTCGGCCGTGGCCGCCTCCCTGCCGCGCGCGCGCAGCAGTTCGCGCACGCGCTGGCCCAGCAGGCGGTCGCGGCGGTACTGCAGCACGGTGAGCGGCAGCGCGCGGCGCAGCATCGTGCGAAGCGCTCGCTCGTCGCGCTGCAGCGGCAGGGCGAGGTAGCGTTCGTCGAAGCTGTAGCTCGCCGCCTCGGCACCGAAGCGCAACTCGCCGCCGAACATCAGCGGATAGGCATCGCGGTGGGGCGGGGCCTCGAAGGGGAAGGCGGCGCCGCGCAGCGACACGCGCGAATCGATGACCCAGGAGGCATAGCCGTGCAGGAAGCGCAGGTTCGACACCAGGCAGAACTCGCGCAGGTCGCCGAGTGGCACGTGCTCCCTGATCGACACTGTCGCCACGCCGCCCGCCGCCTTGAGTTCGAGCGTGACGTCCTCGGTCAGCAGCCGGTGGTGCCTGCACCAGCGCTTGATCGCCACGCCCAGGTCGGGCGAGCTCAGCGAGGCGCGGCAGAGCATGCCGTAGGTTCCCCAGGGCAGGCGGCGGCGGAACCAGCCGAGCGCCTCGTCGTCGAGCTCCTGCATCGCGAAACCGGAGAGCACCTCGAACTGCGCCGCCGTCACCCGGGCCTGCGGGTTCCTCAGATCGCGCGGCGCAATCTGTGCCTGCGCCAGGGCTGCGGATGGGTCCATCCCGTAGCGCTCATAGCCCTGCACGATCGCTCGCACGAAGGCCATGGGCGTGGCCGCACGGCTTGCAGGCTTGAACAGGGAAGAGGACATTGACGAACGCGATTTCGATGACGCAATATGCAACCATTGTGGCGCCAAATGCAACGGCAGGCGGCGTAAGCTGCGCCTTCCCGCGCGGGAATTCCGGCGCGCACCGACCCTGCTTCCGAGGAGACAAACCCATGCATGACCCCGGCCTGAACTTCGACCTGGGCGAGACCATCGACTCGCTGCGCGACGCGATCCAGGATTTCGCCGCCCACGAGATCGCACCCCGTGCGGCCGACATCGACCGCGACAACCTGTTCCCGCCCGATCTCTGGAAGAAGCTCGGCGAGCTCGGCCTGCACGGCATGACGGTGAAAGAGGAATACGGCGGCACCGAGCTCGGCTACCTCGCCCACATCGTGGCGATGGAAGAGGTGTCGCGGGCCTCGGCCTCCGTGGGCCTCTCCTACGGCGCGCATTCCAACCTGTGCGTCAACCAGATCCACCGCAACGGCAGCGAGGCGCAGAAGAAGAAATACCTGCCGAAGCTGGTGAGCGGCGAACACGTCGGCGCGCTCGCGATGAGCGAACCCAATGCCGGCTCCGACGTGGTCAGCATGAAGCTGCGTGCCGAGAAGAAGGGCGACCGCTACGTGCTCAACGGCGGCAAGATGTGGATCACCAACGGCGGCGACGCCGACACGCTGGTCATCTACGCCAAGACCGAACCCGAGATGGGCGCGCGCGGCATGACCGCCTTCATCGTCGAGAAGAGCTTCAAGGGCTTCTCGGCCGGCACCAAGCTCGACAAGCTCGGCATGCGCGGCTCCAACACCTACCCGCTGTTCTTCGACAACTGCGAAGTGCCCGAGGAGAACGTGATGGGCGGCGAGGGCAGCGGCGCCAAGGTGCTGATGAGCGGCCTCGACTACGAGCGCGCGGTGCTCTCCGGCGGCCCGCTCGGCATCATGGCCGCCTGCATGGATGCGGTGCTGCCCTTCGTGCACGAGCGCAAGCAGTTCGGCCAGAGCATCGGCGAGTTCCAGCTCATGCAGGGCAAGCTGGCCGACATGTACTCGACCTGGCAGGCCACGCGGGCGTATGTCTACGCGGTCGGCAAGGCCTGCGACCGCAAGGACCATGCGCGCACCTTCCGCAAGGACGCCGCCGGTGCCATCCTCTATTCGGCCGAAAAAGCGACCTGGATGGCCGGCGAGGCGATCCAGGCGCTGGGCGGCGTGGGCTATACCAACGAATTCCCGGTCGGCCGTCTCTGGCGCGACGCCAAGCTCTACGAGATCGGCGCCGGCACCAGCGAAATCCGGCGCATGCTGATCGGGCGCGAACTGTTCGCCGAAACGGCCTGAAGGAGCTTTCATGACCCTCACGCGCAGCCTGGCGCAAGGCGCCACCGACGTGCCGCTGATCGAGCAGACCATCGGCGAATTCTTCGACGACATGGCGGTGCGGCAGGGCGAGCGCGAGGCGCTGGTCAGCGTGCACGAGAACCGGCGCTACAGCTACCTCGAACTGCAGCGCGAATCGAATCGCCTGGCCAGCGCGCTGCTCGGCCTGGGGCTTGCGCCCGGCGACCGCGTCGGCATCTGGTCGCACAACAATGCGCCCTGGGTGCTGATGCAGATCGCCACCGCCAAGGCCGGCATCATCCTGGTCAACATCAACCCGGCCTACCGCACCTCGGAGCTCGAATACGCGCTCAACAAGGTGGCGTGCAAGGCGCTGGTCACGATGCCGCAGTTCAAGACCAGCGACTACCTCGGCATGCTGCGCGAGCTGGGCCCGGAGCGCCTCCCGCTGCTGAAGCACATCGCATGGATCGACAAGGAAGGCGCCGGCGCCGAGGTGCCGGGTGCGCAACGCTTCTCCGCGCTGCTCGCGAGCGGCAATCCCGACGACCCGCGCATCGCGCAGATCGGCCGGATGCTGAAGGCCACCAATCCGATCAACATCCAGTTCACCAGCGGCACCACCGGCTTCCCCAAGGGCGCGACGCTGACGCATCGCAACATCCTGAACAACGGCTTCTTCATCGGCGAATGCATGAAGCTCACGCCGGAAGACCGGCTCTGCATCCCGGTGCCGCTCTACCACTGCTTCGGCATGGTGCTGGGCAACCTGGCCTGCCTCACGCACGGCTCGACCATCGTCTATCCGAACGACGGCTTCGATCCGCTGACCGTGATGCAGACGGTGCAGGCCGAACGCTGCACCGGCCTGCACGGCGTGCCCACGATGTTCATCGCCGAGCTCGACCATCCGCGCTTCAAGGAGTTCGACTTCAGCAGTTTGCGCACCGGCATCATGGCCGGCTCGCCATGCCCGACCGAGGTGATGAAGCGCGTGGTCGACCAGATGCACCTGCGCGAGATCACCATCGCCTACGGCATGACCGAGACCAGCCCCGTGAGCTGCCAGAGCTCGACCGACACGCCGCTCGACAAGCGCGTGTCGACCGTGGGCACGGTGCAGCCGCACCTCGAAATCAAGATCGTCGACCCGGAAACGGGCGAGATCGTCGACCCGGGCGTCTCGGGCGAATTCTGCACGCGCGGCTACTCCGTCATGCACGGCTACTGGGAAGACGAGGAGAAGACCCGCGAAGCGATCGACGCCGAGGGCTGGATGCACACCGGCGACCTCGCCACCATGGACGCCGAGGGCTACGTCAACATCGTCGGCCGCATCAAGGACCTGGTGATCCGCGGCGGCGAGAACATCTACCCGCGCGAGATCGAGGAGTTTCTCTACCGGCATCCGAAGGTGCAGGACGTGCAGGTGGTCGGCCTGCCCGACAAGAAATACGGCGAAGAGCTCTGCGCCTGGATCATCCCCAAACCGGGGCAGACGCTGGAGGCCGACGAGATCCGCGCTTTCTGCAAGGGCCAGATCGCGCACTACAAGGTGCCGAAGTACATCCAGTTCGTCACCGAATTCCCGATGACCGTGACCGGCAAGATCCAGAAGTTCAAGATTCGCGACGCGATGAAACACCAGCTCGGCCTGGACGAAGAAAAAACCGCATGAGCAAACTCGAAACGAAATTGAACTCGCGCTCCGCCGAGTTCCAGGCCAATGCCACCGCAATGCGCGCGCTTGTCGACGACCTGCATGTGCAATTCGCCAAGGTCCAGGCCGGCGGCGGCGAAGCCGCGCGCAGCAAGCACACGGCGCGCGGCAAGCTGCTGCCGCGCGATCGGGTGGCGCAGCTGCTCGATCCGGGCACGCCCTTTCTCGAAGTCGCGCCGCTCGCGGCCCATGCGATGTATCACGGCGCGGCGCCCGGCGCGGGGCTGATCGCCGGCATCGGCCGCGTGAGCGGGGTCGACTGCATGATCGTGTGCAACGACGCGACGGTGAAGGGCGGCACCTACTACCCGCTGACGGTCAAGAAGCACCTGCGCGCGCAGGAGATTGCCGAGCAGAACCGCCTGCCCTGCATCTACCTCGTCGATTCCGGCGGCGCCAACCTGCCGAACCAGGACGAGGTGTTTCCGGACCGCGATCACTTCGGCCGCATCTTCTACAACCAGGCGAACATGAGCGCCCAGGGCATCGCGCAGATCGCCGTGGTCATGGGCTCGTGCACCGCCGGCGGCGCGTACGTGCCCGCGATGAGCGACGAGTCGATCATCGTCAAGAACCAGGGCACCATCTTCCTGGGCGGCCCGCCGTTGGTGAAGGCGGCCACCGGCGAAGTAGTCACGGCCGAGGACCTGGGCGGCGGCGACGTGCACACGCGGCTGTCGGGCGTGGTCGATCACCTGGCGCAGAACGATCTGCATGCGCTGGCGCTGGCGCGGGCGGCGGTGGCGAACTTGAACAAGTCTCCACCACCACCCGTTCGGGCTGAGCCTGTCGAAGCCTCGTCGACCGGACACAGCACTTCGACAGGCTCAGTGCGAACGGGGATGGGCGGGAAGACGCCAGCATTTCCCACCGAAGAACTCTATGGCGTGATCCCCACCGACACCCGCAAGCCCTTCGACGTGCGCGAGATCATCGCCCGCATCGTCGACGGCAGCGAGTTCCACGAGTTCAAGTCGCGCTTCGGCGTCACCCTGGTTTGCGGCTTCGCCGAGATCGAGGGCATGCCGGTCGGCATCGTCGCCAACAACGGCATCCTGTTCTCCGAATCGGCTCAGAAGGGCGCGCACTTCATCGAGCTGTGCTGCCAGCGCAAGATCCCGCTCGTGTTCCTGCAGAACATCACGGGGTTCATGGTCGGGCGCAAGTACGAGAACGAAGGCATCGCGCGCCACGGCGCCAAGATGGTGACGGCCGTGGCCACCGCCAATGTGCCCAAGTTCACGATCATCATCGGCGGCAGCTTCGGCGCCGGCAATTACGGCATGTGCGGCCGCGCGTACTCGCCGCGTTTTCTCTGGATGTGGCCCAACGCGCGCATCAGCGTGATGGGCGGCGAACAGGCCGCGAGCGTGCTGGCCACCGTCAAGCGCGACGGCATCGAACTCAAGGGCGGGCAATGGAGCGCGGAGGAAGAAGAGGCCTTCAAGGCGCCGATCCGCCATCAGTACGAGGCGCAGGGCCACCCGTACTATGCGACGGCGCGGCTGTGGGACGACGGCATCATCGACCCGGCCGACACGCGCCGCGTGCTCGCGCTGGGCCTGGCCGCCGCACGCAACGCGCCGATCCCCGAGCCGAAGTTCGGCATCTTCCGCATGTAGGGCGCGCGCCATGACGCTGCCGAACTACTTCGCGAGCCTGGGGCGCTACCACGTGTGGGCCACGCACAAGCTGCTGGCCTCGAACCTCGTCGCGCTCTCCGACGCCGACTGGCATCGCGACTGCGGACTTTTCTTCCGCTCGGTGCATCGCACGGTCAACCACCTGCTGGTGACCGACACCATCTGGTACGCGCGCTTCGCCGAAGGCCATTCGCTGCGCATGCCGCTCGACACCGAGCTGCACAGCGAGCGCAAGCTGCTGTGCGAGGCGCTGGGCGCCGCCGTCACGCGCTGGAGTCCGTGGCTCGCCACGCTCGCGCCCGAGCGCTACGACGGCGAGCTGGCCTACACGCGCAACAACGGCGAGGAAGTGCGCATCCCTTTTGCACCGGCGCTCGGCCATGTCTTCAATCATGCGACCCATCATCGCGGCCAGCTGACGGCCGCGCTCACGGCGATGGTCCAGCCGGGTCCGGAACTCGACTGGGTCTATCTGCTGCAACAAGAAGCGAAGCTGCCATGAGTCAATTCAATACCCTCGAACTCGGCTTCGAAGGCGCCGTCGCACGCATCTGGCTCAACCGGCCGGAACTGCGCAACGCCTTCGACGACGTGGTCATCGGCGAACTCGGCGAGGCCTTCTCGCAGGCCAGCGCAGCGCCGGAGGTGCGCGTCATCGTGCTGGGCGCCAACGGTCCGGCCTTCTGCGCCGGCGCCAACCTCAACTGGATGCGCCGCGCGGCCGACTTCACGCACGAACAGAACATGGCCGACGCGGGCGGGCTGGCCGCCATGCTGCGCACCATCCACGAGAGCCCGAAGCCGGTGATCGCGCGCGTGCAGGGCGATGTCTACGCCGGCGGCATGGGGCTGGTGGCCGCCTGCGACGTCGCGGTGTCGGTGGACACGGCCTGGTACTGCCTGAGCGAAGTCAAGATCGGCCTGATCCCCGCGACCATCAGCCCTTATGTGCTGCGCGCGATGGGCACGCGCGCGGCGCAGCGCTACTTCCTCACGGCCGAGCGCTTCACCGCGGCCGAGGCACATCGCATCGGCTTCGTGCACGAGGTGGTGGCGGCCGATGCGCTCGATGCCAAGGTGGCTGAGCTGGTCAAGGCCTTCACCGGCGCAAGCCCGGCGGCGGTGCGCGCCTGCAAGCAGTTGATTTCGGACGTGGCCGGCCGCGAGATCGACGATGCGCTGATCGCGACGACGGTGCAGGGCATCGCCGACATCCGCGCCAGCGAAGAGGGCCGCGAAGGCGTGCAGGCCTTCCTGCAGAAGCGCAAGCCCTCCTGGCTCGGCGAGCAGAAATGACTGCGCTCGACCTGCCGCAACTGCTTGCACTGGCCGCCGCGATCGGCTGGGCCAGCGGCGTGCGGCTCTACCTGGTCGTGCTGCTGACAGGTCTTGCCGGCTACCTCGGCTGGGTGCCGCTGCCGGGCGGCCTGCAGCTGCTTGCGCATCCGGTGGTCATCGCAGCCAGCGGCTTCATGGTCTTCATCGAATTCTTTGCCGACAAGATCCCCGGCCTCGATTCGCTGTGGGACATGGTGCACACGGCGATCCGCATTCCGGCCGGCGCCGCGCTCGCAGCCAGCGTGTTCGGCGCCGACCATGCGGTGATGGCGATCGTGGCGGCGCTCCTGGGCGGCGGCTTCGCGGCCACGGCGCATGCGGCCAAGGCCACCACGCGGGCGGCGATCAACACCTCGCCCGAGCCCTTCAGCAATGTCGGCGCCTCGCTGGTCGAAGACGCCATGGTGCCGGCCGGGCTGTGGCTGGCCGTCGCGCATCCGCTGGTGTTCGGCGTGCTGTTCGTCGTCGTGCTGGTGGCGAGCGTGTGGCTGATCCGCAAGAGCTGGCGCTTTCTCAGATCCCTTTTCGCCCGCGTGGCCCGCATCTTCAGCGGGCGGCCGGACCCCGGCGTCGTGCCCGCGTTCCAGTTCAAGAAATCCTCTCCGGAAGACACTCCTCATGTTTAAGAAGATCCTCATTGCCAATCGGGGAGAGATCGCCTGCCGCGTGGCGGCGACGGCGCGCCGCATGGCGATTCGCACGGTCGCCGTGTATTCCGATGCAGACGCGCATGCCAACCACGTTCGCGCCTGCGACGAATCGGTGTACCTCGGCGGCAGCGCGCCGAAAGACAGCTATCTGCGCTGGGAAAAGATCCTCGAAGCCGCCAAGGCCACTGGCGCGCAGGCGGTGCATCCGGGCTACGGTTTCCTGAGCGAGAACGAGGAGTTCGCGCAGGCCTGCGCCGACGCAGGCCTGGTCTTCATCGGCCCGCCGCCTTCGGCCATCAAGGCCATGGGCCTGAAGGCCGAGTCCAAGCAATTGATGGAAAAGGCCCGGGTGCCGCTGGTGCCCGGCTACCACGGCAGCGACCAGAACCCGGCGCTGCTGCAGCGCGAGGCCGATCGCATCGGCTACCCGGTGCTGATCAAGGCCAGCGCGGGCGGCGGCGGCAAGGGCATGCGCGTGGTGGAGAAGGCGGGCGATTTCGCCTCTGCATTGGCTTCGTGCCAGCGCGAGGCCATCAACAGCTTCGGCGACGACGCGGTGCTGATCGAAAAGTACGTGCAGCGGCCGCGCCACATCGAGATCCAGGTCTTCGGCGACACGCAGGGCAACTATGTCTACCTGTTCGAGCGCGACTGCTCGGTGCAGCGACGCCATCAGAAGGTGCTGGAGGAAGCGCCGGCGCCGGGCATGACCGAAGCGATGCGCAAGCAGATGGGCGAGGCTGCCGTCTCGGCTGCGCGTGCGGTCAGCTACGTCGGTGCCGGCACGGTCGAGTTCATCGTCGAGCAGCGTGGCGAAGGCGAGATGAATTTCTTCTTCATGGAGATGAACACGCGCTTGCAGGTGGAGCATCCGGTGACCGAAGCGATCACCGGCCTCGACCTGGTCGAGTGGCAACTGCGGGTGGCAGCGGGCGAGGCGCTGCCGCTCCAGCAGGACCAGCTGCAGATCCACGGCCATGCGATCGAAGCCCGCATCTGCGCCGAGAACCCGGACAACAACTTCCTGCCCGCCACCGGCACGCTGCACGTCTACCGCAAGCCGCAGGCCACCGCTTTCCAGCGCAGCCGCGTGCGCATCGACGACGGCGTGCGCGAAGGCGGCGTGATCTCGCCCTTCTACGACTCGATGATCGCCAAGCTGATCGTGCACGGCGCCACGCGCGACGAGGCGCTCGCGCGGCTGGACGCGGCGCTGGCGCAGACGCACATCGTCGGGGTGGCGACCAATGTGCAGTTCCTGCGCGGCATCCTGCGCACCGATTCGTTTGCCCATGCGAAGCTGGACACTGCGCTGATCGAGCGCGAGCGCGCGGTGCTGTTCGACCAGGAACCGCTGGGGCTGCCGCTGGCGGCCGCGGCATCGATTGCGCAGACCTTGCTCGAAGAAGCCGCGACTTCGTCGGCCGACCCTTTCAGCCGGCGCGATGGCTGGCAGTCGCACGGCATCGCGCTGCGGCCCTTCGCCTTCGAGTTCCGCGGCGAACCGCAAACGGCCGAGTTGAGTTATCTGCACGACGGCGCGCTCGTGCTGCGCGTCGGCGAGGTGTCGGGGCCGCTGGTGATCGGCCGTTTCCCCACGGGCGAGCTCGAGGTCGAGTTCAACGGGCAGCGCCATACGCTGGACGTCTATCAAGACCAGGACACGGCCCATGTCTTCGCCGCGCACGGCGCCACGAAGATCCTCGCCATCGATCGCCTGGCCCACGCCGGCGACACGCAGGCCGAGGGCGGCCGGCTCACCGCGCCGATGCCGGGCAAGGTGGTCTCCTTCGCGGTCAAGGCCGGCGACAAGGTCAGCCGTGGGCAGCCGTTGGCGGTGATGGAGGCGATGAAGATGGAGCACACGATCGCGGCGCCGGCCGATGGGACGGTCGAAGAGCTGCTCTATGCGCCGGGGGATCAGGTGGCCGAGGGCGCGGAGCTGCTGCGGATCGCGGCCTGAGTTGCCCCGCCGCCACCGCTCCCCCACCGCTCCCACCGTTCGCCCACCGCTCCCCCACCGTTCGCCCACCGCTCCCCCACCGCTCCCCCACCGTTCGCACTGAGCTTGTCGAAGTGCTCGCCCCGGCTTCGACAAGCTCAGCCCGAACGGTTGTGAGGAGCAGCGAAAATCCCCTCATGAGAATCACCGTCTGCCTCACCGACACCCACCCCGACGCATGGATCGAGGACCTCCGCACCGCGCTGCCCGGTGCCGAAGTGGAGAACTGGAGCCCCGGCGCCGCGCAGGCCGACCACGCCGTGGTCTGGTCGCCGCCGCAGGCCTTCATCGACGACCAGCCCGCGCTGCGCGGCATCTTCAACATCGGCGCCGGCGTCGATGCATTGCTCAAGCTCAAGCTGCCGCCGCAAAGCAAGGTGGTGCGGCTCGACGATGCCGGCATGTCGGTGCAGATGGCCGAGTACGTCTGCCATGCGTTGATCCGGCACTTCCGCGAGTTCGACGTCTACGAGGCGGATGCGCGCGAAGGCCGCTGGAGCTACCGCAAGCCGCGCGCGCGCGAGGACTTCGCGGTCGGCGTGATGGGCCTGGGCGTGCTGGGCGAGCGCGTGGCCAGGGCGGTGGCGCAGTTCGAGTTCCCGGTCAACGGCTGGAGCCGCTCGCCCAAGGCGGTCGACGGCCTGCGCTGCTTTGCCGGCGAAGCGGAGTTCGATGCATTCCTGGGCGCGAGCCGCGTACTGGTCAACCTGCTGCCGCTGACCGACGCCACGCGCGGCATCCTGAACCGCGACAACCTGTCGCGCCTGAACGGCGGCGAGCCCGGCGGCTACCTGGTCAACGTGGCGCGCGGCGCACACCTGGCGGAGGCGGACCTGATTCCGCTGCTCGACAGCGGCCAGCTGGCCGGCGCCACGCTCGACGTGTTCGAGGTCGAGCCCCTGCCTGCCGAGCATCCCTTCTGGCGCCATCCGAAGATCACGGTGACGCCGCACGGTTCTGCGCGCACGATGCGCGAGGCCTCGATCGCCCAGATCGCCGGCAAGATCCGCGCGGTCGAACGCGGTGAGCCCGTCGCCGGCATTGTTGATTCGAAACGCGGATACTGATTCGCTCCACGAGAAGCAAGCCATGAAACTTCCATCCAGAGTCAAGATCGTCGACGTCGGCCCGCGCGACGGCCTGCAGAACGAGAAGCAACCGGTGTCCGCCGAGGCCAAGATCGGCCTGGTCCATCGGCTGCAGGACGCGGGCCTGAAGGAGATCGAGGTCACCAGCTTCGTCTCGCCCAAGTGGGTGCCGCAGATGGCCGACAACGCCGAGGTGATGCACGGCATCCGGCGCAAGCCCGGCGTGCGCTACTCGGTGCTGACGCCGAACATGAAGGGCTTCGAGGCCGCGATCGCGGCGCCGCGCGAGGAATGGCCCGACGAGATCGTGGTCTTCGGCGCCGCCAGCGAGGCCTTCAGCCAGAAGAACATCAACTGCTCGATCGCCGAAAGCATCGAGCGCTTCCGTCCCGTGGTCGAGGCGGCGCGCGAGAAGGGCATCTACGTGCGCGGTGCGATGTCGTGCACGGTGGGGTGCCCGTACGAGGGCGAGATTGCGCCCTCGCGCGTCGACATGCTCGCCGGGCTCATGAAGGGCATCGGCGTGCAGCATGTGGGCGTGGCCGACACCATCGGCGTCGGCACGCCGGTCAAGGTGCAGCGCGCGCTCGAAGCGACGCTGAAGCACTACGGCCTCGACGATGTCTCCGGCCACTACCACGACACTTACGGCCAGGCGCTGTCCAACACCCTCGCCAGCCTTGAGCTGGGCATCTGGCAATTCGACACCTCGGTCGGCGGCCTGGGCGGCTGCCCCTTTGCCAAGGGCGCGACCGGCAACGTGGCGACCGAGGACGTGGTCTACATGCTGCACGGCATGGGCATCGCGACCGGCATCGACCTCGACAAGTTGATCGATGCCGGCGTGTACATCAACCAGGCGCTGGGGCGCGAGCCGAACTCGCGCGTGTCGAAGGCGATTCGCATCAAGCGCGCCGGTTGATCGGCCGCGGTGCCTTCGTTCAGTGCCTCAGGGGCACGTGGAGCACGCAGCAGGTGGCGTAGGTGTCGTACCAGCACGTCTTGTCCATCGGGGGATACGGGCTCTGCTCGCGGCTCGGAGGATTGCCGGTGCCTGGCCGGCGGCGCCAGAGATGGACGGAGACGTCGAAGGCGTAGCCGCTCAGGCTGCTGCCGGTCACGTACAGGGCGAGCGCCTGGTCCGGGCGCAGCTGCATCGGCGTGCCGTCCACCTCGATGCATGCGAACTCGGACAGCCAGCGATCGTGAAAGGTCGAGTTCACGAAGTGCCAGTCCTCGAGCAAGACGGGGCAGCCGATCTGTCCGCCTTTGCGCTTCCCCAGGACAAGGGGTTGCTTGCGCAGCGCGGCGCTGAGTTCTTGCGGAAAGATGGCCTTGAGCTTCGCCGAAGCTTGCGCCTTGTGCAGGCTGTCGCGCAGGCTCTGGATCTGGGCCTCAGCCTTGTTCAGGAGGTTGCGGGCGGTCAGTTCGCTGAAGTGCGAGGGATCGAATTGCAAGCCCTTGAGCTCTGTTGCAACGTGGTCGAGCGTGTTCATCACATCGACAGCGCCCCCGAGTGCCTTCGCCAAGGGCCACATGTCGGCGATCTCGGCGAGAAAGTATTGGACGCAGCCCTGGAGGGCGGTCCGGACTACCGTATCGACGTTGTCCAGCGTGAGCTCCGCGGGGAGGGGCTTGGCGGACGTGGGCTTGGCAGGAGTGGGCTTGTAGGGGGTGGGCTTGCCGGGGGTGACGTGCGGGACGACTGTCGGTGCCGGAAGCGCGAGTCCCTGCTTCTGGGCATCATGGACACGCGCGACGATCTTGGCGCGGTCGATGACCGTTTTCGCAGGCTCGACCACCGGACCCTCGATCCATTGCGCGAGCTTGTCGATCGACCACGACAAGACAGGGTCTTCCGCGTTCAACGACGGCGCCTTGCCGCTCGATCCGCCTTGTTGAGGCTTGGGCAGCCGTTTCGCCATGCGTCGATCGACGGCGGCAGACACTTGCCCGAGCAGCTGTACTGCGGACCGAAACTTCGGCGTCTCTTCCCCCATGTCGATGCCGGCTTCCACCGCATCGATGCTCGCCCAGAGTTGCAAATAGCGCCCAAACTCGTGATCAGCCCGCTGCTCGCGCATCAAGCTGTCCCCGAAGTCCGCCCAGTCATCGAACCCCTGCACTTTCCCCTTCAACGCTTTCTTGATCATCTTTGCAATGAAGATGTAGTCTTGCTCTAATTTTTTTTCGTAGAGGAAGAGGCTGCCTCCCGCCTTGGCGGCAAAATAAAGATTCTCGAGAAGTCGTGGGTCGTCGAGTGCATGCGGAACACGACCTGCCAAGTCCTCGAACTCGGCAGACGCGTATCTGTCAAAGGCAAAGTGCAGTATTGTGGGCAGCCAGTCTGCATATTCCTTGTTCTTCTCTTTGCTCATTCTGGCGGCGATTTTCTGAGTCAGGGCGCGTCGACTTTCATACTCTTTTGACGAATTGAGCAGCTCTTGTCGAATCCTGGCGCATGCGGTGTTGAGAAAAGCCTCCATTGCCGTGTCGTACACGAGTGTCGCCAGACCCTTCAAGATGTTGACCTTGTCCTTCAGAGGCTTCGGCCTCTCCTTGAATTCGGCGAATTGGGCGTCGACGACTCTCTGGAATATGTCGGTCCGAGTCTTGCGCTTCTCGGGGAGAAGAAGATGATGGGCAAGACACATGTGCATGGCGAAGTCCAGCTCGCCCTTCGGTACGCGCAATGCGACGTTCGTCATGTCGCCTACGACGCCGGCCTGTTTCATCAGGCTCTCCTTCTCCGTCGCGCCGACGATCTTTTCCTTGACCAGTGCCGCAGCGCGGTCCAGGCGCGCTTTGCGTTCTGGCTCAGAGAGCTCGAGCTGATCGAGTTGGAAGTCCACAGGCTTCCAAACAATGTGCCCCTGCTTGGCATCCCATGTCAATTGAGCGTACATAGCGTATTCCTTTCTTGAATCGAGTTGGAAACAGCCAACCTGAAAAATGAGCGTGAAGGCCGAGGCGATCGTCGGCGTCGAAGCGTTGCTTCCCGTGCTCAGCCGGCGCGAGGAACGTGGAGCACGCAGCAGGTCGTGTAGCTGTCGAACCAGTGCGCCTCGTCCATCCGCGGATACAGCACCCCGTTCTCCAGACTCGGCAAGGCCTTGCTGCCGGCGCGCCGGTACCAGAGATGCACGGAAATGTTGAAGGCGTAGCCGCTCCGGCTGCCGCCGGTCACGTGCAGGGCGAGGGCCTCGTTCAGGCCCAGCGGCACCGATTGACCTTCCATCTGGATCTGCCTGAACTGGGGCAGCCAGCGGCGATGAAAGCTCTCGTTCACGAAGGTCCAGTCTTCCGGCACGACTTTGCAATCGATCGCGCGGCCTTGACGCTTTCCGTACACGATGGGCTCGGCGTTCAGTGCCGTGCAGAGCGCTTGAGGAAAGAGCTTCCGGACCTGCGCCGAAGCCTTCGCGGTCTTCAGCCTGGCACGCAACGCCTCGATGTGGAGCTCGGTCTCCCCGAGCATCTGCCGGGCCTTCATGTCGTCGTTGACGGGCTTTTGGGCCAGCTCGAGCAGTGGCTTGAGCATCGCTTCGCATGGGTGTATCACCGCTGCGTCGTCGATCTTGAGTTGCGTCGCCAGTGCCAGCAGATCCTGCAGTTCGGCCAGGAAGAATCCGACGGTGGCCGACAGGGCGTCCTGGATCGTGGCGGTCACATCGTTCGCCGCCAGCGGAGGGTCTTCTGGCTGGTTCTTGACCTTGGGTGGCGAGGTTTCCTTGAGCGCCGCCTGCTCTTTCGAGAGGATCGCCTTGCGGTCGATAGGCTTCGGCTTGGGGTCGGCCAGCGGACCCTCGATCCATTGCGCGAGTTGCCCGGGCGACAACGACGACAGGTCGTGCTGTGCTTGCGTCGGCGCTTTGGCGCCGGATGCTTTGCCGGTGCTGGGGCTCTTCCGAGTCTCGCGCAGGCACTGCACCATCATGTGCCGGCTTTGCATGGCGATCTGCTGCTTCCAGGCCTTCAGGGCATTGAGACTGCTTGCCGTCTTGTCCCCCAGACTCGTGCCGGCTTCCACGGCCGCGACAGACGCCCAGAAAATCTGATTATTCTGCGCGGCGTACAAGTCCGCCATGCGGCGCAGCGGTGCTTCGATGATGTCGCCCCAGTCCTTCGGCCGCTCCCCTTGCGTGGCGTCTCGCACGATCTCTGCGAGGGCGTCAGAGAGGGCGACTGCCCGCCGCGCCGGATCATTCGCAGCGAGCTGGTCGAGCATGAATTCGCCGCGCTTGCATGCCGCGATGACGACGTCGGTACGCTTGTCTGCCACGAGTTTGGAGGCCAGGGGCTCTCGTTCCTTGAACTCGGCCGCCGAGCACGAAAGCAACATTGTCGTCAGTGGTGGACCAGCGTCGCCTAGCTTCTTGGTCATGAACTTCATCGACCCCGAGCGATTTGCGATGAATGCGGAATCTTGTTGGCCCAGATCGGCCCAAATATTGTTGCAGTGAGTCTTGAGCGCGTACTCCAGGACTGCATCGCAAACGACGATCGCGCATTGTTTGAGGGACTTCACGCTGGCTTTGAAAGAGGGGAGTTGCTGCGCTGCCAGCGCGACATCGCTGAGATTGCCGTCGACGATGCTCGCGATCCTTTTCTCTCGAGCTTCGCGCTCACCGTCGGGAAGCCGGTGGTGCGCCAGGCACATCCACCTGGCGTGTTCGAGAAAATCGGCCGGGATGGCCTTGTTGAGGGCTGCGAGATCCCCGAAAACCCGGGCCTTGAAGTCGACCGAAACAAGCTTGCTGGCGAACATCGCGGCGCTGCCCCCGCGTTCCTTGATTTCTTGGGGAGTGAGTGTCAGCTGCTGGAAACACCAGTTTTGGAACACTACATCGAGGCGGTCTTCCCCGTTGACCAACCATCCGTACATTTCGTTCTCCTTCTCGTGGTTTCGGGCCGATGCTTGCGCGGTATTGACTGTGGCCAGTTTGCGCAAGCGGCCCGGCGCGCGCATGACCAAGCTCTGACCATGCGGCGACCAATCAGGCCGTACTCGGCGGCGCCTCAACGGCCGGCGCAGGGCATGCACGCGCACCGCTCGAAGGCGATTCGCATCAAGCGCACCGGTTGACCGGCCGCTGCGCCTTCGTTCAGTGCCTCAGGGGCACGTGGAGCACGCAGCAGGTGGTGTAGGTGTCGAACCAGAACGCCTTGTCCATCTGGGGATACGGGCTCTGCTCGCGGCTCGGAGGGTTGTCGGTGCCTGGCCTGCGGCGCCAGAGATGGACGGAGACGTCGAAGGCGTAGCCGCTCAGGCTGCTGCCGGTCACGTACAGGGCGAGCGCCTGGTCCGGGCGCAGCTGCATCGGCGTGCCGTCCACCTCGATGCATACGACCTCGGACAGCCAGCGATCGTGAAAGGTCGAGTTCACGAAGTGCCAGTCCTCGAGCAAGACGGGGCAGCCGATCTGTCTGCCATTGCGCTTCCCCAGGACAAGAGGTTCGTTGCCCAGCGCGACGCTGAGTTCTTTCGGAAAGATGGCCATGAGCTTCGCCGAAGCTTGCGCCTTGTGCAGGCTGCCGCGCAGGATCTGGATCTGGGTCTCAGCCTTGTTCAGGAGGTTGCGGGCGGTCAGTTCGCTGAAGTGCGAGGGATCGAATTGCAAGCCCTTGAGCTCTGTTGCAACGTGGTCGAGCGTCTTCATCACATCGACAGCGCCCCCGAGTGCCTTCGCCGAGGGCGCCATGTCGGCGATCTCGGCGAGAAAGTATTGGACGCAGCCCTGGAAGCCGGTCCGGACTACCGCATCGACGTTGTCCAGCGTGAGCTCCGTAGGGAGGGGCTTGGCGGGCGTGGGCTTGGCAGGAGTGGGCTTGTAGGGGGTGGGCTTGCCGGGGGAAGGCTTGCCGGGGGTGACGTGCGGGACGACTGTCGGTGCCTGAAGCGCGAGTCCGTGCTTCTGGGCATCATGGACACGCGCGACGATCTTGGCGCGGTCGATGACCGTTTTCGCAGGCTCGACCACCGGACCCTCGATCCATTGCGCGAGCTTGTCGATCGACCACGACAAGACAGGGTCTT
>Ga0307515_10000974_pt1 | contig 65373 bp, 65 predicted proteins | sample 17_EM_MG_FD_194513 | JGI IMG/M metagenome (GOLD analysis project Ga0307515, IMG submission 194513) | Populus trichocarpa ectomycorrhiza microbial communities from riparian zone in the Pacific Northwest, United States - 17_EM | ecosystem: Host-associated > Plants > Roots > Unclassified | place... | reverse complement strand
GTTCTCATCTTCATCCCCCATCTCTCTCTTTCTCGTCCACAACTCTACCATCATCGCAAGAACACAAAGTTAAGTCATCCCTCTCTATCTCTCCATGCCATCGTCATGAGTTAACGCTGAGTGCATCATACACCAAGTGCAGCATACACCGAGTACAGTATACACCTAAGATTGTCTGTCATCCCTTCATTCTCACGATTTCGAGTTGACCCCTGAATGTAGCTTTAGCTTCCGGCGTGCCTCCCTACCGATCGACCGCCACCAGCCAGTTCTCCATAAAATCTTCAAAGGTAAAGTCACCTCGTCACATTGCCACGGTTTCGAGTTAACTAACCGATGAATAGAGTCTCAGCACCTGGCGCGCCTCCCCTCGACAGCCTCCAGATCGACCGCCTCCAGATCAACCACCTCCAAGTACTCCTCCAATCTCGCTCGATCATAGCCTGCTACAAGTGCATCTCCAAACTCGCTCGATCACGGCCTCCAAGTGCATCTCTCAGTTCACTCGATCTCGGCCTCCCAGTGCATCTCCAAACTCGCTCGATCATGGCCTCCCAGTGCATCTCCAAACTCGCTCGATCACGGCCTCCAAGTGCATTTCTGAGTTTACTCAATCTCGGTCTCCAAACTCGCTCGATCACGGCCTCCCAGTGCATCTCTGAGTTGACTCAATCTCGATCTCCAATTGCATCTCCAATCGCGCTCGATCACGGCCTCCAAGTGCATATCTGAGATCACTCGATCGTCATTTTCAGGCGCACCTCGAATTGCTCTCATGCACCGCCTGCAGCCAGTCCAGATATACTGTGTGTAGACGGGTAGCTATATAGATGCATAGATACATAGATGAGAATACAAACTGAATACATGAGTTTTAAAGATCGTTGAACGATTAGTAGTAGCTATGATTTCCAGGCGCACCAGCAGCGTTCCCAAAGAAGAAGTTGTGTTCCCAGACTGCTCTACTGTGATTCGAGGTGCTCCCAGGTGCGCCCGGCACTACATCGGTCCAGTAAACTTGGACCCGTCTCCTGGGCGACGGGCAGCGTGTAATTCGCCATCAGAGGGTACGAGGTTCTGTCAGAGCCGTCAGAGCCGTCCGGAACACCCGGGTGTTTCTGACGGAAACGAGAGTTGTTGCTGATGGACTTGCCCGATTGGGTTGGGAAGTCCTTGTATCAGTGTAATTACACGTCGGATTGGGACTCGTACCTGCTGTATCGGGGATGGTAAATTGACTCACACACAAAATTCTCTAAGTCCCAGTTTCTCATGATGATTTCCCCCATCTCCTCTCATCTCTCACTTTCTCATCCTCAACTCTACCATCACCTAAGAACACGAAGTTAAGTCATCCATCTCGATCTCTCCATGCAATGATCAAGAGTTAACACCGAGTACAGTATACACCAAGTACAAGCATACACCGAGTACAAGCATACACCGAGTACTGCGTACTGCATCATCCAAAGATTGACTGTCTCCCGCTCCCAGCCAGTCTCTCAGCTCTCAGCAGACGTTGTTGTACTCAATTCTCTACATTCCCACAATTACGAGTTAACCATTGAATAGAGTCTCAGCTTCCATCGCACATGCCTCCCGATCTACTGCCTCCAGATTCACTGCCTCCAGATTGACCGCCTTTGGATCAATCACCTCCAGATCAACTGCCTCCAAGTACTCCTCCAATCTTGATCAATCGTGGCCTCCAAGTGCATCTCTGAGTTCACTCGATCTCGGCCTTAGTGTATCACCAAACTCGCTCGATCACAGCCTCCAAGTGCATCTGTGAGTTCACTTGATCTCGGCCTCCGAGTGCTTCACCAAACTCGCTCGATCGCGGCCTCCAAGTGCATATCTGAGTTCACTCAATCTCGGTCTCCAAGTGCTTCTCCACAATCGCTCGATCTCGGCCTGCAAGTGCATCTCTGAGTTCACTCCATCTCAGTCTCCAAGTGATGCTCCAAATTCACTCGATGACGGCCTCCGAGTGCATCTCTGAGTTCACTCGATCTCAGCCTCAGTGCATCTCCAAACTTGCTCGATCCCAGCCTGCACGTGCATCTCTGAGTTCACTCGATCTCGGTCTCCAAGTGCATCTCCAGAATCGCATGATCCCGGCCTGCAAGTGCGTCTCTCAGTTCACTCGATCTCAGTCTCCAAGTGCATCTCCAAAATCGCTCGATCCCAGCGTCCAAGTACATCGTCAATGAGCGACGGCAGGTGTACGGTGATACAGGGGTATCGGAGGTGGACAGAGTGACGGGGAGTATATATTTGGCAGACCCTGGAGTAGATAGACATCATCTCATTTCCATCTCATCTTATCATACGATGAAAATACACACTCTATCTTTACCAACTTTCGGTCTCACTCGCTCTGTGCAAGATTTTGTGGATCCTCAACGCCGGGTAGTATCATATCTTCTCACCCGATTACTATGCTCCTCCACCCAGAACTGCTCTTTATCATGAATTCCGTGTGGATGTCGTGAGAGTGTGGCGGAGTGTTGATGGTGGGCTCTCTGCCTTCTAGCTCCATTGTTTCACCACAACGGCCTCCAAGTAGTGCATCTCTAAATTCTCTCAATGGGCGTGTCTAGGTGCTCCTCCAATTATACTCGACTACCATTTGCGGCCAGATTGACCGTACGTATATACACAGCAAGACTTAAATAATGCATGCCATATTATGATGTAGCAAATCTTGTGACTGTAACAAAGACGAAATGCCTTGTGGTAATGTAAGAACCACTACTGTGAGAATAGGGCACCAAGTCTCCCGCTGTGCTGCGCAGCGGTCTCGGCTGCTCTCGAAGTCTCCCGCAGATCTGCCCAGAGGCCTGAGGAGCTCCAAAATTTGACTATTCTATCAGTCATATCTCATAGCATCCTGAGAATGCTCTTGCAGACTCTGGGAGCACTGTGCTTAGCTCCAGGCGGGTCTGGGAGCATCTAGAAGTACTGAGAAGCACTGGTGAGGTCGCCCAGAGTGTCTCGGAGGATTGCGTGTTGCTTCCGGACCGATTTACATTTTGCTGATGTAGCCAATACCGTTGCTGTGCGCGAAATGTGCTACCACAGCGGAGATGTGGGTTAAACGTTGATCATCCAACTGCGAAATGAGATCTCCTAAGAGTTTGACGTTCTTGTAACACCAGGAGATCCACCATAAGTCCTACTCAATAAAAGCCCCTAATGAGTTCCAGACTAATAAAGAAGACAATGAATAAGGCTTCACTCAGGATGCGTATAATGAGTAACACCCAAAGAACACAAGGTAACTGTTCGGTTTTCTGTTCCCAGTAGATAGTATCAAATACACAGTATTGTCTTTAAGATATCAGTATGCTGATGTACACGACTCCAGGAGAGCCTGAAAGAAATATCCTCCGAACCACCACACAATCCTGATGACTCATGGACTTCCAACAGATGCTAAAGTATCGTCCCAACAACCGGCACTTATACTCGAGGACCAACTGTCCAAGAATACAACAACTTCAAGTATCGACTTCTCTAAAAGAAACAGCAAAGTAGTTTCGCCTCAGCAGAAGGAGTAGTGCCAACTGAAGAGTATCCTAGCAGAAGTATCGTCTGAATCACCACGGTATCAGGCTGATCGTTGCAATTCCTTTGGACTCCAAAGTATCATCTTGCTCTCTTCCTGATCAACGACTTGCTTTGACAAAGGTACTAAGAATAACCAAGTAGAAAGAGTGATAGATATATCCATGGTATAGAACTGAATAGTGAACGTACAACTCTGGACATCAAAGAAGAAGTATCCTCGTTGACTTTGATACAGAACTAATAGATAATACACTGCAATAAAGTTAAGGCTTAATGTTACGGGGGTAACAACACCTATCCAAGATACTTCGCCAAATTACTTCAAGGTGCGTACGGCCGTAGATCCTAATCTATATTATCTTCAGAATCAGAACTATCTGTAGAATCACTTCCTTCTGAAGATTTAGCAGGCCTCTGGTAATTCCTATCCTTAGGGGGATTGGCAGTTCCTTTATCGAGTTTAATCTGTCGACAGCAATCATTTACTCGATGATTCCCTTTCCTATCACCGGGCCAAGCGCAACGCAAGCACTCATCCGCTGCTTTCCTTCTTCTTATCTCACTGACTTCTATTCCTTCTATCTTACTGGAATCTTTATTGGTTACAGCGTCTTTGGATATCCGCTGGGTTCTCCTTAGACATTTCCTAGATCTCTTCAATGGATTAACTTGACCAGTCATTGTTGTCCCGGTAGTCTTCAAAGCTACTATTTCTCTTAATTGCTTAGACTCTCTCAAGTACTGCTCAGTACGATCTAGTACTTGATCTACTTGGCTATCCTCGGCAAGGTCCTTAGGAGTAGCCGAATCTTCTCAGGGAAGTTGCTCCTGTGGAGTCGTATCCTTTCCGCTTTGGAGCTTATCGATATGGGAAACCAATTCTCGTTCAAGTCCAATAATCAAAGCTAGCCACCATACACACTGTGCCACGAAGACTTGCTGGGTTCGTCTTGCGTGGGCTATAACGCACTCCAGAGCGTATACAATGATGTCGTTGTCGTTCTCGAAGGTAACAGGCATTAACCTGTTTAGAGAGAAATCAAAGCTGCGGGGCTGCCGCTACACAAAGCTAATGGATTTTAGGTATAGATAAAATAGGTATAGGTATCATAAAAACGCAATAATAAATAAGGATCTTTCTCCGCTGGTAGATATCATTTTTCTCTCGCTGTTCAAGCTTGCCTCCTTCAACCCGGAACAACCTGATCTCTTCATAGTCTCATGGAATAGACAGTATGGGTTTGGCATCGCTCTCGATGATCCCCTGTCTCTTCAGCACGGGCGTGGCATCGCTCTCGATGATCCCCTGATTTCCGAACTATAAATTAATCCCTCAACAATAGGCCATTGCCTCGTACATTCCCTTGCAACCTAGTTTTCGTGCGCTAATCCTGTTATAGTCCTTTATAGTTGCTTCTCCTACAACTATGATTTAATCCCTCAAATAATAGCCTCTTATCTGTGGGTCTTAGTGGCATCGCCCGATAGATATCCTTGGGTCTTATCTGCTGCGCCTCATCGGAAGTGCTCGCGAGTCCCGAAGGACACGTATCATCGTCGGCTCATAAATCAGACTATTCCCTTGCCAATTGTTGTCTTAATTCGGTAGTTGGAATGCCCCACCCATATGGTGAACACATCTTATGTTATTTAATAACTCATATCTCTTCTGTGGTTGGGATAATCCACTCTATGCCAACGTAGAAGATATGCGCATAATTTATCCTCATAAATTATCTTGCAGAACCATCCACCTGGATCAAGGGGTAGCATCCGCTATTGGCTTCTTGCCAACGCCATTATTCCCTCAGTTCAATGTGCTTAGGTCATCAACCTGACCCGGATGTGCCCCGCTATCCAAGAGCCTTGGTTGACCAGAGAGCCCTTTACTAACACGACTGCCGTGCATAACATAACCTATGCCACCACATGGAATCAGGAGTGAAACTGGTTGAGGACAACTTGCTCGGCAGGACTTATGTCCATTCGATCTGGCAGGTTGCCGCATCATCAAATCAGCTGCCACGGCACTATGCTTTCAATGCATCCGCCAAGCCTCATACTTGCTCAATCAAGTCGTGATTAGTGCCACCCCAGCTAATGGGCAACACCACATGGATTTATCCAGTACTAGTACTCTGCTAGGGGAGAACCCCTAACACTTAACCTCCAGGTCGAAAAGGTCAATAGGTATCCGTAGATGAATTTTAATGTAGATTGTAAATTTGATAGTCCGTTATCGATGTCCTTCTGCCATGTCGGTATCGCTGATATATATCAGACGATCCACACCCTTAACAATCCTAAGACTGCCCAAGCCTATTTCAGAGTGCACATACGTACCTGCCTTTTCATCGTTTGCGTCTACCATTGATAGTTGAGTTCTAACTCCCGAGAGTACTAACTACGTCATCAAGGTATTATGATCGTATTGCGACACAATTGCTATTGGCGATACCTCGTATAGATACGAGCTTATCCGAAGCCAATTATCAACAAATAGGTTCGTGTCCCCAAGAGCCAGTGAGAGTGCCCTCTCATATACCCACCGGGTATGTATCGGTCTAATGATTGCTGCAAACGACTGAACCCTTAATTTGACTACACTTTATTGGAGCCAAATATACAGTAATCTGCAACTGAGTTGTTTTGCCATATATCGAACGGAGAGTATCCCACACCCCCTCCGGACATATGAATCCCAAGTCCTATTTGCCCAGAACAAGAAGGTGTGTTCAAAATGAGGGTTGATTGGTATAAGTCCATTCAGTCGACTGGGACCCGATATATGGATCATTTGTTTTCGACTCATCTCTTATATAACTCTGCATATCTCGAGATGTCATAATGCTCTGATTTTGACGACACCTCATCTCCCTAGGAATAAACCATTGGAGCGTGAGTGAATAGTCATTTGGTCAGCGACTATGAATAAGGTTTCCAGACAATAAGAAGTGACCATTAACAATAGAGATCCCACAACCCCATCGATCCCAAGATCATACACATCATATTTGCGGTTGGCCAGATCGCTGTCGTTGATCTATTGATGTGAAGGTCAGGTAATGGAGATATGACTAATTGGTGAACTAATATGGAAAGTAGATCCAATACGGAAATCCGAGTGATGATTCGTGATTCCGGATCGAATATCCAAATTAGGATCATCGAGTGATCTAGTATGATCCCCGAAATATACCTGTAATACCAAAGGCATAACAGTTCTTCTGAAGTGCGTATTCAGATTGTGTCAACCTGTGACCAGACATATAGCGCTTGATCACAGAGGTGGATGAGAGAAGTAATTTTGAATAGAGTGCAACATCAGCAAAATATTTTGGTCACTGGGAGCCTCTGAGAGTGTCTGAGAGTTGTCGGACCAGAATCCCAGGGTGGTCAAATCCCAGAGTTTACTGGACCAATGCAGTGGCCTCCAGGTGCACCTGGGAGCACCTGGGAGTGCTGACCACAAGCCTGGGAGCACCTGGGAGCACTGGCGACAAGCCTGAGAGCTCCGACCACAAGCCTAGGAGCGCTGACCACAAGCCTGGGAGCACGTTGAATCACTGTAGAGCAGTCTGGGAAAAACATCTTCTTTGGGAACGCTGGTGGTGCACCTGGAAATCATAGCTACTACTTATCATTCAACAATTGTTAAAACTTATGTATTCAGTTTGTATTCTCATCTATATATCTATGTATCTATATAGCTACCCATCTACACACAGTATATCTGGACTGGCTGCAGGCAGTGCTTGGGAGCAATTCGAGATGGGCCTGAAGATGACAATCGAGTAAACCCAGAGATACACTATGAGGCCATGATCGAGTGAGTTTTGAGACGGACTTGGAGGCCGAGATCGAGGTAACTCAGAGATGCACATGGAGGCCGTGATTGAGCAACATCGGAGATGCACTTGGAGGCCAGGATCGAGTGACCTCAGAGATACACTCCGAGGCTGTGATTGAGCAAGTAGGAGATGCACTTGGAGGCCGTGATTGAGCCAGTTTGGTGATGCACTTGGAAGCCATGTTCGAGTGAACTTAGAGATCCATGCCGAGGCTGCATCAGCAAGATGTATTTTAGGTACTGGAAGCCTCCAGGAGTGTCGGAGAGGATGTGGAGTGTAAACTTAGATGTGTCAATTTCAGGAGAGTATCAGACCCTAGGAGGGCATTCCTGCTGGCCTGCAGAGTAATTGGGAGCACCAACGACAAGCCTGGGAGCGCCGGCAACACACCTGGGAGTGTCGGTGACATGTCTGGGAGCACCTCAAATCACAGTAGAGCAGTCTGGGAAAAACAACATCTTCTTTGGGAACGCTGCTGGTGCGCCTGGAAATCATAGCTACTACTCATTGTTCGACAATTTTTAAAACTCATGTATTCAGTTTGTATTCTCATCTATGTATCTATCTATCTATATAGCTACCCATCTACACATGGTATATCTGGACTGGCTGCAGGCGGTGCTTGAGAGCAATTCGAGGTGCACCTGAAAATGACGATCGAGTGAACTCAGGCCATGATCAAGCGAGTTTGGAGATGCCATTGGGGTTTGCGATTGAGTGAACTCAAAGATGCACTGGGAGGCCGTGATCGAGCGAGTTTGGAGATGCACTTGGAGGCCGAGGTCGAACAAACTCAGAGATGCACTTGGAGGCCGAGGTCAAACAAACTGAGAGATGCACTTTCAGGCTGTAATCAAGCGAGTTTGGAGATGCAATTGGAGATCGAGATTGAGTGAACTTAGAGATGCACTGGGATGCCGTGATCGAGCGTTTTTGGAGATGCACTTGGAGGCCGAGGTCAAGTGAACTCAGAGATGCACTGTGAGGCCGTGATCGAGCAAGTTTGGAGATGCAATTGGAAACCGAGATTGAGTGAACTCAGAGATTCACATGGAGGCCGTGATCTAGCGAGTTTGGAGATGCACTGGGAGGCCATGATTGAGCGAGTTTGGAGATGCAATTGGAGACCGAGATTGAGTGAACTCAGAGATACACTCCAAGGACATGATCGAGCGAGTTTGGAGATGCACTGGGAGGCCGTGATTGAGCGAGTTTGGAGATGTACTTTGAGGCCGTAATCAAGTGAGTGTGGAGATGCCATTGGAGACCGAGATCGAGTGAACTCAAAATTCACTCCGAGGCTGTGATCGAGCGAGGTTGGAGATGCGCTTGCAGGCTATGAATGAGCGAGTTTGGAGATGCACTTCGAGGCTATGACCAAGTGAGATTGGAGGAGTACTTGGAGGTGGTCAATCTGGAGGCGGTCGATGGGAGGCGCCCCAGGTGCTGAGACTCTATTCATCGGTTAGTTAACTCAAAACCGTGGGTATGTGACGAGGTGACTTTACCTTTGAAGCTCTTATAGAGAACTGGCTGGTGGCGGTCGATTGGTAGGGAGGTACGCCGGAAGCTGAAGCTACATTCAGTGGTCAACTCGACATCGTGAAAATGAAGGGACGACAGACAATCTTAGGTGTATGCTGTACTCGGTGTATGCTGTACTCGGTGTATGCTGCACTCAGTGTATGCTGCACTCAGCGTTAACTCATGATGATGCCATGGAGAGATAGAGAGGGATGACTTAACTTTGTGTTCTTGCGATGATGGTAGAGTTGTGGACAAGAATTAGAGATGGGGGATGAAGATGAGAACGATATGGAGGATACGAGCGCCTATGAGAAATCAGGAGTGCGACTTGCCTGATTGGGTTTAGAAGACCTCGTATCGGTGTTATTACCCGCCGGATCAGGACTCATACCTGGCGTATCGGGGATGGTAAATTGACTCCCACACGAAATTCTCTCAAGTCTCAGTTTCTCATGATGATTTCCCCATCTCGTCTAATCGCTCTCTTTCTTGTGCTCAACTCTACCATCACCTCAGAACACAAAGGTGAGTCATCCCTCTCTATCTCTCCATACAATAATCATGAGTTAACACCGAGTGCAGCATACACCAAGTACAGCATCATCCCAAGATCGACAGTCTCCCACTCCGAACCAGTTTCTCATCTCTCGGCAGACGTTGTTGTACTCAACTCTCTACATTCCCACTAATACCAGTTAACAAATGAATAGAGTCTCAGCTGCCGTCGCGCCTCCCTCCAAATTGACCGCTTCTGAGTACTCCTCCAATGTTGCTCGATCATAGCCGGGAAGTGCATCTCCACACTCACTCGATCACGGCCTCCCAGTGCATCTCTGAGTTCCCTCAATCTCGGTCTCCAATTGCATCTCCAAACTCGCTCATTCACGGCCTCCCTGTGCATCCCCAAACTCGATCGATCACGGCCTCCAAGTGCATCTCTGAGTTCACTCGATTCTGGCCTCCAAGTATATCTCCGAACTGGCTCGATCAGGGCCTCCAAGTGCATCTCTGAGTTCACTCAATGTCGGTCTCCAATTGCATCTCCCAACTGGCTAGATTACGGCCTCAGAGTGTATCGCTGAGTTCACTCAATCTCGGTCTCCAATTGCATTTCGAAACTCCCTTGATCATGGCCTCAGAGTGTATCTCTGAGTTCACTCAATCTCGGTCTCCAATTGCATCTACAAACTCGCTCGATCACGGCCTCAAAGTGCATGTCCAAACTCGCTCGATCACGGCCTCGGAGTGTATCGCTGAGTTCACTCAATCTCAGTCTCCAATTGCATCTCCAAACACGCTAGATTACGGCCTCAGAGTGTATCTCTGAGTTCACTCAATCTTGGTCTCCAATTGCATCTACAAACTCGCTCGACCATGGCCTCCAAGTGCGTCTCTCAGTTCACTCGATCTCGGCCTCCAAGTGCATCTCCAAACTCGCTCGATTTCGGCATCCAAGTACATCGCTAAGGAGCAACAGTGGCCGTATGGAGATACAGGGGTAACGGAGGTGGAATGAGCGAAGTGGAGTATATATTCGAGAGACTCCGGGGAAGATAGACATCATCTCATTTTCATCTCATCTTGTCATACAACGAAAATGCACACTTTATCTTTCCCAACTTTTGGTCTCACTCGCTCTTTCCGAGATTTCTTGGATCCATGCAATTACGTGGATCCTCACGGCCGGGTAGTATCATATCTTCTCACCTTTCTATGCTCCTCGAGCTACAACCGCTCTCCCTCACGAACTCCGTTTGGATGTCGCGAGAGGTGTGGCGGAATGTTGATGGTGGGCTCGCTGCCTTCTTGCTCTGTCATTTCACTGGCACAACAGCCTCTAAGTGGTGCATCTCTAGGTTCTCTCACTGGGCATCTCCAGGTGCTCCTCCGATTATGTTCGACTACCATCTGTGGCCAGATTGACCATTTGTATCTATATAGAGATACTTAAATAATGCATGCCATATTATGAGGTAGTGAATCTTGTGACTGTAACAAAGATGAATATGATAGACAACAGGCGTTGTGCTTATGGAACCCTAAGAACAACTGCGTTTTGAATACAGCACCAAGTCTCCCACAGACCTGCGCGGAGGTCTCACCCGCTCCAAAATTTCACTCTTCTAATAGTCAAATCTCGTAGCGTCCTGAATGCACATCCATAACTGCAGGTGCTTTTAGGAGCACCTGAGAATGCTCTTGCAGAGTCTGAGTGCACTTTGCAAAGCTCCAGGGGGGCCTGGGAGCATCTGGAAGTACTTAGAAGCACTGGTGAGGGATACCGGAGTGTCTGGGAGGTCTGCGTGTGGCTTCCCGACCGATTTACATTTTGCTGATGTACCAGCTTGCTCCCAGCAAAGCGAGATTGTCAGACAGGTGAGAGTGAGCATGTCAGAGCGGTGAGACCATGCATGTCAAACCTTTAAACGTGAGAATTTCAGAGTTGAGAGAGCAAGCATATCAGTTGTGAAAGTGAGCATGTCAGGTTTGTGGGAGTGAGCTTGTCAGAGTTGTGGGAGCAAACTCATCAGAGTTGTGAGAGTGCACATGTCAGACTTGTTGGTGCAAGCTTGTCGGAGTCATGGGAGTCAGGGTTGACCAAGTGGGCATGTTAGAGCTAAAAGAGTCCGTGTTAAAGATTTGACAAAAGTTGTCAGAGTAGCAAATAAATGAATAATTGTGATGACTGTATAGTATAATCCATGAATTGCATTATATAATACATGCGCTGCAGTTGAATGACAGTAATAATAGAGTTGTGTTATCGGTAAATTACAGTTGTGCTATAGGTAAATTACAGGTGAATTATCAGGGTTACAGATAATGGCTCTGGGGTAGTTTGTATTATTTGGTGTTATCAGTGTTATGGGAGGTTACTGTAGGCCATATGGCTTATTGTAGATTACCCATAACAAAATAACATTTTCCAGACGTAACCCAGTTTAAACCCAGATCAGCTTCAGGTTAAGGCTGCAGTGAGTCCACATATAGTGGAACTCTTTAAAAAATGCTCAGCACTGACTCAGGTAAGTATAAACTAATACCCTTCAAAAGCTCAGCTCTTTAGAGATAATTTGAATTTTTGGTGGAGTGATGTCTCCAGGCCCTTTCACCTCACTTTTTTTCATGATCTCAATTTGGATCAGAACTCACTATTTCGGTTAGTGTAAAATCACGTGGGATCAAGGGCCGGGGTACGAGGCCAGAACAGACCTGCCGTACGAGGCAGTAGTCTGGAGGCGCTTCCAAAGAGCCGAGCTGCCAGCTAGCGAGAGCACGTGAGAGTCTCAGACTAACGAGGCAGGCACTTGCACGCGGGTCTTCAGCACAAGACCACCTTCTTGGTGCACACTTGGCTGGAAAGTTCCTTGCGGGCGTTGGGTAACACTGCGAGTAAAAGACTTATTGGTGGAACCGGTAACGGTGACCGATGTGATGCAGCGTAACGTAAGATCCGATCTATTTGAGAAGTTGCGCCTTCGAAGCTTCTTGATCCATGCCTGAAAGATCTGTACCTCAGCATGCAGTATGCGCGTTTTTTTATCTGCACGAACGCTGCTGAGCCTCCCTCGTTCCCCCACCCTGATCGCGATTCGCGAACAACAATGATCATATTGATGCCCCCCCCTTCCCCCCTCCCCCCCCTCCCCTCTCAATATTGTGGAACCTGCAACTGGCACCCCCCACCCGTTCGCCAGACAGAGTTCGTCGGTTTCTCAGATCCGGGCAGGCAGGCAGGCAGGCAGACAGGGGTGCATTTTGGTTTGTTTTCGTCTCTTCGGTAGGGCGGGGCCATGACGAGGAGTGCGAGATCAGTCGCGGTCCCGATATCTCCCGGAATCCTCAGTCGGCACTGCTTCGGTATTCGCTGGGGTGGTGCTCAAGCGGCGCACAAGACCGTTGGAGCGCCGTCGAAGTTAATCCGGGTTCTTCCGAGCACAGCCAATGGAATGCGACGTAGCAGTGGAGCGAATGGAGCGAATGGAGCGAAGAACCATTTTGAGCGCAAGGAGCATCTCGCCCGGTCGGCTGTGGGCCTGTTACTACATGGTGAAGCGACAGTGGCAAGCATCAGAACCTTGACAGCGCTTGACCAGCATCGGAATCAAACGTCCGCAACCTGCATCAGCAGCTTCCCCAGGATCTTCGCTTTGGGACATTCTGCGCCATTACTTTCCGAACTCCCAGTCGTGTGCATTCGATATCCCCCGACAAAGCCACTCGCTCTCCCGACCTCGACGAAAATGGCTTCCGAGAGCGCTTCAGCTTCTTTGAGTGGTATAAAGATCACTGCCGCCCCCGTACCAACCGACTCTTTGAAGCAATCACCACCACCTGCCTCTTTCTCAAAAGCACTCTCCAGCCTTGTCTCTACTCGAGTTCAACGTCCTGCTCAATTCCTCAGCCGACCCGTCCAAAACACTGGAACTGCCACTGGAACTACCACTCCTACCCTCAACGCCAAAAGAACAATGGTTTCCATCACTCCCCATTCTGTGAACCGCACATCTCTTCACCCTCACGGTGTCCAGTACGTCTTCTCTGCCACTCCTTCTTGCTCCGAGCTTGCTCGAGCTCTGTCAAGCTTCACTTCAACTTTTATGTGGTGCTGACGTCATTACCTCATAGGCCTCGTGAGCATACTGAGATTGAAGAAGAGCTTCATGACAAGGCAAATATCGACTATGACCGTGTAGCAATTGTTCGCATACCTTCTCTACAGCACTCGAGTTTCCCCACTAATCCTAGTCAATAGATTCAACATCCGTCGGTTGCCGCTCTCTACGAGGATGCTTTGGTGTATGAGACCGGTACCGCCATTACGTCATCTGGTGCTCTCACCGCCTACTCTGGCGCCAAAACCGGACGTTCGCCCAAAGACAAGCGGATTGTGTACGAGGCCTCCTCCCAAGATGACATTTGGTGGGGTCCCGTCAACAAGCCAATGAGTCCCGAGGTAAGCAGCGTCTAGATTCGGATAAATGGTGATCACGTGCTAATGACGTCTGGTAGGTTTGGCGCATTAACCGAGAACGTGCCGTGGACTATCTGAACACAAGGAATCGTATCTACGTCGTCGATGGTTTTGCCGGATGGGACGAGCGCTACCGGATCAACGTCCGTGTCGTGTGCGCACGTGCCTACCATGCCTTGTTCATGCGGAACATGCTCATCCGCCCCAAGCCCGAGGAGCTCGTTCACTTTGAACCTGATTACACAATCTACAATGCTGGTTCATGTGAGTTGGAATTTTCGTGTCAATTACATTTCAACATTTTGCTGATCTTCATGGTATAGTCCCTGCAAACAGGTTTACCGCCGGTATGACTTCGTCCACCTCCGTGGCTATCAACTTTGCCGAGAAGGAGATGGTTATCCTTGGTACCGAGTACGCAGGCGAGATGAAGAAGGGCGTCTTCACCGTTCTCTTCTACGAGATGCCTGTCAAGCACAACGTACTTACTCTCCACTCTTCTGCCAACGAGGGCAAGAATGGCGATGTTACTTTGTTCTTCGGTCTCTCTGGCACTGGCAAGACGACCCTCTCCGCCGATCCCAACCGTGCTTTGATCGGTGATGATGAGCACTGCTGGACCGATACTGGTGTCTTCAACATTGAGGGAGGATGTTACGCCAAGTGCGTCGGCTTGTCTGCTGAGAAGGAGCCCGATATTTACAACGCTATCCGCTTTGGATCCGTCTTGGAGAACGTTGTGTTCAACCCTGAGACCCGTGAGGTCGACTACGATGATGTCACACTGACCGAGAACACACGTTGCGCATACCCCATCGAGTACATCCCCAATGTCAAGATTCCTTGCGTCAGTGACCATCACCCTAAGAACTTGGTCCTTCTCACTTGCGATGCTTCCGGTATCCTCCCACCTGTATCGAAGCTCACCCCGGAGACGGTTAGCTACCACTTTATCTCCGGTTACACTTCCAAGATGAGCGGAACTGAAGACGGTGTTACCGAGCCCACTGCCACCTTCTCTGCTTGCTTCGGTCAGCCATTCTTGGCCCTACACCCCATGAGATACGCGAAGATGCTCGCGGAGAAGATCCAGGAGCATGGAGCCAACGCCTGGTTGATTAATACTGGTTGGACCGGTCAGTCCCAGACGTCCGGCGGCAAGAGATGCCCCTTGAAATACACTCGTGCCATCCTCGATGCTATTCACAGTGGTGAGCTCGCCCAGGCCGAGTATGAGAACTACCCCATCTTCAACCTGGCCATTCCCACGAGCTGTCCTGGTGTCCCCAGCCAGATCCTCAACCCGCGGGGTGTCTGGAAAGCTGGTGAGGACAACTACCTTGAGGAGGCCACCCGGTTGGGCAAGAAGTTCCAGGAGAACTTCTTGAAGTACCAGGATGGCGTGACTAAGGAGGTCATCGCTGCCGGCCCCCAGATCTAAACTGTTGGTTGGCTTACAAAAAGTGCTCGTGTGTTCATTTCCTTTTGGTCTTAAATGGGTTTTATTCATTGGCAAGGCGTCTAGAGTGTTGCCCTTGGCACACAGGTATATTGGGTTGGAATTGAAGGGGGAGGGGTCCAATGGGGATGTGGATCGTGGTGGCGGCTGGGTTTCTTTGTTTTCTGCGGGCCTTGACTTTTCCTAGCGATTGTGTTTTAGTTCTCTACTGTTCATATTGCATTATCATTGTACAATTGTTTCCTTTGCATGCGCGAAAAACCGTGACTGTGAATATGGTTGAGTTTATGTGTAGCTGACAGAGTTGGGGGAAATCGAAATTAAGAGTTTTTGTTGCATTTTTGGTATACTATACCATCCTTTGGTGTTCCGCTATCATCGTGGGCTATGAAGTAGACACAACATCCACTCTACAAAACCCAAACACAGACAAACCGAAGCAAGCTTAGGGCACTTATCCCAGATTAGGCTACTAAGTAGTTGGTAGAACAGCCGGAGAATATCCGTGTGATGTAGACGGAGGAGCGTATATGCCTTGCAGGGTAGAATGTAGAGGCAAAAGAAGCCCAGACATCAAGCACATGAAGATAAGGTTGGGTTTCCCTATCACCGTAAAACTCGCTAGGATTCGTATTTTTTTTTGTAGATTTTTTACCCTAGCTTTCTAGCTGCTACTTTCGTTATGATCTGACAGCGGTTGCTGCGGTACCAGGAAATGTTCATCGGCAGTTTCTCCCTGGCTTCGCTTTTGCAATTTATCTATCTTCCCATCTGTATGCAGGTGAGGCACATACGCATACACTGTAACTCAGGATAAGACAAGGGTTCTTGATGTGAGGGGTTTTTGCCCGGGGCTGGTCGTATAACCATAGGGCTGAAAAATCCAGTGAAGTTGAATGCATGGGTTGGGGTTGGAGTTCTCGCACGACGTACGTACCCGTTTAATTTGTGCCCCGCCGTACCCCAGAATATGTCGGTCGGATAGGAGATAGCTCTTCCCGGTAATAGCGGAAAAACTTCAGTTTCGATGGAAAAACTTCCTGGTCGAAAACAACTAACCAAATTTGGCGGATTTTCCTGGATCTGCGGTTTTCGGGTGTTTTCGGCATTAACTCGCTCGTTTCACCCAGAACCTGACTCCGCGGTAACGTGTGAGTAACCCGCGCGAGCTCCGAGACCGACATACCAGCTGCATATTATTTTGTGGCGTTGTGTGTGGTGGGCGAGTTTTTTCTTCCTGCATGCAGTGACAATCTGAACTCGGCAGTATGTCAGACGACATTTGTTTTTCGCTGGGGGGCTGAGCTCAGATCATTCGGGACTCCCGAGGCGTTCGGTATGGGATACAGGGTTACAGAAAAGTAATGCAGCCCTGTTACTGGACTACGTGTATCGGTTTTCGGGTATTGCAGGAGAAGAGTCGCCACTTCAATCTAAGAGGTGGGGTTTCCGTTTACTTTTGGAGCTGAGGGACTTTGAAGTGGATTTGCAATCGGTGTGAAACTTGTAGGCCGGTCAGCGCTGCCGGGTTTGTGCTCGTATACTCTTGCAAACAATCAGCGTCTGATTCAGACGAAAACATAACCACAGATCCATCGGTCTCCCGCCCTCAGTCTGTCTCGTCCAGTAGATCATTAACTAAGGAACTCGGCACCACCTTTGCCGGTTTCATATTATTGTGTCAACATTGGTCGTTCGGAAAGAAGGGTGCTTTGAAGAAGGTAATGTTCGACCTGTTTCGGTCGAAGACGTCGACCTGTTTGAGACAAGCAATCATTAACGTTTGCCAGATCAACGTGGCCCAATAGAGTAAGTAATCAGTGACGTCCGAACAGGGTCTCAGCCCCCGTCCGTTTACTCCCGAGTTGCAGTCTCACTCAGTTGGAAGAAACTTTTCACTAGGTTTCAAACTTTTAGACTGAAAGCGTGGGCGGATATCCGGGTAGTATTAGCCGGGTCACTCGGCAGAAAAAGCAAGGTCACAGCGAGCGCTGACATGTGTGACTCGGGCATCCGTGGTCTGCCGAATGCTTTCTGTACCTTCATCCGCTCTGCCGTTTATCACTCGTCCCCTCGGCCCGAATAGTCGGGTACTGTACCGGGCAGGGCGAAGACAACGGTCCCTGAACCTGACGGAAACCTTTGAGGATACGCGGTCCAAATGACCTGTTTTTTTTTCACGAAACAGATTTGTGATGACATGTAGTACCACAGATATAAATGTGGATGGGCCGTTGTTCTCGCATTGAACAGGGCAAGTGAACAGACCTTTGGACCCGAAGGCCATGGTGCAAACTTGGGCTGTGAAGGAAAGGTGAGCAAGCTCTAAACAGCGTGCCCTAAGCAGCATACTTCTACCTCATCCAGCGGTTTTACCTTAATACAAGCCCGCTCTGACAGATTTTTTTGGCTCATACACCCTTCCACTAACCTCTAATTCTTGTAATACATAGGTATTCGCACTCTGACACATGTATTGCATCCGTAGATGCAAACACTTGGTCTGACCTCTGACGTTGTATCCGCCCCGCCCGGTACAGTATAAGGTCCCATAAAAATTAGCCCCGTGGGCGGAGGTGTGGGTTTCTCAGCTATACCCATCCGATGACTATACTAATGATTCATGATCATAGACTCTAAGGTTATGCTTACGCTAAATACATGAGGTGGGAACTGAAGGCCGCATCGCTACGCTAGCTCTCGAGACCACGGTCTTCTTCGTAAGTAGAACTGAGAACTTCTTTGCAAAGTCGTTGCCACATTTTAAATAAGCGTATTTAAATGCCAATCAGAACTGGATGAATATGTCTTGTTCGTTTTTGCTAAATCACTTCACCAACTGAGAATAGCCATGCACCATTAATTACCCACATTGTCGAGAAGGAGCTCGCAATCTATCAACCGATAATGCTCTTCAACCTGATGGTATAGGCCTGAGTATCCACCATCCCTTTCGCCAGCCAAAGTGACTCTCCAGCGCGTGATTCCATCCTGCACAAGCGTTCAGCACCGAGATCTCCTTGTCCCTTAAGACCTTCTCAATGTACCCAGCTGCTTCCAACACTTTGCAATAGGCCCTGTGCAGTCGCAGCAATTTATAGCGGAAGAAGATAATACCCAGATCCCTGTAAGGAAGACAAGCACTTCCTCTAGTAGCATAGACAGTGTAAACATTCTCTTTGCCTTATTATACTCTTCTAGGGCTACTAAATGAGTGTAGTTTTGGAGATATTGAAAACTACGGACACTTGCTCAAAGTACATCTTTAGCTTGCCAAATACCGTGATAATGGTTTAGCGGCGTCATTCCAATGCAGGGGCTTTCGATCATGGCGTTGTCTACCAGGTTTTGAATCCCAGGAGAAAACATTATACTAGGCTTTATATATATAAATACACAAGTCCTTACCTATGTCTCTTCCTCAAGGATCTGGATGTTCTTCGCGAGCCTAGATTAACACACCTCTGGTCGAAATCCCTCGCATGAGGTCATATGTCATATGTCATCACTCGTGGGTCTCGGGATATCTCCACAGCTACGGCTGTTTCTTCCGCCCGTGCTCGAGTCCCGGACATCTCGTCTCATGGCTAACCATAAGTGGAAGGGACGGAAGACTTGGAGCATTAGATGGAGTGCCATCGCAAATCATGTTAAACTTGCCTGGTGTCGTTGCTCAAGGAAGATGCGCAGTGTGCCTTAGACTAGGACGGACTTTAGTGGTTGTTATCGGTTGTAGAGTAGTTAATCTGGCCGCATGCTTGGTTTAATGATCTGCAGGTACAAGGCGTTGTGTTGTACTGTCTTGGCGTCTGGGGGCGGGATCAATTAGCTCCGACTCCGACGTCACCTCAGCATCAACATTCGCTCAACTGCTGAGGAGACGTGATCATGGCAATCACCCACAACGGGTCACGCTTCCTCACTGCCATCGCAGTCGTAACGTTTTCTCTCCATGCCTTCGGCTCTACACGAACCTCTATCACCTATCCGGACAATACGCCACCGAAAGATGTCGACATTTGGTGCGGTAAAGCATACAGGGCCACAAATGGTATGATTTAGTGTGCATCCTCAGTACCACAGTACAATGTTGAGCGAGCTTGAACAGCATCCTTTCCGGACCTCGTAGATGCAGGATGGTTGCACCCTCCACCTCGCTCTGCAGAACCACTCTTAGATTTCACATGTCGCCCTCTTATGAAGCCGTACGTAGAGGACAGCAAGCGCTCTATTCATGCTCTACAACCGAGAATTATCTTAGACGGAAAGGTAGCGATGTTCCACCCTCGAATTGCTCACTATTCTTACTAAACAGTCGTAGGTCTCTCATGATGTGGGGGTCCGGTTCCCTCGCTTAGTGGACGACAAACCACCGAACAAGATATGGGTCACCGTGTCTGCCATATACCTTAATCCCCATGACCCGACTGCGCCCGCATCGACCATTACTCTAAATAAATCATCCTTATACATAGACCGTGGAAGACAAGAAGTTCAAGTGGACTTGAACGCACTCCCTCCCCGCCCTGAACCGTACATCATTAATTGTACCGCTGCCTTGGATAAAGGAGATGAGGTCTTTACAACCGCCTCAAGCGAGCTGTACTGGCTTCCACCTAATCCTTACGGCGGTAGCACAGTTTACCTTGACTCTAGCAGCGATGAGCTAGTGGTATTCGACAAGAACTCTAAGTTACGAGGTACTCTGGTACCCACAGATTATCATTATTTTTTCCCAATCGGGTATTATACGGGATGGGGCGATTATCTAGCATCCAACTTCAGCATCCTCAAAGATATCAAAAATGCTGGCTTTACCATGGTTCATCCAATTCCCAGTGAAGGCCCTGCGAACTCTTCCTGGGGCGATGATCCAAATTCTCTCCAACATTTCTTGGCGTTCATGGACGCCTGTCAAGAAGTTGGGCTGTGGGTTATGTACGATATGCGCCACACCTACTCGTCACCCGAGGACCTCGCTATTCATATCAAAACCTTCCGATCTCATCCCGCGCTACTGCTCTGGTATACTGCCGATGAACCAGATGGTCATAACGACCCAACAAACGCAACGCTCCTCGCCTATAAGACCATCCAGGAGATTGATGGATATCATCCTATATCATTCACTCCCAACTGCCAAAATTACTTCTTCACACAGTACACAAGCGGGGCGGATATTGTCGTTCCAGATATATACCCAGTTGGTAACAACCCAAATTTCTCAATAGTTTACAACACTGTGTGTAACCGTACCTATGGCTGCTGCGGTTGTGACAATTGCCCCGGCACCCTTCATGATTTGGGGGATCGCATCAATGAGATGCGAGAGTATACGCGCTGGACGGGGACACACAAGGTCTTTTGGGGAGTGGGACAAGGTTTTGGTAGTGCTGAGTTTTGGGAGCGTACGCCAACAGGGGAGGAGGTGGTTGAAATGAGTGATAGTGCAGTTAAGGCAGGCGCGAAGGGATTGCTGTATTGGAGTGCACCAACGACGGATGATATCTGGAAGCACACGGCGGAGTTGGCGAGGCGGCTGAATCCAAAGGATTTGCGGCTGAGATGGAAGAGGCGTGAAGAGTTGTGGAAGGATGATAAGAAGGATGAGAGGATGAGAACTGAGCTTTAGGATGGCTTCGCTTGGGTCAGGGGTGAAGAACAGTATTTGGCAACCTTGATGCCCGCGGTTTTGATCGAGGTGCTGTGGCAGTCGTTTGTGTTTATTGATACGCTCTACAGGGTCAGGCTGAGGCCGGAGTGGTGATTGCTTGTGTAATGATGGATACCTAAATTGTTAATGATAGGATACCTAAGTGTTAGGAATAGAATGCTCATTGTCCAAGTCGCATCACATTCTGCAGTAGTGTTCTCGCTTGGCTGGCTGTTTTCCATACTTAAGGCATCGCTGCGTTGCACGCGGGACGAGACGGGACGAGCTTTAGCTGGTAATACGTAGACTATGAGCTACGGCCCTTGGCGCGTCAATTTATTGGCTGACAAGACTTCACCGTAGAACATATACCAATTATTTTGTTGTGTGCACTTAGGTGTACGCGGTATGTATTGACAGTGGAGATGCCATTGAGGCCCGTGGGCTCGGGATTCCGAGGATGTACTGTACGTCTCGCCTGAATTCTCAAGTGCGTGCGGTCGTTGTCCCATTCTCCGATTGTAAAACGATAACTAGTGCCGAGTTGAAAGATATATAGTCGGCGGTAGGTGTAGAAAGTACAATCAGCTTTCGCGGCTGAATTGTAATAGTGCAATGAGTACGCCGTACGCAGATGAACCAGCCGATTGTGGCGAAGTGGAACATTACCTGTCACTCGCAAAGTTTCCAAGACGCTGTGCGCAAAGACGGTCATCGAAGTTTACCTGGAGATTTGAATGAAAGCTAGAGATGGTGCTAGACCTTCACAGTTCTATCGAAGCTGTGGGTTTTGATGCCGGAAGTGAAGGTCTTGTTGTACATTGAACTTCTTTATCTCAGGAATGAGGTCATTAATTGTCATGCACCGCTTCGCTAAAGCCGGCGGCATAGCACTTTTCAGCACTAACTTCATATACTCGTATGGACTTTGCCCAGCAATGTTACTGGGAATTATTAACGCAGATCTTTCCTTCATCCTAATGTCCATATCATAAAAAGAGAATCGATTGCCATATATTTTTGAACTTATATGGAGAATAGCAGGGAAGAGTTTGGAGGATATTAAGATGCTGAAAAGGGAAGAGAAAGTGATCGAGACATGGGCGATAGTGAAAAATTCACGTCTAAATGCTCATTTTAGACTCTACTGAAGCTAGAATATTTGGTGGCAACCCCGCAAGTCAACTAGTGCAAGGTATTAGAAGAATTTCTGGGTATGACGGAGGCATCACACAACAGAAAACTTTATTCAACGCCGCTGTCTCCGCCAATGGGAGTACTAGTGTCGGCGGAAATCCTTTGGTATGTTACCATCGATCTGTCTTATTACTACAACTACATATTTCTAACAACACTGCTCGCAGACGTTGATTGTATTCTACTATTCGATACTCGTTTGTCCTCCTTTCCCAAACGACATCGATGTTCCGCATTCATCCATCCAAATGCCGATGAGGATAGACCCGCGAATGCATCTGGTGACTGGTGTTTCGATTGCAGTTGGAGTGATCTCCCTCGTGGTCGTCACATTGCGGTTTGTATCAAGATACTTCATCCAGAAAAGGGTCTCCATAGACGACTGGTTGATCTTGATGGCATGGGTATGGAATCGACTGACTTCACCGGGAATGAGAACTGCTAACCTGCCGTCGTTTTAGTTTCTCGGTCTCGGGCTATCGGTGTCTTTGTGCATTGGTGAGATTTCGACAACTACGAGGTATTGATGGATACATGAACTGAGAGGTTATTTCAGGTACCAGAGTAACCTCGCGCTCAGATATGCAGAAGGTGCAGCCGATATTACTCTAGTTGACTTTAATGCTGATGGAACCTGTAGTGCCGGTTCGTTTACACCCTTCTATACGTAAGGAATGCCCATATACCCATTGAGGATTGCAAAAGTCTTATTCATGCTGTATACAGGAACCCGCCTTTGCCCTTATGAAAAGTTCTATTTTGGTGTACTATCAAAACCTCTTCAAAAACTATGAGACAGTGAAATGGTGCTCCTGGGCTATAATGATTATTGTCAATGTCGGTGCATTCGTTTTGACCATGCTTGTTCTATTCCAATGTAAACCCGTGGGTCTTCTCGTTCATTAACAGAACGCAAATGCTGATAGTGACAGTTTCACGTCGTTTTCATGGCACATGAGCGGGTGCGACCTGGCAAATGGAAGTGTTTGGATGTTGTTAGATTGGTGTATGCTGCTGCACCCTTTCAGATTACTACCGACTTCGCAATCATTTTGCTCCCGATGCCAATCCTTTCGTCGTTACAATTGCCTTGGAAGCAAAAGGGTATGTTGATGGCCATTTTCGGGGCTGGTGGATTGTGAGTAGCCGATTGAACCACCTACAGGTCTTTTTGCTAACTCAACGAAGCGTTGCCGTGCTTCAGATTGTACGGGCTTACTACTTCCAGGAAGCAAGCGATTGCCCGGATTTCAGTTGGCCCGATGCCATCTCATTCTTGTGGGCCGAGGTGACAGTTTACGTCGGCATCATCGCCGCTTCCACACCGATGCTCAAACCTCTTATTACACGATACCTACCGGGGCGTTGCGGATTTGTAGAAGGCTATGTGAGCGTGCAGGCTGCAGGGTCTCAAGACAACCAGTTTATAAGAATTGCTACGCCCCCGCTCGACCCTGCCCTATCTCTGACAGCCTCGGTCACGCCTCCTTCTTTAGAGCTTTCGATCAGCCCTCGAGACGATAGTGCTCCTCCGTCCAGGCAGCCCGTTAGAGTCCCGCCAGAACCGAACATCGTGGGTGTCCATACAACTGGGCAAGCTATCTCGACTTTAGCTTTAATTGCTGGTCCCTTCTGTATGTACTCAGAAGCCCAATCTGCTCCAGCGAGTGATTGCTGATGAAATCGGAGTGATGTGGGGACTCTCCAATGGCTTGGTCAGCGTGTTGTACAAGAAATTCGAGGCCATCCACGATACTACTGAAAGACAAGCACTTGGCATGATAACCTCGTATTATGGGCATGAATCGCTGTTGCTCCTGGATGGAATGGTACTAATCATACACACAGAGCTTATTCTCTTGCACCTCTCACCTTTGCTGGGTATTTGCTTAGAAAATACGGGTTCAAAATCACTATCGCAACCGGTCTATTCATTTTTGGGGTCGGCTGCATGTGTTTCTGGCCTTGTGCGGTGCAACATTCATATCCTGGTATCGCCATAACTTTGGCAGTTGTTGGCGCGGGTTGCGGCACAATGGAGACAGCAATAGACCCATTTGCCGCATTGATAGGTCCGCAAGAGTACGCCGAAATTCGGCTCAACGTTTTCCAAGGAATCCAAGGTATTGGGGGTCTTGTAGTAATCCTGGTGGAAACAACCGAGTTTTATGCCAGTGTAGACACCCTGTCGTATTCAACTCTGAAAGACGTCCAGTGGATTTATTTATCTTGCGGCTTCGCAGCATTTACTCTAGCCGGAATATTTTGCTGTGTCAAACTACCCGAACTCAAGGACTCCGAGCAATCCTTTGTAAACTCTTCTCGGGCTCTTTTCGGGGGTAGATACTGCGTTAGCTTTGTTCTTGCAATCGTAACGCTTTTTTTGTATATCGGATGCCAGGAGATAATTTCCCTGTACGCCCGGAACGTGCTGGTTAGCGGCCTTCATAATAGCGATGCGAACGCATTAAAATACAAGAAAACTGCGCGGGGACTCTTTTCAGCCGGGAACTTTCTAGGAGCCTTAATGATGCTATGTTTCCGACCGCGATGGATACTTTTAGTCTTTACATGTGGTCTCATCACCACTGGCGTGGTAGAAATGACGCAACAAGGATCCTTAGGAATCGCCGGGTTTATCCTAAACCGATTTTTGCAGAGCGTCGTTTTCCCGACAGTCTTTGTTCTCGCGATCCGAGGGGTCGGTAGACACATCAAAACGGCCTCGACATACTTAGTCTCTTGCACGAGTGGTGGAGTGGCTTTACCGGCAGCTTATTGGGCGCTTGAGAAAGTGAGGGGTCCACAGGTTGCTTTGTGTATCTGTGTTGCCGCGTACGCGGTTATGATTGTGTACCCGCTCTGGCTGAGTTTGTCTCCGTTTGATAGAGAGCGGACGAAACGGGTGGATGAGGACGGACGGCAGCCGGGGATGAGTGCTGTGGAGAATTCAGACAGTCCAAACGGAAAGTTGGGGTTTTTTGGTATGATTGGAGAGAGGAAGAGGAGGAAGAGTTCTTTGGGTGTGGTGGGGTTTTCGAAGCATGTGGAGCTGTCAAGTGGGAGAGGAAGTCCTGTGTAGTTGGATCTGGTGTTAAATCATGTTTACGAGGCTTGGAGTTTTATATGCCATGTTTTGGATGGTCATTTTCAATTTTCATGTACTGAATATGGAAGACGTCAAGGACAATGAATAATCAATATGCGGGCGCAGGTCGCCACGTATCATCACTAAATATCATACTACTTTAAAGTGGCCGTCCATCATAGCTACTCATTTTAATAAGACAAATGCGCCATAAGCCGAACAAAGTCAGAGAAGCTGCATAGAATCTGTACAGAAATGTAGATGGACACACTTCAAGCTCACATCTCATCGAACATGAGGCAAGTAATTGATAATGCTCTCACTACATGTAGACGGGATTAAAAAGTACGTGAGCTATCTCTACTATATCCGCCATGTGCTATCGCAAAGTAGTGGGTCCAGGTGAGATAACACATCATGTATCGAGTCCATTCGGCTTTCCCTTCAATATGGGCTGGACGTTATGTTTCCGAGGCAACCCTAGCCCATTATACATAGTACGAATGACCATTGAAATGACGCTCCAAATGACAACTTTTGATAACGATCTGCGGCGTCCCTGGATACAACTGCGGTGCAGTTTTCCGTTTATTCTTCACGCAGGGTTTGCTCTCTTCAACCTGGTTCCTTTGCTAGAGATACGCCGTGCAATGTTGCAACGTTCACAGGAAAGGCTACAAAGGCTGTGAAAGGAGCGACGCTGCGAAAGCTAGAAAGCTCACAGTGCTTTCCTAAATAAGGAAAAATACTGCGAAAGCGTTGGAAAGCTGGAAAGTTGATAGTGCTTTCCGAAATCCACCCGAACTTTGAAAGCGGCACGGAGTCCGACGATGCATCGTATGGAAGAAGATGGGATGGACGTTTCTAACACTAGCTCTGGAAATTGTGATGTCGGGAACTTGGGCATCTAGATACGTAGCTGCATGAGTATTGGAAGCATAGAAATCTGGAAGTTTGGCTGCCAAAAGCTCTTTCACTGGAGCATACATTATTTTCTCTTTCGCGAATGACCGTTGGGCAAGTATGGCCACTGCGGACCCAGGATTCGTAGGAACTTCCCTAAAGGGAATCCGACATTATCTTCAGATGGTTTAACTGCTGCTTTACCATATCCATTTTATTCTGCAATATATGCATGAGTGCTTGCAAGTTATTGTTCTCCGATTGTGCGTGTTCCAGGGGTTTAATCGCTTGTTCTCGGTCTTTGAGGGCCAGTTGAAGGGCCAGTTCCTTTAATGGGTTTAGTCTTTCGGAGCCGGTCTACTCTTGCTTACCTTTTGGTAGAACTCGATTTCCTTTTGGCGCAGTTCGCGACCATTTTCACGGATTTCGTTTTTTTGCAGGGCTATTTCCTTTCTTAAGAAATGCAGAATATATCGCGTACTTATCTAAAAGAGTGATAAGTAAGAGACACCTAAAAGGTTATAGTAGTTACTACCCTCTCCACGAGATCGTCGAAGGCCATATCGGGATCAGTAGAGTAGAGGGACATAAATGCTTTTAAAGTTAGCCACGAAACTAATACCGCTGCTGAAGATGTGTCTTACATAATTTGTAGAGTTTTAGATGATCCTTAGTGATAACATTGTCTTCTTCAGCGCCCATGCTGGCGGCTGTGAATGTGAACATAGCTGGGCAGTAGATAACAGTCGAAGCGTAATCGCAAGCGTGCGGATGGCCGTGTTGGATGGTGGAAGGAGGTATTTTTGGGTTTCGAATACCGGCGATGGGATAGCAGTAGGAGTGAAGTGAAGATAGGTGAGGTGGGGCGAAGCGATCGCAGGCTTGTCTCGCTCCAGAGAGTAAGCAATACTTTCTGAGGTCACGTAGATATCGCTCGTAACTACTAAAACCTTAACTAAATCTTCAGTTTGATATTAAGTTCTTGCGGATATTTTCGGAGAAGTCTGTTGTTTACCCAATTACAAAACTTCACTCCCTCACATATTTCTAGTATGCTTTTGTGTATAAGATCCCTATATAATTCCCCTGCATCAAAACCAAAGCCTAAGTGACAGTTCAGGTAGTGTGCGGTTTTCGGGGAAGTTTATTTTCAGACCTTAATCGTGTGGTGATGAAAGGAGGTACGACTGGAGACGTATAACGTGAGGGCTAGCACAAGACAAGGGTGAGACGATGATTTTAGAATCAAAATCCTTTATAATGACAACACCAAGGAACCCTCGATGCATAGATAAACGTACATAGGCCAGGGACGCTACCTATGAAAATCTCAAGCGCAGTAGGTTTGTCTGGAGGCGGCTAAAACGCGCTTCTGGATCACTAGGAACGCGGTGTTGGGTATAGCACTAGGCCTCGATACTGAGTGAACTGAAGCTCTTGTGCAGAATAAACCAGGTCACGGATACTCACTCGGCTTCTTCAATCCGGTTTGTGTTGCATGTGTACCTGCATCGTGAGCCTCACTGCTCAGGTCCGTTTGATATGCAGTTGGTGTATGAAGATATGCCTCAGGAGAGTGGCTCATATCAGTGCAGAGCGGCTCATATCAGTGCAAGGGGATATGCAAACGGATAAGAGATATGGAAACGAATATGGCTATGAATATGGGAGACAAGTCTGTATATATACGGGCCTTCTGACCTCGAGAGATCAGTCAATCAACAAGTCTTAAAAGCATCCAAAGTAACAGTTTGCTCGCAAACCCCTGGGCCTTAGTTGTTTGTGGATTTACGCCCCAGGGTATAGCATTCAATGATACCCATCACCGGAGCGCGAGCACATCTCCCCTTCCCTAAGACCCTCCCTTCGTCCCCCCTCATAAAACGTCACCCAATTACCTCTTCCCTTCACAATTTCCCTAAACTCCTTCGCTAGAACCCTTCCGACCTGTTCCCCAGGATGCAACTCATCGAACCACATGAACGCATCACGGTCCTCCATCCTGTATTCCCAACACTTTGAAGAATCCACATTGCAATGGCTATTATACCCCTTGACATCCAGAGGTGCTGTGCCATTGAGATACCGTTCGGGATGATTATAGATATCCCTAAAAAGCCCATGCGCATCCATCACCGCAAGCTTCGCCCCGCGAAGCTTATGCGTGGCGGCACGGAGATGGAAGATCTCATTGGCAGCGGCCACCTCCTCCGCCATCATCAATGCGATCTGCGTCGTGTTTTGTCCCTTGCCTTTCCAGTAGCGGTCTGGGCCTGGCTCCGAGTCCGCTGCATACAATGGGGCCAGCTCTAATCCAGTCAGCGCTTGTACGGAGTACGGGGTAAAGGGGAGGAAACCTAGCGGCGCAATATTGAGTAGAACAAACCGCCGAGCACCGAGTTCGTACAGCGACTTCAGGGCATCAAATACACAGCGGGTATAATCCACGATAGTTTTCCCCTTCACCTGAGAATGCGACAACAGCCCCTCTCCTCCAAGATCGTTGGTTCCAATCCAAAGCGTAACAATCGTACTAGCCCAATCCACATCCAGCGCTCCCGCTTCAAGATCTGCCTCGAACGCTGGGACCTCATACTCAGCGACTGAAGGGAATAAACCGTGAATAGCGTCGTAATACCGCGGCGTAATCTCGTTGGAACACACGGCACCCGAAACGGCGTAATTGTATAAAGCTGCACCAGTGTAGTAGGATACGTAGCGTACCCATGAATGGCCGCCGGAAAATGTTGGAGAGTAGTCGGGTCCGATCCAGCCCACTGGTGGTGCAGAGCCGTTGTGGCTCTCGAAGTATGGTAGGCGGCCTTCATCGGTATAGCTGTTATAGGAGGCTGGTAAGATAAAATGTAGGAAGAGGTGGGGGATGCATATGTACCTATCACCGAATGTAAGGTGCGTCTTGAATTCTCCACCCCATCCTTTTGCTGCCAGTCTGTGCTCGAGAACGGCATCCTTATAAACCAGATCTGCGGCGACGATGGCCAGTGCAGCGAGGAGGGTTATTAGCGAAGGTAATAGCATGTTTGGTATTCCTGGGGGTAAACAGAGCAAGAGTACAACTAAGGACACGAGTACTGACGGATGAGAGGGGCGGGTGACGGGAATATATGACCAAAACTGAAAACATTGTGTAATCGTCGACTGCTGTGTCTAAGATAGGAACACCGTCGGACCTATTCCCGGCGGGCGCACGGAAACTGGGTTATGCTGACCACTATAGCAGATCTAACAGGGACCATTGCTGCCGGTGGATATAGCGGCTCGCCGAGACTACCTAGTAACGTTCACATGTGCGTTGCCGACATTCTATACGGGAGAATGGGTCGGAAGGCGTACTGCGTCCGAGGCTAGTCGGAAGACAACACCACTCGAGCACCCTGTCCGAATCATGTGACACAATTACCACTTGAACTAGGGTATTCCATATATTGAACGGCCGTTACTCCAAGAACCATCTATACCTTCCAGGTTTCCTATCCGCTCTATAGTCTGCGTCGTAACTGTAACTGTGTCTGCCTACCGTACGTAAAAAAGGAGCAAAGGATATCTATCAGACCATCCAGGCACAACCTCAACCTCTAGTCAAAGTATCCCGGCAACAAAAACTCAACCCGTTCAACGGCCTCCTTCCCCAGTCCCGCCTTCGCCGTACAATTCGCCCACTTACTCGCATTCTCCAAATGCTTTGCCTCCACCAAATCCTGATGTTCCTCCTTCACCAGCTCCTCCAACACCGCAGCCATAAGGTTCTTCGCATTCTCCCCGTTCTGCCTCATATTCCCGGTAACCGTAGCCACGTCCACAGGCGGCTCGTCCGTCTTCCAGCAGTCATAGTCGGTGCTCATACACACCACCGCATACGCGATCTCGGCTTCCTTTGCCAGCTTCGCTTCGGGAAGCGCAGACATGTTGATTACACTCCCGCCCCAGGATCTGTACATTGCGCTCTCGGCACGAGTAGAGAATGCGGGGCCCTCCATGCAGATCACTGTTCCTCCCACGTGAAGTTGTGCTCCTGATACTAGCGTTGACGCAAACTTTGCGATGATGTGTCTCAACCCGGCATCGAATGGATCAGCGAACCCAACATGTCCTACAATCCCGCCCTCAAAGAACGTAGAAGCCCGGATCCCCTTGGTGCGGTCGATGACCTGGTCGGGTAGTACAAAGTCTCTGGGACGGATCTCAGCTTGAAGGGAGCCGACGGCGGAGAAAGCAAGGATTGTGCGGACGCCAATGGAGCGGAGCGCCGAGATGTTTGCGCGCCCGGGAACTTCTGTAGGGTTGAGTTCGTGGTGGGTTCCGTGGCGGGAGAGGAAAGCGATTGGTGCGCCGGAAGGAGTGCGGAGGATATTGATAGGAGAAGAAGGGGCGCCCCAAGGGGTTGTGATATTGAGGAGAGCGACGTGGGTGAAGCCATTGTGGGTGAGAGCTTCAACCCCGGTACCACCAATGACAGCGATGCGGACAGGGTCTGTCAGGTTAGTTAACGGTGGGTTTGAGGGGGAGAAGCAATAAGTACCAGAGAAGGTAGTTGGAAGAGACATTCTTTAGTGGTAAGTAGTAGGAAGCAAGAGTGATGAGGTGTTTGTGTTGATGGCTGGGGGCGTTCGTGACGATGCCCGAGAGAGGGGATATAGTGGGGCACCTAGAGGAATTTGATAACCCCGCATTTAGCGCGCCGCAGGCAGAATGTGCCCTAGTACTCATGTAGCACGCTGGAACCTGCCTTGCTCCGTACCAAGGCAAGGAAACTAATCAGTACTATAAAGTATGTTTGTTTTTATTGAGGATGGAAGAAGAAGCCGCCTGGATTAATTGCGTCTGCGGTGCGGTACTTTGGCACATCATGAGGAAGCACTCGATGGGCATTCCCGTGCTGAGTGTCGAAAGGTGATGATAGATTGCGTCTATCTATCGATGCCATAAGGACCGTATATGTACGGTCTCCCGTATGCATATGCATACACACTTATCTACCCCGTATCCTGATACACGCCTATGTCCTCATACAAAGGATCTAAGTATATAAAGAACACGAAGTTGCGGAAATGGTATGTAGTCTCTATATAAGAGCACACAACTCTTCTTACTCTACTCTATAGGTAGGCTCGGAGGGGTGCGCCGGTTGGCTGCTGGTCGTGGCGGATTTGTTATGTAGTAGCCATGGTGGTATTTACTGCACTAGATCCTCACCGCATAGACCTTAATGATATAGTGATGCGTATATATCTGGACACATTTACTGCAGGTGTATAACTTGGGAGTTTAGACATGGGCAATTGGACCTCGTGGCTGCATGGACAATACCGCAAGAATGGATATACTGCATAGCCATCTGCCGTGAGATGTGCAATGGCAGTTGGTGGCCAAGCTTTTATGCAAAACCCTACAACGGCAATGGATCTCGTCGTCAACCTCGACTAGGTGATATCCACCTTTTACGCTAGAGTTGTAGCTGCTCAATGTCTTCTTGATCTTCATCAGTGGCATTGTGTGGGACGACACGTCGGAGGGAGGAGCGGCCAGGGCCGGGAAGTGTCGCTTTTAGTACACTTTAGTCTCCGAGCGCTATTCTGGCGTAGCTACATAAGTGCTAAGTATCATAATCATCAGTATGAGGGATCTTCGAGATACTGCTTCCGGCTCTGAAGAGCAGATACTAGAGTACCTAACCGGCAGTCTGCCTGTTAATAAGTATAGCAAGCACATACTTCGGCACGTCCTTCCAGGTAGGTACACACGACGTATTCGTACAGAGCGTGCGGGGCAGAGAGGTATCGGCGATGATTTTCTGTGAACAAAAACAAAAACTGCCCGGCATCCGGAAGCGTGCAAAATTGCTGGTCGCCGATAAGCAGTGTTCTGGCGGCCATCTCCAACTCTGCGCAATAAATAGTCCGAAATTTAGTCCGCCGAACGAACCGATGAGGTAACAAGATTCACACCCGAGCTTGCCTTGCCTTCTCGCCGTGCCTGTAACCGTGGTTAGGCTACCGAAGCAGAGAGCAGCCCGCCCCGCCCCGCACCCTTCTCAATTCCCTAAGCGCCACTCCACGCGCGCCATCCCACACCTGTTATGCGACGTTTGTGACAGCAACCCCAGTTTCTTCGTTCCTCGCGCAGAGGATTGATCGCCGATGGCAGATGTAGCTGACGCGCTTCAGGGTAGGAAAATCGAGGTGAAAAGCCACGTCCCAGAAACTGGTCTTATCGCTGTAATACAACGGGACGGATTGGGCACACGCAATATTGAGTCCTCCAGACATCAATTCCTCGGTAGCGAAAATGGCTTCTCGGTTCCTTAATCTGGGCGGGCGATTGCGATTCAGGGTCTGCGGGAGTTGGAGCGGTGGGAGCGGTGCTAGCTCTGGTGGGTTTCGCATTTGTTTCTACCATGCCACAATGCGGCGTCACTCCCCTGTCGACTTCTTCGTTCGCGTTTCGAGATGCCGGGAACTTATCGGAGACAGGGCGAACCTGTTCCCCGGTTCTACTCTTTGCTTCGATAGCCGGCGTCTTGCGATCCCCCCCATCCAGACCACACCCTCTTGCTGCCTTCTCGCATGCATACTTTTTTACATACATGCTTTACAAGAACTTATAACTAACCTCACCCCTCCCCTCCGTCCGAATCTCAGCAACAGCCTCCTCTCACCACTTGAACTTCCACCACCACAACCACCATCATCAAAAATCCTCCAGCATGAGCACTACAGCTCCACGCCGCGCCCTCAACTCCAAAAACATCAACCCGAACCTCTTGAAGGCTCAGTATGCCGTACGTGGAGAGATTGCAGTTCGATCCGAGCAACACCGCCAGCAACTTCTTGCCTCGGTTGAGTCCCCCCCGACACACGGCCTCCCCTTCGACTGCGTCATCTCGGCAAATATCGGAAACCCGCAGCAGCTCGACCAGAAGCCGATTACATTCTTCCGGCAAGTGCTGAGCATCCTCGAGTACCCCGCACTGCTAGAGACCGAAGGCCTCTTCCCGGCCGATGTCAAGGAGCGTGCCCGCGCACTGCTGAAGGAAGTCCACAGCGTCGGTGCCTACTCGCAATCGCAGGGTGTTCTTGGAATCCGGAAGTCTGTCGCAAAATTCATCGAGAGTATACTACCCCGCCCCCACACCACACCAGACCACCAGCAATACCCATGCTAACTAAGGCCCCCCCGCTTTTAGGAAGAGACGGCCATCCTTCAGATCCCAACAACGTATTCCTTACTGGAGGTGCTTCCAGTGGCGTGAATATCCTTCTCAGTACCATCTGCAACTCTCCCAACACCGGAATCCTCATCCCAATCCCGCAGTACCCTCTCTACACCGCAACCCTCGCACTCCTCAATGCCAAACCCATCCCCTACTACCTCGACGAGCCCAACTCCTGGGGCACCAATGTTCCGCTCATCCGCGACCAGATCAACTCGGCGAAAGAAGCAGGCACAGATGTACGCTGCATCGTTGTCATCAACCCGGGCAATCCTACCGGCGCCTCCCTAAGCGAAGCCGATATCGAAGCCGTCATCGACCTCGCCGCAGAAGAGCACCTAGTAGTCATGGCTGACGAAGTCTACCAAACCAACGTATACCGCGGCGAATTCCATTCCTTCAAGAAGGTCCTCCGGAACATGCAGTCCCGCCCCGGTGGGGACAAATACTCCCACGTAGAGCTAGTCTCTCTCCACTCCATATCGAAGGGCATGGTCGGCGAATGCGGGCACCGCGGCGGCTACTTCGAGCTCGTAAACTTCGATCCCGAGGTCCAAGCTCAAATCTACAAGCTCGTTTCCATCACCCTGTGCCCCCCCGTGATCGGCCAGTGTCTAGTCGAACTCATGGTGAACCCGCCACAGCCCGGAAGCGAGTCCTATGATCTCTACAAGAGCGAGTACGACGGCATCTACAACGGGCTCAAAGAGCGTTCGCAGGCACTCTTCGCCGCCTTCCAGAGCATGACCGGTGTCAGCTGCCAGGACCCCCAGGGTGCAATGTACATCTTTCCTTCTATCCACCTGCCACGGCGCGCACACGAGAAGGCGATGTCGGAGGGGAAGAAGCCAGACGAGTACTATTGTCTCCGCCTACTCGACGCCACTGGGATCTGTGTCGTCCCCGGGAGTGGGTTCGGACAGGTGGACGGCACCTGGCATTTCAGGACTACCTTCTTGCCTCCCGGTACAGATTGGGTGCAGAGGTTGAGGGCTTTCCATGAGGCGTTTATGGAGGAGTTTAAGGACGAATAGATAAGATGGGGAGAAAGGCGTTTATGTTGTGGGCTTTTTTTGCCGGTGCGATTATGGATGTGTATTTAGAGCTTGGTTCGTTCGATTTAGGTTCCTGAGAAAGATGATGGTAGTTACGACATTTGTTGGCAGGATATACACCTTCTCTACGTCATATTTACGTACTATCTAGATTACTTTCCATCTACTACTTGCAGCGATTGCTATCAGCCGGTCACCGTGAGTTATTGAAACAGATTGACCAACAGAACGATCCGCGGAGTACTGTCAACGCACACTAAAGATCACAGCAATCACTAGACTCAAGTCATATATATCCCATCCTTTTGGTCCCTCTTCTCAACGCTGATGAACAACAATCGAAGCAATACCAATGATCTCCTCTTGCATTCAATTCCCATGTTTTCCCCTTTCGTTTGTTGTAGTAGGTAGAACTCACTAATAAACGAGAATCATTACTTCTAACGACGCGCCACGGTTTAATAACATACCCATAGCTGATCGATTCTGGTTAAATGGTTATTGTTTCATCCTCCTTCTCTTTCATACAGACGTCAAACACTAAGAATGAATCAAAGAAACCTTTTAACTATCAAAAGGTATCATCAAGCACAGTTAATAGACTCGTCTTTTGCACTTTCTGTGACTGTTACCTCCACTATGCCATCGTCAAACCTACATGTGATGTTGGCCAACCGGTCCACAACATTTACCTGATCCAAGATTCTCTACAAGGAGCGTGTTTCACTTTAATTGGCAATATCCAATCAGAAACATGAGTTGGAGCACATGACGCTAATATATTGGACGCAAAGTAAATCGCACTCTAGAAAAGAACTTAGGCGGAAGAGGGGACAAGGTTTATCGGAATTTCAAACCTAGAAAAGAATTAGTTGGATCTAAGGTGATTGGAGTGCAAAGAACTCACCTCTTCCACACCGTCTCGTCAAGCTTCAACAACTCCTCTGGGGTTTCCCCCACTCCCACCGACTCCCCCCACTCGATCCACTCCCACCTCGCCACCGTCAGAGCAGCCGATACAAACCCCGAAATGAATCGCTAGAGAAGTAGTTAGATTCTGCATGCTACACCAAAGATGAAGGAAAGAAGAACTTACAACCCAAGCCACAGCCTTTACTCCATCTCCATAGGCCTCCGCCTGCCGAAACTCGATTGTTCCGTACTTCGAGTTCGCAATGAAGTTGTACTTGTAAAACTTCTCCATTCCAATCTGCTCGTAGAACTCCTCGACAGTGCGAGACCTGTCAATCCTCTTGAAAGCCTCGACCAGTGTGAGGTCCCCCAGAGTTGGATTCCACCTGTTGGAGGCGATCATCCAGTTTCCCTTTCCGCGGTGGGGTGCGTGCATCAGGTCGATGACGACTATGAAAGAAGTTAGCAATTACGTTTAACAAAGTGGCGATGGAAAGATACTTACTCTCCCAGAGGATCGTCGCCTTCCCGATGGCTTTAAGCTCTTCGAGGGACCAGGAAGAGCCTTTGCCGCACCCCACGTGCACGTGCAGACCTGTGCTATTATTGTAATGACACTTCAATTCTTGAGAGATATGTTTGAACGAACTCTTAAGAGTCGATCCGTATGTGATCTGCTCAAGAATTGGTGTGCAAAACTCAACTGCTGCCCCAAGTTCAAAGCACGAGTCTGCCAGGGAGTCAAGGTCGGAGAATTTCTTCTCGACCTTGACCTGGTCGGGCTGAGGCCGCTGCTTTTGCTTCACATCCCCCTCCTCCTCCTCCTCTTGTGTTTCTTCAGCTCCCCAACCCCAATCTCCTATTTCGGAGGAGTTTTCGAAGGTAGAAACAGGCAACTCTAGATCCTTTGTAACCACCGGAATTTCTATCCCTTCCTTCAAGTGAATACGATGATTGATGCTATAACAAACTAAATTAGTAACTATATTATTAAAGTATAAACCTATGTGGCTGACCTATTATCAGGCATGATAAGAAATTTTGTCCTATCAAACGACCCATCGGGAATTTCCGCATCGTATCTGACACCTCCAGAAAGATACAAGTCCCTAAAACATTTAAGAAGAACCCCAAACCCTTCACCTTCAGTATAGCCTTCAAGAACCATCTCAAGCTCCAAACCAAATGTAAGTCGACGAGAATGCCGAAGATGAGGCGGGATAAATTTCGGTCTAAGATGGCCAGTAGAAATGAGGTGCTTTCGAAGGTAACGATTGATCGTCTCGAAATCTGCACACTTACCCTTGATAGGAGCAGCAGCACCACCGATCAAACCCTCTAGGGATTCACTGATAGTTGAACGTTAACAAATGAACCTTGATACACTAGTAGATATTCAGGTACAAACCTTGTAGCAGTCCAAGCATCGATGCTTCTCTTAGGAACAGAAAAATGGTGATCCCCGATGACCAGAAAACTACTTGTCGAAACGAGGGAAGCAGTAGCAGTAGCCATCCTAAATGGCCATCCAAGTTAGCAATTGAAGTGAAGCGGAGCAAACCAATAAGTACATCTTGCTCGATGTTTAATGCGGAAGCTCGAACAATATGTGGGAATCAAAAATGCCAAGGGATGAATGAGGGAGAAAATGCTGCTTCTCTGATCGGGAGTGGGTTTATCGAGCAACTCAAAGAGAAGAGCAGCAGATAAAAAAACCCAAATTGAACACAAGAAGTGAGCAACTCGAAAAGAGAGGTGGATGGTAGAGGAGGGAAGTTGGGAAGTAATCAAGATCAGAAGCGGACAAAGAAGTGTCAATATTGGCCAGTGAGTGGAAGACAGGGAGGATGGAAACAAGGGAAGACAGCAGGAGAAGAGGTCAATTTATAGAAGTGATGTCGACATAGAAGCAGTAGGTTGCATCGGCGACGAGGGTGAATGGCTACCAAGTACCTTTCAGAGTTGAGAGGCAATCAATCGCTAACAGTGTGAATGGCCCGTCCCAGCCATCGCCTGTCGGCTAACTTTGAATTGATGCACAAAGCCAGCACATGTGAAGTACCAGCGTACACAGCAGGAATAGGCCCTACTCAGTACTTGATACTAAGAAGATAGCCTGATTGCTTGTGTCCTGACGAGTTGTTGAGATTGCTCTGTATTGTCCTTCAGTTTATTCTTATCACCAGCTGTTCTAGACTCCAATCACCCTTGATCTCGCTTGGCCAGACTGCCAGGCAGTAGCTCAGCAGCATTTGAGACTACTTGAACACTCAGCCAGTTTTGTTGCGCAAACCGAGCGCGGCGAAACCTCGAGAATGAGAGCAATCACACCCCAGCTTCTACCACTCAAATCCTTAGAAGTTGTATGTGCAGCTCTTATTGTCCACGGAAGATATGACACTCTTGGACTCCGTATGAATGTGATTCCTTCCTTTTGTTAGTTCAAGTGTCCTACAGATCATCCCAAAGTTGAATACTTACCTCCTTCTTAGGCACATAGCCATCTGCACAGTAGGAAGACACCTCGCTATGACACCACCACTTCGCGACTGACCAAGCTTGCGAACGAGCTCGTATCCTAGTCTCGAACGTAATAATACCGCCACAAGGCTATTAAAACCTGAGGATCAAAAAGTCCAAACAGTCTTTGGGTCCCGGAGGCAGTCCAAAAGGCGTGCGGCAGCTCTTGAATTGCGAGTGACGATCTGTGACTGTCTGATAATATCACCGGCGGTGTTTCGTTAATCGGTCGTCTGTTTTCTGCGAGCGACGAAACTCCGGGAACGAGAAGTGTGCTTGAAAATGCAGCTCAGTAGCTGGACGGAGGTGATCTATGGAAGATTTGTCGAACATTGAGGACGGGCTTTTATAGAGAGATATTTCAAAACGCTAGACTGACTCAGAATGCGAAGTAGGGTCGAACACTTTCCAAACTCCTTTTAGGGGCTATCCCCATTACGTATTCACTAATTTGATGGTCGGTTCGAGGTCTGGTGGAGTTGAGACTAGTCAAGGAATCGTTCTCTCATCACTTGAAGTGAGGTCCAGTCAAGGAATCGTTCTTATCACTTGAGGGTCGAATCTGATAGAAGAATGAGAACCTCGCTCCCGGGTCCAACAAAGCACAGCTTTATTTCCTTCCCAACTCGGGCATTACAAAATGTATATGGTTAATAACGGCACCGGCATCTCCTCGCAACCTCCTCAAACCACTCTCCTCAATTTCTCCTCCGGCCGCAAGTCCCCACAGCTCATGGCTTAGCATCTACATACAGCTTATGCATCCATCTACCATACTCTTGAAATATCCCTTTAACTTACAGTGTATTACGACTACCATCAATTAGTCAGTCATGTGTTTCCGGAAAAATTTCATCTGCACGATGACGACAACATCACACAGTACCACGTCCGATTGGTCGCCCCAGCCCCAGCCCGCCAGCACACAAAACTTCATCTAGGACAATATCGCAAGGTTATCCAATTAATCTTTCACCCTCCAGATGTTCTATGAGTCACACACTTATTTACTGACTCCTAGCCTGTTGCCCAACCTCAGGTATCACTATCAAGATCCTCGTCACGGAAGCCCAGTAATTATGTGCCAGCGAAAGACTGCATCCGTTATTGGAAGATAGAGAGGTGAAAGGAAGGCGTACGCCTGCAAATATGCGATGGGATGCGGGCAAGAGATACAATGTGATATGAGTCACTATGCTGCCTACTGTGAGTGTGGGCGTATATAAAGCCTGAACCCCCCAAGGAGAAACACCTCCTCCAGGGGAAGTACCACCGACGGCAACATCAACAGCGGACGGGGGAGGAGAAGGATATGGACAAGTGGGGCTCGGGGGATGGCAAGTGATGGATTTGTGAAGGCTCGATGAGGGGCAGCAATGAGAAGGCGCAAGGGAGTCAATAGAGGGGAAGGGTGCAGAAGTCAAAAGAGGGGGAAAACGGAAAGGAGAATTGCAGGACCAGAGACTAGGAACTACAAGACGAAGACGACGGACCGACGAACTAAAGGACCGCGGAAGGAGGAAAGAAGACAGAAGAAGTTCGACATTGTGGCCGGATGGCTTGAACGGCAAAGGCTAGGCCCGAAGAGCGTGGAACATAGGACGTGAGAGAATGTGGATGAAGATTGGGGCAGGAGTGGATATGGAAACAAACGACAGCTGCTGAAGGAGTCATGAGAGTACGGCCATATATTTATGACGCTCGGGAAGAGGTGGAGCAATGGTGTTCGAATAATACGTCACGGTGTCACAGATCCTTCACATTGATCTCGCGCCTAGACTTTGATGCTCGCTGACCCTTTCGAATTAATGAGACCACATTCACATGCAATCGCACATGTACGATGCAACTCGAATCAACGCCAATCACTCGATCATAAATTCACATACTCCTTACCATATCACTATGTTCGGAGGTACGTCATCAGCAACAGCAACATATGTTCGCCTTAATTTCCATATCCTCTCCATCACTGGTACGCCGACGAGCTAACGAATACGACGATTGTCATACCTTACGGCGATTGCACTTTAGCTTTCGCCATTGAGGCTATCCACCCTGGTATAGAAACCCCCAATTCAACATCATCTCCAAAGATTGTACGTACCGTCCCACTCCCCGAGGCTTATCGAGCACGCCCAAATACCGTCCGCCTCAGTCCGCCCCATGAGACTGAAACATTCAACCGCGCATCGATTGACCCAGCAGAGAACAAGAAACACCGGAAAGTACCCTCGAGTGGCATCAGAGCAACTGTGTAATATACTTCAATTATGGGTCTCACCTTGGGGTCACTGCGACCGAGTGCAGAAACATCATCAATCATCACTACTTCGAATACAACAAGGTCCCAAGCTACACCGCTCTAATCGAACCTTGTATTTGCTTCTTCCATCTATACGATCTTACAAAGACGACGAAAAGGGCTCTAAAATCCACCGCCTTCCGTCCTTCCTAATTTTCGTCTCCCCACCACTATCATCACACCACACAAAGACCGTTCCTTGCGCACACTATGCCTTACGCACGTCCTCTTTCTTTTTTCCAGGTCCCGAAGAACCGGATGTCCTCTTTGCGCAGGGATAAGGCTCCGCACTGCGCGTCCCACCTAAGCAATTCCCTAGCCATGGCAAAATTGGCCAAGTCGTGAGAAGCAAAGAAAACAAGGCTGCATATATGATATGATATCTCTATATTCAAGTGCTATATTATGCAGTCATCCGGAGGAACTATGTGCGCTTTGAAAAGCAAGAACACAGAAAAACAGAAATATAAGGCTGGAGATGATCTACGACCCCCAATAGGCGCTAGCGTCAACGAGTACGGAGATAAGTCGACGAATCCTCCCGAACTTCCGGGCCTCGGGGGGGGGAGTACGCCAGTCTTGTTTACACAATAGATGAAAATTTTTTGCCGATACTGATTACGTATTCGTTTGCTATCAATTCACATGTTGCTTTCAAATCAAGCGAAAGAGTGAGAATAAGTGGCTGACGGTGATGGTTGGGATTGGTGCGGCTGAAGACGGTGTTTTTGCACCGAAATGCGTGCTGCTTGGTGTCGGAACAAGTTCGGAATATCCTCTGCATGGAGTCATAATAAATGACAAAGTTGTTCCGACAGATTTGGCCTCTGTGTGGATAGCCCACTCCCACACAAATTCTCAGGGCATGGTGACTATACTTACGCGCTTCGACAGCGGAAGAGCGTGGGTAGGAGAGCTGTTGTTGGCAGAGTTAGGTTAGGACTATCTACATCTTTCAAGTGTCCAATACGTATTTTATCCTACGCTATACATTACAGATATATTCACTACCATTCGCTCCCAGATCTGAAGGGCTCAAGCTCCTTTCTAGCGTCTATCCTACCGCATCAACTCCCCAATCTCTCAACCCTTTCTTTTTGGTGGGATTAAAGGTTCAGAACGGGAATGTTCTTAGTCCTGTACTCGTACCATCTGGGGAGCGTTCTTTTGTATGGCGTACCACCTGAAAGTTGCAAATCCTCAATAGCACTTGCCCATTTCACTAGCTCTGGTTCTTCCCATGCCTTTTGCATAAGGGCCAATCCAAAGGGCATTCCTGTACTCTCGTGAGTTCCTGCAGGCAGAGTAACTACCGGATAGCCTGCCTGTGCGGCTATCTGGTAGGTCTACATCGTCATTAGTACTCTGGGCCGACGATAATTTGGAAAACATGTACTTACTTGACCGACATCAGCGGGAACCAACAACGCCGAGAGCTTCTTGCTGTTATGGATGAGTGCTTTGTCAAGGCCTTCTTCCCGTGTGGATCGTTGGCAAAAGGAGAGGGCTTGATAATATGTTTCGTCCATGATTCCCTTGGTTTCCAAGGAGGCTAGGAAGCCGTCCTGACCAGATCCAAAAGCAGGGTGAATACCGGGAAGTCCACCCTCAGTGCCTACGTTGTCGATGTTGTACCTGAAGGTTAATATGAGGTGAAAAAGAAATGGGAAGAACAACATACTGTACTATATCTTCGAGCGAGCGGATGCTTGTATTTTCAAGCTCTGACAGGTACCGTTTGATGTCGTTGTAAAAATCAACCTACTGCATTTAGTATTTGACGATTTTCGACCCATTCCTCTTGGACGCATGTACCTTGACAACGGTATACTCAGATTCGTTGGCGAAACCACGAGTGGTACCGTAGTCCCAATCCCAACCATCCGGAGAAACAATAGTCTTATAGTTCGGTAGTTCCGTCCCATTAATGACAGTCGCGCCGGCTTCTTCAATCAGAGCGATCAGGTCGAGAAGTTTCGCTTGCATGGCTTCCTCGGCGTGAACCCAGAAACTCTTCCACGGCAGACCAAACACTGCATCCTTGAGCGCATCTTTGCTGGTGAGGAATTGAGTATATCCTCCAGCAGGCGTTTTCCCTTTCTGTGCGAGGGTATAATTGTCGCGCGGGTCGATTCCATAGATACCGTCGAGAGCGTAAACTGCATCTCTAACGGTCCTGGCAAGAGGGCCAACGGTATCTTGATGAGAGCTCTCTGGAATAACACTGACGAGATGTCAGAAACCTGTGGAAACGGTGTTCAAAGGCCGTATACCCAGCTCTTGAGGTCAGCCCAACAGTGGGCTTGAACCCGACTAGAGCATTTCTCTCCGCCGGACTGATAACTATAACGCAATATCAGCGGCCGCTAGCTTTGTCATCGCATCAATCGCAACTTACTACTTCCATCCGTCTCTGTCCCCAACGCAAACATGACGATATTGGCAGCAACCGCCGCACCACTGCCGGTACTGCTTCCTCCGCCGTTGAGAGTTAAGTTATATGGAGAACGGGCTTGTCCACCCCTAGCTGAATATCCTTCGCTGTAATTCGAATTTCTCATATCCTAGCTACTGTCAGCGTAAACAACGATCTGATTGGTAGAGGCAAATACCGCCCATTCGCTCAGTGTTGCTTTCCCAAGCAACAAGGCTCCAGCCTGGCGGAGTAGTTTAACAACATGCGCGTCTCGAGGGGCGCCGGACCCGAGCAATGCCCAACTTCCTGCGGTTGTTTCCATTTTATCCCTTGTCGCGATATTGTCCTTGATGAGAAACGGGATTCCGTGGAGAGGGCCCCTCGATTTGCCAGCCGCATGCTCTTGGTCCAGAGTGTTCGCGATCTGGAGGAAATCGGGATTGAGTTCCATTATTGACCTGCAAAAGCCATCCTTAGTACCTTCCATTCCTGCTGAGTTGAGTTTTCTAGACATACTCAATATATTCGTCGGTTTGCCAGATCCGTTGTAGGTAGCACAGCACTAGTTGGGAACTTGTCAACCTCCCGTCATTCATTGCGACTTGCAATTGATCAATTGTTGCCTCCTCCAGTTTTACACCATTGCACTTCGGCATAGGAAACTTTCCTCCCTCTGTTGCATGCTCGAGGACAGGAAACTCATAAGGGTACAGATTCTCTAAAGTCTGCGATAGATTGAGGTAGGGGTGCTTTCCACTAGTGTCACCCTTATTCTTCGCGGAGAAGCTTGGAATAGCAACTGTCGTCAATGCAAGCCAGAAGACTAGGGCAGCGTATGGGAATTGAAGCATTGCTGAAGTCGTAGGCAGAAATGATGAGTGTAAACTTAGTTCAATGTACTGAGATAACAGGTGTCAAGACTTCTAGTAAGGCCCGGAGACACCCCGCATCCCGATCCAGGAAAGTCCTAAATTCTTGAGTCGCTGCTTAGCCTAAATCACCATCGCAGTGTTGAGTGGAGTAGTTCCTGTATGTGTATGGTCTGGGGGTCTTTCAAATCCCAGATCCTGATCTCGCCTCTATGCTTTGTGTGTAAACCCGTAGGAGCTTGCAAGCGAGGTGAAAAGTCTGGGCACGAGAGCACCCAGATCCGAGAAGTTCCAAAAATTTCGAGCATGTCGCAAATCTCAAATCTGAGAAGGGGGGTCTCTACTCACCTCCCAGAGTACCTTTCCAAATTTCCGATCTTAAAAACTATTTTTTGCTGCAGTTGGCGGTCGTCGCAGTCCCAGATTCCAATGGGAATTACTCCTGGGAGCGCACCAAATCCCAAACCCGAGAAAAATCGAGAGTTTTGAGCAAATCCCAAGTCTCAAATTCGACAGGAGGGTTCCTCCAGAGAACTATTCTGAAATCCACATCCTAAAACCAATTCTTTGTATAGATTAACGGTTGTCGTGTAGTCCAACTTCATTGGGAAACATTATATTACCACTATGGAAGATCTTTAGGCTAGTCCGGTTTCGTCACCATCCTATCATAACCCCAGTTCGAGATCGATCTTCAGCAGGCTGCAAACGAACATATTCGAACATTCTGCCCCGCTCCCGACGATTCGATCGCGAAAATCTCAACACCGAGATTGTTGTCAGAACTCATTTGGGGATTGTAATAACTCCACTCTCCACTCTCGTCTTCCTTACTCAGATTAGTAACAATCTATGCTGCTTCAAACTACCGGTAAGTATCATTCTGGAATTAGAGTACGTACCACAACTGCTAATCGTTCATGCTCTGAGGTACGATACGGTTAATGATTAGTCGGTAGAAGCAACTGACCTCGGTGAGTATCGGAATCTCTAATTTGAGATATGTACTCCTGCATTTCAGCAAGAGCTCTTGGATGGAACGAAACTCAAATTCCGTATGGACAAACAAGCGAAGTCTGTGTTCGTACGGTTTCCCGATTCCAAAGAAGTTCGAGGAACACACCGAAGTGCCACCATCAGCCGTCAGTGCTCGAAAGCGGTCAGTCTAGGCGCCAACCTGTGCGAGTCAGACCGATAGCGTGTATCAGATACTATAGCCAAACACCGACAGGCCAGGCAGACGCCGAAGTCCGGTTTTTCTTAGGTTGATTGGAGCGACTCATTCCAATGCCGGCTTTGTATGTCATGATCTCTATCTGACCGATTTGCTAATCTGTAGACCCTCGGCGGTCGGGCCGGAATGTTTCGAATACTGAGCGCCTCTTTACTCCTCTGGGGAGGAGGCCTCAGGTGACCACGCTTATTGGAAAGGACTAGATTCATCTTCAAGATGTGACATTAGACGAAAGGAAATGCGTAGGCGAGGGGTGGTAGCCCCGGCGGTTGTTTCCGAGGAGAAGGACCAGGACGCGTATGCCATTTTCCACTGTGCGTCTTCCTCCATTTTAGCATGCCGAACATATGAGCAGGCAGATGTAGTGTAACTGTGGCTTCACATGAGGCTATGGGCAAAGGACGAGCCAGCGAGGGATTTTGTAGCGGGATTTGTTCCCGAAACACCTTGCGAGACCGGTTTCCAACGAAATGAGATATCTCGAGCTCTATTCGTCTAATCTTGAGGTAAGGCTCAAGACTAATGTCCTGCGCATATATCTGGTGAGTCCGCAGGCAACGGAGGAGGTGGGATGGCGCTACACGCCAAAATGCTCCCGACCACACACCACGATGACTATTCCACACCACCAGTATAACAGATTCTTTAAAGTGACCTGCAATTCCAAGACGAAACGGTTAATGGATGAATATCCAGCCGGGTTGGGAAATGGCAAAAGTGGTGGTGGTGGTGGTGGTGGTGGTGGTGATGATGATCTACACTCACTCTGGATGCGAGCTCGGTCGGCTGGCTGCTGGCGATATGATGCTGTGTACCTGAAGCACGCAAGCAGAAGATTGCTGAGTGGAAATGAACAGTTTCGCCCCCCAACATATTAACTGTTGGTCCGTCAGCTCTATAATAGACTGGTTGGTGTCAGCTAGGCACACTTCTCATAGAGCAGGCTATGATCTAGAGTACGCCTCATCCTCGTGTTGAACCGGATACTCGCTGTTCCAGATATAATGAAGGGAACGACCGTGTGCTGGATCCTCAAACAGGTCGGTTTTAAAACATGGGTTGCTGGGATATCCAGCCGGCGCGGATTTGTGGCTGGAGATTGTATGTTGGGGTGATTGCCTATGTTCTTGTTAATTGGCAGATTCTCTGCCTTCTCTGCCATCAACACGTAATAGTCGAGGTCGAGATCTTACTGATTCCTGGCGCAGCCCGGCAGCCATTTCCTCTTCTACCTGCTCCAGTATTGCTATACACGTGATAAAACCAGTTGCACAATATAAGCATTGAGTACAGGCGGGATTTAGGCTAAACGTGGTAACGATAGTGTTGTACTTTACAGCTGCTACTAGCTGGCGCAGCATTATGGGGGACATTACTTGGTTACTTGGTTCTAAAGCGAGTACAAGTATACGCGCGGGAGCACTTGAATACTGATCGCCTCTTTGAACAGCTCATTCGATCAGCGCGCTGCCGTACAAACACTGCCACCACTGTAAATGTGTGATAAAGTTTTAAAAGAGGATTCCCGAAATCAACTGGCCGACTTGCTATGTTTAACATGCCTGCTTCGTTTCACGGACGACCCCTGGCAGATTCCTTCTGCTTCCATGCATAGAGGGGAAAAGCAACTACAAGGCACTGCACTTTACGCGTTTGTGCAACGTGAGTCACATGTACGGCGCCACAACAACCAGACGCGTTTGTACGCACCCCACGGATCTCGCAGTTTCGACTCGTATCGTTCGCAGGGAACCCGAAAGACCACGGTGGAAGATATTCAATGTTTGAATCATTCTTAGCATTCTGCGATCATAGAACTTGCTGGCTGTGTTACAAAACAAATGAGATCCCAGTTTCTAACCCGCAATGAGAGTAGATTTTAACAATAAGAAAATGCAGGTTCTGCAGTTGATTCCTTTATCCTTCTAAGAGCACCAAAAAGATTGTTTGACCAATGATTTCCATCATATGAACGAGCAAGCAGGTACAGAAAATGAGATTCACCTAGCATATCCACAAATAAATATTTACTCAAGTCAAAGTCGGAAATACACAAAACAGCAAATACAAGCTCAGTTCCTTCAATCCTCCTTACAAAAATGCAATAAACAATAACATCAATCCCCATATTCTCCTCTTTGCATGTGGTTCCCACCAGATGCCGGTGATTCATCAGCTAGCTAGCTGTTTCTCGAGCACTCCCAACATACCCTTCGGTATTCAGAGTGCCTACAGCGGGCTTTGCCGGTATCGTATAGACTGGGTTCTACCCCAATCAATTGGTTCGAAGGAGTGGTGGTTCGTTATCGTTTCTTCATGTCGTCGTCTGGTTCGTTTTTTTTTTCGGGTTTTCGGTGTTCGTGGAATAAGTATAACTCTTGCCGCAAAGAAAACAATACTGCAAGGTCGTTGCTTTCGAAGATGGTAAGTAGTGATACTCCCGGTACCGTTATGGAGGAGGGACCTCCTTGTCGAATTGTCAAACCGTGCGAATGTGGGTATATCAAGTCCCCCCGTTGTCGATTACGAGTTGGGGGTGACAAGAACATGGTGACTGCACTCTGGCTGGTGCGTTTAGGTTTCGTACTCCCGCACGCGAATATGCGTGTCGAAATGAACGCTCCTCGGCGATGAGCTGGATTGGGAAGAGCCGGCCTGAGGTCGTCCAGTGCTAGCATCCAAAAAGGAAGTACGAGGATCGCCGTATACCGCAAGTGTCTCGTTCGTCCGCTGGGGGCTCCTTCTGGGGGGGCTATAGCCGTTCTGCTGTGCGGACCGCGCAGCAGCCAGCTCATGACGGCGCAAATCCTCCTCGTACTGGGATCCACGGTTTTCGATGGCTGCCGGTCGAGTGTCTCGTAGAACGCGCTTGACATCCACGATCTTGTTGGAGTAGTAGCCTTGGTTGTAATGGCAAATAATTTTGATGAGACCGTCTACTGCCTCCCAGCCTTGCTTGTATTCGACGGTAAATGTTCCCTGGGGGACATGCTCGGCCTTCTTGTACAGAAGCTTAGTGATGTTGACAGTGAGGCCACGGCCTGTGTGGCAGAGATCTCGTCCTTCCTTATATGCAAGGATGGGGTTGCGGCATCCACGACATTCTTTGGAATGATCGTGAAATTCTCTGAAAGATCGGTGAATTTGGGAGTCAAGTTGATCGATAATGGAGCCGGTGGCAGTTCCCCGGGGCAAGGGGCTGCTGGTGGATGCGGATGTGCGCGCCATCATTCCTGCTGGTGGTGGTGGTGGTGGTGGTGGTGGTGGTGGTTCTGAAGGAGATATGGAACGAATGTTGACGGTGATGTTAATTTTGATGGTGGTAATGAAGCTCTTTATATTGTGAGGGTGTTGGGCCAAGCTGTCTGGAGGATGGATGTCTCGAGATTCGGGAGGTAATGGGATATGCGTGACTTATATGCTGCAGGTCTGAGGAGGAGGAGTGGTATCGATGGTGGGGTGTGGAGGGGCTTTTAATGGTGTATCAACTCTATCACCTGGGATAGCTTTGCTGCGGCCTTGCTACGTACGACTGGGATCTCAAGAGTCACTACCTAACCCCTGCCACATTCTCGCGGGTGTGACCAATGCGCTCACTCCCACCACGAACTGTTTCGGTTTTGCACAGCCTTCTCGATCCTCACATGTGGCATTCTACTCGGGGCAGGCACTAAAATACTTTTAAAACTACTTTCCTCTTTGGTTGCGCAGTAACCGCTGGTACTTGTGCCCATCCAATAGTATTAGGCAGCAGCGTTCTCTACGTCAACTGGTCGTTTTCCGCGCGCTCTCTCGGCGCCCAGATCACTTGCTCTACGGAGCGGGAATGTTTCCGCCACCGAAGGGAAAACTTTCAACTATTCGACAAACCTGCTTTATCGCCTATTCCCACGAAAGACCACCCGCAGAAAAAGCCGATGTCGCTAACTGTAGCCGCATTGTCGGTCGGCTCGCTACTGTTCTATCCCATCTCTTTTTTCCCATGTCTATTTGTTGATCGTGGGATCTATGAATGCAACCTTATTCTAAAGCCAAATTCGGCTAAGGTTAGAGGTGAAGTTTGAGATGACACGTTCTCAAGTTTACTTTAGATGTATGCGAGTTGATGTCGTCTTTGGATTGACATCGTGTAAATCAAAGGGTCTTCTTGATGCGATGGAAGTGATCGGTTCTAAGTGGTGATGACGGCTTCCCGCATTGCATGGAGGAGGCTCTTCGAATTGACTGCTCTTATTTGACACGAATTTTGGCGAGGATGTGAGAATGTCGTGGCCAACGGCTGTGCGACACATCCAGACGAATTCAGGACCATACACATCACGCTTTCTGTTTTTTTTTTCACCTAACGAAGCAGGGACAGATGGAGCTGCGTCATGGGTGGCCGCGTTGTTTCTTTGTTAACGATGGAGTTGCTTAATACAATATTGCGATTGGGCACGCGTCCTGCAGTGCTGCCGTAGTGGAGAAGAGGATCTGATCTGGCCCCAACCAAGCTGTGCAGTACATATGCAACTACCTCATCTGAATTTCAGGAGTGTTAAAGGGTGAAATTCTCACCGCGACGGCGGCAAAGAACAACAACAAAAAGAACAGTTATTTAGTGATCGTGGGTTGGCTCAACAACAAGACAATTCTCGCGACGTCATGGGAGCCACCTAGGAACGAGTTCCACCTTGGACTCAGCCTTACGTCTCAACACACCACCACCTCTACATTTCGATGTATCCAGGGGAAACACTCTGGCACGACATAATATATAGAAGGGATATATTTTCCCTTCACCCAAACAAGAGGTCTGAGGCGAGATGTGATCTTCACCAGCCTCCTTCTTCCCGCGCTTTCCAGCAGTAAAAGCACAACTTAATCTGACCTTCGAAAAACTTTTCTCATGTCCAGACCATGTGTTTTCTGTCCTTAGAAGTCATGGCATGCGCACTTTCTATTACCTACTTCTTAGTATGTATCAGTTGACTTGCTTGAGACCGATCCACCGTTCGTGCAACCCTCTCCCACGACTACCTAATGGTGTGCGTGGTGACGAAATTAATTTTTTTCTCTAATAAATGTTTTTATCATTGGCTCATGTCATATCAGTATTCATTGTTTTAAATCCCAATTTAAGTAAGCCCAACAAATTCGAGAACGTTTGCACCACCGGGAGCGAGTGCAAGTGCACACCTGTGGCTGTACATATTATCCTGATATGGAAGGTGTTTAAATAGATTAGTTAGCGTTGTGCTTTTAGGAAACGATTTTCGCCTGGCTAGATGTAGCACAGCCAGAGAGCTCCGGTGAGCATAGAATTAGTTTCGATTTTCCCTGATGTTTCTTTTCGTAGTGTGTTAATGTGGTGGCGGCGGACTGCCTGGTGCGAATGCGCAAATAGATCAGCGGAGTAGTGGATCCCGAGACAGAGAGCCTTGGGGGCGTTGGTGTATGTGGATATCACGCTGTACGCGATGAGTACACGCATTTGAACGGATGACACTCGATATTCGATCCAGATTCCATCTGATGTACGAAAGACTTGCCCCGACCACGAAGCTTGCCTAACTGTCACAGCCTTTCAGGTACTTGAAATGTAGCATGGAATTCTGACAGATGCAAAACTTCGCGCATGATGACCAATCGGAGAAATTAAAAAGACATTCTCTGTACATGTAGGCTTTTGCTGTATCGTGTATGCACGATCACAAGATGGCTGCAGAAAACCAAAACGAGGACTTGAAGATGAACAGATCGTTGCATTGAGGCTGGGAGTCGTACAGGGCTGAGCTACGTATTTCGCACGAGCAACTCTTCCCCAGAAAACATTAAGCCTCTCCTCCTATCCCCCTGTCACGTCATAACCTGTCTTTTGGGTCTTTTTTGTTCTTTTCGTAGTCTCGAACACAATGACACGACTACGAGACTATTCTTGCCGGGCGCCTATGTTGTGACAGAAGTCGTCACGTACCTATTTTGGCCCGTAACTTCAGACACCAAGCCTCCCCTTCGAATTCTACATTTGGTTAACCTTTGGCGGCTGCTATTACGACGTCTTGATCCTCGAATATTGGGTATTTTCATACACGGGCGTTTCTTTTTTACGGTACCGCCGAACTGGCTGCGTATTCAGCCCTGCACGATTCAGGAACAGACAACCCCTGCGTATTTTATTGGCTAATCCGCCAATTCGCAATGTTCTATTACGTTGGTAAGAGATATTGATGGTTTGTGGTGGACGTACTAAGAGGTGTCTGGGTACTACCTGGTTTATTGAGGGGTTCACACTAACAGATGTAATGGCATTGATTCTTAGTCGCCGGGTCTCGAGTTTATGGTTTGATAACAATTCCAATAGCCAATTCTACGTCAGTGTATACACATACAATTGTCTACGTCGGTTAAAAACTATCCCATACATCTGAATACCCGTCCACGGAGCACACGGGCTTCACAGAGCAGTTTCGTGCATGACATTTCTCGCTCTCGCATCGGGCGGTATTGTTGATGGTCGTATGATGTCGAGTGATATCGCGGGTTGTCGTACGGCTTGGCAATGTGTGTTATCTCACATTATTCGTAGCTATGTTTATCATAACAGAAATAAGCTGTGTCCTCCAAACGACTTTATTCATAATTTTAAGCTGAACCAAACCATCCTAATATGTGTAGATGCCAAAGAGGAGAGAAGTCCCCCCGAGAATGCTGTTCTGTTATGGGTGTTCAATGTTGAAATAATTATAGGTATGATGAACACAAGTAGGAAGGCTGCCTGTGACCTGCAGCGACCTATGCTCCTAGATTTACTTCAAGTGTAAGGTTCTCTTATTGTCAGCCGAGTTGGTCTGAAGGGTAGTTTTTGAAAGCTCATGGTTCGTCATCTTGTGGACGTCAGGCATTCAACTCGGGTAGCGTAAGCTTCCTTTCACTGATGTGACTGTATGGAGGAACTAATGCAATGTGTTCTTAGCGGTGTTCTAAATCGTTACCATGGCGCGCTGGTTCAAGAGTGGGGACAGATAACCATGGACATGAGGATGAGCTGATCCATGGTGCCACCTTCGGTGTTGGAAACGGGTGTATTTCGGCCTGGCGTACAGCTTGAAGTCATTGCGTAACCCCTTCTCTTCAATGTTGCTATTTTGCATCATTAATTAAGTACTCCTACCTAAGTTCAGCTTTCCGTTTAGTTCCCCCTTCTGACGTGCTTCGAAAGATCGAGTCAATAGGAATCAGCCGAGTAAGAGTGCTTTCTACACTTGCGACTGGAGTAGTCTGTATTCGTCACTTTGCCTACTTGAGCTAGACCTCCCGTGCCCAGAACGGTCTAAGATGCATCGCAGTGCACCAAATAGATCAATTCAAGTACCTTTAGCAATGGGAAATAATACCCGGCGCCGAGGACTATTCGGCTCTTCAGGTAAAGTTTGCAACTGTTCCCTACGAGCCTAAAACTTGTTTCTGGACTGAGAGGAAGTCATAGCATGATGTTTGCGCACAGTTATTGTGCGCAACTACGTGACGGGTAAAAGCAAGTTACTTGTGACCGCTTTGGTTGAAGCCCAGGGATATTGTGTGAGGATCTGCTGGATGCCACAGGTCCAAACAAACTGTGCCAAAACAACCCCCAGCATGCAGGATGCAGACATAATGATGCCGATAGGTATCGCTAGAGTAGAGGCCGCGTTTCTATGCACGTCGTGAGTAAGCACATCGCTTCTGCACCATTGACTCATGTTTCGTACCTGGTCTGAAGTGCCTGATGGGATTCTTGCACTCTTTACCAATTTTCATCGCTGACAGGTGATCTACAGTGCGTGATTTTAATGTGCCAGAGTATTTACCAGGATTCAATAGGTCTTCTTCCGGTGAACTCAGCTAAAGGACGACGTCGCAATGTCTCAGTATGCATTTGACCTATCTAAACGTATGCAAGTGTATGACTCCTAAGATACAGCTAAATGTGTGGGGTAAATGGGGGGGCAAACCAGTGGCGTATCTACATATGGGTACCCATCCCCGCATATACCGTGCTCGCGAACAATAATCGGGTCGCAACGGAAGGTTGACAACAAAACTAGGATTTATGACGAAGCCGTGGAAATCTCGGCATCCGGAATGACAGTCGCTGATTTAGACAAGAGTTTGGGACCAGCTGGACTGTGAAACATACGCGCAATTCGCATCGCGCACTTCAGGGCGCGACGCGCTGGTCGGGTGGATTAATAATCGGTGAAAATCGGTAACTACGATATTGAAGAAGTTGGGGATTCAACGCTGACAACCTTTGATGGTCTCGACGATGTGTTTGCAATTTGTCCGATCTCCGGAAGTGCTTCATACTTGCCTCTCTGTGCATGCACTGCATTTCGATTCGTAAGGATTAGGCACCTCGCCGTCTCCTTATGAAAAGTTTATGGAATCTTCTACCACTGCATACCATCTTCTGCTCGACAAGGCTGGCTGTTGCTCCATGTAAAAGGCATAGTACCTACACTTGGAATTGTTGCAAACAAATTGATAATCTATTCTTCTAGCTAACGCTCCCTACATAGAGAGCCAAGGGTGACTGTTTGGGTTCTTGGAACAGCTCTTTTGGTACATGTGACGACTGGATTACTCCGGAGCCTTGTGCTACTTAGTGGCGAGCATTTCTCCCTACAGAAACCCATGGAAACATCGAGATCGCAACATGGAGATGCGGGGGAAGCAGGTTTCTTATCGAAACGGCAAACCGGCAGGCAAAAAAATTTGCGGCACAGCTATCAATAAAGCTAGGGAATATATCAATGCGGCCCATTTGTGGTGTAAATGCACATTCCCTTTCGTTCTCCATATTAACTGTTACAACTACATACGTAATAGGTATACCGGTATGCGCCTATTGTCGTTATTGAAAGGCACATTGTTGAGTGTTTCGCGGGGAATATTGGCAAGGGGTGTTTTTTCTCCTTATGGCCTCGAGAATTAGTCAGATAGCATACCTTGGTGGGGTTCCCGCGCAGACCGCCGGAAGCTTGGGGATATTTCCAAGGGGGGCCTTGGTGTTCCCTTATGATGGCCACGTCGGTATTCTGGGGAAACTGTGGTGCCTGAGGCAAAGTTTGGTTTGTTCCGTGTACGTAGTTACCGGTCTGTTTTCTGTTGACAACCCAAGACTACATATTGCGTTTAAAGCCTTCTTAGGCCACGCCAGGCGGATAAGAAGGCATTGGAATCTGAGATATGCTGTGACTAGATGTTATTCCAAGATGCTGTGCTGTTCATTCAGGCGAAATGAAGTAAGATACTGGAACGAGCGTGATGCTTTGGATGACCTTCTAAATGTGATGCTTCGTTCTTACCGACTACGTCGCTGTGGCACCTTCTTTCTAACTTTGAGGGTTTGCCATGTTTTCTACCATCAACCAGAAGGTGAGAAGCCAGGTTCTAGGATATTCCATCAGGCCGTTGCTAGTTCGATAATCTGACCGATATTCCAAGTCTCCAGTATGATATAACAAATGACTTTTGGGCCCAGGAGTACTCAGATGGCCCCGCTATGACAAACATTTGTTTTCACCTACTTAATGGAGCTCTGTGACACCATGAGGTCCAAAGCATGACGCCACATCCTATTGTTCTCATGTGCTTTCTCCCGTCACTATTTGCGTACCTTACCGGAGACACATCATTGCCACTGGGTATAATTCCTGTACGCTGTGCGCATGCGGTCATTCAAAATTTGTCCAAATAAATATCTCATTTTGCTGGAGACCCTCCTTTTTGCATGGCAGAATAGCACCTACCCCATCCTACACGCACCACAGATGGTTAAAATTGTTATTTCGTCTTGATATAGTAGTCATAGCCGTCATTTCCCAAACCAGGGTCACTATCGTATTTAAATCACAAGCAGTCACTTGGTGAAAGTTCGACCTGTCGGGGGTAGTCAAATCGTATCTACAGTCAACTTTCTGGTGGCGCTAAAGTTACTTCAAATCGCCCCGACTCGGCAACTTTCCAGGTTACTACAATCAATGTTCCTTTTACTGGTTGTGGTCAGTATGCTCTTAAGCTTATCGCTGGGCCTCATAGCTCCCCGCTGAGGTCATGCGAACCCCCTATACGCGATGACGGCAATATAGGATTCTTGAAAGCTGTTTAGCCCTACACCCACGACTAGTAGCCGGTGGCTGTAGATGGGGTGGCCAACTGATTCTTGTTTTTTGCACTAGGTATGCGCGCGAGCGGTAGATAACAGTATCGCTTCCGGACTTCCCTTAACGCCTATCACGGAAATGCGATGAAGAGGCCGAGCGAACACGAGAGCAATAAGAGGAGTCAAAGCCAGTGGAGAGCCCTAGCGAGAACCAGGACTAACATAAGAGCAATGACCACGAGTCCGATACAGGTGCAGTCAAAGCAACCGCCACAGGCGTTTTTTTATACCACTAACACAATGAGGAACTCTAGGAGAAGTCCGGAGGTGAGTACAGTTATCGACAACAGTTGTAATCAGGGGATTAAGTATTTACGTAACTAATTCTAGCATACGCGGAAAGCGACTGGCCGCGATTTAACTACCCTGAGATAGGCTGGCGAAATCCGGCGTGGCTCTCGTTACTTTTATGTCGTCACTTCTGGCTGCCCGAACATTGGTAACTTTGTTTGGTTGAGGAGGCGCGGAAATCGATTAACTACAATGTACATACATTTACTTCGAACTACCTGCAGGCTACCAGTTGAGAATATGCTGGCTGAGTATCCCATTCTCGCTTGGCTCCTAGCTCCAGCTTCTCTAAATTCGTCCTTCTTCCCTAACTTCAACTCCAGCTGTGGCCAGCAGCTCGAGCTCCATGACTCATCCAAGGAGCTCCAATGGCCAAGGCATGTAACCTATTGGGGGAATATGTCATGTAAGCGTATGAATTGGGGAGGGGATAGCTGTGGGTCATTATAATACGGTACTGAATGCGAAGGTGTCTCGAAAGATGTATGTTCATGCAATGAATTGGTCACGGAGTACATTCTTAAATAGTACTTGCTCTTATAGAGCAGCACTATGGTAGAGCCTTTACTAGCCTGTCTATATATAATAGCTATGCTATTGATCTCTGCCTGAGATTGGACTTTAGCAAATCTACTACATACTTAAATGGCGTAATCAAATACGGATAGTGGCGTACCTATTGACAACTAAAACAAGCGACCAGTTTTCAGACAGTTAGAAGTGACGGCATCGAGGTGACGGTCAAAAATGACCGTCTGGAGTTAAGTCGGGTAAAATTGGAGGAGCGAACCGAGTGCTTCTGTGTGATTATGTATACGAGAGCGGGAGCGAACGCTGAAGCACACAAAAGGGAGTACTAGCCACCCAATGCAAACAACGTACAAATCTGAGGACATATATTGTGCAGCTTGTACTAGCTATTGTGTAAATATGACTGAGATTGGGACATAAAACGTTAATTTGAACGGTTGCTCCATTAGGTATGGCGCAAGAATGCCCAGATACTACAAGTTATATATAGATTAATCGATTACAGAGGTCCTGGTGGATGTGGTTGATACTGAATACTAGATTCACGATCTATTTTATCCAATGCAATCATTGCATGGAGCCGTGATCATACCAGTGCAATGGCTCCTCGAAACTCCAGTTGCAGTATTGCACTAGAGCGAGTGTGCTATATAAAACTTAGTAATTGTATTGGTAACTATATGTCTATCCATCTGCCTCTCTGAGCTCTAGAATTACAGGCTACCCTCTAGATTTCGAGTGATATTCTGCCTCAGTTACTCGGTTCAATTTCCGTCGTTCCTTCGCTTTGGAAAAGCCCCGACGATGCCCGCTCGCTTCCAGACCATCAGTATTTGATCAGCACTCAGCACAGGCACGATTTTGACATAAGTAACTACTTACAGACTTTGATTCTTCAACAGACAGCTATATCCCCTCGTATATGGGCTCTGCTATGTTTCGCCCAAGGTATTGAGGAGCCCAGCTCCCCACCGTTTATTTCAGCTCCAGACTCCTCGCCACTATTGAAACGACAAATTAACACCTTTCCCGCTTCAAGTTCCATAATTTCAATAGTATGCCACCACCCGTTTGGAACAACACAACCGTCTCCCGGGCCCAACTCTACCTCATACTAGAACTATACTCCTACCCCGTACCTCTCCTTGATCCCTTTCCTCCTCTCTTTTGCAAATCCCCACTAACCTCCTTGCCGCCTCAGACGGAGGCAATCGCACCCGCCATACTCCCACAAACTGCCCCAGCGGGTTTCTTGCACAGTGACGTGCCAAAAGCCGCAGAATGCCCCAACCGCAGATTAGCGGTACGCACTTCGCTCCTTCCGAGTTTGGTTGCTATATTCGGTGCTAGTAGGTAGCCACGGTTTTGGGCTCGATATTAGAGGGAAGGTAGAGGTTTTAGGCGAAAGTAGGAGAAGAAGTTACGAAGGGCATGCTGATATTTCTCGCGTTCAAGTTGACCGTAATGATGTTGAAAGCTATTCTTTGTGGGGAACGCCGTGAAATGAGCATGGGCTTAGGCGTGAATCATGGTTTGATCGGGGGGTGCCCCTTCAATTGAAAACGGCGCGACGCCCGAAGGATATGTGGAAGGAGGTGTTTGTGACGGAGCGGTGGGGAGGGGCGATACATATCGCCGGGATCGCGGAGAGTGTGGAGAGACGGGGATCTGGGAATCCTTGCATAGTAGAGTTAACTTTTATCTTAACTTCACCACTTCGAAAAACACGAGGGTGTGGGGATGGAGGAGGATACTGTGCAGAAAAAGTCCGGGCGGAGAATGATGGGGATGTAAGAGCGAGGCTGGGAAGGGTGGGTAGGGTTTACCCCATGTCGGGGTAGATAACGTACTTAATGGCTTCCTCTCCTCGGACCCCTATGCATAATACCTTTTGACATCATCGACCAACAGTTGACACTGGCAAAAAACGCTGAGAAACCAGGCTGATTACTTTTTGTTGGAGAAGCACTAGTTCATCTGACCTCGTCGTTCTTCATTAAGTATTTAACTTAGAGTACTTTCGAATTCTATGTACTACGGGCATACTGCATTCCAAACCACCCTTTTCGCTTTCTGACGAGGGAGGTCCTCGTCTCGAAAATATGTGGGGAAAGCAATCTTCCTGTTTGGTTACCGTGCGCTGACACTTCGACCCAAGCTAGTGTCGAGGGAGTATATTGAGACAGCTTAATTGTTTCATTTTTACAAAGGTAAAAACCGAAGTAGGTATGGAATATATCCGCGTTGGCGACCGTATGGAGGGGTATATTCGGTATCTTCTTCCTAGTAGGTCGTATCAGAGGTAGATCGGCAATGTATGTCCTTATTAGTTCCACACAAAAGGAACCTGGAGAGTTTGTGTTAATATATCATCACCATGGTCTAAATTACATTCGCTGGCTCTTCACTTAATAGATGAACATCTGTGGGAGTATTATGTTGTCATGGGCATAGACCTTTCAAGCCCAAAGATCCTCGGCTAGGAGGGATGTATCATTAATGACAACCCCGGAATCCTGCAATGAAGCCATTGTAGTAGCAAGGGGGAAACGGTGAATGTCTATGTTGCTCCTGGGCTATATATATTTTATGACTGTTGAAGCGTTGCGGATACGCATACGAAGATGAAGCAGTTTATTGATCACGACCTGAGAGAAGATCTAAACGAAGCCAACTCTGGAGAATTGAACGAACCATCCACGGCCCACGAAGATGGCTTATTGGCTTCGGAGTATACGTATGATGGCCAGAGTTCATCAATAGAAAAGCCTCACAAGCAGCCAAGTTGAAGAATATGCTTGGAAGAGCCTAACGGCTGAGTTAGTCTCACAAATTACATCGAGACACAGTTAGACTTTATGTACACGTCCCCCGCTTGGCCGGTCCACTCTGTATGTAGTTAAAACACATAAAATTATCATATTAAATAAATTCGTTCTTTACGGTAAGGTAGCCATGTGCGGAAGACCAGCTAACCGCAAGTTCATGTGTGTATGTAATAACTTTGCATGTGCGGGAACCAAGAAACTTGGAGGCGTTCTTTTAACATCAGCCATCCCAGTTATATTCGGAGATGGTTAGCGTCTTAAAGCATTTGTGGGGATAGTTGGTAATAGGAGGCACATTTTAATATTAATGTTTATGGCAATCGTTCGCAAACTTGATAGTGAAACCGAGAGATCTGGAACACTAATGCATTGTTATCCAACTTCACTATAGGGTTTGAGCGAACCAAAACTAGGCAGACGTACATACCCACATCTTCGATCCAGGCCACTGACTATGATCTCTTGTTCCTATCGAGAGTCAATCCGCACTCCCATGCAGATCACACACGCCAGACGCCAGACGCCAGCGCTTCATACCAACCTGCAAGTGCTATAATAAGTCATGTGAGACGTGTCATAAAAACCGGATCATTGCGCCTGCGTTGGTTATTCTGAGCATGAGGAACACTGCTTAGGCACCATTGTTATCAACCGGACGAAAACTGCTATACAGCTGCTACCCTTGATCGCACCGTCGTGTGAATCTCGACAATTTCCCTCTGCACATCTCCTCTGGGCTGCCTAAACAACACCAAACTCAACACGAAACACATCCGCCGAATCGTCCACACCTGTCAAGCGACCGCAATTCTCCCCCACCTACCCTTCGATATCCATCTTATCAAGCCATGGCTTCCGTCTGCTGCTGCAAAGCCACCGGAAGGCCCACAAAGAGATCCGGGTGAGTTCCGTGGAAGTTTCCAAGAACTCGAACAGGCTAACATGTAGAGTGATTAATGGTGGCATCAACAGGGCGTCATTCTCCGGCTCTACAAAGACTTGGTCCAATTCCACCGACCCCCGTAAGTGATATATAGTAGAAGAATGGGTTCTTTGTCACATGGACGCTGGTATGGAGGATAGCGGACGGACTAGAAGGAAGCTGTGTACGTAATGTAGCTCTAGGAATGCAATTTGGAATCTTGGAATGGCTTGAGATAACTGTTACTCGTTCTGGTTGCTCTAATTATATTATCCGCAATGGTTAACAATTGAGCTGCAGTTTTACTTATAATTACTCATATGCTCTTGCCTTCTCACTACAGTCGCGGCATAAGTAGAATTCGAAAGCTCTTGTGTCATTACGAATTTTCAAACCCGATGCTTCCAAATTAAATTCTGTTGCCTGATACGCAGACAGTTATTTTATAATCTCTCGGCTTAATCTCTCTTACCTCTACTTCCTTACAAATATCGAGTCATATGTTGATACGTCGGACTACCGACAGCCTTCTTATCTTTCTGTAGCAACCTCGCTTTTCCTAACTTCTCACCCATCAACACCAAGCGAGTCGGTCGCACTCGAACTATTAAACCCTCAGCATGTAGACGCTTTCTACCCTATGTCTTCATCCACTACTGCCAACCGCAAAAGTTTCTCTAAACATTCATACACCTTCCAGTATTTGGAGATGCGAAGGGCCGCCTGCCATTACTTCAACCGGATAACATTTGATACCTAGAAGCTATTTAAACGATCATTCGACACAGCCGTACGAACCCGGGACTGCCTACTATCTATCCACAAAGTTGTTTCGCGGTCTTGGTTATTAATCATGAGAATTGCTCGAATGCTGTGACATCCGCATCCTTACTTCGTCATTCCGGCCCTCATTGCTAATACATCGTTGCTCGAATGCGTTTTGGCCCTCTGCCCTACGATGCAAATAGAAGGGCACGCGGTGTAAGGGTGGCCAAAACCCGTCGTTCATCGATCTTCTTGGCCAGAGCTATGGGTGAGTCTTCATGGAAGTAGAATCAGCATTAAAGTTTCTCGTTCGCCACAGTAGGCACAGTCCTACAGGTCTCGTTACTTCCCTCCACTAGTGGCATCCAATACTGGATGTGTCTTGTCACTGCTCTCACGATGCAGGGCGGTTGAAAACCAGGCTGCAGTGGAAGAAAAGTATGGGATGGCCTGCTGCGTTGGTAGAACTGATAGAGAGAATACTACGTACGGGTGTCTTCGTGTTTGAAGGATTAGGCCAGCAAATTCCACCCCACATACATCGTGGTTTGTATGTAGTAGGCACCATCTGTTCCATATGCTTTTTGACGTGTCCCTCTGTCTTGCGAGCAATATCCAATCGCTGATTATTTCAGGTTCCTGTAATTATTGGTTGCTCGCTTAGGGCCTTAGGAATTCCGGATATGGGTTGCTAATGAAATAGTAGAGCACAAGAGGGGCTATGATTTAATTCTGTACATATAAATATGCTAGAAAGACACTTTCGGCGGCGAACCTCCGCCGCCGCCATACATATGTATATACGTATACCCCGCACCTACTTACACTACTGGCGGCCGGCGGCGGAATGGCGAGTGAAAACCAGTGAATCCGAGAAACCATTCCGACTGGATGAAGTGTTCTGCCATGTGGGGGTCTGATACTTGCACGGCACTAATGTAGGAGGCCAAACGCTCCCCAGAATACGAGAGGCTTGGCATGCAGATACCCGAACTCTAGGGCTGGACCGTCTACCCCGCCATCAATAAATAGGTATTGCATCCTCACCCTTTAGAAAGTCCAAATCCCAATTACGATTGTGCATAGGAATGGTTTGGTATGCTTGTAATGTTGCAGCCTGGGCTTTCCTTCCCCAAGAGCATCCGGACCGCACGTAAGAGATGATTATCTATAGTAATTAACTATTTTTCGAGTATGTTTGAAAGGCTGCGTTTTTTGGTACTAAATCGTACCACGAGTATGTATATGCTCACATAGGAACACTAATCCGGGCGTTGGGCGGAGCATGTTATTCTGTTTTTTTACTATGTACTTAACCTCTCAAACTTGATTTTTAACGGGTTTTCTCCCCACAGGATGTTGAAGAAACCTATCGTCATATGGCTTCTGCTACTAGTCCAAACACTAGCACATGGCCTGATTCCGTAGACGATTATGTTGTAGCTCCATAAGATTGTGCTTCTCTTTCGATATTGTAGATGTCCACCCTCGCAATCTCGCATCTAGCTAGACTTCGTTACTCCTGTTATTGTATGATAGTATAATCAGTATGATTAGTATGTGGAAATATTGATGTCCCAATACTAGAATATGTCCTTGGCAGGCTAGGCCGTGAGTACTCACTATGGTATTCTAGATATAGGTAGCCAATGGGCCTGTTCAATCTCCGGCCCACAATCTTTCTCCGGGTGAAATGATCGGATACCGATAATCTTATTTCCCTCCATTGAATCTAATGTAGTATTTTTGCGATACCTTCCGATATCACAATACAGAGGACCACAATGATGCAGCTATCACACCCACTCTCGCCTGGATGATAGGTGCCCTGAAGTGGACGGTCAAAATATTAGCAACGTCCAACATCAATAGCCATGACTGGCCATGTTCTTTCTACATGTTACCATGTGACCTCAGGGTTAGGCTTACGCCCGTGGATTAAACTTGAAGCTTGAATGGGACTTTGATATTTTCAATCCAGAGTGACCTGAGCATATTGGACCAGAACAGACAATATGCAATCCAGGCGTGAATAGGATCTTTATTCCCGTGAGCGCCATATGTAAGCCAACATAATCCTGAAGTCACATGGATCAGCAATTTAGGTATTCAGGCGAGATTTATAGCTGCTTGCTGCTAACGATGAAATACGACCCTGGCAGCAAAGGCAAAATAGTGGGGGGATATCCAGGGGCTTGTGGCACGAATGGCTTCGAAGGCGTTGAACGGAGAACCGTGCTTCGTGCGGGATACAGTCTGGAGGTCAATTGAAGCGTCGTTAGTCCAAAGCAAGTAGAGAGTTTCTGGGGAGAACCAGTATACATACATCGAGAGGATCAAATCTCAAATAAAGGGAACCATGAGCGGCAAACTGTGTTTACTGCAGATAAAACTATTCCCCTCCCGTGGAGCAGAATGCTCATGAGCGTTCCTTAGACATGTGCTGTAATTTTGAAGGCCTTCAAGGTTCTTTGTACGGAGATTGTTATATGTCAGATTTCTCACTAGAATGGAGCCTCAGTATTAATATGTACCAGCACCAATTAGGATCTAGCTACTATTTTTGGTAGGTGAAATATCAGTATACCTTATGATTTCTTGTCCTAGATTGTTTTACGAACCACCTGTTGAAGGGCCTTTCCACCAGACACCAACAGAATGGGATATCAATAGATGACGTGTGCAATGCTTTGTAAAAAAAAGTAACTAAAACATCCCTCCTTACTTCAATTGGTCCGTTGAGGCACAAAGATTGTCGAGAACTTTCAGACATGACATAACTCCGTTAATGGGAAACACCGACAACCAACTTTTCTGCAGGCATTACATCGCACTCGTCGAATGATCGACAATCTCTGCACCCCACATTGGTACCTCCATAGTCTCCCGTGCCGCGCGGGCCCAACAAGTGCAATTCGGAACCCACCTACGTCCATTCGCAAGTCATGATGACCATCAATTGGAAACTCATGATTCATCATTTGCTCTAAGTTGACTACAATCTGCTACTGCGTATCCCGTATTTCTCTTGCGAGCGGCTAGATTACAAAGTGCACTCCAGGTACCAGTGGTTGCTGGTGGAATCCTCCGGCGCGTATGCATGTTCTAGTTCCAACAGCAGCCCATCCAAAAAGCAAACTTGTAGCTATTCCAAGAAGCAACAACGATTTTAAAAACTTGTCACGTTATGCGTCAGTGCGTTCTTGTTGTTATAGTTTAAGTCTATGCATCGATATACAATTACAATTTGTGTCGTTTAATTTTCAAGAGTATCTTTCAAGCTAGAATTTATGCTAAAATAATCCTTGATAAACAATATCATCCATGAATCGTCAGATTGAATTTGACATCCCCCGCACTAGCCACATATATAAAGTATGCACTATCAACACCAAGAGCAAAAAGATGAAGAACAAGTATGTATATACATTGAATCGAGTGAACCCACGATCGATAAGAATCTAAGTGAGCAAAGAACGTGCAATTCACATCCTCGCCCAATAGCAAACAAGGCTGTGTGAAATATAGGCAGTCCCAAAAAGAAAGGGAGGGAATGACAGAAAAAGTGAGGCAAGCCGTAAAACGTCATCGTAAGAAGGCGCCGAGGAACAAAATAAAGGAAGAAGAATGATTAATGCAGAACCCCACCCCCACCATGCACCCCTCCACTAAAACTTGCCCAGCAGCATCTTGAAAAAGCCTGGCTTCACCTCACCCTCAATTTTCCCCACTTTATGCCCGCCCTTCTCCAGCTCCTCCAAACCCATTCTACTTGCTGAGCTGCTTCGGTCTGCCAACGATACCTCTCCCGTCTTCTTGTTCCACACAAGCTTCGCATTCGGGGGTAGTTGCGACCTCCGCTTCACTTCCTTCTCCCACTGCTTTCTCCGGTGGAAATAGTAGACGACGGTACCCACGAACAGCGCGATGGCGAAAACCACGACAGCAGCGATGATTCCTATCTGTGCTCCAACTCCGACGCCCATAAACGCAGTTGATTTACCCGCACCTCCGCCGTTCTTGTCGTTTGCTATAGTGGCGTCCCCGCCACCCTGACTTGGGTCATCGTAAGACACGCCAGGGGGAAAGTATTCGCTGGACTCCCGAGTGGAGGATGGCGTGGGATAAATCACGGAGGAGACTTCAATTGTCGTGACAGTTGCAGTGCCTGTTTTGGTTGCTTCCGGGGACAATGAAGAGGACCTGGGCCTGGTAATTGATGTCGGCGAACTGTCAGGAGTTTGTGCGAAGGAAGTCGTAGCTGCAGCGGCCAAAAGCGCAACGATGGTTGTTCGGAAAGAGCGCATGTTGGATGGATTCGCTCGGTGGAAGTATTTAAGAGAACGAGATACTTCTGGTGCAACGTAAAAGGAGAAGAAACCCAAGTTTGTCGTCCTGCGAATGTGATTCTCTTATATATTCCTAAGCGCCCAGTTGGAGAACTAGATAAAAGTAAAAAAAAAACGGAAGAAATAACAGCGTAGATGAAAGAAACATGCAGTACTAACAAGAGGTGGGATGAGAAATACAATGTGACGGTTCGGAGTGTTTATGTATTCTTGTGTCTGACGCTGGTGCTCCGTCTTAGTTTTGAAGTGGATCTATGTTGGTTATGCACCCTGTAAGATGTACTACCAAATAATTGCCAAGGATACGCAGAGAGCTGTTGGTGATGTTGATGTGAGGATTGGTTATGAAGGATTTCTATTCTGGTTCAGAAAAACAAGGGTGGGCGCTTAATGGATGATGCAGGTGTGTGCAATACGGAAACGTGCCACATCAAGCCTGCAATCCTAATTGGTTTGTTAGACGTATCGCCCGTGCTTGGCTGCACCACTCACGGATGCCGGACTGCTTCTAGCCTAATAATCAGGACGGTGGAAAGGGCTAAGAAGCCGAAAGGGCCGAGGATTCCTAAGGCTTGTGGTTGGACACGACAAGTACTCGGAGGGTGCCAAAAGTCGGGCGCGCCCCATAAAATGTGGAAATTCTACACTTCCACCACAACAATAGAGATAAATTTTGAATGAGGGGGGAGTGATAATAGGTCATCAGAGATGATTCTATGAAGTTTTCTCAGAA